>JADMIO011718024.1_pt1 | contig 23193 bp, 19 predicted proteins | sample 8958161 | NCBI WGS metagenome assembly JADMIO01 (sample SAMN16585339, study PRJNA669376) | soil metagenome | isolation source: Crop rotation soil | place: USA: Cullars Rotation, Alabama | collected 2011 | reverse complement strand
GAGGGCCGGTTGTGGGTTTTCCCGGGTCGCACCCGCCAGTTCGTCGCCCGCGAGTTGTTCGGTCACAAAGCGATCGAAGGGTTTGTCGGCATTAAACGCTCCAATGACGTAATCGCGATACTTGTAGGCGTAGGCGCGCGGCGGATCGGCGTCGCTGTAGCCATCGGAATCGGCGTAGCCCGCCAGATCAAGCCAGTGACGGCCCCAGCGTTCACCGTAATGCGGCGAGTCCAGCAGCCGGTCGATGAGCCGCTCGTAGGCGTCGGGCGCCGGGTCGGCGAGGAAGGCTTCGACTTCCGCGGGTGTCGGCGGCAGCCCCGTGAGATCGAAACAGGCGCGGCGCAGTAGCGTGACTTTCTCGGCCTCGGGCGAAAAGCCGAGTTTCTGTCGGCCCATCGCCTCGAGCAGGAAGGCATCGACTGGCGTCCGGGCGCGGTCCTTGGGTTTGGTCTTTGGAATGGCCGGCCGGCGAATCGGCTGAAACGACCAGAAGGCGCGTTCCTCCTCGGTGATGCCGCTGCCCCTGCCAATTTCCGCCGGCTCGGGGCGCGCGGTTTTCGCGCCGGAGGCGATCCACTGTTTGATCAGCTCCACCTGTTCCCGGCTGAGCTTCTTGTCCCGCTTGGGCATGTCGCCGCTGTGGACCATCTTGAAGAGCGGACTGCGCTCAGGTTTGCCGGGCACCAGCACCGGACCGTCGTCGCCGCCCTTCAACATCAAGCGGCGCAGGCGCAGATCGAGTCCGCCTTTCAGCTTCTCGCCTTCCCCATGACATTCAAAACAATGCGCTTTGAGAATCGGCCGGATGTCCTTTTCAAACAGGGGCGGTGCCGCCACCAGGGCGGGCCCGCCCGCGAACAGCGCTCCGCCCAGCACCAACCAGGCATGAATTCGACGGCCGGCTTGCTTCATGCGTTCCGGAGAATCTCCTTCACCACCCGGCATGGTTTGTTGTCGGTGATGTGTTCCTCCTGGCCGTTGTGCTGATAAAGGAGCTTGGTGTGATCGAGACCGAACAGGTGCAGCAGCGTGGCGTGGTAATCGTTCGGGCTGACCGGATCGACGACTGCCTTGTGGCCGAACTCATCGGTTTCGCCGTACGTCATGCCCCCCTTGAAGCCTCCGCCTGCGACCCAGCTGCTGAATCCCTGGCCGTTGTGATCGCGTCCGGCCTTTTCCGCCGCGCCGTGGTTCTCCGTCACGGGCAATCGTCCAATTTCGCCGCCCCAATGGACGATCGTCGTATCGAGCAGGCCCCGGGCCTTGAGATCCTTCACCAATGCCGCCGAGGGCTGGTCGGTCTTGCGGCAACAGGTGGCGAGGTTGCTCTTGATGCTCTCGTGATGGTCCCAAATCTGCCCATTGACGAAGAGTTGCACGAACCGGACGCCGCGTTCCACGAGGCGCCGGGCGATCAGGCAACGGGTGCCGTATTCGCGCGTCACGGCATCATCCAGGCCATAAAGTTTCTTCGTCGCTTCGCTCTCCCCGGAGAGGTCGAGCGCTTCCTTCGCCGCCGTCTGCATCCGCGCGGCCAGTTCATAGCTGGCGATGCGCGCTTCCAGATCGCTCTCGCCGGGATGACGCGCGAGATGTTCCCGGTTCAAGCGGGCCAGAAAGTCGAGATTCTGTTCCTGAAGTTCCCCCTTCAAGTGCGGAGGGGGTTCGAGGTTGAGAATGCGCGGTTCGGTCGAGCGCACGATCGTTCCCTGGAAAAGCGGCGGCATCCAGCCATTGGACCAGTTGCGCACGCCGTCCACGGGATGCCCGCCGGGATCGGTCAACACCACATAGGCGGGCAGGCTCTGGCTTTCCGAGCCCAGTCCATAAGTCAGCCATGAACCAAGGGCGGGCCGTCCCGGCTGCGACTTGCCCGTGTTCATGAACCAGATCGACGGCTCGTGCCCGTTGATGTCGGTGTGCATCGAACGAATCAGGGTGACGTCATCGACGATGCTGGAGAAATGCGGCAGCAGTTCGGAGACATCCATCCCGCACTGGCCATGCTTCTGAAATTTCCACGGGCTGCCGAACAGCTTCTTGCTCGCGCGATCCACGAAGCTGAATGTCACCTCCCCGGCGTAATCCTCCCCGCTGCGCTTCGTCAGTTCCGGCTTTGGGTCGAACAGATCGACGTGGCTCGGTCCGCCGTGCATGAAGAGCGAGATCATCGCCTTCGCCTGCGGGCGCAGTGGGGGAACCTTTGGCTTCAAGTCGAATGACACCGGCTGCCGCGGCATGTTGGGCGGATTGGCCAGCAGGTTTTCCTCCCGGAGCAGCCAAGCCAGCGCCACGCTGCCCACGCCCAATGCATTGCGCGCGAGAAAGCGACGACGGGACCAGCCTCCCATGGCGCCGTCAGGTTTGAGTGGGTCGAAAATCATGTGAACTCAGCACCATGGACGTCCCTTACGGCGAGGGAAATTCAATGTTCAAGCGACACTCCTAGGTAGGGCGACGCGGTCCCAACGCGCCGTCACCCTCTCCGCCTCGACCAGGGCGAGGTGTCGAATCAGTTCGGCCACTTCGGGCTGTTCAACGGTGAACCGAATGGATCTACTGCTTGGTCACGAGCGTTTGGACAAGTCTCTTCAACTCGCTGAGTTGCTCTTTTAACTCGGCGTTTTCGGCGCGCGTTTCCTCCAGCTTTTGGTTCAACCCCTGAATCGCCGCCAGCGCCACGCCATCGGCATCGACGGTGGCGATGTGTTTGTTATCTGTGCCCAGGCCGAAGGCGGCGTGGAAATCCTGGGCCACAGGACCGAGGTGCGGGGTGCCGGCATCGCCTTTGAAATTCCAGCGGCTGATGGGAAGGGCTGCCACCTTATCCAGGACTTCACGCGGGCTTACCGGAGCAAAGTTCTCCTTGCGGTTCCGATCGCTGGTCGTATTGAACGCGGTCGCCGACGCGGTGCCAATCACGTGCAGTTCGGTGCCGGGTGTGGTGGTGCCGATGCCAACACGCCCATTCACGATTCGCATGACTTCGGTGTCACCGAACTTGGTGGCCGCGCCGGTGCCGTTGACATGAAAGGCCAAGCCGCCAGTGAAGCCGCCGTTGTCGCTCGACTGGATGAAGCCAGGCCGCCATTCGTTTAAGTCGCCTTGTGGATTGCTGACGAATTCAACGCGCCCAAAGCCCGGCGTGCCGCTGGACTGCACTCGGATCACATTTGGATTGTCGGAGGAATAGACGTGGAGGGCTCGCTGCGGGAAGGAGGTTCCGATGCCAACTGCGCCGCCAACGACGGTCTGGTTTCCCGTGAATGCATTGCCGCCAAGGCGTCGAGCGATGTTGGTAGGCACCCGGGCTTCTGAAAGCGTTCCCGAGGTAATCTTCGAAGCGTCCAGGTTCGGGACTTGAGCCGCGTTCAAAACGCCGGAGAGGTTGCTCGCCAGTACGCCGGTGACCCCTGATCCATCACCCGCGAAGACGCCATGGATGGTCATCGCATTGAACAGCACGGTAAGCGAGTCTTCACCGAAATTGGCGCTGATCAGATCCACTTTGTGATCGCCGTTCACATCCGCCGCGGTAATTGAATTGGGCTGCACGCCCACGGCCGGGGAGGAGGTGAGGAGGAACTGGCCGTTGCCAATGTTCTTCATGACCGAGAGCGTGCGAGAACTGGAGTTCGCGCTGATTAAGTCCACTTTGCCGTCCCCGTTCACATCCGTGGCCGCGAACGAAAAAGGTGCGCCACCGACGGCGGGGGACGAGGCGAGAAGGAAGGTGCCATTGCCCGTGTTGGTCAGGACCGAGAGGGTGCTGGCAGCCCAGTTTGCCGTGGCCAGGTCCACTTTGCCATCGCCGTTCACATCCGTCGCTATCACGAAATACGCTCCGACGCCGACACCCGGTGAACCGGCCAGCACAAAGCCGCCATTTCCGGTATTGGTCAGGATTGAGAGGGTGTTGGGACCTTCGTTCGCGCTCACCAAATCGACTTTGCCATCCCCGTTTACATCGGCGGCTGCGACCGACCGCGGGAGGCTGCCCACGGCCAGCGAGGACCGGAGCACAAAGCTGCCGTTCCCGTTGTTCGTCAACACTGTCAGCGTGTTGGCGCCTGCATTCGCGCTGATCAAATCCACCTTGTTGTCCCCATTCACATCTGCGGACGCCACCGAGCTAGGGGAGCTGCCCACGGCCGGGGCAGACGCCAGGACAAACGCGCCGCTCCCGTTATTGGTCAACACTGTCAACGTGCCCGCACCATAGTTGGCCGTGACCAAATCGGGCCTGCCGTCCGCATTGACATCTGCCGCAATGACGCACCAGGGTCCGCTGCCCACGCCGGGTGAAGAGGCCAGTGTGAACTCGCCGCTTCCGTTATTCGTCAGCACCGAGAGCGTGCTGGCATTATAGTTGGCGCTGATTAAATCCGGCTTGCCGTCGGCATTGACATCTGTGGCCACGACCGAGTTCGGGCTGCTGCCAACGCCCGGAGTAGAAGAGAGCGCGAAATTGCCTGGCCAGGCGAGGGCGCCCGCGGAATCCACCGAGACCAAGGCCACATCCAGATTGGTCAGTCCTGCGCCATTGCCCGAAAACGTGCCGGAGAGATTTACGCTGTTGGCACTGTTGGTCACCACCCCCGCCGGCAATTGCGCAAGGGGCAGTGTCCCCGTGAGGTTCGCCGCTCGAATCGCATACGGCGCGGCCGTGACCTGCTGGCGTGGACTCAGTGTGATGTTCGTTCCCACGCCGCTGGGATGGACGGCAATCTCCAGCCAACGATCCGCGCCGGAAAAGCTGTTCGCATCGGTAAACTCCAGCGGAATGGTGAACAGGCCGTTGGTCACCGGCACAAAGGTGCGGGCGACGGACGTGCCGATCTGGCTGCCGCCAATGCTGACCGGGAATAGCGCGAAGCTGAAATCATAAAGCCCGTCGACCGGACCGTTCGTGTCGTTCAGCCGGCCTTGATACGTGAACGCTGTGCCTTGAGCGAATGTCGTGGCCGGCAAGAGGCCCAGGGTGAAAGTCACCCCGGCTGTCAGAGCGAGAATGCGAGCAGTGAATTTGAGCTTCATGGGTTTTAAGATTCGGATTCTTGGCCCAGTGGAAGCAATGGCCGAATGAAAACTTGGAATATTTGCGCACCGTCTACCCTCCCGCGGTAGGGCGACGCTGTCCCAGCGCGCCGTCCCCCTCTCACCTCGACCGGGGACTTCCGCCGACGACCGGCGGAAGGAGTGCTCTTCCGAGAGCAAGTCCGCCGAGGGCCGACCGAGCGACGGCGAGGGAGTCATTGGGGCCGGGGGAGAGGTGTCGAATCAGTTTCGGCCAGGACACCTTGATGATGCCCACCATCGAATGCCCAGTGACGCGGACTCCCCCTCTTAACCTTAATCGTACTCTAACTCTTACTCCCAATGCCTCAACGCAGTTTCCGCTCGAGCACCGCCTTGGCCGACAAGCCCTGCGGTTCAAAACTCAAGCCGAGATTCGCTCCGCTGAACCGGGCCAGGGGCGTCGCGTTCGCCGCTCCCGTCTTGGGCTCGCCGGGGTGCCCGTAGACCGTGGATTCCATCGTCTGCCACTTCGCGTTCCACACATAGGTGCCCCCTCCCGGACAAAGGAGCTTCGTCTGCCAGAACTGTTCGTGGACCTGGAGCGGGTCGCGCGAGGGAAAGAGCCGTTTCCATTCGTTGAGGATGGGCAGGTTGTTCCAGGCGAGCAGTTGTTGCGCACCCTGGTATTTGTTATCCGAAAGCTTTTCCAGGGCTTGGATGAACTGCTGGTCCACCTGGAGGCTGACATTGGTGCCGAGCCAGGGTTTGCCGGCGGCCACGGCCGCCGCCGGGTCCTTTTCGCGCGCCGCCTGGCGGTCGAGCGTGCGCTTGAGCACCGCTTCGTTCAGCGTCACCACCAACGACCTCGGAGTGACCGCGTAATAGATGGCCAGCTTGTCCAGGTTGCCCTGGGAGAATCTCGGGGAGGAGCTGACCCGCACGTAGCTCTGGCCGTTGTATTCGGCGTTGGTCCAGATGGTCATCCCGGGCGCGGTCTGTTCGGAGTAGGCGCGCAGGCCGGTCAGGAAGGCTGCCACCCCCAGCGGATTTTTCACCTCGCACTGGAGAGCCACCGGCAGCCGGTGATAGTTGGTTTCCAGGAACTCATTGCCCGCATTGGTCCGCGTCAACTCCTCCCAAAACGGATCCTGATCGGCGAACAGGGAAATGGATTGCCCCAGCCATCCGAGCGGGTTGGCCCGGAGGGTGGTGTTTTCGCTTCCGAGAAAATTGCCCGCTTCCTTGACCCACCTTGATTGGGCATTGATGGCGATGGCCAGGTGCACCAGCGCCTCAGGATGTCGATCGCCCGCCTCCGGGGCAATGCGGGCCCCGCTGCTCAAGTTGATGAATTCCTGGTAGTCGGTGCGCGCGATCAGCGGCATCACCGTCGTTTCGGCCGTGAGCTGCCGCGCGTTCGCGGAGACGCGGATGGCAATGGGATCGAAGAATTGCCGCCAGTTCTGCTGGTAGCTCGTCTGCCACTGTTCGTAGGCGCTGGCTTCGGTTTGGGAAACCTGGGGCATGGAGACCTCGGCGATGGGCGTGAGGAAGTCGAGCGTTCCCCAGACCGGGGAGGTGACCCCGCGGCTGGTGAGCTGCACCTCGCCCGCCTCGGGCAGGGCGACGGGAAGAGTGACCGGACGGGCTTTGACCTCGCCTCGCACCAATTCCTCCAGGTGGGTCGCCTGCGCCGCCGCCAGGGCCGCGGCCACGCGCGTTCGCCGTGAGTTGCCGATGCGCCAGCGCGGGCCGCACCACCGGCGAATGGTCGCATCCGTCAGGACCACAAAGGCCGTCTCGTCCTTCGCGCCGCGCGCATAACGATGACGGAAGAAGATGTATTCGTCCTGCGAAACGATGGCGGGTTGCTGCTTTTTTGCGGTGCGCACCAGCTGGCCCAGTTGATAAAGCGAATTGCTGATGAAGACCACGTCATCCATGGCCGCGACATGGGAGCACACCGACCGATCCGGCGAAACGATGCCGCTGTAGGCCACGCCCTCGATTTCGCCGCTGACCGCCTGCACGGTGGTGTTCGTTTGCTTCACCGCCAGGTGCCGGGCCAGGAGGAACGTCCTCAACATGCCGGCCGACTTGGTCTCAAACAGGATTCCCACGTCCGATCCGGTTCGCAGGTAGGGATCGGATCCCGTGAAAGCCACGCTCCGGATCATTTGCGGGCCCAGCAGCCGGGACAGGTCATCCAGTCCCAGGCAGAGCTGCTTTTGATACCGGCCGCGGACATCTTCGTTTTCCGAACGCGGCTCCAGCCATTGCAGGAGCGGAGTGCCGTCCTGGTCCGCTTCCGTCAGCATTTCGTTCATGGCCGCGAAGGAGGGGAAAAAGACCGCGTGTTGATCATGCGGGACAAACGCCGCCAGTGGGTCGAGCTCAGGGTTGAGATCCTTGATCAGTGACTTCCAATCCATCTCCCGCACGGTGATGCCGGTCAGGTTGGTGATGTCCACCAGGCGCTCCCCGTTCGTCCGGCCGGCGGGCAGGGCCCGGTTCAGTTGCAGGTTCTCACTCAAGGCCCGGCCGCCGCTGAACAGCTCAAACGTGTCGTCGAATCCAAACTCCCTTCGATTGGCGCCAAATCGTTCTGCCCGCTGGCTCGACCCCGTGCCCCGTTCTTGCGCGGCGGCCTGGGCCTGGTGACGAAACCACGCGGCGCCGGGAACACCGCGATTCAACAATCCGTCGTAGTGCGCCTCCTTCGCCTGGAGAAATGAACCCTTCGCGTCCGGAGTGGCCTTGTCCGCCGGGATCGTGAAGGGAAGCGCCACCATCCCGCTCCAATCGGACCGGGGAACAAACAGGCGGCCGGTGACGTTTGTGCCGTTGGGCACATGGATCGCCAGTACGGCCTTCTGGAATGGCCCGCTCGATGGCCCCCATGGCTCGATCTGCGCTCCTTCAACGAAGGCTTCCCCGCCGCCATCAATCACCGCGTAGGGAGACATGGCCGGCAACCGCTGCCATTGGACTTTGCGCCAGTCAGGGGCGTTTCCCTTGGGCAACGCGCCTTCCGTAAATTTGAGCGTAGCGATCGGGATGTTGAAGTAGGAGTCTGCTGCCTGGCCCGCTTGCGCCAGAAGCATTGCGGTCCCGAGCGAGAGAAATGCTGTGCGAAACATATTTTGAAAGCCTGCCGTAGCCGCGCTGAATTCACCCCATTGAAAAAGCAAAGGGCACCACCCCGTTCACTCAATTCCCCTCGCATCGGAATAAATGGGAAGTGAGTTGAGTGCCGAAGGGACGCTTCGTTGAATCCGGATTTCAACGACGTAGCCCACAAGCGCATCGACGAGGCGATGATCACCCGCGGCTTGACCAATTGACCGGCGGTGTGAGCCGCTGCCGCAAGTCGTGGCGATAGGAGGTTCCGCACAACTCGGCAGGTACGCCGGTCCTCTGGTTTTAGTTCGTGTATATGTCGTTGAGAGCGGGGCTCGCTGAGAATGGGGACTTGCGGAGCGCGTCCCTCCAAGCCGGCAAAGAAAAAGGCCGGAGGTTCAAAATGAACTTCCGGCCTTTTGGAAAAATTGGCGGCAACCTACTCTCGCGGAATCTATAAAACCACTACCATCGGCAAGGCTGCGTTTGACGGCCGTGTTCGGAATGGGAACGGGTCGGACCGCAGCTTTATGACCACCAAAGTGCATTGAGGATGGCGCTGCAATTTGACAGCGGCTCACAGGCTGGGCCTGGGAAACATCCAACACTTAAATTCGAAAGAGCAACCGAGACATTCCGGTCGTTCGCTGAAAACTACACACAGGCTTTCGGGAAGTCAGGACTTCTACAATTCGCGAGTTAAAATCGCTTATTCTTCAACCGAAGTTGGAGAAAAAAGCAATCAAGCCGCACGACCGATTAGTATCAGTCCGCTGAACAGATCACTCTGCTTGCACGCCTGACCTATCAACCACGTAGTCTACATGGGGTCTTTAGGGAGCTTGCGCTCCGGGAAACCATATCTTGGGATGAGCTTGGCACTTAGATGCTTTCAGCGCTTATCTCTTCCGCACATGGCTACGCAACGATGCCCCTGACGGAACAATTGCCACACCAGAAGTGCGTCAAACCCGGTCCTCTCGTACTAAGGTTTGAACCCCTCAAGTTTCCTACGCCCACAGTGGATAAGGACCGAACTGTCTCACGACGTTCTGAACCCAGCTCGCGTACCGCTTTAACCGGCGAACAGCCGGACCCTTGGGACCTTCTCCAGCCCCAGGATGCGATGAGCCGACATCGAGGTGCCAAACCGAGTCGTCGATGTGAACTCTTGGACTCGATCAGCCTGTTATCCCTAGCGTACCTTTTGTCCGATGAGCGACGGCAATTCCACATTAAACCGTCGGATCAATTGGGCCTACTTTCGTACCTGCTCGACTTGTTGGTCTCACAGTTAAGCACTCTTCTACCCATTCGCTCGACGCACGGTTGCCAACCGTGCTGAGAGTACCTTCGCGCTCCTCCGTTACCATTTGGGAGGAAACCGCCCCAGTCAAACTGACCCGCACGCAATGTCCCTCTGCTGGCTAACAGCGAGAGGTTAGAATCCTAATTAATAAAGAGTGGTGTTTCACATTTCGACTCCAGGCTGACCGAAGCCAGCCCTTCAAAGTCTCCCACCTACGCTAAGCATCACTAATCAGAACCCAATACGAGCTTACAGTAAAGGTGCATAGGGTCTTTCCGTCCTACTGCGGGCAGGCGGCATCTTCACCGCCGTTACAGTTTCGCCGAGATCCTCTCCGAGACAGTCGTTCAGTCGTTACACGATTCGTGCAGGTCGGAACTTACCCGACAAGGAATTTCGCTACCTTAGGACCGTTATAGTTACGGCCGACATTCACTGGGACTTAGGCTCCGAGCTTCGCCTTGCGGCTAACAAGTCACCTTGATCTTTCAGCATTGGTCACGTGTCACACCCTATACGTCGTCTTCACGACTTTGCAGAGTGCTGTGTTTTTGTTAAACAGTCGCTAAACGCAATTTACTGAGACTCACCGAAGTGAGCACCCCTTTTCCCGAAGTTACGGGGCTAATGTGCCGAGTTCCTTAGAGAGGTCTCTCTCGCGCGCCTGAGTGCGCTTACACTCACCTACCTGTGTCGGTTTACGGTACGGGCGATTGGGGGAACAACTGCAAACTTTTCTAGACACAGGAACCCACCGATACGCTTCGGCCGAAGCCTAAGCTCAGCATTCGATTGCCTAGTCGATGTCTTCCCATGCGTCATTCACAGCCTTAATCCCAACCGGCGCAGGAATATTTAACCTGCTGTGCATCGATTACGCCTTACGGCCTCATCTTAGCTCCCGGCTAACCCTGGGAGGACGAACCTGGCCCAGGAAACCTTAGGTTTACGGCGAGCAGGATTCTTACCTGCTTTATCGCTACTCGTGTCTGCATTCTCACTAATCAGCGCTCCATAGTCCGTTTCCGTTCTACTTCGCAGCACTGATTACGCTCTCCTACCACTCATGTCTCCCGAAGGAGTCATGAATCCGAAGCTTCGGTATGTGATTTAATCGCCAATCATTTTCGGCGCGACCTCGCTCGATGAGTCAGCTATTACGCACTGTTTAAATGGTGGCTGCCTCTAAGCCAACATCCTCACTGTCTAAGCAAAGTCACATCCTTTCCACTTAATCACATTTAGGCACCTTAGCTGTCGGTCTGGACTGTTATCCTCTCGGCAATGAACCTTATCGCCCACTGCCTGATTGCTATGATACTGAGATCCAAGGAATTCGGAGTTTGATTGGTTTTGGCAGCCTGGTGGGGCCCCTAAGCCATTCAGTGCTCTACCTCCCTGGAGTACTTCCATAACACTCGCCCTCAAGCGATTTCGGAGAGAACCAGCTATCACGGGGTTTGATTAGTCTTTCGCTCCTACTCTCAAGTCATCTCAGGATTTTTCAACATCCACGAGTTCGGTCCTCCACTGCATGTTACTGCAGCTTCAACCTGCTCAAGAGTAGATCACCTCCGCTTCGGGTCTATTACCAGCGACTGGACGCGCTATTCGCACTCGGTTTCCCTTCGCCTCCATCTCAAGGAGATTTAGGCTGGCCACTGATAATAACTCGCAGACTCATTATGCAAAAGGCAAGCCATCACGCCTTACGGCGCTCTGACACATTGTAAGCTTATGGTTGCAGGTTCTATTTCATTCCCCTAGCAGGGGTGCTTTTCACCTTTCCCTCGCGGTACTTGTTCACTATCGGTTGCCAAGGAGTATTTAGCCTTATCCAGTGGTCTGGACAGATTCATGCAGAGTTTCACGTGCACCGCATTACTTGGGATACCTCTAGGCGGCTTCAGACTTTCATGCACCCGGCTGTCACGGTCTTTGGCCCAACTTTCCAGATGGTTACATTAGTCATTCACCTACCACATCAAGGTCCCTCAACCCCGCAGAGACAAGTCTCCACGGTTTAGGCTGTTCCGCTTTCGCTCGCCACTACTGACGGAATCACTTCGTTTTCTTTTCCTGCGGTTACTGAGATGTTTCACTTCACCGCGTTTCGCTTCGCCGGACTATGAATTCATCCGGTCGATACTGGGCGGTTAAACCCAGTGGGTTGTCCCATTCGGAGATCCACGGATCAAAGCCTGCTTGCGGCTCCCCGTGGCTTATCGCAACTTACTACGTCCTTCATCGCCTCTTGGCACCAAGGCATTCACCATAAGCTCTTAGTAGCTTGATCACAAAAGTTCTCTAACATCCCTTCCGGGATGCCAGAAACTCGACGAACTGTATTTGCCCTAATCTTACTTACTTACCTATGTGTAGTTGTCAAAGAACGAGCCGGAAGGCAGTCAACCAGGGTTATGCACCCCGGGATTCCGCGCCCCGGAAAATCGTGTTAGTGGAAACGTCGTTTCAGCCTATCCTCATTGAATAAATGGTGGGCGTGACTGGATTCGAACCAGTGACCCTGCGCTTATCAAGCGCATGCTCTAACCAACTGAGCTACACGCCCGTTACGAGCCGAGGCCCGCAGACAGAGTTGGTGGAGCTGAGGAGATTCGAACTCCTGACCTATAGCTTGCAAAGCTACCGCTCTACCAACTGAGCTACAGCCCCGCCACTGTGTTCCAAGCGACGTCAAGCCGGCTGGAGTTCGATTGTTTCCACTGTGAAAGAACGAGCTCACTAAAAACTGAATTGTGCGATGAGATTGAGCCAATCGACTCTTGCGAGTCGTCGACCTCGAAGTCCGGTTTTTACCCCGGACCCGTGGTTTCTCCTTAGAAAGGAGGTGATCCAGCCGCAGGTTCCCCTACGGCTACCTTGTTACGACTTCATCCCAATCACCATCCATACCTTCGGCACCTTTTAAGGGGCGACTTCGGGTACAAACGGCTTTCATGATGTGACGGGCGGTGTGTACAAGGCCTGGGAACGTATTCACGGCGCCGTAGCTGATGCGCCATTACTAGCGATTCCAGCTTCATGAAGGCGAGTTGCAGCCTTCAATCTGAACTGGGCCCGGTTTTTCAGGATTGGCTCCACCTCGCGGTTTCGCTCCCCTTTGTACCGGGCATTGTAGTACGTGTGCAGCCCTGGCCGTAAGGGCCATACTGACTTGACGTCATCCCCACCTTCCTCCTCATTAAAATGAGGCAGTCTGTCCGGAGTGCTCCAGTCTCTCGACCGGGTGGCAACAGGACACAGGGGTTGCGCTCGTTGCGGGACTTAACCCAACATCTCACGACACGAGCTGACGACAGCCATGCAGCACCTGTGCACACTGGTATTGCTACCTCGTCACCCTTTCAGGCTTCTACTATGTGCATGTCAAGGCCAGGTAAGGTTCTTCGCGTTGCATCGAATTAAGCCACATACTCCACCGCTTGTGCAGGCCCCCGTCAATTTCTTTGAGTTTTAATCTTGCGACCGTACTTCCCAGGCGGCTTGCTTAACGCGTTAGCTCCGCCACAAGAGGGGTCGATTCCTCTTACAGCAAGCAAGCACCGTTTAGGGCTAGGACTACCAGGGTATCTAATCCTGTTTGCTCCCCTAGCTTTCGTGCCTCAGTGTCAGGAGTTTTCCAGGGACTCGCCTTCGCCACTGGTGTTCCACTTGATATCTACGCATTTCACTGCTACACCAAGTATTCCAGTCCCCCCTCAAACCCTCTAGCAAGGTAGTTTCGAATGCCATTTCCGGGTTGAGCCCGGAGATTTCACACCTGACTTGCCTTACCACCTACGCACCCTTTACGCCCAGTGAATCCGAACAACGCTTGGGACCTCTGTATTACCGCGGCTGCTGGCACAGAGTTAGCCGTCCCTTCCTCTTTCGCTACAATCAGCTCACCGGTTGTTAACCGGTAAGGTTTGTTCGCAAATGACAGGGGTTTACGGGCCGAAGCCATTCATCCCCCACGCGGCGTCGCTCCTTCAGGCTTTCGCCCATTGAGAAAAATTCTCGACTGCTGCCACCCGTAGGTGTCTGGACCGTATCTCAGTTCCAGTGAGGCTGGTCGTCCTCTCAGACCAGCTACCCGTCTTAGCCTTGGTGAGCCGTTACCTCACCAACTAGCTGATAGGCCGCGGGCTTATCATGAAGCGTCAGGCCTTACGGTCCCCAACTTTAAGGTTCAGGAGATGCCTCCCAAACATCACATCCGGTATTAGCTCGCCTTTCAGCGAGTTATCCCAAACTTCATGGCAAATTGCCCACGTGTTACGCACCCTTGCGCCACTCCGACTCCAAAATATTGCTACCTTGAAATCAGCGTTCGACTTGCATGTCTTATCCACGCCGCCAGCGTTCGTTCTGAGCCAGAATCAAACTCTCCGTATAAAAAACGTTAGTCTGATCCTTGTCCGTCTGTTCAGACGGACAGGTTACAATTATTAAAACCTTCAGCACTTCAACCAAACTAACCAGTTGAAGCGAGAAGGGGCTCTCACTCATCGCACAATTCAATTTTCAATGAGCACCGACCGTTGCCGGTCGAAAATCTCCACCTCCGTTTCGGAGGGACGCGGACGATACTGACCTCGTTCCGCTCGTCAAAACTTTTCTCAAAGTTTTTTTCTGCAGCGTCCCATTTAGGGGACAAAAAACCTCAGTGCCGAATTTCACTGCCCTGTTCGGCAACTGAGTTACTTGTTTTTAACTGCGAACAGCGTTGCTGCCTCGCAGGAGTCTGTCAAAACTTTTTTGACTCTTTTTTCGTTCGTGACCGGAGCCACTTGCGAAAGAACGGGGATGACCTTAGCCACCCGAGCGGAGTCGTCAAAACTTTTTTTCCGAATCGCGCACTTTTTTTCGCGACCACATAAAGCGGCGCAAATCCAAAGCAACTTGAACGTAGCGACCTGACGGCGTTGGGCAATGCAAAGTTTGGAAAAGTTATTCACCGCGATTTTCACGAAAGCCGGCAGCCAAACTGATGGGGATCTGATTGGGGATCTAATGGGGACTCGCGGAGTTCGTCCCGCCAACGCCCTCCAACACCCTCCAGCAGAAAGGTCTGTGGATGCAGGTGTTAAAGCCGAGTTCATGGACATGATTACAAGCCAATCAACCAATCAACCTGCGCTCGTGGAGGATGCGCGGCTTGGTGGCGACCAGGTAACGGAGGGCATCGGCCGCGTCATCGCCGCCGACTCCCTCCTCGTTGATGTTGGCCTTGAGCACATCGCCGGGACAGTCGGGATCGTGTTGCAAGTAGGGGAGCGATTCGATGAGGCGCCGGCAGCGCTGGTGAATGAAGAGGTTGGGGAGGATGCCCGCTTCCACATCGCCCAAACCCTGGAGGATGGCCGACCAACCGGCGACGCGGTTCATGTGGGCCTGGCTCAGTCTGAGGCCGAATTTGCGATACTGGCGCTCCACGGACTCGCCGTCGCTCTGCGGGCTGAACATGTCGGTACCGGCAAAGAAGCGAGCCAGCCTCCGTCTTTTGCGCAGACACCAGTGCGATTCGCGGGCGGTGGAAGTTTCCGGAATTTCCGCCCGCCGGGCCTCGCGCATGTGGTCCTCGTCGACGTAGACGTGGTGCCGGGCGAACATGGCCTTAATGGCCCGGGCGTGGCGCTCGGGAATCCAGTGGCGCTCGGCGTGTTCATCGAGCACGTAGATGTTGCGCTCGTGATCGCGGCACCCGAGCAAGACCACGGTTCGATGGGTGTAACCGTAGTCCATGGCCGCGAACCACTCGACCCCGTCGCACTCGCGAAAGCGGCGCAACCGGGCCAAGTCGTCCTGGAAGGCAGAATTTGAATTCGGGGGAGACACGGAGGCCGGCGGCGTCTCTCCGCCGATGATGTGAACCTGGGGATGAAAATTCCTGAAATACTGGCCGGCGCAAAAATTCCAGCGGCCCAGATACCAGGCGTCGTATTGCCAGCCGGTGCGTTCGGCGAGACTGGACTTGTATTCCGGGTTGATGAAGGCGTTGTCGTCCACGCGGGCGGGAATGAAGCGGGTCGCGGACTCGGTCCTGCACTCGTGGGGGGTGATGAATTTTTCGAGGTACCATTGATGACCCACGCCGCCGGGGTTGGTGGTGGAATAGAGGCGAGGCCGCCAATGCTGACCGTCGGCCAGGATCTTGGAAGTGCGGCAGCAGGTGGAGATGTCCTCGTATTTGCGCAGCGTGAGCTGGGTGGCTTCCTCGATGCCGATGACGTCGTATTCGAGGCCGAGATAGGAATCGAGGTCCTTCTCGCACTGGTAATGGCCGAGGACGATGCGCGAGCCGTTGGCGAAGACGAGCAAGCCGCGCGAGGCGTTGAACTCATGGGGCAGGGCGGGGAAGAGGCGGTGCCGGAGGCTCTCGAAGTTTTCGAGATTGGATTTGCCGACCTTGCGCAGGAGCAAACATTTCAAGCCGGGCACGCGCTGGCAATCGTCGGCGCCCATCTGGGCGAAAAGCCAGTGCGTCTTGCCGCCACCGCGGGCGCCGCCGTAGCCGACGGCGTTGGGGCCATCGGGCCGATCGCAGAGCCGGGCGGCGGCGCTGGCCGCGAGCTGGCGGGGCTGCAAGGTGACGCCGGCGCGGGCAAAGTTTTCCAACTGGTCCACGGGGCAACCCGCGTCCAGGCCGGATTCGATGTAGTCTTCGAGTTCGAGCATTAGTTGGTTGAGGGTTGAGGGTTGAGCGTTGATGGTTCTGCGGCCGGAGGCGCGGCGGGAACGGTCTCCGCATCAATAATGACGCCGGAAGGCAAAGGGCGGCCTTCGGATTGCCGGCGGGCGTAAACGTTTTTCAGCGCGGCGTGGAACTCGATCCGCACCGCGGCCCCGTCGCCGCCCAGTTCCAGATCACAGTCGGGTTCGGTGGCCAGGCGGCCCAGCTTCGAGGCCAGTTCCATCACCCGGTGCAGATCCGCGGCGGTGCTCTTGTGCGGATCGTCGTGGAAATTCTTCACGATGGCCCGGGCCACGGCGATGAGTTCCTTGTGCATGTCCCATTCCTCGGCGCGCAGTTCGTCGCGCAGGCGCTGGCGGAATTTGCGATCAGCAAAGGCGGGGACTGGTGCCGGGAGGGCAGCAGGAACGACGGCATTGGTGGTTGGTTCAGTCATTAGTGGGTTGAGAGTTGAGGGCCTGCAAAAGAGGTGTGAGTGGGTGAGTGGGTGAGTGAGACGAAGGTCGAATGAACCGGCACCGGGGCAGAAACGCAAATGATGCAGGTTGCTGGATGGTTGGGGGTGGGCAGCTGACCCGGCCAAGGCGGGAAAAACTGTACCATCGAGACCGGTTGGGAACCGCGGGAACCGTTGGGAACCGCCGCTGGGAACCGCGTTCCAAGCCCGCCAATACAGGCGAAAACAGCGTTTTTAGGGCCCGGGAACCGCACCCCCCCGGAACCGGTGCAGTTTTGGTTCCCGAAATCGACAGAATTAACAGGATTGAGCTGAGGTTGAGGGTTGAGAGTTGAGAGTTGAGGGAAAGCCGGTGGGGACACCGGCGCTCCGAGGTAAACACTGAACCTCGAAGGGTGAACACTGAACTTCGAACTTCGAACTTTGAACTTTGAACTCTGAACTCTGAACCTTGAACGGTTGGAAAGGCAGAGAGGTTCGGCCGGGATTTTCTCCCTCGACTTGAATTTGACTTTCAGTGCCATCATGAGTGCGCGTTTTTTTGCGCACACCCCTTTTAGCACAGGGTTTCAGAAATCATGGGCGAGGGGCGGGGCAGGCGGGAGAGTTGGTTGCGCCTCGATGCGCCTCGATGCGCCACGACGCGCCTCGATGCAGGAACTTTTTTAGAAAAAGATTTGACGGAGTTGGGGAATTGCGAATTTCGAAGCTTTTAACCACGGATTACACGGATTACACAGAACAGGGCTTGGGACGGTTAAAGCTCCGGCCCGAGAGCAGGCGCCGAAACGCCCCGTGCGGGATCCAGCGCATTCAACGCTTGATTCCGGGTCGCTGCCGCCACAGCTTGCTCGGCAGCCAGATGAGTGAGAAACATTCCAATTTCCGCTCCGCCCATTTCACGGGGATGCTTCCAGCCTCCCGTGCGGTCCCGATGGAACTTCAGGAACCGCACCACCCAATCGCAATAGGATTGCTCGGTGCGCAGGGCATAATGTTTGACCCGCAAAACCTCGCGCATTTGGTCGATCAATTTGGCTTTGGGGTTGGCCAAAACGAACGCAGCCTTTTTCCGGCGCATTTCCGAGGGCATAATGCGCCTATCTCCCTGCAAACCCGGTCTGAATGCAACCAAAACCCGGCAACACTGCCGCCGACAAACACGGCTTATTTGGGGCCGAATCCCTGTTAGGCATCGCTACGCTCATATGATTCGTCTGTATCGCGACTCTGACCAATCCGCGGTCATCGAACTCGTGCTCCGTATTCAGAACGATGAGTTTCAACTTGGAATTACTCTCTCGGACCAGCCCGACCTGAGTCACATCAACGCCAGCTATCGTGATAAGGGCGGCGGTTTTTGGGTCGCGGAGAAGGCAGGAGCGATTGTCGGTTGCGTCGGGCTCATGGCACTTTCCCCGGAAATCGGAGTGCTCAAGAAGTTCTTCGTCGCCCAGGCATTCCGTGGCCATGAAAAGGGCATTTCCTCCGCGCTGTTTTCGGCGCTGATCTCTTTCGCTCCGACGCGCGGCCTTAAGTCGATCGTCCTGGATACCCCCTCCGTGGCAACACGTTCTCACGCCTTCTACCGGCGAGCAGGCTTTCGCCCCATCTCGAAGGACGAGCTTCCAGTGCCTTACGAGTATCCCGACCGCAATTCCCTGCTCTTCATGCTTGTTCTCCCGACTGGCCCTACCGGCGCTGATTCCGAACAAGACAAAGCCATCGACTCATGAGCAGTTCTCCTGCAAAATCCGCAATGCCTAACCAGGCTGCAGCGAACCCGGCGGGAGCGTCGCGGTGGCCCTCGTTGCGTCCCGTGCGCCGGGTCGCTGAGCTATATTGGGGCGTTAGGTGTTCTTCGCGCATGAATAACGGGACGCAGAAAGTCAGGAGGCCGCTGGTCACGGTGATCGAGGTCATTGCCTCGCTCATCATCATTTACATTCTTGCGATTCGGCTGACCGTCTTGGCGTCACTTGTCGGCTTGGTGTTACTCTACAGCTTTTTCCCACTCCATCACAGTCGTCGAGTGTTGGCGGTTGCTGGGATTGTTCTCGTGCTTGCCGTTCTGATTCCATTCGACGTGTATGTTCGGGGTTTTCACGGTCCGATCATGCGCAGCGAGCACAGTGGCTTGCGGGTTGTCCGTGTTGTATATGGTCTCGGCGCACGCCCCAGAGACGGCGGTGAGGCAATATCGGGCGGTTGTGTGGTTCGGCCGCATGATACAAGATGGGTTCTGGTATGGGACTGACACCTAACAAATCGCTGCAGCGAACGGCGGCATCGCTTCACTGTTGCAATTGGCGCGTCTTGTGGCCGCCGTCGCTGATATCTGCTCCAAAGTTATTCATCCGGTGGCGAGGAGACTCCCTAAAAAGTCTCCGCCGCCGGCGGTGAATAACTTTGCCGCGACAAAATTTGCGGCTGGGAATAAACCTGTTCCCGGTCGCATCGCCCCACGCCGGAGACGGTCCTCGGTCGCTCAGCCTGCGAGGCTCAAGCTCAGAACATCGCCCGGTGTGGCGGCTCGGCCCCAAACGTCTGAGAGAACATCACCCTGCGAGGGTCCTTATATCAGCACGACGCCTGGCCGGCCGACGATGCATGGAAAGACAAAACGCATGCATACATTCGAACAACTGACCCACTTCGCCGGGTTCGACTGGGCGAAGGATCATCATGACGCGGTCATTCTGGATCGCCAGGGCGCGACGGTTGCGAGCCTGACCTTCGCGCATACAGCAGAAGGATGGGCCCAATGGCGGGCCCTGATTAAGGCCTACCCTGGGTTGGGTGTGGCCATCGAGACCAATCAGGGAGCGGCGGTGGAGCAGTTGCTGCAAAGCCAGGTGACGGTCTATCCGATGCAGCCCAAGGCGGCCGAACGCTACCGGGATCGTCACGTGCCCAGCGGGTCCAAGACCGACCAGACCGATGCCTGGTGTTTTGCCGATGCGCTCCGGGTCGATGGCCAGCATTGGCGGCCGCTGGCGCCGGAAGACCCGCTGACGGAGGAGCTGCGATTGTTGTGCCGGGATGAAGTGGAGTTGATCACGCAACGGACGGCGCTGGTTAACCAACTGCAACAGGCCCTCTACGAGTATTATCCGGCGGCGCTGGAGGCCTTTGACGACTGGACGGCGGCATCGGCGTGGGAGTTTGTGCTGGCCTATCCTACGGCCCAACAATTGGTCAAAGCCGGCCAACGAAAATGGGAAAGGTTCCTGCACGCGCACAAACTGTGGAGGCCGGACACGGCGGCCAAACGGCTGGAGATCTTTGGCCGGGCCGATCGATTCGGCGGCTCGGAGGCGGTGACGCGAGCCAAGAGCCGGCTGGCCGTGAGCACGGCGCAAGTCCTGCGAACGTTGCAAAGGCAACTGGAGGAATACCGAAGTGCGATCGAGAAGCTCTTCGCCCAGCACCCCGACCACGATTTGTTTGGGAGTCTGCCCGGAGCCGGCGACAAGCTGGCGCCGCGGTTGTTGAGCGAGATCGGAACGGAGCGGGAGCAGTACCCGGATGCGCAAGGCCTGCAATGTGTGGCCGGGACAGCCCCGGTGAGTTTTGAGAGCGGCCAGACAAGGCGGGCCAAAATTCGCTGGCATTGCAATCGGCATCTGCGCCACGCCGTGCATTTGTGGGCCAACTGCAGCCGGAAGTTTTGCGCCTGGGCCCAGGCCTATTACCTGGCCCAGCGGGAAAAGGGCAAGAGCCATGCCTGTGCCTTGCGCTGTCTTGGCCAACGCTGGTTAAAGATCCTCTGGAAGCTATGGCAGAGCCGCCAACCTTACGACGAAACCATTCACGCTTTGAACCAGCAAAAGCACGGTTCGTGGCTCTTGCAGCTCAACCCCAAAACCACTTAATTAGGTGTGAACAATAACCAATTTTATGCCAAATCGAGCTCAGAGAACTTCTGAGCTATTGGGTCGTTAGGCCACTGCGAGCGTCATGCACCGATTCATCGCCATCATAGCAATCGCGGTCTTTGTGATTGGTTGCCGGTCGGTTGATGTTGCATCACGGCATTCTGGTCCGCCTCCGAAGTGCGAGATTCACGGCTCGGAGATGCGGGCAGAGTGGATTCAGGTTTCTTCGGGTGAGGTTGTTTACATGATCGCCTACTTGGATGATGTGAAGCAGCGGTTTCCGCATCACGGCGGCGTCATTCTAAGCGGAGAGCGCGAGTATCGGCATGAGTTCGAGCGTCGTGTCCGCGATTTTGTCTGCCCGGATTGCACACGAGCCTATGAGGCATATTGGAAGGAGAAGAGACATTGAAGTGGCCTTCTAAGAAACTAGACGTGTAAGTCATGGTTTTGGTGTGAGTTGGTAGTTCAGGGACTCAGCCATATTGAAGAGCCGGGCCAGCTTCTTGCGTTTCATTTTCTCCTCCTCCTGGGCGAACACTTTCCAGTCGAACTCCTGTTTGAACTTGAGCAGGTGCCGAAACGCACCGTGCGGGATCTCCAGCGCATTCAACGCTTGATTCCGGGTCGCCGCCGCCACAGCTTGCTCCGCAGCCAGATGAGTGAGAAACAGGCCAATTTCCGCGCCGCCCATTTCACGCGCATCAAAGGCATGAAACCAAAGCTCTTTGCCCTCTCACTTATTGCATGGTTCGTGTTGTGCGGCTGTCGAAAGGAAGCAAATCCGGGACTCCAGAAAGAGATTTCCGTCCTGCCCGCGTCGGCTCGTTTAGTTGACGATCCGCGGCTGGGTTCCATGACATCTGTCAGCATCACTGTTTTAGCAGCCCACCCGATGAAGAAATCGCCGAAGCTTGCCACCTGGATGATTACGGATCAGAAGGGCGAGGTGTATCGCTTTTTCGATTTCCCAGATGGCAAAGGAGGAACGAGACGCACGGCCATTTACGTTCGTGGATTAGACTCTTCCGACTATTCCCCATCGAGCAATGTGACCTTTAGTGTTCTGTTTCCGCTGGACCAGATTCCAACAAACGCTGGAGCAGTCTATCTTGAAGGTTCTCTCGATGTTGGCCTGTCGAAACCAGAGTCATTTCGTCTTCAGGTGCGATGAACCGTCGGCCTAACCAACGCAGCCTTTGTCGGGCGCATTTCCGAGGCCTAATGCGCCCGCCGAAAAACACAATTTTTTTGAGACCGAATATTTGTTAGGAAACAACACATCACCCATTATGAAAATCCATCCGGTCCTCCTCGGATCCGTAATCGCCATCGCGTTGGTTCTTCCAGGCTGTGCGCCGCCAAGCGGCAAGTCAGATACGGTTGCTGAGGGTGTGATCCTTTCCTTGGAGTATCAAACGCAGGGCGAGCGGACCCGCGGTTTCACTCGTCTCAATGACTCCAAGGCCGTGCCCGGAAGCGGCAGTTGGAACGTTGATGCTCGTGGCCGCCTGACGCGCGAGTTTCTCATCATCACACGGCCCCAGCGGCCCGATCTAGGGCCGCAGGTTATTCCTGCCCACCGTTTGGTGAGCGTTCAGTTTGGTGACGGCGGGATCAAGCAAGTCGACGAGAACCAACCGAAGCCGGCAAATTGAAACAGGACCTCGTGGCCGACCTTGACACCATCTTTAAGAGCCAGCATGTGCACGAACTCTACCACGGAATTCGTGACCGAATCTTTGAGACCAAATGCGGACACTTGGAGCCATTTGAGTCTTACTCCAAGAGATTGTCGGAGGGCGAACGAATCGTCATTCACGTGAACAGTTTTATTTGGGAGGTGACGAACGGTGGCTTGAGTCAGTTTCTCAGCAATTCCTCCGGTGATTACGCAGAGGATACGCGGCTCGCCATGCGCACGATTGGCGCGACAGCGGCCGTCGATGCCCTCGATGATGTGCGCACTGTCATATTTGGGGGCTCGCCAATCCCGACGGATCGAGAGGCTCGATGCGACATACTGTTCGACTGGGAAGAGCAGGACGAAGCAAGAGCGAGGGCGTTCTTCGCCAAGCACGCACTTGGCTGGTGTGAGTCGGTTGAGTTGGCAGTTGCACTCTATATTCGGTCACACAGAGAGATGTTCACATGATGCCTCGTAAGAAACTAGGATGAGCCAGGAAGCCGGTTTTTATTGGGGATTTTGCGGGAGCCGTTTTCTGCGGGTGGGCCTTGGGCCAACACAAAAGGCCGGACGTGACAACGCAGCCTTCTGAGAACAAGCCGCATCAATGGAAACTCATCGGCGAGTATTCCATCACTGAGTATCGCTGTGGGATTCGCGCCGGAGAGCAGGTGCGCCTCCGCAAAGAGTTGGTCGTTCGCGATCCGAACGGCAAGATTGTGCCTCCGGGTTATCAGGCCGGAGAGGTTTGGACGGTTTTGAGTGGTTCAGCCGAACCGCCTGTCGATGTTTGGTTGCGGCGACCGGACGGCGATCGTCATACTTGGACCGACGACGATGATTTCTGGAATTGGTTTGAGAGAGTCACAGACAACCCGGCCAATATCCAATAGTGCCGATATTATTCGGCTTACCCAACTGTTAGGTGTGCGATGTCCACGATACATCCAGAGCAGTGCGCAGCGCTGAAACTTCTCGGGGAGAGGCTCGCGCTCGATTTTGGAGCGAAGTGCAGCTTCGAGC
>JADMIO011472259.1_pt1 | contig 23196 bp, 16 predicted proteins | sample 8958161 | NCBI WGS metagenome assembly JADMIO01 (sample SAMN16585339, study PRJNA669376) | soil metagenome | isolation source: Crop rotation soil | place: USA: Cullars Rotation, Alabama | collected 2011 | reverse complement strand
CCGCGACTTCAAGTCACGTGAATTCCAAGCTTCGGATCCCACTGTGCTGGAAAGAATGCGATTCGTGAAGCTTGAACGCCTTGTGGACCACGCGGGCCGCCTCGTCGGCATGCACCTGTTCGATGGTCACTGTGATCTTGATTTCGGAGGTCGAGATCATTTGGATGTTGATGCCCGCATCCCCGAGGGCCTGGAACATGGTGGCCGCCACACCGCTGTGGCTGCGCATTCCAATTCCAACTGCGCTGAGCTTGGCAATGCCGTCGTCGCTAAGGACCTGCACGGATTCCCCGATTTCCGCTGCCAGTGCCTTGAGGCCGTCGAGGGCCTTTTTGAGTTCGTTTTTGTGCAGGGTGAAGGAGATCCTGGCCTTGCCGTCCTGGCCGACGTTTTGGACGATCATGTCGACGTTGACGTTGGTTGTCCCGATGACCCCGAAGACCCGGCTTGCAACACCCGGCTGGTCCGGCAGGCCCTGAATGGTCACCTTGGCCTGGTCTCGCTCCAGGCTGATGCCGCGAATGACAACGGATTCCATGTTCATGGTTTCTTTGGTGACGAGGGTTCCTGGATTGTTGTTGAGACTGCTGCGCACTTCAAACGGCACACCGAATTTGTTGGCGAATTCCACGCTGCGACTCTGCATGACCTTGGAGCCGCTGCTCGCCATCTCCAGCATCTCCTCATAGGAAATAACTGGGATCTTTGTGGCATCCTTCACGATCCGGGGATCGCAGGTGTAGACACCGTCCACATCCGTGAAAATCTGGCACAGGTCCGCCTTGATAGCCGCGGCCATGGCAATGGCGGTCAGGTCACTTCCGCCGCGCCCCAGGGTGGTGATGCGTCCATCGGCAGTGCGGCCCTGAAATCCGGCGATGACCACAATCTTGCCCGCGTTGAGCATGTCATGCACCTCCGTGGGCGTGATGTTGGAAATACGCGCCTTGGTGTGCACCCCGTCCGTGACAATGCCTGCCTGGGCCCCCGTCAGGGAGACCGCCTGGCCACCCAGCGCATTGATGGCCATGGCTGTGAGCGCGATAGTCGTTTGTTCGCCAGTCGCGAGCAGCACGTCCATTTCCCGATCCGTCGGTTCCGCTGAAACTTCCCTCGAAAGTTTGATGAGATTGTCCGTCACCCCCGACATCGCGGAGACCACCACCACCACCTGGTTCCCCTGCCGCTGCGTTTCCAGGACACGCCGAGCCACGTTGCAAATCCGCTCGGTGTTGCCGACAGATGTGCCTCCGTATTTCTGGACGATGGTGGCCATGGTTTGGGGAAGGGGTTTTGGGTGGGGGGCATTTAATGAACGGGGAATTCCCCCGCGCAAGCAGAATGGCACCCGGACTTCAGATTGTGATGACGGCCTGGGATTTTGGACCAGTGGCTACACCGTCCGAGGTAGTTCCCTGCGGCATTGGTCTACCGGCCACAGTCGCGTCTGCGAAATTATTTTGGCAATGCCATTGGTTTCAATGCAATATCCTTGAGTGTGTCACCCTGATGGTTCACGCGGTCGCGGCCGTAAAACCACAATTTAAAATAGCCATCGGAGGTACGCAAATAATCCGGTGGCTTGCTTCCGAAGCAGTCCACTGGAATGGCCGCTAACAACGCAGGTGTCAGTTCGGCAAGCTTTTCTGGAAAATGCCCGTGCTCCAATCGATAACGTTCCAGCGCGATCCCGACATGTTCCAATTGCAGGGAATCCAAGTCTTCCAGAATTGCCTTGGACATGTTCCCGGAGTAATCCATGTACATAAAATTGTAGACTCCCAATGAGTCCGGTTCAGGCAGGCAAAATTGGTCGTGGAGGCTGCCCAGCGGTGGTTTGTCAAATGCATCGATCTTCTCCTGAAGCTGTCGGCTCGAGGTTATAAAATTCTGCTTAATCCATCCCTCCGGACCCAGGTACAACAAGGTTCTCACCCCGCTCTTGATGGTGCCCATCGAATCGCTCGCACAGGCGGACATTGAACCGCGTAGATCAGAAGGCAAATGTTCGAGTAGATACGCGCGTTGCATCCGCAGCGCCGTCTGACAGAATTTTCGCAAGTCAGGATTGGGCAGCGCCTTGGCAACGGCCTCCCATTGCTCCTTGTTCCAAAGCCTTGCCGAAATGGCATGCCTGATGCCGATGCTACATTTTGCCCAACCGCCCGCCTGCTGCACGGCGGCTGAGATTCCCAGTCCTGTGGCATTGGATTCGGCGAATCGGATGATTGCCATCAGGTCAGCATGGGCCCGCAAGCCATCCGCCTGCAGGACCGCCAGTTGCAGATCCAAGCCGAGGACAGGCTGGGCACTCAAGGGATGGAACAGAATTTGGTATTGCACCGGCGTTGGCCAGCGCACATACGGCCTTTGGGCCGCCAGGCGTAGCTGCTCGGGCAAATTCCCCAGCAGCTTGAAATAATCGGCCACCTCTTCCAGAGGCGCGGCGGAATTTCGGTCAATTTTGAATGGGCGAAAATGACTCGGGGCATAGGAGTGCCGCGGGTCATGCCAGTTAGCTTTACTCTTCTTGAGTGCCTCGGCCAGGCTGAGTTGACCCTGAAAGTTCTCATCAATGAGCTGAATGTGCGAACAAGCCAACTTCCATTCAGTCCATCGTTGAGCCAGTTCCTTCTGAGCTGCGCTCCAAGCCGGTGGAGCATCGGGCAACTCACTGCTGGCCCATTCCCGATTCCGCTGGCTGTTCTTGATATAAAAACATTCAAAGACCGGAGCATAAGCCGCATTCTGCTCATCAGGCACCGCCGGTGGCGCGAGGGCAAGCTCTTCGAGGGGTTCCCTCATTTTTTCCAGCCAGGTCTTATGCTCACGGAAGGCACGCTCTGCCCGCCAATTCTCGAGGGGAAACATCACCGCCATGGCAAAGCTGAGAATCGCTGCGACCCATAGCAGACGTTTGAAGTATTTCTTGAGACGTTTTTTCATGGGCAACGCAGTTGAAGCGTAAGTGATAGTGCAATCGTTGGCCGAGATTCGTCAATGTTATTGATTCGGCCCCAAATGACGGATCTCAATTCAAACATTCCGGGCTTGCAAACTGCCTCATTTGCGGTTCGGATGGCCCCAACCATGAACCGCAAATCTTTCCTTCAATTGTTCTGCTGCCTCCTGATGGGAGCCACGCTTGTTTCCTGTGCCGGAACCAATTCTCAATCCGCAGCCAACTGGCCGGGCAAAAAATTCACCACCGTCCGCGCGTTTGTTTATGACTGCGATGCTGACAAGACCGTGGGTTTTTTCCAGAAGGATGGCAAGGTCAGCAAGGGTGTCATCAATGGCACGGGTGCCGCCCTGAACGCGGGGCAGGTGACGCAGCTCATGAAGACGCTCACCACACCGACACCCCGTCAGGCGCACACGGCTTGTTTCATCCCGCACCACGCGTTTGTCTTTTACGGGGCGGATGGTGGCGTGGTCGGCCATGTTGAAGTGTGCTTCACGTGCGACATTCATCGTTCTTTTCCCGCCGGCCTCCCCAAGCATGTCAACATGACGGAACTCTGGAATCTGCTGGGTGAGCTGGATGTGGCACGCGGTGAGGGTCGCAAGTTTTACCAGGACCTTTACAAGCGCACCTGCAATCTCCGTTGATCCTCCCATGAGAATCGCCCTGCTGGCCCTTCTGCTCTGCACCCTTATTGGTTCCGCCCCGGCAGAAGGACTGGAAGGCAAGGTGATGTGTGGTTACCAGGGTTGGTTCCGGGTCCCGGCGGATGGTTCGAACAACGGGTGGTTTCATTATTCGCCTGGCAAAACCTTTGAGCCGGGCTCCTGCAACATCGACCTGTGGCCAGATGTCAGGGAGCTGCCCGCCTCCGAACGCTTTCCCACCGGCTTTAAATTCGCCGACGGCTCCACCGCGGAGGTTTACAGCGCGGTGCGGCCCGCCGTGATCAACCTCCATTTCAAGTGGATGAAGGACTACGGCATCGATGGAATTTTCCTCCAGCGGTTCGCCACGACCACGCGAGACGAACGGTTTCGCAAACCGATGGATGCCGTAATGGAAGGATGCCGGAATGCTGCGAAGGAATATGGACGAAGCTGGGTGCTGATGTACGACATGAGCGGCCTCAAGCCCGGGAGCGCGGATGTGGTCATCGCGGATTGGAAACGGGTCAACGAACAGTCCAAACTGGATTCGAAGGAAGCCAATCCCAACTACCTGCGTCACCGCGGCAAACCCCTGGTGGCCCTGTGGGGCATCGGATTCTCCGATCGCGTCCCCATGCTGGAGGATTGGCGGAAGATGATCGATTTTTTCAAAAAGGACGCCACGCCGGGAGGCTGTTCCCTGATGCTCGGTGCCCCCACCTACTGGCGCACGTTGAATCGCGATGCCATCACGGATCCTGCCCTCCTGACTTTGCTGGCCGATGCGGACGTGCTGAGTCCATGGATGGTGGGCCGATACAATTCCCCTGCGGGAGCGGCCTCACACGTCACCAAAACCATGGTGCCAGACATCGCCTGGTGTCACGAACACAAGATTGATTATCTGCCGGTCGCCTTTCCTGGATTTAGCTGGCATAACATGATGGAAGGCCGTGGGAAGGCGCAGCCGGTCAACGCCACGCCACGCCTGGGGGGCAAGTTTCTCTGGTCCCAATTCTACGAGGCCCACAAGGCCGGCGCGAAGATGCATTACGTGGCCATGTTTGATGAAATGGACGAGGGAACCGCGATCTTCAAGGTCCGTCAGGATCCTCCAGTGGGACAAAACTTGTTTGTCAGTGAACCGGATGTCCCCGGGGATCAATACCTGTGGCTGACTGGACAGGCTGGCAGAATGGCACGTGGCGAACTCGTCCCGCAGTCCGATGCCATGCCAGCAAGGTGATGGGTTGGTGTGCAGGCTTCAGCCGAGGCGCTGCGAAAAGCTAGGATGGGAAGGCATCAGGCGAGGCTGCGGCCTTGCTTTTGGGGTAGATCGGCTGAAGCCTAGACACCGACCCAGGGCGCTGTTCTAAAAATAGGTGGGGACGACTGCTAACAAGGTGGCACGAGGCTGCGTCCGAGTGCATTGGCTGGGGGAGGTGAGCTCCACAGAGTGTCGCTCCCACCGCTGCCAGTTCTGCAGCCCGCCTTGGAAGCGCATTCCAGTGCTGGACAATCGGCAGGCGCCTCAGGTATGGTGCGTTCCAGTCTGGTCAATACTCACCATCTGATCCTGCCATGAAGACAACTGTTTTAGCACTGTTGGGAATCACCCTGCTGGGTTCCGGAGTCGGACTAGGCTGGATTTGGAGGGGGCACAGCGAATCAGCAGGACAGAGGGATTCAGGGATCGCTCAAACCGGGGGCGGAAGTGACGGCACCGGCGGAACAGTGGGTGGCAAAAATGGTCGGAATGGGATCGCAGGGGGAGCAGGGCAGAATTCAACGTCCATGACCATGACAGGAGGAAAACTGGAACCCGCCCCGCAGTTGGCGCGTCGCATTCTTCAGGAAATGTTGTCAGACAACGGATTCTCGCACGGCCCGCCCGTGGAATTGTTCGAGTTTTTACAGGCCCTGGCCGGCTGTGATGGACCAGAATTGAAGGCGCTCCTATCTGATATTCATCAGTCGATCGTGCAAAATCAGGGCAAGGGTGGACCGCGGCGTGGCGGAGAGGAGGTTGCCATGATGGTTCTCGTCCGCCTGGCTGGGGTGGATCCGGAAGGAGCCATGGACAAGCTGCTGGAGCTTCGTTCTGCGCAGAAGGATAAGGGTGGGCTTCCGAAGGAAATCATGGCCTTTATGTTTGCGGCCGCCGGCAAGGGGGATCCATCGCGGGTGGAGGCCATGATTGCCCGTCTGCCCGACGAGGAATCGAAGAAGTCCGCGCAGATGGCGTGGTTGCTAGTGAAGGCGAAACAGGATCCGGAGGGTGTGCTCCAGGAATTGGCAGCCATGCCACAGAAGGATGATTCCGGTTTTTCCCAGGCCAGGGAGATTCTGCGCAATGTGGCATTTAGAGCGCCGGAGAAGGCCTTGGAGGCGGCGGCAAAATTTGGCAACCCCCAGCAGCAGTCCCGCATGATGGGCGACATTGTTCAGAACTGGTTGGAACGCGATCCCGCTGCGGCCACCAAGTGGGCCCAACAGAGTCAGGATCCCCTTGCGCTCACCATTTGTCTGAGGTCGGAAATGCAGCTCGACCTGATCGATGAAACCAAACTTCGCTCCCAGTTTGCCTCCCTGCCCACCGGTGCTGATCCCTCCGCCCGTTCCCAACTAGCCGGCGTGCTGGCCGCAAACCTCGCCAGGACCGATTTGCCCGGGGCGCTGAATTGGGCCAACAGCCTCCCCGCCAACGAGCAGACCTTCGCCGTCAACAGTGTTGGCAACACCTGGATCGAAAAGGACCCCATTGCCGCCTCCGAATGGCTCGCCCGGCTCCCTGCAGGTCCCACCAAGGACGAACTCGCCATCAAGCTCATCAACAAGATCGGTCCGGATGATCCCGAAAGCGCCCTGACCTGGGCCAACAGCATTCAGGGAGATTCCCGCAGCCGTGCCTTGGGCAGCGCCATCAACTCCATCAAGGCAAGAGATCCCGCCGCCGCAGAACAGGTGCTCAATAACCTGTCCGAGGCGGAGCGAAGCAATGTAAGACGTAGCATGGAGCAGATGCGACGGTGATGAACCGGTTTAGCACCACCCGGTGCAAATAATCCAACGAACCTCAGTCCCTCATGAAGCTCCAACTCCTGACTTTGATAATAGGCCTGGCGCTGGGCACTGCGCTGGGCTGGCTGTGGCGAGGGAAGGGATTGGAATCTGGTGCTTCACACACAGGGCCTGAATTCATTGCGACAAGTGCGGAAATTAACAGCGGGCGAAAGAATGCCACTGAACAAGTAGATGAGCGCGACACCACTGGCCCATCTGCAGCAGCCTGGAAACTGTTGCACAACATGATAAGGCAACGTCAGTTTTTCCTCAGCACACCAGTGGATTTGACCGATTTTCGCTCCGCCCTCGAGACCTGTGAAACATCGGCGCTGAAGCAGATGCTAGGCGAAATTTCGATGGAGTTCAACGCCTCCAGAGAACCCGTTAACAGATACGGGGAGGAGACAGCCCAGGCGATCCTGCTGCGCCTATCCCCCTTGGACCCTGAAGCGACTATGGAGAGCGCTCTTCGCATGCAGGCCTCCGCGAAGCTCACCCCTGTGATCATGGCGAGAATGGTTGCCACTGAAAGCAAATCCTATCCGATGAGAATCGAACCCCTCCTGCAACAGATTCGGACATATGATTCCCAATTTCTTTCGTTTGCAATGGCGGCACAACTCCTTGGAAAGGTTAGCAAAAACCACCTGGTTGACCTGGATGATTTTTTTACAACCAGAGCAATCGACACCTCCCTCGAATCCTTGAGTTCCGCCATGCTGCTACGTCTTGGCAGCATGTATCACGGAGAAAGTTTGGAGGGAATTTCAAGCGTGGCTGACCCTGAATTGAAAGCAGCCATGACAAGCAAATTGATCAATGGGTGGATGAAAACGGATCCTCAAGGCGCCAGTAACTGGGCGATGGCACATCGCGACCCATCTGCCATCCTGGGCTGCATTTTCACTGAAAATGAAGTGGTGGATCTGAAACAGTTGCGCCGGGAATTCAGCAGCATTTCTTCCGCTGAACCCAAATCCCATTTAGCACTGGCGCGAAAACTTGCTGAGGATCTTGCCGCGACTGATCTGGATGCGGCAGTGGCTTGGTGCAACTCACTATCAAATCAGGTGAGGATTAATGCTCTCACGGTCGTAGGGTCGAAATGGATAGACAAGGATCCTGGGGCCGCATCCGAATGGTTAGTCAAGCTGATTCCCGGCTGTCAACGGGATCAATTTGTTGGTGAGTTGGTCCGGCGAATTGAGAAGGAAGATCCGGAGGCCGCTGTCAGGTGGGCGCGCACCATGCGCATTCCCCAGCGCAACAACACGATTGCATCCGCCTTGTTTCAATGGAGGAAAATCGATCCCGAGGCCGCAGCCCGCGAGCTCAATTCCCTGCCGGAATTCGATCGCAATGACGTTGTCAGTCTGCTGCGCAAGGTAACGGACGACTAGCAGCATATCTCAAGCGTCAAGCCAGCCTGCCGGTGAGATAAGCCACCAAGGCATCAATCTTGACGCGTTCCTGCGCACCGGAGTCGCGCTCGCGCACGGTCACGGTGTCGGCCAGTTCGGGGCCCTTTTCACCCAGGGTTTCGAAATCGATGGTCACACCGTAAGGCGTGCCAACTTCGTCCTGGCGGGCATAACGGCGGCCGATGGCACCGCTTTCGTCATAGAAACAATTGAAGTGTTTCTTGAGCAGTGCATTGACCTCACGGGCCTTGGTGACGAGTTCAGGGCGATTTTTCAACAGCGGAAAAACTCCGCATTTCACGGGGGCGATCTTTGGATGCAGTCGCAGGAAAGTGCGCAGTTCCTTTTTGCCATTCACATCCGCCTTCTCCTCCTCGACGAAACCGTTGCTGATGATGGCTAGGGCGAGACGGTCCAATCCGGCGGAAGGTTCGATGACGTGGGGGAGATACGTCCCCTTGAGCAGTTTTTCGCAGAACGTTAGGGCTGCGGCGCGGGCCTCGTCCCCGGACTTGCCCTTGCTCGTCCAATCGGCCTCCCAGGCGGAAATGACGTTGTCTGTAAACGCCTGTTTTTCTGCGTCGGAAAGTTTGGCTGCGGCGGTGCGAAGTTCCTCGTCGAAGATTTCGAGGGATTTGCCCGAGTGTTTCTGATGCTGGGTCAGGTCGAAATCGCCGCGGGCAGCGATGCCTTCCAGTTCCTCGGTGCCGAAGGGGAATTTGAACAGAATGTCCACGCAAGCTCTCGCGTAGTGGGCCAGATCGGCTGGCTGCTGCCAATAATAGTCGAGGACATCGGTGCCCAGACCAATGGTGGCATAAAATTTCGTGCGTTGATCCACCCAGTAGCGATGCCACATTTCCCATCCCCAGTTGGGCTGGGGTGTGCTCAGGTCAGCGGTTTCACTCCAGGTGGCGACACTGCCGTGAATGAGTTGGATGGCTTCATCGGGTGCGATGAAGAATTCCAACTCCATTTGTTCAAACTCGCGGGAGCGGAAGGTGAAGTTCTTGGGAGTCACCTCATTCCGAAACGCCTTTCCAATCTGACAGATGCCGAATGGAACCTTGATGCGGCTGGAATCGAAGACGTTTTTGAACTGGGCGAAAATGGCCTGGGCGGTTTCTGGCCGCAGGTAGGCTCGATTCTCCTCTGTGGCGGTTGGGCCGACGAGGGTGCTGAGCATGAGGTTGAACGGACGGGCCTCATTGAGCAGACCGGAGGTTTCGGGATGGAAATCGACGCTGTTCTCAACCGTGGCGCCCTTCTCCTCACCGGAAAGCACGATGGCCTCAACGGCCCCGGCAGCCTCCCCAGCATTCAGGGCGAGAAGGCCGCGGACGCGCTTGCGAAAACTTTCGATGTGTTCCCCTTGGCGTAGCAGGGCGGAGAACGTGCGGGTCAATTTCCAACCGGTGGGTGATTCCGCACCGCTGTATTGCATGACCGTGCCGGATTGGGGATCGACATGGTCTGCGCGCACCCGTTTGTTGGTCAGGGTGCATTCCCGCATCATGTCCGCAAAAGTATCCACGTGGCCGGAAGCCTTCCAGATGGCAGGGTGCATGATGATGGTGGCATCCAGGCCCAGCACATCCTCCCGATCCCGGGTCATGGCGCACCACCAGGCGTCACGCAGGTTGCGTTTCAACTCAGCACCCAATGGACCGTAGTCCCAGAAGCCGCCGATTCCGCCATAAATTTCCGATGATTGGTAAATGTATCCCCGCCTTTTGCAAAGGCTGGTGATTTTCTCCATCAACGGGACTTCTTTAGATTTGGTCTCGCTCATCCAATCACATCCGATAAGTAATCCGTGCCTTGGTCAGGTCGTAGGGGGACATCTCCATTTTCACGCGGTCGCCGACGACGAGGCGGATGAAGCGTTTCCGCATTTTGCCTGAGATGTGAGCGAGGACTTCGTGGTTGTTGCCGGTGCCAAGTTTGACCCTGAACATGGTGCCTGCCAGAACTGAGGTGATGACTCCATCGACTTCAATTGCGCCCTCAGAGTCCTCCGCCTCCTTGATGACAGGACGTTGGAAACTGGTGCGCGGACCCCCGCCGCCGGAGCGATTGCGGTTATTGTTGTTGCCCCTGGAGGCATTGCTGGGTCGTTTGGCCTGACTCATGTGAATGATGATAGATGGATGACTGCGGAGGCTTCGTGCCGGTGGGATGGCCTGCGGAATTGCGGGCGCGGACCGGAGTCGCGAATTTGGCAAGGGGAAAGGTTCCATGATTCCCGGGGTGAAACAAGCGAATTTATCGTTTCTTATTTCCGCAAAGCGGGAGGGAAAAGTCAGGGATTCATCGCATCCCAACCTGGCCCACAAATTGCAGCGACCGGGATTTGCGGGTTGAAATCACCCTGCCCGCAGCCACTTTGTCCCGTGAATCAATCCCTCCAGCGTAGTCAGCACGCAACCCCCCTTCTGGTATTTGTCGGAATTGTCGCCCTCAGCGTCGTTTTCTTTTTTGTCTTTACCTTGCCTCAATGCGGGGGATCGCGCGGCACATCGGTTGCGGCCACGGGCACGATGCCCGCCGCCACGCCCCCGGCGGCAAAACCACCCGCGACCAACCCCGCTCCGGTCGTTCCCCCGGTGGCTCCGGTTACCCCGCCAGCTCCTGCAAAGTCATTTTATCTGAAATCGAGCCAGTTTTTGAATGCCGTGGCCGAGCGGCTGGCCGCAGGCAAGGTTGCGGAAACCCTGGAACTGCTGGCCCCGGGCATTCCGCAGGAGCGCACGGAGCTCTATCAGAAATTGTTCACCTCCGGCTGGCGACCCGTGATGGCCTCGAATCCGTGGAAGGAAATTGGACGCATGGGTGGCCAGGAGCGTTGGGCCCTGCCGTTGGAATTGCCCGCTGCCGTCGTCCAATCAACTCCCGGCGACCAGTCTGCTCCCCCCAGTCCCACCCCGGCTGCCCCACTGCCGGAAATCGAGGTCGATTTGAAATTGAGCCGCGAGGAAGGTTATCAGATCACCAACATCCGATTTTCACCTGAACTGTTGAAGGCCAGTAACACCGCCACCACCGCCGCCCTCCTTGATCCGCCGGATCCGCTGTCCATTTCCCATGAGTTCGTGTCTGAGGTGCTTGGAAAGAATTTCCGTCGCGCGCGGTTGATCACAGATGGCACCAAGGTCACCCACGAAAAACTCGCCGGCCTCTGCATTGTGTTTGAAGAAGGAGAATATGTCATGGTTCCCGGCAGTTCCCTCAACGTCACCGCCGCCAACTCCGAACGTGCCTGGGCCCTTGTCCGAGTAAAAAGCCCCAAGCAGAACACGGAAAGCGAGTTCGGAGTGGAACTTGCCAAGGATGCCAAAAACCAGTGGAAGGTGGATTCCCTGGACTTCAGCCGACTGCTGCAGTCGTACGTGCAGGCCACCGAAGGGGGCAAGGTCTACTACACACCGATTGTAAAAAGTCCCTCCGGCGGTGAATCGCTGGTGGTTTATTTCGAATACGACAAATCGGAACTAACCGAACGTGGCCTGCGGCAGATGGAGATTGTGGCCGATCTGCTCAAGAGTGATCCCGCCCGGAAGATGCGCCTGAGCGGCTACGCGGACGCCCTGGGAACGGAAGATTATAATTACATCCTGTCCAAAAAACGTGCCGATGCAGTGCAGGCAAAATTGAAGGAACTCGGGGTCAATCCCGCCCAGATCGTCGCCCGCGGCTTTGGAACCCAGGCCCCCCTCGATCCTAACACGAAGGACGATGGCTCGGACAATCCCGAAGGACGCTCGCGGAATCGCAGGACGGAGATTTATCTCGACTTTTAAAGTCTCCCGCTCTCCGTTTCCCCCCATGCCCCGAATCCTGATATTCCTCCTTGGACTGCTCCTGACGTCCTGCAGTCGCACCGAGACATTTGATCCCCGCTCGATCGAAACCGATGCAGGAGCGGCTCTTTTCCGCAGAATTCTGCAGGACTGTCCGCATTCCACGGACGACCGCAAAATGTGCCTCACCCTGGGACCAGGCCAACTGCCCCCCTCCGAGGAGTTTCTGGGCCGCTTTCCCGATTTGAAAAGCCGAATTCTCCGCCACAATCAGGTGACCGTGACCAATATTGGCGGCAAGTCGGTCGTGCAGGAAAAGTCCACCCCCGATAGCGTTCTGGCCGGGCACTTGATTATCCTCCTACAAATATCCGAGTTGAAATCGGCAGGTGGAAACTATGAAGCCGTGGGGGCCTGGGCGTACAAGGACGAAATGATGCGTCGGAGATACACCGTGTCACCCGAGCCTGACGGAAAATTCAAGATTGAGCCCGGCGAGATCCTGGAACAAAAACCCGTGCCGACTGCCGCACCAAAGCAATAACCCTGTCCGCCATGAAAGAGGAAGCGACCGTGCAGACTCTGCGACTGGCAAATGGCGCGGTAGTGGCCTGGAGGGAATACGGCGACCCAGCTGGCAGGCCGCTGTTCTTTTTCAACGGCTGGCCTGGCAGTGGCGCCCAGGGATATTTCCTGCACCAGGCCGGATTGGAGCATCATGTCAGGATCATTTCCCCTGACCGACCCGGATTTGGGAAATCCTCCTTCCAGCGTGGCCGAACCTTTCTTGACTGGCCGCCAGCGATCGCAGCCATCGCTGATTCCCTTTCCCTGACACGATTCCATGTCATGGGCATGTCCGGTGGCGGTCCCTACGCCCTAGCGTGCGCGTGGGCCATTCCTGACAGAATCCCGGCCGTCTGCATCTGCTGCGGTGCGGTTCCCACCCACACGGTCGAGGCGCGGCGGGGTTTGCACCCAGCCTATCGGTTCATGCTGCGCATCAATGATTTTTTTCCGCCCCTCATGCGGGGCATCCTGTTCCCCATGTGCCTTCTAGGCCGTGTTCCGCTGCCGTGGCCGGCAGTGAAATGGATGATGCGACGTGGCCTGAAGGCCCGAGATTTGGAAACCATGAGCAATCCAGAGTACTTCGCATTGTTTCAACCATCCTTTGCCGGTGCCATGCGTTCGGGCAGCGGAGCCCTCTATCACGATGGCCGGCTTTACGCCAAACCCTGGCCGTTCGAAGTGTCAGAAATTCGAATCCCTGTCAGGATTTGGCATGGCCAGCAGGACGAAAATTTTAAGATTGATCAAGCCAGGCTGCTGGCCTCAAGGATCCCGGGCGCCCAATTCTTTGAGCTCGAGGAGGGTCATTATTCCCTGCCCCTCCTGCACGGCTCAACCATGATTCAGGACCTGATGGAAATTGAGCCGTGATTCAGTTGCCGGGCAGCAGAATGCCACTTTCGTCCGCAAGATGCGCCCATCCCACCGGCTCCCCATCAAGGCTTTCCACCCGATATCCAATCGGTTCCAGCAACGATCGGGTGCCTTCCAATTCCCACTGGCTATGACTGCTGAAGATGATGATGGGACGCTTGGCGCGGATGGACTCGATGGATCCCTGAAGGGCCTGGGCCCCGTGCCCCTGCACGTCCACCTTGATCAGGTCGGGGAGCCGTATTTCAGACCTGCGCACGAGGTCATCCGGTGAAACAGTCGTCACCGCCAGCGTTTTGGTGTCGGGTCGCAGGGCCTCGTCCTCATACTGAAAATGAGACATTGAAGACCCCATGCCATGGGTTGTGATCAGGCTGGATGTCCCTGCCGTGGCGGAAACGGCCGCTTGGTATAGCCGCACGTGGGCCAGTCGGTTGATGCGGACATGATAGGATAATCTACGGAATGCGACCGGGTCCGGTTCAAATGCCACCACCTGTCCCCTGGGCCCGACCTGCATCGCCATCCCTACTGTTGCGATCCCAAAATGAGCTCCAAAGTCCCAGCACACGGCTCCATCGGGATGGGGCAATTTTGCCAATCCCACCCGCAGGTCTCTTTCGCCACCTGCGCGCCAGTTGTAGGAAAACGGTGCCAGGGTCCATTTGGCACCCTTGGCCGGGCCTTCGCGAACACGGGTTGGAACATAGGCAAAGGGAGACATTGCGAGGGCTCTGGACACCAGGGTTCTGAAGGTCATGTGAACTTGAGCCTAGCAGGAGCTTCGGCATTGCCCAACCCAAAAACCGTTCGACATCCTCATGTTTCCAATTATTCTGTAGAATCAGAAATTTTCCTTCCTCACTCTGACCATGCCCGCCCTCACTCCGTTAGCCCAACAATTTGTCCTTCATTGGGGTGAGATGGGCAGCCGCTGGGGGATCAACCGTACTGTGGCGCAGATTCATGCGTTGTTATATGTGAGTGAGCGGCCCTTGAGTGCTGACGAGATTTGCGAGGCCCTGGAGGTGGCGCGATCCAATGTGAGCACGAGCCTGAAGGAACTGCAGAATTGGGGAATTGTCAGGGTTGTGCATGCCAGGGGCGACCGCAGGGATCACTTTGAAACAGTGAAGGACGTGTTTGAAATGTTCCGCATGATCATGGCCGAACGGAAGCGCCGTGAGATCGACCCCACCATTGCCATCTTGAAATCCTGCGTGGCTGAAGCCGAGAAGGCAGGGCCGAGCGAGGACCACACCCGCAAGCAGCTGCAAAGCATGCAGGAATTCTTTGAAATGGGTGCCGCCTGGTTTGAACAAATGAACAAGATGGGCTCCGGCAGCATCCTGCGGGCCATGAAGCTGGGGGACAAGGTGTTCAAAATGCTCGGCCACTAGCCGTGCACGACCGGGACGTTCCCGAAGGATGCGGAGGCTACGCTAGTCCCGGCTTTGTCGATTCAACGCGCTGAGGATGGCGTTGATCGAGGCGAGCTCGATACTGGTATCCACCCCGGCTCCGAATGTGGTGTTGTCGAGCTGGATGTAAGCAATGGCCTGGGCCTCCGCGCCCGTTCCCAGCGAATGCTCGCTGTAGTGGGTGATTTCCGGCGTGCGTTTCAGCTGGGTTGACAGGGCATGAATGAAGGCGGCAATGGGTCCGTTGCCCACGCCATCGATCGGGATCGAGGTGCCATTTTTGACCACAACTGCCTGGCAGCGGATGGAGCCGGGCTTGCCCTGGACCTCAAAACTTTCCAGGCTCCAGGGCTCCGTGCGTTCCACGTACTCCTTCCAGAACATTCCGCGCAGTTCGCCCGCCGTGACCTCACGCCCAAGGCCGTCCACGAAATCGTTCGCCAGGGGACCGAATTCGCGCTGCAATTCCTTGGGAAGATTGATTCCGAAATCACTTTCCAACAGATAAGCGACCCCGCCCTTGCCGCTCTGGCTGTTGACGCGGATGACTTCGCGATATTGCCGTCCCAGGTCCGCGGGATCGATGGTGAGGTAGGGCACCTGCCAGGGAGTCGTCCCCGCATCCTTTTCACGAGCCTGCAATCCCTTGCGAATGGCATCCTGATGGCTTCCACTGAAGGCGGTGAACACCAGCTCGCCGGCATACACATGACGGGGCGGAACAGTCATTCCTGTGCAGCGTTCATAAACGCCGATCAATGAATTCATGTGGGAGAAATCAAGATTGGGAGCCACTCCGTTCATGTACAAATTCATCGCCACATTCACGATGTCGAGATTGCCGGTGCGTTCCCCATTGCCAAACAACGTGCCCTCCACCCGCTCCGCGCCTGCGAGCAGGGCCAGTTCCGTAGCGGCGGTTCCCGTTCCGCGGTCGTTGTGGGTGTGGACACTGATGATCACCGAATCACGATTGGGCAGATGGGTGATGAACCATTCGATCTGATCAGCGTAGACGTTGGGCATGGCCACTTCCACGGTGTCGGGCAGATTCAGGATTACCTTGTTAGTAGGGGTTGGTTTCCAAACCTCCAGCACCGCCTGGCAAATCTCGAGGGAGAACTCCACTTCGGTGGCGCTGAAACTTTCCGGCGAATACTGCAGTTGCACCTGCGAGCCTGCCAAGCGGGGCAGCCTGTCTCGAATCCACTTCGCACCACGGACGGCCATGTCCACGATCTCCGGCTTCTCCTTGCAGAAGACAACTTTTCGCTGGGCCGGGGAGGTGGAGTTATAAAGGTGAATGATGACATTTTTTGCACCAACGAGGGATTCAACCGTGCGCTCGATCAAATCCTCACGGGCCTGGACGAGCACCTGAATTGTCACATCGCTTGGGATCCGACCCCCTTCAATCAGATGACGAATGAAGGCATATTCGGTGTTGGAGGCGGACGGGAAACCGACCTCAATTTCCTTGAAACCACATTTCACCAGGGCATCGAACAACTCGAGCTTCTGGGAAACATTCATGGGCACCGCCAGCGCCTGATTGCCATCCCTCAGGTCAACACTGCACCAGATCGGAGCGCGGGTCAGCTCACGCGAAGGCCACTGGCGTTGCGGGAGCGAAATGACAGGAAAGGGACGATATTTGCTGGATGGATCGGCGATCATGGAATCGATTCGAGTGGGTGGGGGTGGTGACTATAATGGGCCAAACGCGCTTGTCAGCCGCCGGATGCAAGATTCTGAGGGGGGTTTCAGGCAACTTGCATGAATCGAAAAATAGGCTTAATGGGTCGCCCATGCTAAAATCCTACTGTTTTTTAAGATTCTGGCTGGCCTTTGCCCTGCTCCTTTTCGGGCTGCTTGTCCTCGTACGGGCCAAGGTCGTCTGGCTGTTCCAGCTCCAACTGGGAGCGACGGAGTATGGCCATTGGTTTGCCGTGGGCGCACTGCTGCTTGCGGTGGCCGGTCCGTGGCGAAGCTGGGGTGCCGTGGTGGCGGTGGTCGCGGTGGGATTTTTGATGTCGTCGGCGGTGCGGGCAGCCTGGTTCTCCCGAAACCTTCAGGAACGTTTCGCCTCGGGTTCCGCATCTGGTCCCTTTTCGTGGACCCGCCTCTGGATGGGAGAGCACTCAGGTCCGACGGAGAAAAAGACAATGGTTTATGCTGAACACGACGGGGCTGCGTTACAAATGGACTTTTACCCCGGTTTGAAGGGCAAACCCTGCCCCTGTGTGATCGTCCTGCATCTTGGCGGATGGGACGCCGGGACCCGCGAGGAATTCCCCACCTGCTGCCGCGATCTCCAAAACGAAGGTTACGCGGTGGCCTCAATCGATTATCGGCTGGCCCCCAAGAATCCATGGCCGGCACAGCGCCAGGACGTGGTGGACGCGGTGCATTTTCTTCAGGAGGGAGCCGAAACCTATGGGATTCGGAAGGATAAATTTGTGCTCTTGGGACGCTCCGCAGGCGGCCAGATTGCCTCGGCCGTCGCGTTGGAGGGAATCGAACCCGCCATCTGCGGCTGTGTGTCACTTTATGGGCCTGCCGACCTGAATTATGCATGGCAGTATTGCGGTCCCGACGACATTTTGAATTCGGAAAAACTTTTGCGGCAGTACCTGGGTGGCACCCCAAAGGAAAAGAAGGCCGAGTATGACTCTGCCAGCGCCTTGCTCCATGTCTGTCCCCAAAGCGTTCCGGTCCTTCTCATCCATGGAACCCTGGATGAGATGGTCTGGTGCACCCAAAGCGAAAGATTGGCGGCGAAGCTGAAGGAAAATGGGGTGCGACATCATTTCCTGGAACTCCCCTGGGCCACCCACGTCTTTGACTACAATTCGGACGGTCCGGGGGGCCAAATTGCCGAATGGGCCATCATTCAGTTTTTGGGCGAGGTTTCGCGCTGAAACACAACGTTTTAAGGCATGTTACGCGATCGCGGTTCATGAACGCGGCCAGTTTTGCATTGTTCAGAGGAGACGAAAATTCGTAGGATCAATGATCCCCTGTTGATCAATCCCCCTCCTCATATCTATGCGCTCTCCCCTCCTTCGCATTGCGACTGCGTCTGTCGCGGCGCTTCTGTTTTTCCAATCCCAGTCCCCCGCGGGTTTGGTGGCGTATTGGCCATTTGATGGCGCCGCCACGCTCGGCAACGACACCAGCGGCGGTGGAACAGTATTAACCGTCAACGGGGTCACGGCCGTGGCGGCTGGAAAATTTGGGGGTGGTGCCAGTTTCAACGGCACCAGTTCCTTCCTGAGTGGAACCGTGAATGGACTGCCCATTGGCAACAGCGCCTATTCGGTCTCTGCCTGGTTCAAGCCAGTGGCGCTCGGATCCCGGGGAATTGTTGGCTGGGGGAATTTCGGCGTCGGACGTCAGGTCAACGCCCTTCGGATTTTTGATGCGAGCGGTGGATTCCGCCACTACTGGTGGTCTGCGGACCTTGATGCCACGGGCCTCTCCACCAATTTCCTCGATGGCAACTGGCACCATGTGGCGACAACCTACGATGGCACGACCCGGAGAATTTATCTGAATGGAACGCAGGTGGCGCAGGATACCCCCGGGGTAAATGGAGCCGCTGCGGCGAACTTTCGGATTGGATCCACCAACAATGGGGAGTTTTTCAGCGGCACCCTGGACGACGTGGCCATCTGGAACAACGGGCTCAATGCGGCGCAGGTCGCAGCCCTCGCGGCAGGCGGATCTCCATTTGGCACCGGGCCGGTCATCAATTCCTTCACCAGCGACAAGTCATCCGCCTACGAAGGAGAATCTGTCCTGCTTTCCTGGTCGGTGAATACCTCCACGGTGACTGGAACCTATTCCTACGAAATAAAGAATGGCGCCACCACACTCGCAACCGGTTCCACCACCACGGGAAGTTTCTCCACTGCCATTCCCGACCTCGCCGGCACGCCCCAAACGGTGACCTACACATTCCGCGCCATTGAAACCGGTGGCAACAATATCACCACCACCTCCACCGCCAGCGTCAGCGGCAATCCAGGCATTCCGGTTGCCAACAATCAGGCAGGCCTTGTCACACCGGCCAACACACCGCTCGCCATCACCCTGACAGGAAGCGATCCTAACAACGGGCCCCTCACCTATATCATCACCGCTCAGCCCGCTCATGGAACCCTCAGCGGCAGCGGCGCGAACCGGACCTACACCCCGACAAATGGCGTCTACGGAGCGGATCAGTTCTCTTTCAAGGTGAATGATGGCAAGTATGATTCCCCGGTTGCCATCGTGCGGCTGACAGTGTCGACCCCTGCTCTGCCTCCCACATCCATCACCATCGACGACACCACCATTCCTCCCACGGCTGTTTCCGGGACCTTTCTGGCTAACATTTCCAGTCCCGATCCCAACGTCGGCGATTCTCACACCTTCACGCTGGTTGCAGGGGCGGGCAGCAACGAGAACTCCAATTTTTCCATTTCAGGACATCAACTTCGCGCCGCCACTTCCTTCGCTGCCCTTGTGGGTCAACCGCAGCGGATTCGGATCCGATCCACGGACGGAGGCGGATTGTCAGTCGAGGCAGCATTTGTGCTGAGTGTCGTGGCCAAGGTGCGGGGAGTGGTGATCAATGAGATCCACTACAACGGGCAGGACAACACAGTTCGGAATTCATTCGTCGAACTTTACAACAATGGGAGCACCACTCAGGACCTTACCGGATGGCGGCTTTCCAGCGGAGTGGACTACCTATTTCCGGCTGGCACCACGCTGGCCGCCGGGGCCTATCTGGTGGTGGCAGAGGATCCGCCGAGCATCCTGAGTCGCTGGGGAAAGACCGCCCTCGGTCCCTGGGAAAATGCAGTCACCACCTCGCCAACCACCGGTGCCATCGAAACCCATGGCCTGAGCAGTGAAGGCGACACCGTCCGCCTGCGCAATGCATCGGATACGGTGGTTTCCGAGGTCGACTACAAGCCAAACTTCCCCTGGCCCTGCGGTGCCAATGGCAACGGTGGTTCCATGGAACTGATCAATCCCAATCTTGACGAGTCCCATGGCAGCAACTGGAGGGCCTCCTTCGCCCAGACCACCAGCACCTCAACAACGTATGTTTCCCCTGCCAGCAGCCAATGGAAGTATATCAAGGGGACACAGAGTCCGCCTGCCAATTGGAAAGACAGAACAGGATTCGATGACAGCGCCTGGCTCAATGGAACGACTGCGGCCGACCCTGTGAACATCGGTTTCTATAAGGGTATCGGTTATGGTGACTCGGACGATGCCACAATCCTTTCCGACATGCAGTTCATCAACGGCACCCAGCCCGGGTATCAGGCCATTTACCTGAGGCACTCGTTCAACCTGAACCCTGGTGAAATCCCGGACACCTTGGTGCTGCGGGTCTATGTCGACGATGGCGCCATTGTCTGGATCAATGGCCAGGAAGTCCCGCAGCGATTCCATGTCGGCGCCGGAAACCCCGACCATGGTGCAGGAGCGCTGCAAAATACCATCACTGGCGTGGCCATTTCCGATCATGAGGCCGCGCCTAACACGTGGGATGCAGACCTCACCATCAACAATGCCAGCAGCTTCCTGGTGGCGGGAACAAACGTGGTGGCCGTGTTTGCCGGCAACACCACCTTGGGAAGCTCCGACTTCTCATTCAATCTTGAACTCAAGCGTGGCACCAGCACGCTCGACGTGGCGTCGCCAGGGGCGCAAAACCTGCAATACTCCAGCGCAGCCACGGCAGCCCCCGCCATTCGCGAGGTCAAGACCACGCCAGTGCAGCCTGCAGCCACGGACCCGATCATTGTCTCGGCAAAAGTTACCGATCCCGACGGCGTGGCCAGCGTCAGCCTCCAATATCAAGTTTGCTCTCCCGGCAATTTCATCCCCTCCACCTTGCCCAAGGCCATCAGCGGCGGGCAGTTCGTTGGCATCACCACCCCGCTGTCTCCGAATCCAGCGTTCGAGCTGGCTTCCAATTGGACCACCGTTGCGATGAATGATGATGGACTTGGCGATGATATGCTGGGCGGCGATCACATCTACACCGGCACCATCCCCACACAGGTGAATCGCAGTCTGGTCCGGTATCGAATCACAGTGACCGACAACAATGGAACCAGGGCCCGGGTCCCGTATGCGGATGATCCCAGCCTGAATTTTGCCTGCTTTGTTTACAACGGAGTGCCGGACTACCAGGGAACCCCATCGGCCACCCTAACCTCCCTGCCTACCTATCATTTCCTGACTCGCAAGGCCGATTATGACCAGTGCGTGGCCTACACCGGCAATCAAATCACCGCCAACACGCCGAGTTGGACCTGGGAAAACTGGGAGGCTGCGATGGTCTATGACGGAGTTGTTTACGACCACCTTCTGTATCGCCTCCACGGCGCCAACGGTCGGTATTCCGCGTCTGGAGTTGCCGGGGCCGCGGCAACGAGCAAGCGGGCGTTCAAGTTCCTCTTCAACAAGGGTTATTATTTCGAGGGCAAGGACCAGAACGGCAACAAGTATCCCAGCCAATGGGCGACGATGGTGACGGAAAACTGTTGGGAGAATCGGGCCACCTATACGTTTTCCCTGAATGAGGTGGTTAATTTTTACATCTGGAACCAACTGGGAATTCCATGTCCCTACGGCAACTGGAATCATTTTCGGACCGTGATGCAGTCGGCGGAGCAGCCCGATGCCTGGCATGGCGATTTCTGGGGGCTGATGTTTGTGCATGAGGACTACGACAAGCGTTTCATGACGGCCCATAACCTGCCGAAGGGAAATTTGTATAAGTTGACCAAGGACGGAATCACGGGCCTTTCGCAGCAGCGATATCAGGCTGTGTTCGGACCCAAGGATGGGAGCGATCATGATGAGCTGCAGAACAACCTCAAGGGGACCAGCACGCCGGCCTACATCACAGGGCGCGTCAACCTCGACCTGTGGTGTCGCTATCATGCCTATGCCCAGGCCATCCGGCATTATGACTACTGGCCCAGCGGCGACAACAACGCGGCATATTATTTTTTCCCCAACTACAACGCAGCCAACAGCAACAAGGGCACATTGTATTACATGCCCAATGACGTGGATGCCACCTGGGGACCCACTTGGAACAACGGTCGGGACCTTGTTTACAACTCCCTCTTTGATTCCACGGGGGACACGGGTGGCGATGCCAGCACGAATCCCACCCTCTGGCCTAACTATTACAATCAGATCCGTGAGCTCCGCGATCTGCTCTGGCAGCCGAACCAGATGAATCCGCTGATTGACCAGTTTGCCGCAGTCATTCAACCCTTCGCGAATGCCGACTTTGCCCGCTGGTATGGCGCGCCCTCAGATGCCGGCAACTTCGCGGGGCTTGGTGGCTTTGGCATGAGCAGCAGCGTGGGCCAAACCTCTCTGGCCGCCTACGTCGCCGGGATGAAGGACTTTGCCTTCGACGCCGACAACAACGGCAGCACGTGGCCAGGAGCCAACGTCGGGGTGGGTGGACGCGCGGCGTTTCTGGATTCGCTCGGAGATTCGGCCGCCGAACTGGCCTTGACGCCGGCCCGACCCACCATTTCCGCCATCGGAGCAGCCAACTTTCCCGTGAACGACCTGCGTTTTTCCACCTCCGCCTTCAGTGATCCCCAGGGAGCCGGCGATTTTAAGGCGCAGCAATGGCGCATTGCAGAAGTGAACGCCAGCGCCACCTACACGCCAGGAGTGCCACGGTTGTTGGAAATCAACGCCTCCTACCAAAGCGATGCGCTGCCATCCTTTGCCAGCAATTACCGATTCCCCGCCACGGCCTGCGTGCCGGGACATGTCTACCGCGCGCGGGTTCGAGTGCAGGACCTCACCAACCGATGGAGCCATTGGAGCAACCCGGTTGAATTCACCGCCACGACCTTCAATGCCAGCGCTTATGCCAGCAGCCTTGTCGTCAGTGAAATCATGTATCATCCACCCAACCCGACCAATGCTGAAAAGGCCGTGGCCGCAGCACTGGTGCCGCCTCAAACCTGGACGGACGATGATTTTGAATACCTCGAGCTGCGCAATGTGAGCGCCAGCGCCATCGACCTCGCCGACTTCCATTTTACGCAGGGAGTGGAATTCAGCTTCGCCACGAACACCCTGCTGCAGCCCGGTGCCAGCATCCTCATTGTAAAGAACGCAGTTGCCTTCAACACGCGCTACGGAAGTGGGAAGCCCGTGGCAGGGACGTGGAATCCCTCCAACAAACTAAGCAACGGCGGGGATACAATCACACTTTCATACGGCCAGCTAGTCGCTCCGGTATTCACCTTTGCCTACGACGACGATCCGGCCACCAACTGGCCCACGTCCCCCGATGGCGGAGGCTACAGCCTGGTGAGGATCCTTTCCAGCACATTGGGATCCTAAGCTTAGAATTCCACGTGGACAAGTTGTCGC
>JADMIO012610780.1_pt1 | contig 23197 bp, 19 predicted proteins | sample 8958161 | NCBI WGS metagenome assembly JADMIO01 (sample SAMN16585339, study PRJNA669376) | soil metagenome | isolation source: Crop rotation soil | place: USA: Cullars Rotation, Alabama | collected 2011 | reverse complement strand
GTTCTGTCCGTCACTTCCCAGATCCGCGCTTTCTCTGTCCTTCCTGTGCGACGGTTACGCCGCTCCATGAGCTTATCGGGTCCACTCGCGAACGCAGAAAGGCCCACCCGAAGGTGAGCCAGTGTGATTACATTTGCGGCCTAACTGTGGCCAGTCCAGTTACGCTGGAGTCACTAGTATTTAGGTGACACTATAGAAGCGGCCGCGACAACTTGTCCACGTGGAATTCTAAGCTTAGGATCCCAATGTGCTGGAAAGACGAGCAGTCCGGCCTCGTCGAAGTAGAAGTTGGCGAGATTCTGCGCGGCGCCGATCCCCTGGACGATCCGCACCTCGTTGCCGTCGATAGCCGTCCGCCCGGTGCGCCACCGCGGGTACGCCGACTTGATGCCCGCCGGGAACGCGACGATTGCTTCGAGCCGCGCGCGATCCAGGTTCCCCTCGGTGAGCGTCAGCAGCGGCACCGGCTGGTCGGGTCCCGCGTACCAGCCGTTGCGTCCGTCGAAGGTTCTCGTACTCGTGCCGGTGGCCAGGTGGACAATCATCGTCTGCTGATTGGGCGCCTTGGCATAGAGGTCGACCGGCACCTTCTCCTGCGCGGTGTCAAACCCGACATAGGTTCCGCGCGCGGTGAAGCTGGTGAACCTCGCCAGGCGGTCGGCGCCGCCGATGACCTGCACGAACTTGTCGAGGACCTGCTCGCCCGTGACCCGCGTATCCTCGGGGAAGTCGCGCGCGTTTGGATCCTCGACCGCCTCACCATACTGGAGCGCCAGGTCGGGCTCGCTTCTCGGGGCATTGCTGCCGCCGTGACAGGTGAAGCAGGTGACGCGCGTCCGGCCGGCGAAGTAGCGCTCGTTGAGGTCGTTCATCATCGTCAGCATCTGGCGCGCGCGCTGCATCTTCGGCGTGACCTGGGCGAAAAAGCTCTTGTCGTAGTACGCGTCCTTCACGTGGCAGAAGGTGCAGTCGTTCCCCATGGCCGAGGCGAACATCCCCATCGTCTCGAAGAAGGTGTCCACCGGGAGCCCTTTGAGAATCTGGATGCTCTTGAAGACCTCGTCGGAGAGCGGTACTTTGTCGGCCGACGCCTGGGGCGGACGCGCCTGCGCCGCGACGCCGATTTCGATCAGGAGGCATGTGGCCGCGACCGCCGCGGCAAGGATGAACGCCCGTCTCGAGGCCACCATCATGGTGTCATCTCCTGTGAAATTGAGAGATGTCGCGCAAAAGACCGCTGTTGAGCGCTGAGGAGCATACACCGGCCCGCGGGACACTTGCAGCCTCTATCGAGGGATGCTATGGTTCGAGCCTCACCGCGGAGGTGTGGCGATGAAAACGAGATTCGTCTCGATGCTCGCCGGGGCAGTCCTGCTCGCGGCGCTACCGTTACAGGCGCATCATTCTTTTGCCGCCGAATTCGACGTGAACCAGCCGGTGTCCCTGAAAGGGACGCTGACGCGGATGGAGTGGTTCAATCCGCACGGCTGGATCTACATCGACGTGAAGGGGCCCGACGGCAAGGTCACGAACTGGGGCATCGAAGCCGGCGCCCCGACCACGCTGCTGCGGCGGGGCCTGCGCAAGACCGATTTCCCGATCGGCAGCGAAGTCGTCGTGGAAGGCTACCGCGCGAAGGGCGGCGCACCGAGAGCGAGCGGCAAGACGCTGACCTTCACGGACGGACGCAACTTCTTCCTCGGCGCGTCTGACAGTCCGGGCGACCCGTCATCCCCGCCGGCTGCCGGAGCGCCGCAATAGCGGGATCCAGGTCAAGTTCCAAGATCCAAGCTCCAAGCTCCAATCCCAAGTTGGAGCTTTTGGATCTTGGATCTTTTGGAGCTTGGATCTTGGATCTTTACTTCGGCCCCAACTCGCCACGCCGCACCGCTTCCTCCTGGGCGTAGGCGTAGCACTCGTACTCGAGGACGCGGACGTTCGGTTCCTTGCGCCGGTAGAGGGTGAGGCCGATCTTCCACGGGCGCGAGTAGACGGTCGGGTCCTCGATCGTCGCCTCGTAGCGGATGTGATCCGGCGTCACGAGCGAGTACCGCTCGACGACGTGGAGATCCGCGCTGTGGTAGTTGCCGGCGCGGTCGAACCACGTCGTGTCGGTGAAGTGCCTCACGTCCACGACCAGCGTGTCCCCCTCCCACCGCCCGCGCGAATCCCCCATGAACCATTCGATCGGCCCCGGCGGATGCTCGCTGTTCATGAACACGCTGCGGGTCGTGTGGGCGTACTCGCTGAAGATCGCCATGTAGGCGGGTGAATAGACGATCTGAAACGGGAACGGCGCGTACATGGTCCGCGGCACGCCGAGGAGAAAGCACTTCGCCTCCGGGTCGTCGGTCTCGCGCTTGCGCGCGTTCTCCTGTTTCTTCGCCATCGCTCCGGGCTTGTACGGGATCTCGTTGCCCTCGACGATCCCCTGGCCCGCCGGCACGCCGAGCCGCGCCGGGTGATCCTGGATGTCGTAGTTCGCGGTGGTGAGCGCCTCCCACACGCCGCTCAGATCGGGCTTGCCGTCCGATGCGCGCGGCACGGCGGCGCCCGGCGTCTGCGCGGAGGCCGGCGCCCACGCGGCCAGCGCCAGCGCGAGGGCGGCGGCAATTATCGCGGCGGATTGAGACCGAGCCACAGCTTGTGCTCCAGCAGGAGAAACGGGAGGTCGTGGTCGCTCTCGAAGCATGGTTCCTCCCACACCTCGTGTCCCTTCTCGAACCGCGCCAGCGGCATTGCCATCGTCCACGGCTGCCTGTAGACCTTCGGATCGACGAGCGTCGTCTCGTAGAGAATCACGTCGGGGTCGATGAGCGTGAAGCGCTCCGTGACGTGGAGCGCCTCGCTGTGGAAGTGGCCGGAGATGCTCAGCCACGTCCGGTCCGTCAGGTTGGTCGTGTCGACGACCAGCGTGTTGCCCTCCCAGTGTCCGCGTGAATCGCCCATGTAGAGCCGCAGGCTGTCGCCGATGTGGGGGCTGTTGTCGGTCGGGATCGTCCGGAACTGGTGCGCGAACTCCGAGACGATCGCGAACACGCCCGGCGCCTGGATGAAGGCCTGGCCGCGCGGGCCGTAGATCTGCCGCGGCACCCCGGTGTAATAGCAGGAGCCGATGGGATCGATGTAATGGTCCCAGTTGTCCTGGCGCTTGTTGGCGAACTGCGGAAGGTACGGCACCTTGCCGTCGGGCGGGTCGACGATGACCGATATCTGGCGGCCGAGGAACGCGTCGCCGGCGAAGTCCTCGATGTTCTGGCTGCCGTTGGCGGTGATCGGGTTCCACGCCCCGTTCATGTTCGGCGTGCCGTCGGGGTTGCGCGACGGGTTGAACGTCGCGGCCTTCGCCTTGGCGCACGGCCAGAAGAGGCGCGAGATCTGCGGGCAGCCGGCGACCGGCGCCGCGCGGAAGTTGGCTGCCCCGCCACCGCCTCCTTCCTGCCCGGCGATGGGGGTGGAGACGAGCAACCACGCCAGCGCGGTTGCGATCGTGGATGCGACTGACACACGGAACGCATGGATCACCATGGTCGCGCCTCCTCGCAACAGGCAGTTCGGCTGTTACTCGCCCGGTTCCACTCTCACCAGTGACGCCCCCAGATTGTTCCCCACCCAGAAGGCGGGCGGATTGCTGCCGTTATCCACGTTGACGCGGCGGATGTTCGTCATGCGCGGCAGCAGGTATTCGACGACCTCGCCCGTCTTCGAGTTCACGCGCACGACGCGATCGTTGTTCATGCCGCCGCCCCAGGCGAAGCCGGCCCGATCGGCGATGGCGTCGTAGACGTTGGTCCACGGCGTGGGGACGGGCCATTCCTGGAACTTCTCGGTCTTCGTGTCGAACATCCCAATCCGGTTGCCGCGGAACTCGGCGAACCAGAGGCGGTCCTGCGCGTCCATGTGCCCCCGCCGCGGTCCCGCGTTCGGCGTCGGCGTCGGGAACGGCGTCACCTGCTTCGTCTTCGCGTCGATCCTGATGATGTAGGTGCCGTTCAGGTTCATGCCGTAGAAGTTGTTCTTCGAATCCGACGACACGCCGTAGGAGCTCAGTTCCTTGACGAGCGCCGCGTCCTTGACGCCGACGCCGTAGTCGACGGTCTTCCACTCGCCGCTCTTCACGTCCACCTGGTACTCGTTGTCGCCGCCGATCCAGACCTGGCCGTCCACGTCCGCGTTGATCGGCATCACCATGGCGATGCGCGCCTCGTCGCGATCCTTGAAGGTCGGCGAGCCCCACGTCTGGAACTGCTTCGTCTTCCGATCGAACTTCGCCAGGCTCCCCTGGTACATCGTGCCCATCCAGACGTTTTCCTGCTTGTCGAGCACGACGTCGAGCGAGCCGAGCGGCGCGCCCGGCTTGGTGATGGGCAGCGGGTACTCGGTGACCTTGCCGGTCTTCGGATCCAGCATGCCGAGGACGTGCGTGCCGAAGTCGCCGTACCAGACGTTCCCCTGCGAATCCGCGACGGCGTCGTGCGGCAGCGTCTCCTTCCGCGGCAGGTCGTATTCCGTCACGATCGCGCGCGTCGCCTTGCCGGTCGGACGCGGATACGTCTTCAGCGGATACGACCACGTCGGGCCGGCGCTGAGATTGATCGTCGCGAGGTAGGCAGCCGCGGCCTTGACGCGATCCTTCATGACCGGGTCTTCGCCTTCGCGGCCGCCCATGCTCTGCTGCATGATCGGGTTGGTACCGCCACCGCCATGCTCGTGCGGGCGCAGCTGCGGCCGCTCCGGCGTGCTCCCCTGCGCGTAGCGCCCCATCCGCTCGAGCACCTTCATCCATTCGTCCGCGTTGTGCGTGCTGCGCGCGACACGCTCGAGGGTGTGGCACTGCGTGCAGTTGAGGAGGCCGTTCTTCATCTCCGTCGTGCCCGGCCAGCTCAGGAACCACTCGCCGTTGGTCAGCTGCGCGGCGAGGTCCTGCGTCTTGCGCAGGTTCAGATCGAGCTGCGCCGTGCGGCCCGCGGCCACGTCGACGCCGGATGCCCCTTCGAGGTCGTAGCCCGTCGCGCGGATGCGCAGCGTGTACGCGCCCGGCTCGAGCCGGTTGCCCGGAAATGCGTAGCGGCCCTGCGCGTCGCTGACCACCGTGATCGTCATCGTCGATCCAGTGCGCTTCGCGCTCACCAGCACGCCCTCCATCGGCCCCTCGGCCTGCGACGAGACTACGCCGGTCAGCGCGGCGGCGGACTGCGCGGCGGTGCGAGTGGTCGCCGCCGAGCCCAGCAAAGCCAGTGAAATTGCGAGGGAAATCGCAAAGACCTTCGTCCGGATCACGCGTGCCTCCAGTGTTGAAGGGTCACATCATGAACCGCAAAACCCCTGCGCGCAAGTGCTTGCGCGTATAATCCCCGCACCGGAAAAACGGGCTTCGGCAGGCCTGGAGGGAACGCGATGAAGAAGTGTGCGTGGCTGTTGCTGTTCGGTGGACTCGTCGGGCTTTCGTTGTCGCTGCACGCGCAGCAGGCAGGCGCCGACCTCATCTTATTCAACGGAAAAATTATTACGGTCAACGATACCTTCCAGATTGCACAGGCCGTCGCCGTGCGCGGCGCCCGCATCGTGGCCGTCGGCTCCAACGCGGACGTCAACAAGCTGGCCGGCCCCGGCACGCAGCGGATCGACCTGCACGGCAAGTCGATGGTGCCCGGCTTCATCGACAACCACGCGCACTTCCAGGAGGAAGGCGCCTACTGGACGATGGAGCTGCGCTTCGACGGCATGGACACGCGGAAGAAAGTGCTCGACGCGATTGCCGCCAAGGCGAAGGCGACGCCCAACGGTGGATGGGTCTACAACCTCGGCGGCTGGTCGCCCGCCCAGTTCTCGGATGACAAGCGCGAGTTCACCCGCGAGGAGCTCGACAAGGTCGCGCCGAACAACCCCGTCTTCCTGCAGTTCACGCGCTGGGCGCAGTACCTCAATAGCAAGGCGATCGAGCAGCTCGGTCTCGACAAGATGACCGAGCCGTGGATCGAGCGCGACGCCAGCGGCCGCCCGACCGGCATCACGCGCGTCGCGGGCCGCAACATCCTGTTCAACAAGGCCGGCTTCCTCAAGACCGAGAACGGCGGCAAGGCGGAGCTGCCGATGGACGTCATCAAGAACAACCAGAAGTTGATGCTCAGGGACTTCGCGATTGCCGGCCTGACCGCGTCCGGCGGCCAGTGTCTCTGGGAGGATCTCTATCGCCAGTTCCAGCGCGAGGGGACGGCCAGCATGCGCTTCTTCTGCTTCCGCACGGTGGAAGCGGGCGGGCGGGGCGCGGGCGTCTTCGAACGACAGCTCGCCGAGGTGTCCAAGCTCCGTTATCACGACGGCGACGAGTGGATGGACAACGCGAATTATGGCGAACGCTTCCCCGGCGGCGGCGGCGGCGATGTGCTCGCACCCGGCCCCGAGCCGATTGCCTCGCAGGAGGCGTGGGACCAGTGGGGACGCTTCGGGCTCGAGGCGGCGAAAGCCGGCGTCCCGGTGATCCTGCACACGGTCACGGAAAAGGCGATCGACGCACAGCTCGATCAGGTCGAGAAGATTGCCAGACAAGTCGACATCCGGCCGCTGCGCTGGTCGTTCATGCACATGGAAGCCGTCACGCCGGCGCAGGTCGAGCGGATGAAGAAGCTCAACATGTTCCTCGCCATCAACCCGCGAGAAACCGTGTCGGGAGGACTCCTCCATCAAATCCAGGGGGACAAGGCGTTCGGGATGCCGCCGTTGAAGGAGATCCAGGACAGCGGCATCATGTGGGGCTTCGGCACGGACGCATTCGAAGTCAACCAGTTCCGTCCGTTCCAGACGCTGTACTGGGCCGTGACCGGAAAGATGGTCGGCGGCACCGTCGTCAACACGCACAACATCAGCCGCGAGCACGCGCTCATCGCGCACACGCGCAGCAACGCCTACCTCTTCTTCCGCGAGAACGACCTCGGCTCGATCCAGCCCGGCCGCTTCGCGGACCTCGTCGTCACCGACAAGGACTACCTGACGGTGCCGGCCGAGCAGATCAAGGACATCAAGTCCGTGCTGACCGTCGTCGGCGGCCGGATCGTCTATGACGCGGCGAAGGACACCGCATCGCCATCAACGCGGTAGTACGTAGGGGCCGCCTGCAGGCGGCCCCTCAGCATGAGGGAAACCCAGATGAACGTTCGCAACACGATGAAGTTCTCGCTCGTCATGGCTCTTGCGGCCGCGATGCCGGTCCTGCCCGCGAGGGCGCAGGGACAGGGCCGCGGCGGCCCACCGCCGGTCGTCTCCGAGAAGGCGACGCCGGAGATCATGAACGAGGACCCGCAGACCGAGCAGCGGTCGCAGGACCGCGTCGGCTTCCCCGCTCACAAGATCATCGGCAACCTCTATTACATCGGCACGGTGACGCTGTCGTCGTACCTGATCACGACGCCGCAGGGGAACATCGTCATCAACAGCGACTACGAGGAAACGCTGCCGCTGATGAAGAAGGCGATCGAGTCGCTCGGCTTCAAGATGGAGGACACGAAGATCCTGCTCGCGAGCCACGCGCATCCGGATCACCAGATGGGTGACGCCGCGTTCAAGCAGGTGACCGGCGCGCAGACGATGTTCATGGCGGAGGATGTGCCGGCGCTGCAGAACATGAAGGCGGCCGGCAAGGAGCATCCGATCGACAAGATCATTCACGATGGCGACAAGGTCGAGCTCGGCGGCATGACGCTCACCGCGCACCTGACACCCGGCCACACGCTCGGCACCACGACGTGGACGTTCCCCGTCCGCGACGGCGGCCGCACTTATAACGTCGTCATCGTCGGCGCCGGCCTGCCGGACGACGCGCGCATCGTCTACAACCAGGGGAACCCCAAGGCCGCAGAGCAATGGGCCGACACGATCGCCACGCTCGAGAAGCTGCCGTGCGACGTGTTCCTCGGCGCACACAGCTGGTTCTTCAACCTGACCGGCAAGTACAAGGCACTCCAGGCCAACCCGAAGTCGAATCCGTACCTCGACGCGGCGGGCTACAAGAAGTTCGTCGCCGAGATGAAGACGACGCGGGAAAAGCTGATTAAGGAACAGACGGCTGCCGGTCCGCCTCCTCCCCGCGGTGGTGGCCCTGGGCGCGGCAACTGACGCAAAGATCCAAGCTCCAAGATCCAAGCTCCAAGCTCCAAGCTTGGAACTTGGAGCTTTAGCGCTTCCGACTCGACCTCCCTTCCCTTCTTTCACGCTGGCCCCAGCGTTGCTCCAGGCGTCGCGCACACCTGCGTCAGGAGCGTATGTACAGAATTCCCGTCCACACAATTGCAATCGCGATTGCCATTTTCGTCGTCGTGCTGCCACTCGACGAGCAGCGCACCGTCCTCGCGCGATCGTCGGCGCCACACGCAACCGCGCATGCGTCACCGGCGAAGATGCCTGACGCGGCGACGGGTACCCGGGTTCGCGATGCCTTTGCGGGCCTGCCGCTTCGCTTTGAAGCGGGAGGTGGAAGCGACAGCGAATTCATCGCCCGCGGCGCCGGTTACCTGGTCGGTCTTGCACACGGCGACGCGAAGGTCGTGGTCGGGCAGGTTGGCGACGCACGGCGGACGTCGATGGCGATCCGGCTCGTCGGTGCGTCGCCTGCTGCCGGAGCGGGGCGCCAGCTGTTACCGGGCGTCACCAATTACCTGACCGGAAATGAACCGCGGCGATGGAAGACCGGCGTTCGCAGCTTCGGTGAGGTCGAATATCGCGACGTGTATCCAGGCATAGACGTCGTCTACTACGGCAACCACGACCAGCTCGAGTTCGACTTCCTCGTTTCCCCGGGCGCGAGCTATCGAGACATTCGCATTGCGTTCGACGGTGCGAGCGACGTCGCGATCGACACGGATGGAAACCTCGTCATCACCACCGCGGCCGGCCAGCTCAGGCAGCACGCTCCCGTCATCTACCAAAAGGCATCCGGCAGCCGCCGGCTGGTTACGGGCGGCTACGTGCGGCGGGGCCGCGGCATCATCGGCTTCCGCGTCGGCGCGTACGATACGCGGCTTCCTCTCGTCATCGATCCGGTGCTGACCTATTCCAGTTACCTCGGAGGGGCGCGGGAGGAACGGGCGGCCGGTGTCGCGGTCGATGCGCAGGGCAGCATGTACATCGCCGGCCTGACGGGTGCGGCCGACTTTCCCCTCAGTGGGTCGCGCGCCGTCGCCCATGGCCGCGACAATTGGGATGTGTTCGTCGCGAAGATCAACGCCCGCGGCGATCAGTTCGAGTACGTGACCTACCTCGGCGGCTCGACCTACGAGGAGGCCGCGGGGCTTGCGGTGGATGCCGGGGGCCATGCGTTCGTGACCGGCCAGACCGAGTCGTGGGACTTCCCGACCGTGAACGCGCTTCAGCCCTCGCTGCGCGGGTTCTCCGACGGCTTCGTGGTGAAGCTGGAGCCCGACGGGACGATCGCGTATGCAACCTATCTCGGCGGGGGCGCCGAGGAATACGGAACCGGGATCGCAGTGGACGACACAGGCCGCGCCTACATCAGCGGCCAGACGATGTCCGCGGATTTCCCCACCGCCAACGCCTTCCAGCCGTCGCTCGGAGGCAGTCCCGCATTTCGTACCACCGACGGCGGAACGACGTGGGTGGGCATGTCTACGGGCCTGCGTACCGCACAAGTCCAGGCCTTTGCCATCGATCCAGTGACATCGTCAACGGTCTACGCCGGAACATCTTCGAGCGTCTTCAGAAGCATGGACAGCGGGCAGACGTGGACGTCAACGGCGGAACTGCCGGCGCCATCCGTCAATGCCGTGCTCGTTGATTCGTCCGGTGCCCTGTATGTCGCGACCCTCGGCGGCGTCTTCCGGAGCCGCGACCAGGGTGCGAGCTGGACGGACCTGCAGCTCTGGAGGCCGGCCTCATCGCTCGCGCTCGACGCCGCAACGGGCGCGCTCTACGCGGGTGTGCCGGACTTCTACGGTGACAGCGTCTTTATCAGCGTCGATGGCGGCGACACGTGGAGCGATACGGGCCTTGGCCGCGGCGTCACAGCCCTGGCCGTCAGTCAGTCGGTCGTCTACGCCGCGACGTCGCAGGGGGTCTTCAAGAACGTTGGAGGGAACTGGGCACCGACTGCGGGCATCCAGGAGCCGGTGATGACCCTCGCCGTCGATCCCGGCAACGCAGACGTGGCGTATGCGGGAACGTGGAGCGGCTTGTTCACCACCACGTCAGGCGGCTCGGAATGGTCGCCGGTGTTCCCCTGGTTTGTCGGCGTCCCCGTTCAGCACGTCGCGATTGCGCCATCGAACCCGATGGTCGTGTACGTCGCCACCTGGTGGGGCGCCGCGACGACCGACGATGGCGGAGCCTCGTGGCGGTTTCTCGGAAATGGCGACAGACCGCTCTGGTCGTTTGCCATCGATCCGCAGGTCTCGACGACCGTGTACGCCGCGAGCGCCGTCGGGTGGGACGTCTTCGTGTCGCGGTTCAGCGCCGACGGATCGGCGCTCGAGTACTCGACGTACTTTGGCGGTTCGAACTCGGATTCGGATGCGCACGTCGCCCTCGACCCCGCGGGGAATGCCTATATCACTGGCACGACCGTGTCGACCGATTTGCCGCTGCTCCATCCATTGCAGGACACGCCGGGGGGCCTGATGGATGTGTTCGTCGCGAAATTCACCGATTCGGGCCGTCTCGGATACGCGACCTATCTCGCCGGCTGGGCATCGGACTACCAGCCGAGGATCGGCGTGGATGCAGCGGGACGCGCGCACGTGACCGGGACGACGCTCTCGGGAAATTTTCCGACCGCGAACGCGTATCAACCGTCGCGCCGCGGGGACTCGGACGTCTTCGTCACGACGCTGAACGAGACCGGCGACGGGCTCGTCTACTCCACGTTCCTGGGCGGGAGCAATGCGGATCTCGACTGGAGCCAGAGCCGCGGGCCTTCCTTGGCGGTCTGGCCGTCGGGAGAAACGGTCGTCACCGGGACGACCGATTCGATTGACTTTCCGACGCGTGACGCGATGCAGGGCTCTCACGCGGGAGGCGATACCGACGCCTTCGTGACGAAGTTCGGCATCGCCGGCAACCTCGAATATTCCACCTTTCTCGGCGGGCGCGGCGACGACTACGGCAGCCGGGTCGCCATCGACGCCACCGGGGGCGTGATCGTCGCCGGCGCCACGAGCTCCGTCGATTTCCCGGCGCTCCACGCACTGCAGCCGGCGAAGGGGGGTTCAGAGGACGTGTTCGTCGCTCGTCTCGGAGTCGCGCCGCCGCCCGACACGATTCCGCCGGCAACGGTCGTCACGCTGTCGGGCATGGCCGGTTCGAACGGCTGGTTCCGATCAAGGGTGACGGTTGGTCTCGCGGCGCATGACGACATCGATGGAAGCGGCGTCGCGTCGACCGAATAAGCATCAATGGCGGCGCGTTCCAGCGTTATGCCGGACCGCTGTCGATCGCCGCAGAGGGCGTCACCACGCTGCGCGCCCGCGCGATCGACCATGCGGGAAACATCGAGGAACCGGCGACGGTCGTCGCGATCATGATCGACGCGACGCCGCCCGCCCTCAGGATCGACTCTCCGGCGCGGCGCGACTACCTTCACACCGCCACCGTGCCCATCTCCGTTGAGGCGACAGATGCGGTGTCGGGGCTTGCCGGCGCGCCACTTCCTGTACTCGACGGGGTCGTGGTCGCCAACGGCGCGTCGATTCAACCGCTGACGCTCGCGCTCGGGCCGCACACGCTGTCCGTCTCGGCGACGGACCGGGCGGGCAACACGGTGTCGCAGACGATTGAATTCCGGATGTCGGCGACGATCGACAGCCTCGCGGCCGCGGTCAACCTGCTCGTCACGCAGGGCCGCATCCAGCCGCAGCTGTCGGCCAGCCTGCGCGCCAAGCTCGAGGAGGCCGGTCAGGCGGTCACGCGCGGCAACGTTCCGGCCGCGCACGGCCTGCTTCGGGCGTTCGGTAATCAGATCGCGGCGCAGAGCGGAGGGACGATAGAACCGGGCGCGGCGAACATTCTGCTCGCCGACGTCCAATACGTCGCCGGCGCCATGTGAGCCTCCGGGCCATCGGCGTGGAGCTTGGAGCGCCCTCCTTTTCGTCCACGGATTCGGCCATCGCCTCGACCCCGGGGAGGGACAGCCCGCGCGATCGCCGGCGTCAGCGCACATCACGCAACCGCTAACCGCCGCGCATCGAGCTGATGCGCACTGGCACGCCACTTGACCATCCCGCGGCGCCGCCCGCCCCCTGGCGGCGCAACAACCGACAACTTCCGAAGGCGAAACGGTTGAGGTGCCGTCGCCCATGACGACCAACCGCTGGCGGGCCGTCCTCGTCGTCGCGATCGTCAGCGCCGCGGCCGTGTCCGCGTCGGCGCAGCGCCTCGCCTGCTCCCCCGCCACCCGGCCCGGATGGCGGGCGTGCGTCGCGAGCGCGGGTCCACGACCTGCGTCCGTGACCGCTACGCTCGCCGCCGCTGCGGGCGCGATCGATCGCATCGATTCGGCGTACTTCTCGTGGGTCTTTCTCGTGCTCCTCATCGCCCTCGCCATTCACAACACCGATCACTACGTCAGCGAGCGGCGGGACGTGGTGCGGCTGCTCGCGGCGTTCGGCGAGGCGTTCGTGCGCGAGTTCGACCGTCCGCTCGTACGGGCGGCGCCGTCGGATCGCGTGATCGACTCCCGGCTCCGCTTCAGCCCGCATCGCTGGCGAGTCGACGTCCTGCTGGCGCCACGCGCCGGGCGGCCCTATCCCAACCTCGCCGACCACAGGAAGAACGTGGAGTACGACGTGTGGCGCGTGCTGCGCGCGATGAACGATCCGCCATTCGTCCAGGAGCCGATGTACGCGCAGGGCCGATGGGTGGTGGTGCCGTTTCAACTGAAGGCCAATCCCGGACAGGCAGGTGGCAGATGAAACTTCTTCTCTTGAGCACCGGCGGCGGCGGCGGAAACATCCTGCGGTCGATCAAGACGCTCTTCCGGCAGGACCTGGCGTCGGTGCAGAAGACCGATGCGCGATACGCGGAGCGGCTGCGGCGGGCGGTGGCGACGCGCTTCCTCGACACCAACGAGTTCTCGCTGGCCGACGTCCCCGCCGACGAGCGCGTGCTCATCGGCGCGGGCAGGACGCGTCGCCTCGGCTCCCGGCACAACCCGGCCGTGGCGCGTGAGGCGCTCGAGGAATCGAAGGCGGAGATCGCGTCGCTGCTGGACGACTATCCGGCCATCGTGCTGATTGGCACCGGCGGCAAGGGAACGGGCGCTGGCACGATGCTCCCGCTGGCGCAGATGGCGCGTGAGCGCCGCAAGCTCGTCATCCCCATCTTCGTGCGGCCGTCGTTCGAGTGGCACGAGGTCGACAAGCGCCGCTACGACCACGCGCTGCAGGTGCTGGACCAGTTCGACGCGGCGCACATCAGGTGCATCGAGATCCTCAACGATCGCGGCTATGCGCTCGATCGTCCCCAGCCGCAGGCGGTGGTCTGGGAGCGCATGAACCTGCCGATTGCGCGCGCACTGCGTGGGCTGCTCTACGTGCTCTCGGATCTCTCGCAGGTCGATCCCTCGGACCTGTCGATGCTGTGTGCGGGTCCCGGGCGCTATCGCATCGGCTTCGCGGAAATCGACCCGCCGGCCGGCGAGGAGCCATGCGACGGCGCCGTGGACGAGGCGAGCCGTCACTGCTGGGAGAACGGCTATTGCCACTTCACGAAGCCCGCCGGCACCTCGCTCGTGTGCATTGCCGGCGAGTGGTCGAACGTCGTCGACGGAAAAATCAAGGGGCGGCTGGCAGCGATGGCGGCCGAGAGCGCCGCACAGAGCAGCTACGTTCCGCTGTACGCGAGGGCTCCGGGCGCGCCGCGGCCCTGGGGCGTGACGGCGCTGTTGGCCGAGCACACCGGAACCCATGCGCCGCTCGACATCGACTGGCCGCTCGACAGCCGCGTGTCGCTGCCCACACGTCTTCACTCGGGCGCGAAAGAGCCGCTCGCCGTGGCCGTCGCCGCGGACGCGGCGCCCGCGATGGTGGCAGTCCCTGTCGTGGCGGCCGTCGCCGTCGAACCCGCGCACGAGGCGGCACCGCCGCAGGCTCATCGAGCCTTTCCAACGTTCTGGGAGCTCTGTCTTGGCGTGAACCGCCGCGAGCCGGCGGCGCTCGCCGTCGCCGGCAATGGCGCCTCGTCCACCGTTCCCGTGGAGGGAGCCGAGCTGCGCAAACTGCTCGGGACGGTGTGGTTCCGCTCGGTCTTCACGCAATTCTCGCCGCCCTGGCGGGAGCGGCTGCTCGACGTCCTCGCGCAGAGCGGCCCCATCCCCAATCGCATCGTGCGCAGCGGACGCCGCACGGCGAAGGTGAGCGAGCTCTCGTACGAGGAGCTCAGGCAGGTGCCGGTCGAAACGATTCTTCAGGACGCGGTACGCGCCGACGTGCAGTTGCTGATCGTCGTCGGCACGCTCTGGGGAGCGGACGCGATCAAGCGCCTCGCCTTTGCCGACGAGCCGCAGGCAGACCAGTCGAGGACGCTCTTTTCGTTCGTCGGGTTCCGATAACGGCTACCGGAGAGGGATGGTCAGCCCCGTGTCGGTGATCAGATGGGAGTGCTGGCGCTTGATCTCTTCGATGGCGGCACCCTTGTAGAAATTGCCCATCGAGTAGCCGCACAAGAGTTGGAAGGCCTGTTCGTTGGCCAGCTCGTTCCACAAGGTTTCCAGCCGGATGGCTGCCGCTTCGAGGCCATCCTTCCACAGCAGATCGACCATCTCCCCGTAGGCGCGGACCGTCGCCTGCTCGCGGCCGCGCGAGGCAAGCCTGATCGTCTCGCTCATGTTATGGCGGAACGCGCGCGCGTCGGGGAGCGCATCGACCATGAACGTTCCCAGCGCTTCACGCGCGTCGACGATCACGTAGTCCCCGAGCCGCTTCAGTGCGTCCACGTCGAGCCCGCGCGCGCGCAGGCACTCGTCGATCGCCGCCGTGTGGGCCGGCGTCGCGGTGACGACTGCGGGTTCGCCCCGCTCCAGCCCGCTGCCGATGAACTCGCCGACGATGCGGCACAAGGAGTCCTGGTCCTCGTAGAAACGCACGGCGTGAAGATGATCGGCATCGGTCGACATGGTTCCCTCCAGAGTGCGCGCGCGCCTCGTTTACGTGTCGTACAACCAGCCTTGAAGGACGCCGTACCGAATCACGTCGACCCGGCCGGTCAACCCGAGTTTCCGCATCGCGTTGGTCTTGTGGACCTCGACGGTCTTGACGCTGATGTCGAGTTTCTCCGCGATCTCGACATTGCTGTGGCCGACGGCGACCAGACGCAGCACCTCCGACTCGCGCTCGGTGAGCCTGCCGGGTTCGGCGCCTGCGCGCGGTCTGGCGGCCAGCAGGCCGTCGGCGACCTGAGGCGTCATCGACGGATCGACGTAGATCCCTCCGGCAGCTACGGCGCGCACCGCCCGCAGGAACTCGGTGGGCGGGCTCTGCTTCAACACGTACGCCGAGGCACCCGCCCGCAGCAAATCCTCCAGGTACGATTTGTCCTCGTGCCTGGTCAAGGCGACGATCGCCGTCTGCGGTTGACGTTGTTTCAGTGTTCGCGTCGCCAGCAGCCCGTTGAGGCCCGGCATCGACACATCCATGATCACGACGTCGGGCTTCAGAACGGTCGCCTGGTCGACGGCCGCATCGCCGGTCGCCGCCTCCGCGATCACCTTCATGTCCGGCTGGCTGTCGATGAGCAGTTTCAGACCCTGCCGCACGATCGCGTGGTCGTCGGCGATGAGAATCCGCAGCGGCGCCGGCATCGCTACGCGCGCTTGATCGTGGTGGCCGCGGTCGTGGGCACTCGCAGGATGATCGTGGTGCCGTTGCCTGGCGCCGACTCGATCTGACATTCGGCGCCCGCCAGCGCGGCGCGCTCGCGCATGCCCCTCAACCCGAAACCGCGGCCGGCCTGGACGTCCGCCGGATTGAATCCGATGCCGTTGTCCTCGACGATGAAGCAGACCTGCTGCTCCTGGCGTGCGAGCACAACGTCCACACGATCCGCTCGCGCGTGCTTGGCGATGTTGTTGAGCGCTTCCTGCGCGAGGCGATAGATCGTGGTCTCGATCTCCGGCAGCAGAACCCCGTCGATCGACTCGCCCACGTGCACCTGTGCGCGGATGCCGAACCGCTTCGACCAGCTCGCCGCGTAGTCCGTCACCGCCGCGGTGAGGCCGGCGCCCTCGAGGGCCGAAGGCGCCAGCTCCCACACGCGGAACGAGAGATCCTGGTCGATGCGGCGCGTGAGGTCGCCCAGCACTTCGACATGCTGCCGCAGCTCCGCGCGGTCGTCAGCCAGCGTCTTGAGCGTTTCCAGCGTCAGGCGCAGCGCGGTCATCTGCTGTCCGAGCTGGTCGTGGAGATCGAGCGCAATGCGCCGGCGCTCGTCCTCCTGCGCGAGCACCAGCCGCGTGAACAGCTGCGCCCGCTGTTCCTCGACGCGCTGCTTTTGCTCGATCTCGTGCCGAAGTGCCAGGTTCGCGGCCAGTAGTTCCGTCGTTCGTTCCCTGACGCGTTCCTCGAGCTGCTCGTGCGCGCGCCTGAGCGCGTCTTGCGCCAGCACGCGCTCCGAAATGTCCCTCGCGATCTTCGACGCGCCGATGAGCGCGCCGCTGGCGTCTCTCACCGGCGACACGGTCAGCGAAATGGGGATCTGGCGGCCATCCTTCGTTCTCCGCACCGTCTCGAAGTGGTCGATCTTTTCGCCCCGACGAAGCCTGGCGAGCACGCCTTCTTCCTCGCCGCGTCGATCGGCGGGAATGATGAGGAGGATGTTCTGGCCGATCGCCTCCGCGGCGGAGTAGCCGAAGAGCCGTTCGGCGGCGCGGTTCCACGATGTAATCACCCCGTCCAGCGTCTTGCTGACGATGGCGTCGTCCGACGAATCGACGATCGCCGCAAGGCGAGCCCGCAGGCGGTCGTGCTGCTGGCTCTCGGAAAGGTCGCGCGCCACCTTGGAGGCGCCGATGATGCGGCCCGTGCCATCCCTGATCGGCGACACGGTGAGCGAGACGGGGATCAGCCGTCCATCCTTGGCTCGTCTCACCGTCTGGAAATGATCGATCTTCTCTCCCCGCCGCAGCCGGGACAGCAACTCGTCTTCCTCGGCATGTCGATCCTCGGGAATGATCAGCAGCACGGACTGGCCGATGGCCTCGGCTGCCGAATAGCCAAACAGCCGCTCGGCCGCCCGGTTCCACGAGGTGATGATGCCGTCCAGTGTCTTGCTGACGATGGCGTCGTCCGATGAATCGACGACGGCGGCCAGCCGTGCCCGCAGCGCGGTAGCGTCCTGGGCGCCGGTGACCAGCGCGTGCGCGTCGTCGAGATCCGTCTCTGGCGTCAGCAAGTGATACCCGCGCCTCCGATCATCATGCACGCCCACCTGGATTCATATTAGGGAGATCCCGTAGTCCTTCTCGTGTTCCCCGATTGTCCCGGGCCGCCCCGTCCGCTACGCTGACCTCACATTTCGCCATGACAGAACATCACGCTCTGCCGAAGTCAGGACGAGGCCGACACACGGGTGCGTCCGACATCTCGATACTTCTGGTCGATGACTTCGAGGACGGCCTCGAGCTGTACCAGGAGTACCTCACGTTTCGAGGCTATCGCGTCTTCGTCGCGCGAAACGGACAAGAGGCCGTGGATCGGGCGCGTGCGCACGCGCCCGATCTCATCGTGATGGACATCGGCATGCCCCTGATGACCGGCACCGACGCCCTGCGGATCCTCCGCGCCGATCCGTCGTTCGCGCGTGTTCCCATCGTCGCCTTCACGGCGCACGCCATGGAGGACGAGCGCGTCGCCGCGCTGGCGGCTGGATTCGACGAGGTGATCGCGAAACCCTGCCTGCCCGATCAGCTCGCCCTCGCCGTCGAGCGGATGGTGGCCGCCAGGCGTCAGGTTGAAAAGCCGGCAGGTGAGCTGTTCTGGTCGAAGCGGGGCGTCGTTGCGTGCGCGATGCATGCACCGGCGCCAGCTTCGGAAAACTGGGCGCGTCAGGGATGGCAGCCGGTGCCGGAGTGGCGTCAGACAGTCAAGTTGACCATCCTGCAGTGCCAGTTCTGCCATGGGCGTCCGTACGGCCATCACAGAGAGACGAGGCTCGCCGGCTAGTTGGACTGATCGAGCCGGGGCGGCAGGTCGATCATTGCCGCGCGAGTTCGATGACACCGTTCGAATAGATCCCCTCGCACGTGTCGCTGCCCGAGTAGGTGCCGGTGATGCGGCGATCGGCGACCGTGCCTGTCGCGGTCAGGCTCGCCTCACAGATGGGCGTCGGCACGTCGCCGCCCGCGGGAAACGTCATCGAGATCGTCACCGCGTTGCCCGAGAGCGTGCCGGTCAGCGTTCCCCTCTTGACCTTGTGGCATGAGCCGCACGTTCCGTCCGCCGGGTCGACGGCGTTCATTTGCGCGGTGCCCGACAGCGTGGTGCCGGACTGCGTGACGACCCACGTCATCAGCTCGGGGCTGAACGAGTCGGACCCCATGCCCGCCCACGTGCCGCTGACGACGGCGGGACCGGAGGCGGGCGGCGGCGCGACCGGAGACGGAGCCGCGGACGGGACCGGCGCGGCGGGGCTCGGTGCCGTCGTCATCGCCGGCGTCATGGAACCGCACGCCGCGACGCAGAACACCACGACGGACACGAAGATCACGAAGAAAACAAGTACATGACTATTCTTCGCGTCCTTCGCGTGCTGCGTGGTTGTCATCTCTTCGCGTCTCCATGTCACCGTGACACCATCGACTTCGCCACGAACGCGAGGTTCGCGGGGCGTTCCGCCAGGCGCCGCATATACCACGGAAACCACTGCTCGCCGTAGCTAATCAGCACCTTCACCAGGTATCCCTCGCGCGCGAGACGGAGCTGGGCGTCGCGCTGAATGCCGAACAGGAGGTGAAATTCGAACGCGTCGCGCGGCACGCGCGCGCCGTCCGCATGCTGGCGCAGGCGATCGATCAGCCGCTGGTCGTGCGTGCCGAACACGCTGCGCAGCGTCGCGTGCTGCTCGAGCATCCGCCTCGCCAGCGTGAAGTAGTTGTCGTCCACGTCCGCCTTGCGCGGAAAGGCGACGCCGGGAGGCTCGCGATAGGCGCCCTTGACGAGGCGGATGCCGCCGCCGAACGGGAGCAGCGACGCCAGGTCGTCGGCGGTTCGATGGAGGTAGGCCTGCAGGCAGACGCCAACGTGGGCGAAGTCGCGCAGCGCGCGCCGCATCTCGAGCGTCCGATCGACGTACGAGCTCTGCTCCATGTCGATCCACAGCCTGATGCCGAGACGCCTGGTCTCTTCCGCCAGCGTGAACAGGTTCTCGCGGCAGCGGCCGGCATCGATGTCGAGGCCGAGCTGCGTCAGCTTCACCGAGATGTGGGCATCGAGCGCGCGCGCGCTCACCTCGTGACAGACGGTGAGGTAGTGGCGCGTCGTTTCGTCGGCGGCGGCGGCATCCGTGACGTTTTCACCGAGCCTGGTCAGGATGGTGCCGATGCCGAGCGGCCGCAGATCGATCGTCGCGGCGATCGCGTCCTCGAGCCGTTCGCCGGGCATGAACCGCCTGACCGCGCGGCGCACGAACGGGAGCGTCGAGACGTGATCGCGGAGCCACGGGTTGCCCGAGGCGACGAGCAGGGCGGTGCGCACGACTCCCATCCCGGGGAATTGTGCCTGAGGTGGATCGCGCCGTGTGCGACATCCGCGGCGATGGCCGACGTTGTAGAGCTTTTTTTGTAGGACGGATTCGGATAGGCTGTAATTCCCTCCCCAAATCGGCCCCAAGCTGCGCCGTGCGGCTGTGGTCCGATCTGCGTAACGACCGCGTAAACGACTCTCCTCGCGCTGATGGTCACAGACCAACGTCCGACGGTTCTGCTCGTGGAAGACGACAACGCAACGCGCGAGATGTTCGACTACGCACTGCGAATGGCCGGGTTCAGCGTCAACGCCGTCCGTGACGGCTTCGCCGCCCTGCGCTCGATCGAACAGCAGTGTCCGGACATCGTCGTCCTCGACCTCGATTTGCCCCACGTGAGCGGCCTCGATGTCCACCAGGAGCTCGTGTCGCACGCCGAGACCTGTAAAATCCCCATCGTTGTCGTGACGGGGACAAGCTGGCAGGCTCCGCACGAGGTCTTCCGGACGCTGCGAAAGCCGATCCCATCCGACGTGCTGGTCACGACCATCGAGCAGGCGCTCGCGCAGCCGCGCGCGCAGGCGACGGAAGACACGCGGGCGCGCCCGCGATAGACATCGCCGGCGGCATCGCCACCGGACTTGACCCTTTCTCTCCCCCCGGAAACTCAGGCGCTGATCATGGCCATGTTCAAACCGTCAACGCGCGCCTCGCGCGTCCTCATGTTCGTCGCGGTTCTCGTTGCGGGCTGGACCGCCGGAGATTCAGCCTCCACCCTTCGCGGCCTCCGTCCCACGCCTCCCGACGCGCGTGCCCGCCAACGGGTGCTTGCGGCGTACGCGAACCTGCCGCTGGCGTTCGTGGAAAATCAGGGGCAGACCGATCCGCGCGCGCGGTTTCATGCGCAGGGCGCCAGGTTCGCGGTTCACCTCACGCCGGATGCGGCGGTGGTCACGCTCGTGGACCCGGGCGGGGCTCGCGGCGCGGTGCTCAACCTCCGTTTCCTCGGCGCCAATCCCGGCGTGGACGTCGAAGGCGCCGGCCGTGCTGCGGGCGAAGTCAGCTACTTCCACGGCGGTGATCCATCCCGCTGGCGCAGCGCGATACCGCGATACGCGGAGGTCGTGTATCGAGACCTGTGGGAAGGCGTGGACATGGTCGTCCGCGGTGAGTCGGGCGCGCTGAAATACGAGTTCCACGTCCGGCCCGGCGCGCGCGTCTCCGACATCCGGCTCGCCTACGCCGGAGCCGACGGCCTCGCGCTCGATGCCGCCGGCGAGCTGCTGATCCGGACGGCGGTCGGAGAGCTCCGGGATTCGGCGCCCGTCGCCTACCAGCAGCGCGACGGCATGCGCATGCCGGTCGAGAGCCGCTTTACGCTGGGACCCTCGAACGGCGGCGCTCGTGAGTACGGCTTCGCCGTGGCGGCCGACTACGACCGCGGCCGCGAGCTCGTCATCGATCCGGGCCTCGACTACTCGACCTTCCTGGGCGGCGCCAGTCACGAGAGCGCAACGGCCGTGGCCGTCGATGGCTCCGGCAACGCCTACGTGACCGGCATCACCCAGTCTCCCGACTTCCCGACCACCACCGGCGCGTTCGACAGGACCGGCGCCTCGCAGAACTTCCTGGAAGCGTTCGTCACCAAGCTGAACCCGACGGGAACGGCGCTCGTCTATTCGACGTTTCTCGGCGGCAGCAATTTCGAGTGGGGCCGCGCCCTGGCCATCGATGCGGCGGGCAACGCGTACGTCGCCGGCCAAACCCAGTCGTCGGACTTCCCGACCACCTCTGGCGCATTCGACCGGACGTTCAACGTGGACACCTGCCCGCGCTGCGGCATCGATCAGTACGACGCGTTCGTGACGAAGCTGAATGCCACCGGCTCCGCGCTCGTCTACTCGACCTTCCTCGGCGGGTTCGACATCGACGATGCGCTCGCCATCGCGGTCGATGCCTCGGGCAGCGCCTACGTCGGCGGCGAGACCGGCTCGCACAACTTCCCGGTGACGGCCGGCGCGTTCGACACGACGCCCGACGGCGCGTACGACGCGTTCGTGACCAAGCTGAACGCGGCGGGCTCGGCACTCCTGTATTCGTCGTACCTCGGCGGGCTGGAGGTCGAGTTCCCCGCGGACGTGGCGGTGGACGCGTCGGGTGTCGCCTACTTCACCGGCGTCACGCGTTCGGCGGATTTTCCGACGACGCCGGGCGCGTACGACACGACGCAGAACGGCTTGTTCGACATCTTCGTCACGGCCGTGAACCCCTCCGGCTCTGCCCTCGTGTTTTCCACCTTCATCGGCGGCTCCGATTTCGACTCGGCGGGCGGCCTGGCGCTCGACGTCGATCGGAATATCTACATCACAGGAGGCACGAGCTCGCTCGACTTCCCGACCACCGCCGGTGCGTACGACCGCACGACGGATGGCAACGACGCGACCGTGACGAAGCTGAGCGCCGACGGTTCGAGGCTGATCTATTCGACGTTCGTCGGCGGCACCGGGAACGATGGAGCCGCCGACGTGATCGTCGACGGAGCGGGCGACGCGTGGATCGCGGGCGGGACGGACGCGCCGGACTTTCCGACGACCCCGGGGACGGCGTTCGACACGACGATCAACGGAGGCGACGCCTTCCTGGCGGAGCTGAATGCCGCGGGGTCGTCGCTGCTCTTCGGCACCTTCTTCGGCGGCACTTCGTCGGACGGTGCGAGCGACCTCGCCTTCGACCCCGGCGGAAACATCATCATCGTCGGGCAGACCATGTCGCCCGACTTCCCGACGACGGCCGGCGCCCTCGACCGGACGTGGAACGGGGACCCGCTGATCTTCTGGGCCGACGCCTTCGTCGCGAAGTTCGCGATGGGCACGCCGCTTCCACCGCCGCCGTCGCCGGTTCCCGCTGCGCCGAGCCTGCTCGCGCCAGCCAGCGGCGCGACGCCGGCGCAGCCCGTCGCGTTCGACTGGAGCGACGTCGCCAACGCGGTGTCGTACGCCATCGAGATAGACGACTCGAGCGCGTTCAGCGCGCCGCTGGTCGTGCAGCAAAGCGTGTCGCTCTCGCAGTTCTCCACCGGCGGCTTCGCGGCCGTTCAGCACTGGTGGCGGGTGCGCGGGATGAACTCCAGCGGTGCCGCGGGCGCGTGGTCGGCGGTGCGGACGTTCACGCCGCAGTCCAGCTCACCGCCGCCGCCGCCACCACCCTCGGGGCTGCCGGCGCCGTCGCTCGTGAGCCCGGCCAGCGACGCGACGTTCGCGCCGGGAACCACGATCACGTTCGACTGGAGCGATGTCTCGGGCGCCGCGAGCTACACGATTCAGATTGACGACAGCAGCAGCTTCTCGGCGCCGCTCACGCGCACCCAGACGACGACCGCGTCGCAGTTCACGGCGAGCGGCCTTCCGACAACGAGGATGTGGTGGCGCGTGCGCGCGAACGACTCGACCGGTGCGCCCGGCGCCTGGTCGTCCGCGCGGCGGTTCGAGTTGAAGAACTGAAAGGCATCGGCAGGGGCCGA
>JADMIO010957476.1_pt1 | contig 23198 bp, 27 predicted proteins | sample 8958161 | NCBI WGS metagenome assembly JADMIO01 (sample SAMN16585339, study PRJNA669376) | soil metagenome | isolation source: Crop rotation soil | place: USA: Cullars Rotation, Alabama | collected 2011 | reverse complement strand
GGAGGCGCCCGGCTGGTGCGCCGCCGCTAGGCCGTTCGAACGTGGCCGACGAGCCCGACAACCGCGAGCGCATCTACGGCCGCCGGCCTGTGGCCGAGGCCGAGCGGGGCATTCGTCATGTCCATCAGGTCTGGCGGGCTCCGGAGACCTCTCCCGACGAGCTCGAGAGGCTCTGCGGCTCACCGGATCACCAGGGCGTCGTCGCCGAGGTCGACCCCTATCCCTATGCGCACGCGGACGGCCTGCTGGAGGGCGAGAACCCCCTGGTCGTCGTCCTCGACGAGGTGCAGGACCCGCACAACCTGGGGGCCGTGGTTCGCTCCGCGGAGGTGGCCGGCGCGACCGGGGTCGTCATCCCCGAACGCCGGGCGGCTTCGGTGACAGCCGCGGTCTGCAAGGCGTCGGCGGGCGCCGTCGAGCACCTCCCGGTCGCGCAGGTCGGCAACGTCGCCGACTGGCTCGCCCGGGCGAAGGAGCAGGACGCGTGGGTGTACGGCGCCGCGGCGTCGGCCCGCAAGCACTACACGGAGCTGGACTGGACCGGCCCCTGCGTCCTGGTCCTCGGCTCGGAGGGGAGGGGGCTGCGTCCGCGGGTCAGCTCGGCGTGCGACGAGCTGGTCTCGGTCCCGGTCCGCGGCAAGGTCGCCTCGCTCAACGTCTCGGTCGCGGCGGCCGCGATCCTGTTCGAAGCGGCCCGCCAGCGCACGCCGCGCGCGTAACTCGATACCAGTGCCCACGGATGGAAGCGGCCCTCACGGCCCGAGGCGGCGTCCCCAGGCGTCGATTCTGCAACCGGAATTGCAATCGCCTATTGACAGCGACCGCCCCGCGAGATAGTTTTCCCGGCGAGGGTGAACCTCAGGTTGAACCTGAGAAAAGCACCCTCAGGGAGGGGCGCCCCCCGGGGGAGGTGTGGAGCGCCACAGAAGACCACCGTCTAAGGAGGTTGCTGTGGCTGTACCAACCCCGAGCACCGAAGAGCAGGCTGCAGTCCCGGCAAAGGGCCTGCCCGATTCTTCTCGCGGCACGCGTCCCGGCCCTGACGACGAGTTCCTCGTCGCCCTCGCCAAGAACGGACGCAACGACGCCTACGACCAGCTGGTCCGGCGTTACCGCCGTTTCGTCCGCGTCAAGTCCTCGTCCTACTTCCTGCTCGGCGGCGACGCCGACGACCTGATGCAGGAGGGAATGCTGGGGCTGTTCAAGGCGATCCGCGACTACCGGCCCGAGCGCGAGGCCAGCTTCCGCGGGTTCGCCGAGCTCTGCATCACCCGTCAGATCATCACCGCCGTCAAGACCGCGACCCGCAACAAGCACGGCGCGCTCAACCACTACGTCTCCTTCAGCCAGACGCCCGCGGCGGCCGGCCCCGATTCGGAGACGACGCTGGAGGAGGTCCTGCCCGGACCGTCCGTCCGCGACCCGGTCAACCAGGTGATCGCCGGCGAGGAGCTGGAGAGCCTGGTCTCGTGCCTCACCAGCGTGCTCTCGGAGCTCGAGAGCCACGTCCTGGCGCTCTATCTCGACGGCCACTCCTATGAGGTCATCGGCGAGCGGCTCGAGTGCGACACGAAGACCGTCGACAACGCGCTGCAGCGCGTCAAGCGCAAGGTGGGCATCCACCTGAGCTCGCGCGAGGTGAAGATCTAGCCGCGTTCTTGTTCAGGCAGGCACGGCAGTGACGGCCGCCCTCGGGCGGCCGTCGCTTTTTCGCGGGCCGGCGGCTAGGGGCGCCGGCGCCCGAGCCGCGCGGCGGACTGCGCCACCGTCTTGACCAGCTCGCGGGGCTCGACCTTGGCGAGCAGTCGCTGAAGCTCCTTGCGCTCGCGGTCGTCGAGGTTCGAGGGCCTGCCCTTCGACGTCTTGACGATCTCGACCAGGCGGCGCCGGTCGCGCTCGTCGAGGCGGTCGTTCAGGTGGTTGCGGACGGCGACCAGCGCCTCGGCCGCGGCCAGCAGCCACGCGCCGCGCGCCAGCCAGCGGCCACGCGCCGCTGCGGATTCGGGACCGCTCAGTGTCTGTCGCAGGGGGGTCATCGCCACGGCGATCAGTGTAGGCGGCACCGCCTGCAATCCGCCTCGCACGAACGTGCGTCCAGGCGGTTGGACGCATTTCCAGCGGATTCCGCGCAGGGCCGAACAAGCATTCATGAAGGCCCGTCTAGCCACGCTTGCAGGTGCCTGCGCCCTGGTTCTCGCCCTCGCGATTCCGGCGAGCGCCGGAGCGGTGGACAGCCGCCAGGTCCAGAAGACGACCGGCGCCTATTGCAAGAGCCAGAAGAAGGCGCTGGGCAAGAAGGCGTTCGCCAAGCGCTACGGCAAGAAGGGCATGAAGGCCTGCGCCAAGAAGCAGCGCAAGGCCGTCGAGGCCGCCTTCCGCCAGGCCGAGGACGATTGCCAGGCGGAGCTGGCGGAGTTCGGCGAGGACGAGTTCTACGCCGAGTGGGAGTCCTTCGAGGAATGCGTCGAGTGGTACGCCGACGACTACCTGAACCCGTCGGATCCGTCCGACGACCCGATCGACGACGACGAGGACGACGATCCGCTCGTCTAGTGCCGGTCGACCCCGGGCCTAAGCTGTCGGGGCGCCCGGGTAGCTCAACTGGCTAGAGCAGCGCATTTGTAATGCGCAGGTTGTGGGTTCGAGTCCCTCCCCGGGCTTGATCTTCACCCTCGCCTGATTGAATCGCCGCCATGCCCGAGCTGAGCTGGCGCGACAGCGCCACCGGGAGGACCGTCCTGCTGCGGCGCGGGCTGCTGGCCGAGACCCCCGCCGCGCTGGCCGAGCACGGCTTCGGCGAGTTCGAGCTGCTGACGACCGAGCGCGCCCTGGGGGAGGCACCCGCGGTGGGCGAGGCCGCGGTGCGGATCCACATGGTGCCGTCCGGCCAGGTGCCCCAGGCCGCCGCCGCGGTCATCGACGGCGTCGGCTCGGACCAGCTGGTCGCGTTCGGGGGCGGCCGCGTGATCGACTCGGCCAAGGCGGTGGTCGCGGTCAGGGGTGGGGAGGTGGCGGCCATACCGACCACCCTCTCGGGCGCCGAGATGACCGGCATCCACCGCATGCCCGAGGGACGCGACGGCAACGCCGGTGTGCATCCCTCGCTGGTCCTGGTCGACCCCGACCTGATCACCAGCGCTCCGGAGGACGAGCTGCGGGCGAGCGCGATGAACGCCTTGGCGCACGCCGCGGACTGCATGTTCACGCCGCTCGCCGACGAGCTCTCCAACGGCGCCGCGCTGAAGGGTGCCGGCCTGATCGCGAAGTCGCTCGATGCCGAGCCGGAGGACCGCGACCGCTCCGAGCTGGCCCTGGGCGCGGTGCTCTCCGCCCAGGCGCTGGACCGCGCCGGGCTCGCCCTGCACCACGTGCTGAGCCAGACCACGGTGCGGGTCTGCGGCACGCCGCACGCCCAGACCAACGCGGCCCTGCTGCCCCACACGCTCGCGGCCCTGCGCGACCGCGCGCCCGAGGTCGGCGCCAGGCTGGCGGAGGCGCTCGGGACGGCGCCCGATGAACTCGCCGAGCGGGTTCGGGAGCTGGCGGGGGCCCAGTTCCGGCTGAGCGAGCTGGGCGCCGGCGCCGATTGCATCGAGCCGACGATCGAGGGGGCCATGGCCCGCCCCGAGCTGGCGCACATGACGCCCGGCGAGGTCGATCGCGATGACCTCCGCCGGATCCTGGAGGCGGCGTGGTAGCCGGCCCGGATTCAGCCTGTAACTGCCTGCACCGGCCCGTGTTGTCCCCTAGGCGCGCATGACGGGAAGAACATGACCGAAGAGCGTCTGCTCGGCTATCACCGCTTCACCCGCGAGCACGGGGTCAACCGGCCCCTGTACGTGCTGGCGCGCGCGCTGCTGCAGCCGTTCTTCCTGGTCTATCTGCGGCTCTCGCGCTATGGCAGGGAGCACGGCCGGGTCCAGGGGCCGCTGATCGTGGCCGCCAACCACCGCAGCTTCCTGGATCCCTTCGTGATCGGAACCAGCCTGCCGTGGCGGCGCCCTCTCCACTACGTCGCGAAGGTGGAGCTGTTCGAGCGCCGCTGGCAGGGCTGGCTGCTCAACCGCCTCGGCGCCTACCCGGTGCGCCGCGGGCAGTCCGATGAGGAGACGCTGGTCACTTCGCGCGAGGTCCTCCAGCGCGGCGGCGCCATCTGCATCTTTCCCGAGGGGACCCGCATCCGCCGGGGCTCGCTGGGTCGCCCCAAGCGCGGCTTCGGCCGCCTGGCGCTCGAGACCGGGGCGGCGGTCCTGCCGGTCGCCGTCCAGGGAACGGATGAGGTGCGGCGCGGCTGGCGCTTTCGCCCGCGCAAGGTCAAGGTCCGCGCCGGGCGGGCGCTGACCTTCCCGCGCACCGAAAACCCGTCGCCGACCCTGGCCAACTCGGTGGGCGCTCGCATCTGGCCCGCAATCGAGCTGCAGTGGGAGTGGCTCGGCGGCCTGCCGCCGTTGCGCAAGGCCGCGGTGATCGGCGCCGGCAGCTGGGGCACGGCCGTCGCGGTCCTGCTCGCGCGCGGAGGCCTCGAGGTGCAGCTGGGGACGCGAAGCGAGGAGCAGGCCGACGCGATGGCCGAGACCCGCATGAACGAGCGCTACCTGCCGGGCGTCACCCTGCCGGACAACCTGACCGTCAAGCGCGCCTCGGAGATGGAGCTTGCCGGGATGGACCTCGTCTGCCTGGGCGTGCCCTCGAAGGCCCTGCCGGCCGCGGTCGGGGCGATCGGCGACCGTGTCGGCCAGCGGACTTCGATGCTGATGCTCGCCAAGGGCATGGTCGCTCCGATGGGCGCCCTGCCCTCCGACTACGTCGAGGAGCGGGTGCGCGCGCGGGCGATCGCCTGCCTTGGCGGGCCCGCTCACGCGAAGGAGGCGGTCTCGGGAACCGCCGCCCTGGTCCTGGGCAGCTGCGATCCCGACCTCCGCGCCCAGCTGGGCGAGGTGTTCGACGAAGCGGGCCTGGTCTGCGAGCGCACCGACGACGTCACCGGGGTGGAGATGGCGGGCGCCGCCAAGAACGCCGCGGCGCTGGCGGCCGCCGCCGCCGAGCCCCACGGGATGAACGCCGCCGGCATCGCCGCGGCCGAGGTCTGGCGCGAGTGCCTGGACTACGCGCTCGGACGCGGCGGCCGGATGGAGACCTTCTCGGGCCTCGCGGGAGTGGGCGACCTGACCGCCACGATCCTCGCGCCGAACAGCCGCAACCGGCGCGCCGGAGAGCTGCTGGGCCAGGGGACCCCGGCCGAGCAGATCCCCGGGATCATCGGCCAGGCCTCCGAGGGGCTCGACTCGGTCCCCCTGATCGCCGAGACGGTGATCGGCGCCGGGATCGACGCGCCCGGCCTTGAGGGGATGGCGCGCCTGATCGCCGGCGAGATCTCGCCGGGCGAGTGGATGGCCGGCCTGCGCCGCGCGGAGCGGGACAGGAGGGCGGCATGAGACCCATCAGAAGCGAGAGTACGCTCCAGTCGTGGCCGACCCCTCGAAGCAGGCGTCCATTCCCGAAGGCGCGGAGAAGGTCGAGCTGGACCACGCCTTCGAGCGGCTCTACCGCGACCACCTGCGCGACGTCTACTCCTACGCCTACTACCGGGTCGGCAACCACCACGACGCCGAGGACCTCACCGAGCAGGCCTTCCTTCAGGCCTATCGCCACTTCGACCGCGCCCGACGGGAGTCCAACGGGCGGCCGCTGCGACCCTGGCTCATCCGCATCGCCCACAACCTCGCCTCCAACTACCACCGCGACAAGGCGCGCCGGCCTCAGGCCGTGCTCGACGACGCCGACCCGCCCGCGGCGCCCCATTCCACGGAGCGTGTCGTGGAGGGACGCGACGACCTCAAGCGCGTCATCGACAGCCTCGGACACCTTCCCGATGACCGCCGGGAGGCGCTGATCATGCGCTTCGCCCTCGGCATGGACAACCGCGAGATCGCGCGCGCCCTGGGCCGCACCGACGGCGCGACCAAGGTGCTGATCCACCGCGCGATCAAGCAGCTCGAAGAGGAGATGGGAGGGAATCCCAATGAGTGAGATGCGCGAGCCCCGTACGGACGTGGAGAACCTGCTGCGCTCCGCGCTGCGGCCGATCGAGCCGCCGGAGAACCTTCCCGGCCGGGTCGAGGACACGCTGACGGCCGTCACCGAGGCGGCCGCCGAGGAGCTCTCGGCCTGGGCAGACGAGCTCTCGGAGTCGGAGCTGGCGGCCCTGCGCGACCCGCGCAACTGGGTGCGCCCCGCCGCGGCGGTCGCCGCGGGCAGCCTGGCGGGCGGCGCCCTGCTGCTGGTGGAGCTGCGCCGGCGGCGCAGGCCCTCCGGCCTTCGCGGCCTCTCAGAGGACCTGCGCCACCGACTGAGCTGAGACCTAGGCGGTCGCCGTTGCCGCCCGCGCCCCGCTGGCGAGGCCGGCGGCGATCCCGGTGATGCCGAGGATCAGGTGCAGCACGTTGTCCTCGTTGTTGACCGGCACCAGGTCGATCAGCGTCCCGTTCTCGGCGACGAACGTGATGCCGCCGTCTCCCGTGGCGATGAACCCGAGGATGGAGAGCACGATGTAGAGGCCTCCAACGGCGAGCGCTGCGGTACGGGCAGCGCCCCCCGCCGCCAGCAGCAGCACGGCGCCGATCCCCAGATGGACCAGGTTGTGCCAGCCGTTGACGCCGAGAATCCCGAAGACGTCATCGCAGTTGTCGTTGATGCAGACCTTGTCGCCGGTGTCGAAGCCGCTCGCGTAGAAGAAGCCGATGATTCCGGCCACCACGAGCACTGCGCCGACGAGCAGGCAGTAGAGCCTGGCGGGGCTTGACCCTTGCATCCGTTCCTCCTTTGAAAGCCGAATTGGGGTGAACGCACGGCGAACTCTCGCATGATCCGGTGCTGCGTACGCCGCGTAAGCCTTAGCGTGAGAGACGTGGAACTGGATCAGTCATGAGCATCGGGGAGCTTCAGCGGCTGGCGGACGAGGACCTGATGACTCAGGTCGCGGCCAAGGACCCGCAGGCGTTCGAGGTCTTCTACGACCGCCACGGCGGCGCCGCCTACTCGCTGGCGTATCGCATCGTCGGCGACCGCCAGGCGGCGGAGGACGTCTCCCAAGAGGCCCTGATCTCGATCTGGCGCAGCGGCGCGCGTTTCGACCGCGCGCGCGGCAGCGTCCGCACGTGGACGCTGGGCATCGTCCGCAACCGCGCGATCGACCACCTGCGGCGCGACGCGGGCCGCGCGCCCAAGCTGGCCTTCGACTCCGAGGAGATCCTCGAGCGCCGCCCGTCCGAGGAGCTGACCGAGACCGAGGCGCTGCGGCGCGAAACCGCGCGCGAGGTGCGCGGCGCCCTGACGGGCCTGCCCGACGAGCAGTCAAAGGTGATCCAGCTCGCCTTCTTCGGCGGGTTCAGCCACTCGGAGATCGCGAAGATGCTGAACGAGCCGCTGGGGACGATCAAGGGCCGCATGCGGCTGGGCATGGAGAAGATCAGGGCCGTGCTGGCCGAGGGGGCGCTCGAGGCATGAGCGCCGGGGCGGGACATCCCGACCGCGACGATTTGACCGGATTCGCCCTGGGCGCGCTGGAGCCGGGTCACTCGGAGCAGGTCGCGGCCCACATCGACGACTGCGAAGCCTGCACGGCGGAGATGCGCCACCTGGCGCCCGCCGTTGGCGTGCTCGCCGAGTCGGTGGAGCAGCTGGAGCCGCCGCCCGAGCTGCGCCGGCGCGTGATGCAGGTGGTCAACCGCGAGGCCGAGGCTCCCGCCGCCGCACAGCCGCCCCAGAGGGCGGCTCGTCCGCGGCGACGGCTCAGCAGCTGGGTGATGCGGCCCGCGACCGGGCTCGCAGCCGTCGCCCTCGGCGCCGCCGCGTTCGGCGGCTATCTGATCGCCGACGACGACGAGGCCACGGACGCGACCACCGTCGCGGCGCAGTCGGCGCTGCCCGAGGCCGGCGGCACGCTGGTCGTCCGCGGCGACGAGGCGACCCTGCACGTCCACGGGATGCCTCCGCTCGCCGACAAGAACGCCGTCTACCAGGTGTGGGTGGCGGACGGCGCGATGGTCCAGCCCTCGGCCAGCTTCGTCCCGCACGACGACGGCACCGCCACGGCCGCCGTGCCGGAGGCGGCTCACGGCGCGAGCCAGGTGATGGTGACGCAGGAGCCCGGCCCCAACCGCCGCACCCCGCTGGGCGACCAGGTCCTCACCGCTCAGCTCTAGGGCGCGGCCATCTAGGCTTGCGCCTGTGGAGACCTGTTACCGGCACCCGAACCGGGAGACCGGCGTCTCGTGCTCCAACTGCGGGAGGCCCATCTGCCCCGAGTGCATGACCTCGACTCCGGTCGGGATGCGCTGCCCCGAGTGCGCGCGGCAGCGCACGAAGGTCCGGGCCGGAGCCGGCGCCCTCAGCGCCTCGGGGACTCCGTACGCGACCTACGCGCTGATCGCGATCAACGTGGCGGTCTTCCTGGCCGAGCTCGGATCGGGGGCCACGAGCTCGACCAAGGAGCTGTTCGACTTCGGCGGGCTGTTCGGCCCGGCGGTCGACAACGGCGACTGGTTCAGGCTCGTCACCGGCGGGTTCCTGCACGCCAGCCCGCTGCACCTGCTGTTCAACATGTACGTCCTCTACGTCGCGGGGACGCTGCTCGAGCCCGGCATCGGGACCCCGCGCTTCCTGGCGATCTATTTCATCTCACTGCTGGGCGGCGCCTTCGGCGCTCTGCTGCTCGATCCGAACACGGTCACGGTCGGGGCCTCCGGGGCGATCTTCGGGCTGATGGCCGCGGTCCTCGTCGTGGCCCGCGGCCGCGGCCTCGAGGAGATCGCCAGCCAGTTCGCCCTCTTCATCGTGCTGAACCTGGTCCTGACCTTCTCGCTGTCGAACATCTCGGTCGGCGGCCACCTGGGCGGCCTGGTGGGCGGCGCACTCGCCGCCCTGCTGCTGGTCGGGACCGAGCGCCGCGCGTCCGGCTCCTACGCGACGGCCTTCGAGGTCGGCGGCCTGGTGTTGCTGGCGGCGGGAGCCGTCGTCGGCGCGCTGCTCGCCGCCGCGCCCTAGCGGACGTCCTCGCCGCGGTCCCCGCTGAGCCGGCGATCGAGCCGGCGCGCAAGGTCCTCCGCGGTCGCGACACCGATCCTGGCCGCCGTCCTGGCGGTCTTGACGCCCAGGCGGGCGGCGCCGCGCGCCGTCCCGACGGGGTCCGTCGCGGCGGAGACGGCGCGGTCGACGATCCCCTGCCCGTTCGAGCCGGGCTCGGCGCCGGCGCCCGGCTCAGCCGGTCGCGCGGCGGGCCGCGGCGGCTCCACGGGATGTTCGCGCTCGCGGCGGAACTGCTCACCGAAGCGGCGCTCGTCGAGGTCGGGCAGGTCGAGGTCCTCGGGGGTGGGCTCCGGCGGCGGCGGGGGCTCCGCCTGCGCCGCTTCGGGCTCCGGCGCCGCGGCCGGCGGGGCCGAGGAGTGGCGGCTCTCGGCCTCGCGCTTCAGGTCCTCGACCGAGCGCTTGACCAGCTCCTTGTGGACGCGCTTGGCGACGATTCCCGGCACGGGGATCGCCGGGTCCGCGCCGAGCTTGTAGGTCGCCTTCGTCTTCTCGGGCCCCAGCTCCTCGAAGGTGTAGTGGCCGTCGACGCCGCGCATCCCGTTGCCGCTGACGAAGTCCCACTCGATCCGGTGCGGCCGCTCGTAGCTGTAGTCGAGCGTGTAGTCGATCTTCCGCACCTTGGCGTCGACGTACAGCTTCACGTTCCGCGCCAGGCCGTCGTCGTGGCGGTCCAGCACCTCGACCGAGTCGACGGCGTTCTGCCAGCGCGGAAAGGTCTCGTAGTCGACGATCGCGTCGAAGCAGGTCTCGATCGGCGCCGCGACCTCCGTGCTGTGTTCCGCCCAGTTCAGACCCAACTCGCCTGGACCTCCTCGAAATGGACACCCTCGGGCGCGTCAACCCTATCCGGGTGCAGCAGGTGCGCCAGCAGCTCGGTGCCCTCGACCAGTCGCGGCCCGGGCCTGGAGAAGGAGGCCGCGGCGTCGACCGCGTACACGTGCCGGGCGCCCAGCTCGCCGACCCGCTCCGAATGGGCGAGCACCTCCTGCCGCGCCCGCTCCGAGTCCCAGCCGCACGGCATCGCGACGATGACGTCCGGCTCGGCCGCGCGGAGCTCCCCCCATTCGGCGGTGCGCGACTTCGTCCCCGCCCGGCCGAGAACGTCGGTGCCCCCGGCGATCTCGATCATCTCCGGCACCCAGTGGCCGCCGATGAAGACGGGGTCCAGCCACTCCAGAGCTGCGACCCGGACCGGCTCCGCCGTTTCGGTCGCGGTTCTGACCGCCTCGAGCCGGCGCTCCAGCTCGGCGCGCAGCGCCGCGGCTGCGTCGGCGGCTCCCGCCGCCTCGCCCAGGCGGGGGACGTCCGCGATCACGTCGGCGAGGTTCACGGGGTCGAGCGAGATGACCGCGGGGGTGCCGGGGAGCCGCGCCGCGACCGCGCGGACGTCGTCGTAGGAGACCGCGCAGACCTCGCAGACGGCCTGGGTCACGATCAGGTCGGGCTCCAGCTCGCGCAGGGCGTCCTCGTCGAGCTCGTAGAGGTGGCGGCCGGCGCCGACGGCCTCGCGGACGGCCTCGTCTATCCGTCCGGCCTCCAGCCCCTCGGGGATGATGCTGCGGGTCAGATGACGTCTGGATGCGGCCTCGGGCGGGTAGTCGCACTCGTGGGTCACCCCGACCACCTGCTCGCCGATGCCAAGGGCGAATAGCATCTCCGTCGAAGAGGGCACCAGGCTCGCGATACGCATATAGGGGAACGAATATGGCACTTCTGAAATGGCGCTACTGAAAGAAAATGAAATAGAGGAGCGGCTCAAGGACCTGCCCGGCTGGCGGCACCGCCTGGAGTCGATCGTCAAGAGCTTCGACCGCGGCGACTTCAAGGGCTCGGTCGAGTTCGTCAACAAGATCCTGGAGCCCGCGGAGGAGATGGAGCACCACCCCGACATCTCGATCTCGTGGAGCCAGGTCGAGGTCGACATCTCCACTCACTCCGAGGGCGGCCTGACCGAGAACGACTTCGAGCTGGCGAAGAAGATCGAAGATCTCGCCTGAGGATCGGCTAGCCTTGCCCCGTCGCCTGTGAACGACGACGACGAGCCCTCGAGTATCCAGGTCCACACCGCCCCGGCTGAGCGCCGAAGGGTCGTGCGATGACCGCTGTCGCACTCGCCGCCCTGCTGGTGCTGGTCGCTCTGAACGGCGTCTTCGTCGCGGCCGAGTTCGCTCTGGTGCGCACCCGCCGCGGGCGAATGGAGCAGCTCGCCGAGGAGGGGGACAAGCGGGCCGACCGGGTGCTCAAGCAGCTCGACCAGATCGACGAGTACCTGTCGGCCTGCCAGCTGGGCATCACGATGGCCTCGATCGGCATCGGCTTCCTGGGCGAGCCCGCGATCGCGGACCTGATCGAGCCGGTTCTGGACGGGTGGGCCGGCCACGCCGTCGCGACGTCGCTCTCGTTCGTGATCGCCTTCTCGATCGCGACGTCGCTGCACATCACGACCGGCGAGCAGGTGCCGAAGATGATGGCGATCCGGCGGGCCGAGGCGACGTCGCGGCGTCTCGCCCGCATGCTCGACTGGTTCCGGACCGGCACCAAGCCCCTGACCCTCGGGCTGACCAAGATCTCGAACGCGATGCTCAGGGTGATCGGCATCCGTCCCGGCGACATCGAGGACACCCCCACATCCGAGGACCTGAAGGTCCTGATCTCGCAATCCGCCGTCGGAGGCGACCTCGATCCGGGCGAGGCAGTGATGCTGCGCGGCGTCTTCCACCTGCACGAGCAGGAGGCGCGCGAGGTGATGACCCCGATCCCGGCGGTCGTCACCGTCGACTACTCCTCGAACGTCGCCGACGCGCTGAAGCTGTGCTGGTCATCGGGCCATAACCGCCTGGTCGTCGTCGATGACGGCAACCCCGACCGCGTCCGCGGTGTCGTCCACGCGCTGAGGCTCGCCCGGCTGCTGATGCAGGAGGGCCCGGACGCCCGCATCGAGCCGTCCATCCGCGATGCCCTGATCGTTCCCGAGACCAAGCCGCTGGACGACCTGCTGACCGAGCTCCAGCGCGAGCGCTCGTCGATGGCGGTCGTCGTGGACGAGTACGGCCGCACCGTCGGGATCGTCACGATCGAGGACATCCTGGAGGAGGTCGTGGGGGAGATCGAGGACGAGACCGACCCGCTCGCCGGCTCGCTGCGCCAGCTGGCCAACGGCGACTGGTACGTCCGCGGCCATGTCTCCCTGGGCGATCTGGCCGACCGGGGGATCGAGCTGCCGGTCGACACCGACTCCTACAACTCGGTCGGCGGCTACGTCTTCGCCGAGCTCGGGCGGCTGCCGAAGCGCGGCGACGTGATCAGCGCCGACGGCTACGAGATCCGGGTCGAATCGGTTCGCGAGAACCGAATCGAGGCCCTCCGGATCCGTAAAACCCGATAAGCAGGGGTTTTGCAGTCCGTCCGCGGACGCCTCTAGCTTGCCCGCAATCGAGTCCGTCGGGGACTCGCCGCAAGGAGGCCGGCATGTGGGTCGTGCGGCTCAGCGATAAGCAGCTCGAGGTCGTCAGGGCGGTCCTTCGCTCCGAGGAGCACCGCGGTCCGGCATTGGAGGGAGCGCTGGAGGCGCTCGACCTCGCCCGCTGGGACGACCTGCCCGAGGCGCAGCTGCCCTGGGGGGAGGTCGAGACGGAGGCCTCCAAGCAGGGGGTGTCCGAGGCAGACGTAATCTGGGATCGTTGCGGCCGCCATGAGGAGCCCGCAGTCCCACCCATCCGCGCCAGGTCCCGCCGCGCCAAGCGCAAGGGCAAGGCGGCGGGCGGCAAGCAGGCGGCTTAGCGCTCTCGCCACCCTGTTCGTCCTCATCCTCCTGCCGCTGCTGGCGGCGGGATGCGGCTCGGATGACGACCAGGGCCCGCCGCCGGACCGCTTCGACTCCGACCGGGCCTTCGACCTGATCGAGCAGCAGGTCGCTTACGGCCCGCGCCCGGCGGGCTCCAAGGCCCTGCAGAACCTGGGGCCGAAGCTGCTGCGCCAGCTGCCGCAGGGCACGGTCCAGCCCCTGGCCGGCGGCCTGCGCAACCTGATCGGCGTCATCCCCGGCCGCGCGCCGGCCATCCTCGTCGCCGCTCACTACGACACCGAGGCCACGATCCCGAACCACGTCGGCGCCAACGACGGCGCCGCCGGGACGGCCGCCGTAATCGAGCTCTCCCGCGCGGTCGCCAAGGAGCTGCCGGAGGACCACCGCGAGGTCCGCTTCGTCCTCTTCGACGGCGAGGAGGAGCCGGCGGGCTGCCCCGACTCGCAGTTCCTCGAGTGCGCCCTGCGCGGCTCGAAGGCCTACGCCGCCGAGCACGCCGACGAGATCGGGGACCTGATCCTGCTCGACTACATCGCGAACGGGGGCCTGCAGCTGCCGATGGAGGCCAACTCCGACTCGGAGCTGTGGACCCGCATGCGCGCCGCGGCGGACGAGGTCGGCGCCTCCGAGTACTTCCCGGACACCGTCGGCGCGGCCGTGATCGACGACCACGCCCCGTTCCTGCAGCGGAACGTGCCCTCGATCGACTTGATCGACTTCAAGTACACGTTCGCCGACACCGCCGAGGACACGCCGGACAAGCTCGACCGCCGGGCGCTCGACGCCGTCGGCGAGAGCGTCGCCCAGCTCGTCATCGACCTCTCAGACGACTAGCCGTAGTCGTAGAAGCCCTCGCCGGTCTTGCGCCCCAGCTTGCCCTCGGCGATCAGGGTCGTCAGGCGGCCAGGGGGGCGGTGGTGCTTCTCGTTCGAGTCGGCGAACAGCGCCTCGCCGATCGCGACGGACACGTCCAGGCCCACCAGGTCCAGCAGCGCCAGCGGGCCCATCGGGTAGCCCGCGCCCAGGGTCATGCATCGGTCGACCTCCTCGGGACGCATCCCCGTCTGCTCCAGCAGCCGGACCGCGTCGAACAGGTAGGGGAACAGCAGCCGGTTGACCACGAAGCCGGGCTCGTCCGGCACCTCGACGACGGTCTTGCCCATCGCCTCGCACCAGCTCCGGGCCCGGGCCGCGATCCCCTCGTCGGCCCCCTGGGGCACGCAGAGCTCGATCAGCTCCATCCGCACGACCGGGTTGAAGGGATGCAGGCCGAAGGTGCGCGCCTCGTTGCCGCTGGCGGCGCCCAGAGCCGCGACGCCCAGGGACGAGGTGGTCGTCGCCAGGTCGGCGCCGGGGCAGGCCTCGCCGAGCGTCTTCAGCAGCTTCACCTTCGCCTTCTCGTCCTCGACGATCGCCTCGATCACCAGGTCGCACTCGGCCAGGTCGCCCGGGTCGGTCGTGACCTTGACGTTCGACGGATCGCCGTCATCCACCTTGGCGCAGAGCGAATGCGCCTGTTCCTCGGCGCGCCAGGCGGAGGCGTCGGATCGCGCCAGCAGCATCGTCCTGGAGAGCGCGCTGGCCTCGGCCGCCAGCCCGCAGGCGATCGTGCCGCTGCCGGCGATCGCGGCTCGCTCGTATTTGCCTTCGCCCGCCACGGGGCGAGTTGTCTATCACTCCACCGCCGGTGGCGAGCCGCCCTCGCCGGGGTACCCTCCGCGCCGTGAGCGTCCCGCCTGTCCTCTACTACGCGATCCCGTTCTTCGTGCTCTTGCTGGTGCTCGAATACCAGGCGTTCCGGCACGCCCGGGATGACCGCGACGGCGATCTGGTCGGCTTCGAGGGCCGCGATACGCGCACCAGCCTGACGATGGGCGCGGGCAACGTGGTCATCAACTTCTTCTGGAAGTTCGCGGTCCTGGGGCTCTACATCCTCGTCTACGAGCTGACGCCGCTGCGGCTCGACCCCGGCGACTGGTGGGTCTGGGTCCTGCTCTTCTTCGCCGACGACCTCTCCTACTACTGGTTCCACCGCGTTTCGCACGAGAGCCGCGTGTTCTGGGCCAGCCACGTCGTCCACCACTCGAGCCGGCACTACAACCTCTCGACGGCGCTGCGGCAGACATGGGTCCCCATGACCGCGCTGCCGTTCTGGCTGTGGCTGCCGGCGGTCGGTTTCGCGCCCTGGATGGTCCTGCTGGCCCAGAGCTGGTCGCTGATCTACCAGTTCTGGATCCACACGGAGCGCATCCGCAAGCTGCCGCGGCCGCTCGAGTACGTGCTGAACACGCCCTCGCATCACCGGGTCCACCACGGCGCCAACGAGGTCTACCTGGACCGGAACTACGCCGGCATCCTGATCATCTGGGACCGCATCTTCGGCAGCTTCCAGCCGGAGGGGGAGAGGGTCCGCTACGGGCTGACCACCAACATCCGCACCTTCAAGCCCGTCCAGGTCGCCTTTCACGAGTACCAGGCGATCTGGCACGACATGCGGCGCACCCGCGGCCTCCGCAACCGGCTGGGCATCCTGTTCCACGGCCCGGGGTGGCGCCCGGAAGGCGCCGAGATGACCGAGGCCACGCGCGGCTAGTCGCATCGGTCCTGGCTGACTGACCAGTCAATCGGGTAGGCTTGTCCTGCGAGGCCGCTTCCGGCCTCGAAAAACCAGACTTAGAGACGGAGGCATTCCGCATGAGTGGTAACGGCAAGTTCCAGGGCCGCGAGGTCGTCATCGTCGAGGCCGCCCGGATTCCGATCGGGCGCGGCCACGAGGAGAAGGGCTACTACAAGGACACCCACCCCTCGACCCTGCTGGCAACGACCTACAACGCGGTCATCGAGCGCGCCGGAATCGACCCGAACGAGGTCGAGGACGTCGTCGCCGGCTGCGTGCAGCAGTTCGGCGAGCAGGGAATCAACATCGCCCGCAACGCCTGGCTCGAGGCCGGGCTGCCGATCGAGACTCCCGCCACCACCGTCGACCGTCAGTGCGGCTCCGGCCAGCAGGCCGTCAACTTCGCCGCCGCGATGGTCGCCTCCGGCGTCCATGACGCGATGATCGGCGGAGGCGTCGAGCACATGGGCCACATCTCGTTCGCCGATTCCTACTCGGTGATGCAGGAGCACGGGATGGCGTTCAGCCCGCAGCTGATGGAGCGCTACAACCTCGTCCCGCAGGGCATCTCGGCCGAGATGATCGCCGACAAGTGGGAGATCCCCCGCTCCGAGCTCGACGAGATCGGCCTGCGCTCCCACGAGCTCGCCCACAAGGCGACCGAGGAGGGCCGCTTCGAGCGCGAGATGATCCCGTGGAAGAACAACGGCGACACCTACGTCACCGACCAGGGCATCCGGCCTCCGGGCCCCGACAGCGCCGAGAAGCTCGCCTCGCTGAAGCCCGCGTTCAAGGAGGACGGCAAGATCACCGCCGGCAACTCCTCGCAGGTCTCAGACGGCGCCGCCGCGGTGCTGGTCATGACCGCCGACAAGGCCAAGGAGCTCGGCCTCACCCCGCGCGCCAAGATCGTCGACCAGACGACCGTCGGCGTCGACCCGGTGATGATGCTGACCGGCCCCATCCCCGCGACCCGGAAGATCCTGGAGCGCAACGGGATGAAGATGGACGACATCGACCTGGTCGAGATCAACGAGGCGTTCGCCTCGGTCGTCGCCGCGTGGCGCCGCGAGCTCGAGCCGGACATGGACCGCGTCAACGTCAACGGCGGCGCGATCGCGCTGGGCCACCCGCTCGGTTCGACAGGAGCGCGTCTCCTCACCACTCTTCTTCATGAGTTGGAGCGCTCCGACAAGGAGACCGGCCTCGTGACGATGTGCTGCGGCGGCGGGCTCGGCACCGGCACGCTGATCCAGCGCGTCTGAGCTTCAGACAGACGTGAGGAAGTTTGGAACGAGGGCCCTCTGCGCGGGGGCCCTCGTTTCGTTTGCGCTCCTGTTTCCGGTCGGCTGCGGCGGCGGTGACGATGGCGAGGTGACGACGGACGCCGGCGCCCTCGTCCCCAGCCAGCGCGACTACATCGTCTCCGCGGACACGATCTGCTCGCGCTCCCAGGACGCCCTCCAGAACGAGGCCGAGGCGCAGCTGCGGATCGACTCCCGCGACTTCCGCGTGACCCAGAGCGGCGCGATCGTCTTCAAGCCGGGCCGCCGGCCCTCGCCCGCGGCAATCGAGGGCTTCGGCACCGGGACCGTCATCCCGGCGCTGCGGAAGCAGATCGCGGACCTTCGCGCCCTGACTCCCCCGACGGGAGACGAGGCCGAGCTCGCCGCGATCTACGACTCCGCGGACGCGGCGATCGACCGGCTGGAGGCCGATCCGTCCCTCTTCAACGACCAGGGCGCGGTGGCCCGGGAGCTCGGCGAGGCCCGCAGGCTCGGGCGGCGTTACGGCTTCTTCAATTGTGGTGTCTACTCCGGGCCATGACCCCCTCACGGCCACCGGGAGCGCACGCCCGCAAGTCGGCCGCGAAGTGGAGCAAGGACGATCGCGCGCTGATGAAGGCGGACAAGGTCATGCGCGAGGTGATGGAGGAGCGTGGCCCGATCGATCCGGCGACCGACCGCCGCGGGAGCCGCCCGGACCCGTACGAGGCGCTCGCTCGGGCCATCGTGGGCCAGCAGCTCTCGACCAAGGCGGCGGCATCGATCTGGAACAAGCTGCTGGACCAGTTCGGAGGCAAGGCGCCGACGCCCGAACAGCTGCTGAAGCGGCGGGCGGACCAGCTGCGCAAGGCCGGGCTCTCGCGCTCCAAGGTCGAGTTCCTGAAGGACCTGGCAAAGCGCGTCAAGGACGGGCGCCTGGATCTGAAGCGGCTGGCCGACCTGGCCGATGAGGACGTCATCGCCGCGCTGATCGAGGTCAAGGGGATCGGCCGCTGGACCGCCGAGATGTTCCTGATCTTCCACCTCGGCAGGCCGGACGTCACCTCGGCCGGGGATCTGGGCATCCGCCGCGCGGTCCAGATCGCCTATGGCCTCGAGGACCTGCCCGGACCCGAGGACTTCGAGCGGATCTCCGAGGAGTGGCGCCCGCACCGGACGCTCGCAAGCCTCTACCTCTGGCGTTCACTGGACAACGCCCCCGCGTAGGTGGCCCCCGGATAGGCTGCCCCCGTCCCGGGGACCCAGCTAAGAAAGGAACTTCATGAAGCGTTACCTGATCTTCGCCTTCGTGGCCTTCGCCGCGATGGGCCTGATCGCCGCCGGCTGCGGTGGCGACGATGACGACGACGGTGGGGGAAGCGGCGGCGAGGCTCTCTCGCAGGAGGAGTTCCTCGCCCAGGGGAACGAGATCTGCAAGCAGGGCAACGCCGAGCTCAACGCGTCCGAGGGGCCGGCCGGGCAGGACGAGGCATCGCTCGACGCCTTCGTCACGGACACGCTCGTGCCGAACATCCAGGGCCAGATCGATGACATCCGCGACCTGACGCCGCCCGAGGACATCGCCGATGACGTCACCGCCGCGCTCGACGACGCTCAGACCGAGCTGGACTCGATCGCGGATGACCCGTCCTCGCTGTCGGACGACAGCTTCTCGGACGTGAACCAGCAGCTGACCGACATCGGGCTCACGGAGTGCGCCAGCGACTAGGCGCCGCCAGCCCATCCACGAAAGGAACCCATGAAGCGCAACCTGATCCTGATGCTCGTCTGTTTCGCGGCCACCGGCCTGATCGCCGCGGGCTGCGGGGACGACGACGATGACGGTGGCAGCAGCAGCGACTCCACGGCCACCGCGACCACGGAGACGACGGCGAGCCTGACCAAGGACGAGTGGATCACGCAGGCCGACGCGATCTGCCAGGAGTCGAACGACGCCATCGAAGCGGCGGCTCCCTCCGGATCGGCGACGGCCGACGACGTCGACGCCTTCGTCACCGACACCCTCGTGCCCCAGGTCCAGTCCCAGCTCGACGACATCCGCGCGCTGGGATTGCCCGAGGGAGCCGAGGACGGGGCGACGGTGATCCTCGACGAAGCCCAGGAGGCAACCGACAAGCTGGAGGCGGATCCGACGCTCCTGCGCAACGGTGAGGACCCGTTCGCAAAGGCCAACGCGGATGCTCAGGCCTTCGGCCTGACGGTCTGCGGCCAGTAGACGATTGGCGGCGATCGACCGCATCTCGATCGCCGCGATAGGCGATACCGCGGCGGAGCTCACCGAACAGGTGGGCTCCGCCGAGGCAGCCGGCATCGACTGCGTCTGGGCTCCCGAGCTGTTTCGCAGCTCGGTGACCCAGGCCACCTGGCTTGCGGCCCAGAGCGACAGGGTCGGAATCGGCACGGGCATCGCCTGGGCGTTCACCCGCAGCGCGTTCATCCTGGCGGTCTCGGCCCTGGACATCGACGAGATGTCGGGTGGCCGCTTCCGGTTGGGCCTGGGCGCCGGGGTGAAGCGCCTCAACGAGACCTGGCACGACGTCGAGTACGGGCGCCCCGCGCCGCACCTGCGCGAGACGATCGAGGCGACGCGTCTGATCATGGAGAAGGCCTCGACCGGCGAGCCGATCCGCTACGAGGGCAAGTTCCAGGACATCGACATCAAGGGCTGGGTTCGCCCACACAAGCCGGTGCGCGACCGCGTCCCGATCTACGCCGCCGCGATGCGAGAGGGCATGTGCCGCATGGCCGGCGACGTCGCGGACGGGCTGATCGGCCACCCGATGTGCCCGCCCCGCTGGCTCGACGAGGTCGTCGTCCCCAGCATGGAGGAGGGGCTGAAGCGCTCCGGGCGGAGCCGCTCGGACATCGACTTCGTGCCGACGGTGACCTGCGCGATCGACGACGACGAGGAGCGCGCTCTGGACGCTGCCCGGCGGACGATCGCCTTCTACTCGACGGTCCGCACCTATCAGCCGCTCTGGGAGATGCACGGTTTCGAGGACGCCGCGGCCGCCGCGGGAGACGCCTTCCGCCGGGGCGACCTGGCGGCCGTACCGGATGCGATCCCGGACGAGATGGTGGAGGCCTACACGGCCGCCGGCCCGCTGGACAAGGTCCGCGAGCGCGTGGAGCAGGCGGCCGAGCGCGGCGACGGCGTCTTCCTCACGCCCGCCACGTACTTCCTCCCGCCGGAGCAGCTGGCGGAGTACCAGGCGAAGATCATCGAGAGCTTCGGCCCGGCGTCGAGCTAGTCGGCCGGCAGGCCGTTCACGAAGTCGACGAACTTCTTCGTGTCGGTAACCGGCGCGCCGTGGCCGAACAGCACCAGCTTCGGCTCGAGCGCCGCGAGCTTCCTGGCGGACCGCCGGTTCTCGACGGGATCCGGAGTCAGGAACGGCTTGGGATCATGAAGGCCCGGGCGAGCCGTGATCACGTCCATGTTGTTGAGCACGTCGCCCAGGATCAGGACCCCGTCGGACTCTCGCCAGAAGGCGACGTGGCCGGCTGAATGGCCCGGCACGTCGAGGACCCTGAAGCCGGCGACCTCGTCCCCCTCCTCCAGCGAGCGATCCACCTTGTGGCCGGGGCCCGTGAACACCTTCGCGAAGAACTGCGCGATCGGGTGGCTCGGCTGGCGCTCGCCGATCAGCTCCGGGTTCTCGGCGGCGGCGACGTCCTTCGTTCCGCACCAGAAGGGAATCTCCAGCGCCTCGCAGACCTCCTTGCTCGCTCCCTGGTGATCAGGGTGTGCGTGTGTCAGGGCGTGGGCGGCGACGTCGCGGCCCTTCAGCTCTCGGAGGATGCGGCCTCCCGAGTGCCGGGTGGAAGCGTCGATCAGGACGTCCTCGACCAGGTAGACGTTGATGCCCCACCTGGCGACCATGCTGATCGGCGGGCGCTGGCCGCGCACGTGGAAGACGTTGGGGGCTACCTCCAGCAACTCATCTCGCTCTCTCTCGAAGGGACACTGGTCAGTAGATGAGGACCCCGTGGGGTCAGTGGTCGATTCCGATGCCCTGGCGCGGCTCACCGCTGTGCTGCGACAGCTCCTCCATGCGTGCGATCTCGCGCTCGCCGTAGGCACGGACGTCGCCCTCGGGGAGGCCCTCGATCAGGGCGCGGATGCGGTTGCGGATCTGCAGGGCGAAGTGGGGGGTGGCGGGGCCCGCCAGGGTGCGGATGTCCTCCACGGTGACCTCGCGCCCGGGCGCCAGGCGGTCGGGCCGCTCGGCCTCGCTCATGGCTTCTTCTCCTTGTCCGGCTTGGGCTGCGGCTCGGGCTCGGCCGCGCCGGGGACCGCCAGGCCGGTCTGCGGGTCGATGGAGGCTCCGCCACCCGCCTCGGCGACCGTTCCGCCGGCTCCGGGGCCGACCTCGGCGACCTCGGCCAGGTCGTCGACCTCCGCCTGGACCTTCGCGCCGATCGCAGAGGTGTCGCCGATCAGCCAGACGTGGTTGTACACGGCGCGGGTTGGGTCGTCCTGGAATCCGGGCTTGATGTCAAGCAGGAAGCTTCTCAACTCCTCGGGCAGCGCGCCGGCCGATTGCATCAGCAGCAGCGGGCCCCAGTTGCCGCTCGCCGACAGCGTCGCCGCGGCGGCCGCGTCGAGCGGCCGCCCGGTGTTCGCGATGACCAGGCCGTGGCCCGGGTCGTTGATGTTCCAGCCGAAGGTGGCGTCCGAGAAACGAGCGAACTCGATGGCGTTCTCGACCGGGCCCTCGGCGCCGATCCGCTGCACGCCGGGGGAGGCGCGCTCGAGCTGGCGGACCGCCGCGTCGGAGATGACCGATTCCGGGCCGAGCACGTAGACGGGCACGCCGGTGTGGCGCTTCAGCGCCTCCGTCGTCGCCTCGGGCACGTCGTCGCGCCCGCTGAACAGGACCGGGTCGCCCGACCGGGCGGCCCACGCGGCGGCGGGCATCGCGTACGCGGGGTCATCGGAGCTCGCCACGACGATGTGGGCGGGCTCGCTCTTCAGCAGCTTGCCGCGCAGCTGGTCGATTGCGGCCGCGCGTTCCGCCGGCGAGTCGCCTCCGACCGCCTCGGACTGCAGATCGCTGGGGGCGTCCGCGTCCCCGACGGTGTAGACCGCGACGTCCTCGGGGCCCGACCCACCGCGGGGCTTCAGCTTGGCGATCGCGTCCGCCGTCGGCTGCGGCACGTTGCCGGACTCCCCGACCAGGATCGGGGCCCGCAGCGGCGGCCCGGCCAGCACCGAGGCGGCGACGCCCGACTGCCAGTCGCCGACGACCACGGCGGCCTCGACCCCGTCGAAGTTGGGAACCGGGGGGTGGGTGGCCAGGGCGACGGCGGCGGCGTCCGCGGTCGGGTCCGGGCCGCCCACGCGGGTCGTGTTCCTGGTCGCCACCAGCGGGAAGCCGAGCGTGCCCACGGGGGCGTCCTTCGGCTCGTCGCTGGTGACGGCGACCGTGACGACGCGGGTCTCGGCCTCACCCTTGTTCTCGCCGCCGGTCAGCGGCCCCAGGATCAGGGCCAGGAGGATCAGCCCGACGAGCCCCGCGCCGGCGGCGATCGTCCCGCGCCTGCCGAGCTTGGCGGGCAGCGTGTAACGGAGCCAGTCGATGGCGTCGGTGATGCGGCCGCGCAGCCTCACGCGCGACAAGCTACCGGCGCGGCCGACTCGGCCACGCCTCCTCGGCCGAGCGGGCAGTAGAGGGTTCCACTTCCGGCGGGATGGCTAAACTGGCTGACTGACCAGTCAATCAGTCGCATTCGCGCAGCCAGCAGGGAGGCCCCGACCATGGATTTCGCTCTCAACGACGAGCAGCTCGAGCACAAGGAGAAGCTTCGGAAGTTCGCCCGTGAGGTCATCCGCCCGGCTGCCCGCAAGCACGACCAGGAGGAGAGCACTCCCTGGGAGGTCATCAAGGAGGCCCGCGAACGCGGCATCCAGGGCCTCGAGGCCATCCAGCACTCGGGCATGGACCCCGAGGGCCAGATGGGCATCATCACCGCCGAGGAGCTGCATTGGGGCTGCGCGGGGATCGCGCTCGCCATCTCCGGCTCCGGCCTGGCCGCCGCCGGCCTCGCCTCCTCCGGCACGCCCGAGCAGATCGCCGAATGGGTCCCGCGGTGCTTCGGGATCGGCGACGAGGTCGCCCTCGGCGCCTACGCGGTGACCGAGGCGCAGGCCGGGTCCGACGTCAAGAGCCTGCGGACCACCGCCAAGCTGGACGGCGACGAGTGGGTCCTGAACGGCACCAAGGTCTTCATCACCAACGGCGGCATCGCGGACGTCCACGTCGTCGTCGCGGTCGTCGACCCCGAGCTGGGCCACCGCGGGCAGGCGTCCTTCGTGATCGGCAAGGACACGCCCGGCCTCAGCCACTTTCCAGCACATTGGGATCCTAAGCTTAGAATTCCACGTGGACAAGTTGTCGCG
>JADMIO010809365.1_pt1 | contig 23200 bp, 17 predicted proteins | sample 8958161 | NCBI WGS metagenome assembly JADMIO01 (sample SAMN16585339, study PRJNA669376) | soil metagenome | isolation source: Crop rotation soil | place: USA: Cullars Rotation, Alabama | collected 2011 | reverse complement strand
GTGTGGGAGTGGGGGGCTTCGCCGAGGGCGGGGAGCCGGAGGCGGTGGGGGGTGCCGCGGCGGCGGTGGCGGCGGCGAAGAGTGCGAGCGGGAGGAGGGCGAGGGGGCGGCGCACGCGCGGAGCTTAGCCTAGGCCTTGGTGGCGGGCATGCGGCGGCCGTCGCGGTGCCAGAGCTCGACGCCGGTTTCGCTGGCGACGATCACGATGTCGGCGCGGCCGCAAAAAAGGCCGGTTTCGACGACGCCGGGGAGGTGGCGGAGCTCCTCTTCGAGCTCGACGGGGTCGGAGATGGGGCCGGTTTCCACGTCGTAGATGTAGTTGCCCGAGTCCGTGACGAAGGGATTATCGCCGGCGAAACGCAGGCTCGCGTCGCCGAAGCGAGCGAGTGTCGCGCCCGTCGCGCGGTGGCCGAAGATGACGACCTCGACCGGTACGGCGCGCTTCTCGCCGAGCCTGCGGCTGAGCTTCGTGTCGTCCACGATGATGACGTTCTGGCGGGAGTAGCGGTTCACGATCTTCTCGCGCGTGTGCGCGCCGCCGCCGCCTTTGATCAGATCGAGCTCGGCGCTCACCTCGTCGGCCCCGTCGACGCAGAGGTCGATCGACCAGGGTCCGATCTCGTCGAGGAGCGGGATCCCGAGCGAGGTGGCGAGCTCGCGGCTGCGCCGGCTCGTCGGCACGGCGGAGAGCTTGCGCCCTTCGCCCACGAGGCGCCCGATCTCGTTGATGAAGAAGCGGGTCGTCGTCCCGGTGCCGAGCCCGATCACGCCCTGCTCGGGCACGAGATCGGCGGCGGCCTGCGCGGCCAAGCGCTTCGCGACGTCTGGATCCATCGTCGCGCGAGCCTAGCCGCTCCGTCCGGGCTTTGCACGGAGCGCATCCGACCGCCGAGCGCGAGCCGGTCGGCGTTTGCGGGGAACAATTACCCATGGAAGAGGGGTGAGCAGCCGAGCTATTCGTCCGGGTCGAGCTCGGAGCACTGCGCACGCATGAGTCACAAGGCAAGCTCGGCGAAACGTGTGCTCGGGGGGTGGCTCGTTGCCGCGTCGTTGCTCGTGCCGCGCGCCGCGCGGGCCTGGACGTTTCCGGAGCACCAGCGCATCAGCGAGACGGCGATCCGGCTTCTCGTGACCAACGACGATAAGGCGCCACCGGAGCGGAAGACGGTAAAGGAACGCTGGATCGAATTTCGGTCGAGCATCGATCCCGCGCTCCCGCTCTGTGCCGAGGGCTACCAGAAGCGGCAGGACGAGGAATGGAACTGTATCCCGAGCGGCGCGCTGCCCGCTCTGGCCGGCGATCACGCTTGCACCCCGGTGGCCCTCGACGCGGAGCTCCGGGACGACCCGGATTGGATGTTCGACGTGCTCGGTGTCGCAGACAAAACCTGGAGCGCATTTCAGAAGCCGGGCGTGGACTCCACCGATCGCGAGGCGGCTCGGCGGGCGATGCACATCGATCTGCAGGCCGTCGACGCTCACTACGTTTCGCGCGCGATGATCGACTACAGCCATTTTCAGGCGCCGCGCGAGTCGCCTGGTACGGACCTCGACGGGCTACGCACCTATCTCGAGGTCGCACTCGCTCCGAACGCGCAGTCGAACGCGACGGCGGCGTACGTGAACTATCACGTCGCCGCGCTGCGTTTGGCGGCCGCCGCTCGCTTCGATCCGGAGCGGAAAGTTGCCTACCTCACGCGAGCGTTCCTGGCGGAGGCGTTCGCGGCGCACTTCCTGGAAGACTCGTTTGCGGCGGGCCATTTCGTCGGCCATTGGGGTGACACGGCGACGCGTCTCGGCTCGCACGACTACTACTCGGGCGCGGGCTATCAAGCGTCGCGCTGGTCGAAGCCGGGGACGACGTACATGGCTCACGGCGACGCGTTTCTGTCCGACACCGAACGCGAGACCGCCGCGCGCGCGGTGAGCGCGAGCCTTTTTCAAGTCGTCGAGGCGGCGACGGACGACGACGACGCACGCCGGCTCGTTGCGAGCTTCACCAAGGGCTTTGCCCTCGAGTCCTACGACTCCTGCCAACAGAAGGTCGTAGTGCCTGGCCTCCGCGCCTTCGCCACCGTGAAGCTCATCACCGCCGTGCTCAAGGAAGAGCCGGTTCCGGCGACGCGAGAGCCCGAGGTGCCGCGCATGCGCGCCGAGAACGGTGTGTTTTTCGGTGCCGGCGCGACCGTGGGCCTCGGCTGGGTCGGTGTCGAGGAAGCGCTGAATTCGCGCGTCATGGCAGGCGTGCGCGGCGGCTACGGCGCCGCAGGTCTCGTCAACGATCCGTTGAACGCGCAGCTCTTCGTCGAGTCCGGCTTCATCGGCCAGCGCCTCTACGACGGGCACGGCACGAGCGTGACGGGTTTCTACTTTCGGACGCGTGGGCCCGGCTACCTCGTGTTCGTCGACGGTTGGATCGGGATCCCGCTCGCTCTCGCGTTCAAGGGTGACTGCCCCTTCTGCGTGAGCTGGGCGGCGGCGGCGGGTGGTGGCGGCTTCCTCCGGTTCTGGCGCGGGCACCACATCGCCGGAAACTTCAGCTGGCAGATCTCGGCCCTGCGTGACGCGAGCGTCACTCTGTTCCCGAACCAGCCGAACGAGGGCGCGATGCGGCTCGAGATCCAGGCTCCCGTCGTGACGTTTCGGCATTTCTGGCCCGCCACGGCCGGCTCGTCGTGGTCGCAGTCGACGGACTTCTATTTGGACTTCGGACCGTCGGTGACCTGGGTCGACGGACACACGGCAAGGTACGGCGGCTTCGCGTCGTTCTCCGTGGCGCCGCGGGTGTTCCCGTGAACGCGCGGAGCGCCACGCCCGTCGTGCTCGCGCCGCTGCTCGTGGCCTGCGGGCTCCAGGCGACGACCGGTCCGGCCTGGGTGGGCCACGAGCGCATGGCCTGGCAATTGAACGGCGGCGTCGGGACGCACGCGCAACGCCAGTCGGGCGGTGTGCTCGGCATGCGCGTCGGCAGCGTGATCGACCACGGCGTCGTGCTGAAGAGCGGCATGGTGCGCGGTGGGTACGACGCCATCGTGATTCCGGGCTGGCTCGTGCTGCAGCCGGGCTTGGATTTCGGCGCGGGCCAGCCGGTGCGGCACGTGTTCGACGGCGTGGGCGCGTACGGCGGCGGCTCGTTCGAGGTGCGCTTGCGTTATTGGACGGGCGATCGCCAGCCGTCGTTCAATCTCGCGTTTCCCGCGTTCGACATCGTGCTCGGCGCTCGCTCGGGAATTTGGATGCCGCCCGAGCATTCGAACACCACGGCGCCCTATTTCGAGAGCGGCGTCGATTTCGGACTGCGCTTTGGCTTCGGCACCGATCTCACGAGTCCGAGCCAGGGCGAGACGCCGCGCCGGGTGTCGCTGACACCGATGCCCCCGTCGCCGGAACCGGGAGCGCTGCCGTGAGCCGCTTCGTCGCAACCCTGTTCACGCTCGTTGCCGCGCTCGTCGCGCTCGGCTGCGGCGCCCTCCCCGCGAAAACGCCCACGCAGCGCCTGCCGTTCATCGAGTCGCCGCCCGGCGGTTTTGCCGTCGGCACCGCGCTGGTCGACATCACGCCGCCGCTCCACCTCTCGCTCTACGGTCACGGACCCGAGAGCCGCGTGGCGACGGGAGTGCGACTGCGCCTCCACTGCCAGGTCTTCGTCGTTTCGACGGGCGCCGAACCGATCGCGCTCGTGCCCTGCGATTTGCAGTCGTCTTCTGCGGCGCTGCAACGGGGCGTCGCCGCGCTGCTGGCCGACTATGGCATCCCCATCACCGCCGACCGGATCTTCATCATGGCCACGCACACGCATGCGGGGCCCGCTCACTACTTCGAGGCGCGCTTCTACAGTGGTCCGTTCAGCTCCTCGATCCCGGCCTACGACGAAGAGGTCAAGGACTTCCTCGCGCGCGCCGTGGCCGAAGGAATCGTTCGGGCGTTCGCAGCGCAGGCACCGGCATGCGTCGGCTGGAACGAGGTCAACGTGCCGGACCTCTCGTTCAACCGCAGCTATGTACCCTTCCTCGCCAACGAGGGGCTCGACAGCTCCGTGACGCCCGTCGATCCGCGCTTGTTCGTCTTGCGCTTCGACTCGCGACAGCCCGGAGCGCGCACCTGCGTGGCGGACGGACCGCCGCTCGGCGTGCTCGCCGTCTACGGCATGCACCCGACAGGCGTTTCCCACGCCAACGAGCTCTATCACGGCGACATCTTCGGCTTTGCAACGCGCGTCGCCACGGCGTGCCTGCGCAACGCAAAGCGCGACCCCATCAATCCGAGCAGCGCGCTCGACGTCCACGACGAGGATTGTGACGCCGAGGTCGGCGCATACGACGCCGGCGTGCTGGTCGGGCTCGCAAACGGCGTGGAGGGAGACGTCTCGCCGAACGTCCTCTTCCAATCGGTGCCCAACGCGCGGGCTCTGGGGCGGCGGCTCGGGGTCGAAATTGCGCACGCCGCGGCCGCAATCCCGACGCTCGACGCGACCGGGCCGTTCGAGCACGCGTACTGGGAGCTCTGGTTCCCGGGCGGACGCTACGACGATGCGGGACACAAGCTTTGCCCGTTCGGAGATCTCGGCGTTGCGTCGGGCGGCGGCGCCCCCGACGGACCCACGCGACTGCGCGTCCTCGAAGCCGCGAATCCCGGCTATCGCCTGAAGCTTCCGGCCGACATGACGGAAGCGGAGCGGCCATGTCAGGGCCCGAAGCTCGGGCTCCGGATCGGCACGACGCCGGATCCGCTGGCCTTCCCACGGTTCGGCGCGATCAGCCTGATTCGGATCGGTCCCGCGCGCTTTGCGACGGCGCCGGCCGAGCTCACGACGATGACCGGGCACCGCATCCGGCGGGCTCTCGAGGAGCGGCTACACGCAGACAAGATCGCCGTCGTCGGCCTCACCAACCACTACTTCCAGTACGTGACGACGAAAGAGGAATACGAATATCAATACTACGAGGGCGCCTCGAACCTGTACGGCCCACACAGCGCCGAGTTTTTGGTGCACCATTTCGATTGTCTCGCCGATTGGCTCAATCGAAGAGGAGGTGTCGCGGAAGAGGTAACTGGCGACGCAACACCGACGCCGCGCTGCTCGCAACCGCTCACGGTCAACCGCCTCTATCGCTTCGAGCCGCATCCGAAGCCGCAGTCGAGCCGCATGCCGGAGGAGGAAGAGGGCCTTTCGCCGCTGCTGTTGAAGGCGCCGGGCGTCAGCCTCAGCTTCGAGGACGGCGCGCCGGGCTGGGAGATGGAGTTCCCGCGACTTCCGCTCACCTTCTCGGCCGACCACGGCAAGTTCCGCGCAGTCGTCCTTTCGTTGCCCTCCCGCACCGTCGTGGACGACGACGACGGCTCGTCGATGGAGAGCTCGGAGGTCTCCGACGGGGCCACGTGGCGCGTCCGGTGGGCTCCCGACCTCGAAGCGCGCCGCACGGCCCTCTGCGACGGGCGTTTCGTCCTCGCCGTACGCGGACGCTTCGAGTTCGAATCGCGTCCGTTCAAGCTCGACTGCTCGTTCGGAAAGGCAAAAAAGCCGTGAGGGCTCGCCTCGTTGCAGTCGTGCTTTCGCTTTGCGGCGTTGGGTGTGCCGGCGATCTAGGCGTCGGCGGTGGTGCGATGACGAAGACGGGCCACGCGGTCGTCTTCGGTCGCTCCTCGTTCTCGACGCGCATCGGCGGAGTGCCGATGGGAGACCACGGGGTGCTCGTCGGCTTGGCGGTGGAGGGCCGCGGCGAACAGCGCGTTGGCTCGCGCTTCGACGCCGGGTTGCTGCTCGGCGGTGGCACGTCGCCGTACGCGATCGCCGACACCTTCGGCCTCGAGGGCTACGGTGAATTCGGCACGCCGCTCCGTGGCACGCTGTTCGATCACGGCGACAAGTACTATGGCCTCGGCTTCGGCTTTCCGACCCCGCTTCATCATCGCCGCGACGTCGCTCGCGTCAACGATTCGCTCTGGATCCTGAAGTACCGGCTCGAGCTCGTGCCGTTCGTGCGCACGCACCTCTACGATCTTCACGACGATCACCTCCCGCTCGCCGTCGAAGTGAGCGGCGGAATCGCGTTCCGCTATCGTCTCGTGAGCGATCTCTTCTGACGCTGCGTTGACGCGCGGTGCCGCCCCCTCCAGGCTGGACCCTCAGCGCTGACACTCCGGGCAAAAATGCGCCGAGCGCTGGCCGATGACGATGCGGCGGATCGGCGCGCGGCAGCGGGGGCAGGGCTCGCCTTCGCGCGCGTAGACCTTGCGCTCGGTTTGGTAGGCACCGTCGGAGCCGTCGGGGCGTACGAAGTCGTCGATCGAGGAGCCGCCCATCACGATCGCGCGCTCGAGCACGCGCCGGGCCGCTTTCGCGATGGCGTCGCACTCCTTCGGGTCGACGCGGCTCGATGCGCGCGTCGGACGCACGCGCGCGAGGAAGAGCGCTTCGTCCGCGTAGATGTTGCCGATGCCGGCGATCACGCTCTGCTCGAGCAGGAGGGATTTGATCGGCACGCGGCGCCGCTTTGCCGCGGCGTGGAGCACCTCTCCGGTCGCGACGAGGGCGTCGATGCCGAGCTTGTCGAGGCGCGGGTCGCTCTGCCCGCGTGCGAGCAGCCGAACCTTCCCGAATTTGCGAATGTCGCGGAAGTAGAGACCCGGCGGGCCGTCCGCGAACTCGAGCTCGAGGTGCGTGTGCGCGTCGGGCCGAAAGGCCTTTTGTTTCGCTGGGTCGAGCGTCGAGCGCCGCTCGGCGGAGAGCAGCCGCACGCTTTTGGCACCGGCGGCGAAGAGCTGCCCCGTCATGCCGAGGTGCAGGAGCAGGCGCGCGCCGTCGTCGAGCAGCGCGACCAGGTATTTCCCGTGGCGCGTGAGCTCGACCACGCTGCGCTCGGCGAGCGCGCGTCGCAGGCGCGCAGGCGGCGTGAGGAAGAAGTAGCTCGGCGCCGTGGTCTTCACGCGCGCGATGCGGCGGCCGACGAGCGTCTTCTCGATCGCGCGGCGGGTGACCTCGACCTCGGGCAGCTCGGGCATCGGTGTCGCTCGACGCCCGAGTCTACTAGGAAAGGGGGCCTTTGCCCCCCGCGGTCGATGCGGAACTACTTCGCCGGCGCGGTTTCGCCCGCCGACTTGCGCATCAAATAGAAGAAGTCGCGGCGCGAGCGCTTCCGGATGTACTCGTCCTCCGAGAACTCGAAGCCGCTCGCGAGCGCGACGGCCTTGCGCGGGCCGCCCGGCTCCTTCGGCTCGAAGAGCACGAATTTCGGGTATGACCAATTCACGTCGAGCTGCGCGATGTCCGCGGCGCCCGCGTGACGTAGGCCCTCGGCGAGCACGCGCGCGTTCGTGTGGTTCGTGATCGAGACGTAGAGCACGTCGCGCGCCGCGTTCAGGCCGATGCCGGAGCGCCGAATCACGGTCTCACCGTCGAGCGTCGCACCCCATTTGCGGTTGCCCGACACGTAAATGATGCCGGGGTGCAGCTTGCCGCCTTTCACCATGCACTCCGGCGCCTGCCGGAACCAGAGCATGCTCGGCGCGTCCGGCTCGAGCTCGGTCCAGGGCGCGATGCGCAAGCCGCCGTCCTTGTAGACGGCGATGGTGCACGCCTTCGGCTTCGGCGCGACGATGGTCACGTCGCCCTGCCGCATGCCGTAGCCGCCGTGCTCGGTCATGAAGCCGCCGTTGAACGCCGCGAGCAGCTCCTCGTGATCGGCGGCGGGGATCACGGCGGGGCGCTCGAGCTTCTCGGCCGCTTCGTTGTCCGCCTTCGGCTCCTGCGTGCCGGCGACGACGTGGAGGGTCACGCGCCGAAGGTCCACGGCCACGACGAACACTTCCGCCCAGCCGCGATCCTTGTCGGGGTGGAGCAGGGTCTTCAGCATGTACGGCGCCTCCCCCGGCCGGCGGGGATCGTTGATGGGCACCCAGAGCCCATCGCCCGGCGCCGACCACGACTTCAGCGCGGGACCCGGATCCGCCGGGTGAAACGGCGGGAGGGCCGGGGTCGCGACGCTGGCGCTCGGCGCAGCGGTCGGTGCCGGCGCGACCTTGGCGACCGCGGCCGAAGCCGCTGGGACGGCCCAATACGATTTCGGCGCCTCGTGGCCGCGCGCCAGGCGGTTGTAACGGTCCTCCACCGCATAGACGACGTCCTCGAGCTTGGCCACGGCGCCCACCCCGATGACCGAGCGGAGCCCGTTCGCCACGAGCGGCCCCATCCAGTCGTAGCGATGGACCGCCCACCAAAGGAGGGCCACGGCCACGCCCAGGCCCGCGGAAACGCGCGGTAGCCACCGCGACCAGCGCCCGCTCTTGCGGGTCGCCCGACGCGCTCGGCTCGCGCCGCGGACGGCCGCCTGAGTCATGCCGCTCTGATAGCCCAATCTGCCGGATCCGGCGAATCTTGGGCCGTCGGTTCGTCCCCATGTACTAAAGGTCGAGGCATGCGCTCGGCCCCGGTGCTGCGGCTCGCCATGCTCGTCGCGGCGCTCGCATCACCTGCGCTCGGCGAAGAGGCCGTGAACCCGGCTCTCGCTCGAGAAGCCGACACGCGGTTGGCGACGGGGCGGCCCAAGGAGCTCACGCTGCCACCGCAGGCGGGCGAGGAGTTTTCCGGCAAGCCCATCCTGCGCGTGGATGTGGTGGTGGAGGGCGCTCGCTTCAATCAGCCGCTGGCGCTGAAGCAGGTGATGGTGGGGCAGGCGTTCACGCCGGAGCTCGCCCGGCGCGCCCTCCAGGAGCTCACGGACAGTGGGCGCTTCGCGGACGTGCGGATCCAGATCGAGCCGGCGGCTGGGGGCGTCGTGCTCAAGCTCGTCGTCGTGCCGCGGCGCGTCGTGGCGCGCGTCGAGCTGTCCGGGTCCCCGCTGTCGAGCGACGAGCTCCTCCCGGGCGACCTCGTGCGGGTCGGCGACGACCTGACGCCGCCGGACCTCGGGCGCATCGAGCGCGCGGTCCAAACCGAGCTCGTCCGCCGCGGCTTTCCGGAGGCGAGCGTCACGGCGCGCACGTTCGACACCGACGACCCGCTCAACGTGCTGCTCCAGCTCGAGGTGAAGAGCGGCGCGCCTCTGCCCGTGAAGGATCGCTGGTTCGGCGTGTGGCCGGATCCGAACGCGCCGGGGCTGCGCGGGGTGCTCGCCGGCTACGGGGTGTCGGTGGGCGATCGCGCCGATGCCGAGGAGATCGACACCGCCGACAAGGAGCTCGAGGCCGAGCTGCGCGCGAAAGGCTGGCATCGCGCGGAGGTGACCCACAATATCGAGCGGCGGCGGGGCGGCGGGGCGCTCTTGCGCGTCGTCGTCCAGGCGGGGGCGCTCGTGCGCATCGAGTTCGAGGGTAATCGCAGCTTCGAGTCGGACGCGCTGCGCGAGGCGCTCGAGCTCGACGAGAACGAGGAGCGCGCACCCGCGCTGCTCGTCGATCGCTTGCGCGATTTCTACCAAAAGCGCGGCTTTCTCGACGCCGACATTCACTTCGAGGAGCGCGGCGGGGAAACGGCGTCGGTCCAGCGGCTCGTGTTCGTCATCCGCGAGTCGCGCCCGCTCGAGGTGACGTCGCGCGAGTACCCGTGCCTGACCGAGCGCCCGCCCTCCGAGGTGTCGAGCGAGATCGACTCGTTCCTCTCCGAGCTCCCCGGAGGAAGCGACGTGATCGCGCCCGTGGACGACAACGCCGCGCGGGACCTCTACGGGCCGGGCAGCCAGGGCCGGCGCAAGACGCCCCTCACGCAAAACCCGTGGCAGAGCTACGTGCCGGACGTCTACGACAAGGCGATCGAGCACCTGCGCGATCTGTTCCGCTCGCAGGGGTACCTCTCGGCGAGCGTGGGTCCGCCGACGCTGCTGCGGCGCGCCTGCGATCCGAGGTCCCAGCCCGGCGCCTGCATCCCGATCGGCCCGCGCCGGCGGCCGCCCACCGAGTGTCGCTACGATCCCATCGGCCTACCGCTCGACGAACCGACGCCGGATGCCACGCTCACCTGTCGCCCCGATCCGAAGCGCGGCATCTGGTGCGAGCCGGAGGCGGTGCTCTACCTCCCCATCAAGCTCGGCCCGCGCACGACGCTGTACGAGGTCTCCTTCGAGGGCAACAAGCAGGTCGTCGAGAAGGACCTCGCCGAAGCGGCCGCCCTCACGCTCGAAACGCCCGTTTCGCAGGTGGAGCTCGAAAACGCCCGCCGCCGCATCGCCGATCATTACGCGGAGCTCGGTTTCGCGTTCGCCGAGGTCGAGGTCAATCTCGACCTGTCGTCCGACCATAAACACGGCCGCGCGCGCTTCGTGATCGGCGAGCGGCAACCCGTACGCGTGTCGCGCATCGACGTGCGCGGCGCGCGCACCACGCGCGAGGGACTCATCCGCGAGCGCATCGCGCTGAAGATCGGCGGACTCTACAAGCGGAGCCTCGCGCGCCGCACGGAAGAGCTGCTCGGCCAGCTCGGCGTGTTCTCGAACGTTACCGTCGGCTTCGAAGATCCGTACGTGCCCGCGCGCGAAAAGGTGGTCGTGGTGCGCGTGGAGGAGCGCAAGCGCCAGCACATCGACATGTTGCCGGGCGTGAGCACGGGCGACGGTGTGCGCTTTTTGATTCAGTACGACTATCTGAACATTGGCGGGGAGGGGATCCACCTCACCGTCGCGAGCCAGCTCGGCTACTTGCCCGACGCGTTCATCCTCGACGACGCCGTTCGCAAAAACTACGACGAGCTCATCGTGCGCGACCGCCTCGAGCGGCGCAACTCGATCACCCTGCAATTCCCGGGCATCGGGCTCGGTCCGCTGTTTCCCGCCGAGCTCTCCGGCATCGACGTGCGCGACAACTCGCGCGACTACGGCGTCACCAAGGACGCCGCGATCGCCACCCTTTACTATCGCCCCACGCGGCGCGTCGCATTTCAGCTCGGTGGCTCGATCGAGCGCAACGTCGCCGGTATCTTCGGCGAGGAAGAGAAGGTCTCCCTCGACGAGTACGTGAAGTCGCACCCCGAGCAGCGCAACACCTTCCGGGTACCCGAGGGCACGACCTTCGTGTTCGCCCAGCGCGGCCGCGCCTCCTGGGATCGTCGCGACAAACCGCTCGACGCGACGACGGGTACGCTCCTATCGCTCGGCGCCGAGCACGTGCATGCGACCCCGACCGGCGAAAGCGCGACCAATGCCGCGCCGAGTCCGGAGGACAGCGTCTTCACGCCGACGACCAGCGACTTCATGCGCTACGACGCGCGCATCGCCGGCTACCTGCGGCTCAGCCAGCGTGGCCTGGCGCTCGCCATCAGCCTGCGCGCCGGCGTCATCCAGCAGCTCATCCAAGGCTCCCGCACCTATCCCGATCGTCTCTTCTTCCTCGGTGGTGCCGACACGATCCGCGGCTTTGCTCAAGATTCGCTCGTGCCCGAAGACATCTCGCGCCAGCTGCTCGCGAACGCCGGCCTCACCATCGACGACGTCGTGATTCGCGGCGGCGACTTCTTCGTGAACCCGCGCGCGGAGCTACGCATTCCGCTCACGGGCAGCATCCAGACCGCGCTCTTTCTCGACTCCGGCAACCTCTGGACGACGCCCGGTCAAATCTCCCCCTTCACGCTGCGCTACGCGACCGGAACCGGCCTCCGCATCGGCACGCCGATCGGGCCCCTCGTGTTCGACTACGGCTTCAACGTGGAGCGCGTGCTCGACAAGCTGTTCCCGAGCCGCAAAGACCAGCGCTACTGGGAGTCGATCGGCGCCTTCCACTTCAGCATCGGCGTCCTGTAAGCGACGCCGGCGTTCGGCGCGTCAATCGGCGACGATCGAGCCCTTGTACATGTCCATGCCGCACGCGAACGCGAGCTCGCCCTTTTCCGGCATGGTGAAGTCGATGGCCACGGGCTGATTGAGCGGCAGCTCGTACTTGAGGTGCAGGCTCGGCACGACGAGCTGCTGACCGCAGCCGTCGTCGGACGTACGGGTCACGAGCATGCGCAGGGGTTTGCCTGCCTTCGCGTGAAGCTTGTCCGGGTGATAGCCGGTGGCGTCGACCTTCACCTCGACCTCGGGACGACCGTCGGAAGCCGGGACGCTCGGCGCCTTCTTGCACGCCGCCGCGGCGAGCGCCGCGAGTACGAGCAGACGAAAACGGTGCATGGGCTCGAGGGATCTCGCGCGACCTCGCGAGTTAGTCAAGATGCGAGGCGGCTCGGTCAACATGAAGACGGCTGCGTCAAGGTGCGTACGATGTGGTTTACCCAAGGCGGAAAAGGTTCCGTGACCGGCCGTCATGTCAGTCTTTACGGTGTTTTTGTTCTGGCACTGCCGCGTGAGGTTGCGATCCTGGGGGTTGGGCTCTAAGTGAGCCCGCTCATATGCCCGAGCTTCCCGCGCGCGCCCCGACCGGTCTCGTAGCGCAGCTCTTCCGCCATGGCCCGCGCTACGCGGTCGGCGTGCTCCTGCTCGGGGCCTACCAGGTTTCGCAGTACTGGTTCGACACCCGCCTCCGGGTCGCCATCAACGACGCGCTCGGGCCCCACCACGGGCGGGCCGTCTGGCTCGGCATCGCGCTCATCGCCGTGATGCTGGGGGCGGCTGTCGTCCGGGTCCTGTCCCGCGTCGTGGTCTTCAACGCCGGTCGCGACGCCGAATACGAGCTGCGCGCCGAGCTGGAAGAGCGCCTGCTCGAGCTCGGTCCGTCGTTTTACCGGCGCATGAGCACGGGCGAGATCATGAGCCGCGTCACGAACGACCTGCAGCAGGTGCGCCTGCTGCTCGGCTTCGGCGTGCTCAACGTGATCAACACGGTATTCGCGCTCGTGAGCGCGCTCGCCGTCACCATCCCCATCTCCGGCAAGCTGACGATCGCGGCATTGTCGCCGCTGCCGCTCTTGCTTCTGGTGTCCCGGCGCCTGTCGCACGAGTTTTACACGCGCACGCGCGACAACCAGGCCGCGCTCGGCAAGCTCAGCGCACGCGTGCAGACGAGCATCGCGGGCGTGCGCGTCATCCGCTCGTTCTCGCTCGAGGACGCGGAGCTCGCCGCCTTCGACCGCACCAACGAGGGCTACCTCGACCGCAGCCTCGCGCTCGCCCGCCTGCGCGGCTCGCTCGGCCCCATCATGCAGGTGACGATCGCCGTCGGCATCCTCGTGGTGTTCTGGTACGGCGGCTCGCTCGTCTTGAACCACGAGCTCGACGCGGGCGGCTTTTTGACGTTCAACCGCGCGCTCGGGCGGCTCACCTGGCCGCTCCTGTCGCTCGGCTTCGTGCTCGGCATGGTGCAGCGTGGTCGCGCTGCTTACGATCGCCTGCTCGATGTCTACCAGGCCGAGCCCGACATCGTGGACGGCCCGCTACCCGCGCCCGCCGTGGTGACCGGGCGGCTCGAGGTGAAGGATCTCACCTTCGCCTACGGGACGAACCAGGTGCTCCGGGGCGTGAACCTCACGCTCGAGCCCGGGCGCTCGCTCGCGATCGTCGGCCGCACCGGCAGCGGCAAGAGCACCCTCGCCGTGCTGCTCTCGCGCCTGCAGCCCACGCCGCGCGGCGCCGTGTTCCTCGACGGTGCGGACGTGTGCGATCTGCCGCTCACGACCGTGCGTGGCGCCATCGGCTACGCGCAGCAGAACGCGTTTCTGTTCTCGACCACGGTCGCGCGCAACATCGGCTTCCCGCTCGACGACCCGGATTCGCCGGAGAGCCTCGCGCGCATCCAGGCCGCCGCCGTCGAGGCCCGCGTCCACGAGGAGGTCCTCGCGCTGCCGGACGGCTACGACACCGTCGTCGGCGAGCGCGGCGTCCAGCTCTCCGGCGGGCAGAAGCAGCGGGTCGCGCTCGCGATGGCCTTCGTCTCGGACCCGCGCATCCTGATCCTCGACGACCCGCTCAGCGCGGTCGACGCCCGGACCGAGCGCGGCATTCTCGAGGCCATCGACCGGCAGCGCGCCAAGCGCTCCGTGCTGCTCGTGACGCACCGGGTGGCCGCCGCCTCGCGCTGTGACCACATCGTGGTGCTCGACCAGGGGCGCATCATCGAGCAGGGCACGCACGCCGAGCTCTGTGCCACGGGCGGGCTCTACTCCGTATTCGCCGAGGAGCAGCGCATCGAGCACGAGCTCGAGAAGCTCGGGCAAAAAGAGCCGGAGGAGGCGCGCGTAGCATGAGCCAGCCGGTCATCGACCAGCGCAGCGACGGCCAGAAGCGCACCGAGAAGATCCTCGCCGCCTTCCACGACGAGGACCGCTTCACGAAGAGCTACGACGGCCGTCTCGCCAAGCAGATCTGGCGCTTCCTCTCGCCGCACCGCGGGATGATCGCGGTGAGCGTGATCGTGCTGCTCATCACGTCGGGCCTCTCGCTCGTTCGACCTCTCGTGATGCGCGACGGCATCGACAACGCGGTGCTCGCGGGGGATCGCGCCGCGCTCGTCCGCTTCGGCGTGGTTTTCGCGGGTGTCTTGCTCGCCGAGCAGGTGCTCGGGTTCGTGCACATGTACGCCATGCAGATCGTGGGCGCGCGTGCGATGTCGAGCCTGCGGCGCGAGGTATTCCGCTTCCTGCACGGTCGCAGGCTCTCGTACTTCGACCGCCAGCTCGTCGGGCGACTCGTGTCGCGCGTCACGAACGACGTCGACGCCATCTTGGAAGCGTTCGCTTCCGGCGCCGTCAACGGCATTGGCGACGTCGTTCGCCTCGTCGGTATCGTCGTCCTCATGATCTCGCTCGATTGGCGCCTGTCGCTGATCGCCTTCATCGCCGTGCCCCCGGTCGCGCTCTTCGTGCGCGTGATCCGGAAGCCCATGCGCGAAGCGCTGCGCGAGATCCGCGCGCGCACCTCGCGCATGAACGCCATCACGAACGAGCAGGTCTCCGGCATGAGCCTGATTCAGGCCTACGGCCGGCAGGAGACCGCGCGTCGCGACTTCGACGACACGAACCTCGCTTACCGCCACGCCAACGTCAAAAGCATCAAGTGGGAGGCGATTCAGGACGCCTCCATCGACATGGTGGGCTCGGTCTGTCTCGCCTCCATCATCGTCGCGCTCGGGTACCGCCCCGTGAGCTTCGGCACGGTGGTCGCCTTCAGCGCCTACCTCAGTCAATTCTTCGAGCCCATCAGCCAGCTCGCGCAACGCTACACGCTCGTGCAAGGCGCCATGACGGGTGCCGAGCGCGTCTTCGGCCTGCTCGAGCTCGGCGAAGCGGACGCGGAAGCGAAGCCCGCCACGGCGCCGAGCGACGCCAGCGCGGCCGTCTCGCTCGACCACGTCACCTTCTCCTACAAGCCGGGCATTCCGGTGCTCACCGACCTCTCCCTCTCGATCAAAAAGGGCGAAAAGGTCGCGCTCGTCGGTCCCACTGGCTCCGGCAAGACGACGATCACGGCGCTGCTCCTCCGCCTCTACGACATCGAGAGCGGCACCGTGCGCGTCTTCGGCGACGACGTCGTCGGCCTCGACCGCCACGCGCTCCGTCGCCGTTTCGCCGTCGTCCCGCAGGACGTCGTGCTCTTCCCTGGCACCGTCGCGGAGAACATCGCTGCTGGCGAGACCCCGGATCTGGAGCGCGTGCGCCACGTCCTCCAACGTATCGGCGCGCTCGATCTCTTCCTCGCACGCGACGGCGGCATCGAAGCCGACGTGGGCGAGCAGGGCTCGAAATTCTCCGCCGGCGAGCGCCAGCTCATCGCTTTCGCGCGCGCTCTCTACCGCGACGCGCCCATCCTCATCCTCGACGAAGCGACCGCCAGCATCGACAGCGATACGGAATCACGCCTCCAGCACGCGCTCGAAGAGCTCCTGAAGGATCGGACGGCGCTCGTCATCGCCCACCGCCTGAGCACGATTCGCGAGGCCGACCGCATCCTCGTGCTCAAGCAGGGCCAGCTCGTCGAGCAGGGAACGCACGAAGAGCTGATTCGCCAGGGTGGCCTCTACGCCAAGCTCCACGAGCTCCAGTTCTCGCGCGAGCACACGCCGCAGGCGCAGAGCGGGGAAGTGGTCGCGGCGGGGTAGGACGCTGGCGCCGGCTTCAGGTCACGGGCACGTGCCCGTGCCGTTGTTTCCCGTCGAGCAGGAGAGGCTAGGCGCGAGGCCGCAGAGCCATTGGGCCTCGCACTCCGGCAAGCTCGCATTGGTCAGGATGGCGAGGCGATTCACGAGCAAGCGCGATCCCGCGGGCGTCAGAAGACGGAGGTGACGAAGGGGACCGGGTCCTCCTTGCCGGACGTTGGCATCGCCGCGAGGCCGGCACCCAGACTGCCGAACACGATGACGAGGTACTCGTTGTCCGCGTCGACCGTGACGCTCGAGGGCCCCGGCGCCGCCGGGGACGGAACTTCCTTGGTCCACGCCTGCTCACCGTCGTCCGTTGCGTACCGCATGATCGTCATGCCGTCCCCGCCGCCGCCCTGGTCGAAGAGATAGACGGATGACCCGTCGGGAGCGAGGAGCAGGTTCCAGCGGGAGAAGGCGAGCTTGCCCTTCGGCTTCGGCAGCTCTTTCCGGAACACGATCTTGTCGTGCTCGTCCACCTTGAACAGGGCGTCCTGCGCTACGATGTAGAGCGCCGAGCCATCGGCAGTGACCTTGATGGACCACGCCGTCCCGTCCTTCACTCCCGGGAAATCCGCCGCGCTTCGGCTCGCGATCGTCACCTTCGGAAGCGCCTTCCCCTTGTCGTCGAGCGACCACACGTCGAGGTAGTCGTCTCCATGAGGGGTGTTCGTGTAGAGGTTGCGCTCGACGAGCACGTACGTCGTGCCGTCCGCATCCGTGTCAGCGTCCCAGTAGGAGTCGAGCTCGCCGGCGTCGCTGTCCGAGAGACCGTCGAGCTCGACCTGCCAGGCCGTCTTGCCTTTCGTGTCGTAGCGATTGAGCTGGCCGACGCCGACAGCCGAGCTTTCAGTCGGCGCAAGCGTGTAGTCGCGGAGGCTGCCGGCGACGTCGGTGCCCGCCAGCCAGCGTTGGACGGTGACGCGCGCGCCAATCTGACGCCCCCAGGCGAGCTCTCCGGAATCGTCAACGGCCAGCGCGAAGTAATCGAGGGAGCTCGTCTGCTTCTCGTCGGGCAGCGGTACGGGCGTGCGCCCCGTGAGGAAGACGCTGCCTGAAGCCGACGCCTGGATCTGATCGGCGAACGGGCAGTACAGGTCCGGCGGCTCCGTGCAGGGGTTCTCGAGGATCTTCCGCGTCCACTTGGTCTCACCGCTCAGCGTCACCTCCGCGACACCGAAGCCGGTCGGGTAAGGGGTCCCTTGTGTGTACATGGGCCCCGCAATGCCGAAGTTGCCGCTCGCGAGGCGCGTGACCACCGCCGGCTGAACGTCGGTGACCGGCACGTCGGCGCTCGTCCCACCGGAGGCGCTCGATTTCCCCGCGCTTCCGCCGGTGCTTCCCCCACTTCCGCCACCGCTCGGTCCCGAGTCGCCCGCGCTGCCGTCGCCGGCTTCGCTAGAGCCCATACCCGCTTGGCTACCTCCGCCGCCCCCCATCGACGGCCGTCCACTCGAGCCGGACACGCTGCCGCCCGCGCCGGCCTTGGGTCCAGCGCCGCCCTTGGCGGTGCTACCGGCGCTGCCACCCGAGCTCGGGGCCGTGTCCGCGTCAGAGCCTTTACAGGCCGTGCTTTCGAGACCAGCCACCAGCATCGCTACGGCCACCGGTGACATCCACCAGGGCGAGACGTGATGTTTCATTTCATTCCTCGAAAATATCGCGAACCGTTGCTCGTGCAGGTCCGACTTGTCAAGTGCGTCTTCGACGTTCCGGCATGGTCAATATTCACGTTCGCGCGCTCGAACGAACGCGCTCGCGTCGACGCTCCGTGGCGCCACGCCGACAGAGCAGACCACCACCGTTCAAGCCGAGATGCGAACGGACGATTCGCCCGCTCACGCGTCTTGCCGAGCTACTCGAGCCAGCCCATCAAGATGGCGCGCTCGGCCATCACCTCGACCACGTCCTCGACGCGCGCAATTTCCCGCGCGCGGAACGGATGCCCGCCGCGGCCCACCTCGAACATCGCGACGAGCTCGCCGTAAATACAGAGCGGAACCATCGCGACGCCCACGACGTCCGGCAGGCAGCGCATCAGTCGCCCCGCAATGTGGCGGCTTTCGTTGCCGAGCTTCGGCTCGCTCACGATCGTGAATTGGTTTTGGGCCGCCTCGAGTGTCGGATCGTCTTCGGCGATGCGCTCGCCGAGCAGGCGCTCGGTGCGGGGGCCGTGGCCGCCGACGGTGACGACGGAGCGGAGGTCGCGACGCACGCGGTGCACGAGGCCGACCTCGGCGTTCGAGGCGGAGACGGCGGTCGAAATGGCGAGCAGGAGCGCTTCCGAGAGATCGAAGGCGTGAGCCAGGACGCCGACCGGATCGACCGCGGCCACGCGGAACGTCGAGTGCGTCGCGGGCGGCGGGATCGTCGGGCGGATCGTGAGCCCGATGTCTTCGGGCGGTGGGGGCGGGATGCTGTCGAGCGGGTTCGAGGCACGGGATTCGAGGCTCTCGCTGTGAACCGCGAGGTCCTCCACCGTTTGCTCGCGCCCGTCGGCGGGCATCGAGCCGATCTCGTCGAGACGGCGCCACACCTGCCACGACTCATGGCGAACGAAGGAGCTGTCCGGGATGCGTCCGTGCGACGCGCCGCGCATCAGAAGCTCGAACGAGATCGGTCCCACGGCGACGACGCCGTTGGTGACGAACCACCGATCGTTGCGGCGCGCGCTGGGCGGCGCCGTATCCCTCAGCGGTGCTTCCGAAGCTAGGTTCCCGAACGACATAACCTTGAAGCGTACCTTGTAGGATAAAGCATACAGTATCCTACAGACCCCGACAACCCGTCTCTCTTCCGCCTCGTTGCGCGCCGCGTCGGTCGCCGCCGCGCGGAAGGCGATAACCTCACGGAACGTGGCAAGAGGAAAGGTTTTTCTGGTTGGCGCCGGACCGGGCGATCCCGGGCTCATCTCGGCGCGCGGGCTCGAGCTCCTCGCAGCGGCGGACTTCGTCCTTTACGACGCGCTCGCGCACCCCGCGCTGCGCGAGGTGTGCCGGCCCGATGCGGAGCTCAGGAACGTCGGGAAACGCTTCGGAGAGCCAAGCTCGGCGCAGGAAGCCATCAATGCGGAGCTGATCGCGCTCGCGCAGGCGGGGCACAATGTGGTGCGGCTGAAGGGCGGCGATCCGCTCTTGTTCGCGCGCGGCGCGGAGGAGGCGCTCGCTTTGCGCGGCGCCGGCATCGCGTTCGAGATCGTTCCGGCGGTGGCGTCGCCGATCGGGGCGGCGGCGTACGCCGGGATCCCGCTCACGCATCGCGAGCTTTCGTCGAGTGTGACGTTCATCACGGGGAGCGACCGTGCCGGCGTGCCCTGGTCGCCGGACTCCTGGAAGAAGCTCGCGACGGCGACGGACACGATTTGCGTGCTGATGGGCATGCGGCGCATCGACGCGATCTGCGCGGCGATCGTCGAGGGCGGGCGCGCGCCGACGACACCGGCCGCCGTCATCCAGTGGGGCGCTCGCGCGGCGCAACGCGTGGTGACGGGAACGCTCGCGACGATCGCCGACGTGGCGCGCGCGGCAGGGCTCTCGAATCCCGCCGTCATCGTCGTGGGCGAGGTCGTGGCGCTGCGCGAAGAGCTCGCGTGGTTCGAAGCGCTGCCGCTCTTCGGCAAGCGGCTGCTCGTGCCTCGACCGAGCGGGCAGGCAGCGCGAACGGCGCGCGCCATTCGCGAGCGCGGCGGCGAGCCGACGGTGATGCCACTCATCGCGATCACGGCCCCGCCCGATCCGGCGCCGCTCACGGACGCGCTCGCCGCGCTCGCGAGCTACGACTGGGTGCTCTTCACGAGCGAGAACGGAGTCGTGCGAGCCTTCGAAGCGCTTCGCGCGACTGGTCGCGATGCGCGCGCTTTCGGGGCGGCGCGCATCGGCGTCATCGGACCGCGCACCGGAAACGCGCTCGAGCGCTACGGGCTCGTGGCCGATCTCGTCGCCGAGGAGCACGTCGGCGAGGGCCTCGCGCGCGACATCTTGAGCCGTGGCACGCCGCGCCGCGTGCTCGTGCTGCGGGCGCTCTCGGCGCGTGACGCGTTGCCGAACACGCTGCGCGAAGCGGGTGTCACGGTGGATGTCGTCGCGGCCTACGAGACGAAACCCGTGCCCGACGCCGGGCCGAAGCTCCGCGAGCTCCTCGAAACGGGCGGGCTCGATGCCGTACTGCTCACGTCGAGCTCGACGGCGGAGAGCTTGGTCGAGCGCCTGGGTGCTGGTGCCGCCGAGCTGCTTTCCGGTCTCACCATCGCGAGCATCGGCCCCGTGACGACCAAGACGGCGGAGGGGCTCGGCTTGCGGGTGGCCGTGACGGCTTCGACGTACACCGTGGACGGCTTGCTCGACGCGCTCGAGCGACATTATCGTGGCGGCTGATGGCGACGATGATTTCGGCTTCCCCGACTCCCGCCGAGGGTGACGAGCGCGTGCTCTTCGACGGCTACGCCTCGCTCGTGCCGAGCATCGGCGCGCTGTTCCTCGCCATCTTCACGCTCGGGCTCTGGCTCCTGCCGCTCTGGTGGCGCTCGCGTTCACGCCGCTACCGGCTCACCACGCGACGCGTGGTCGTCGAGACGGGCGTGCTCGGCAAGCAGCTCGAGCAGGTCGACCTCTATCGTGTCAGTGACTACACGGTCACTCGCCCCATCGGCCAGCGACTGCTCGGTACCGGCAACCTCATCCTGCGTACCCTCGACAAGACGTCGCCCGTCGTCGCGATCGAGGGCATTCGCACGGATGTGGTCGCTTTGTACGAGAGCATCCGGGCCGCGACCGAAAGCGAGAAAGCGCGACGGGGGACCGTCCGCGTCGTCGAGAACGAGTAGCGGGAGGCGGCTCCGCGCGGGGGGTGCCGACCGAGGGTCTTGTCATCGGCTCGGAGCGGCGCAAAGAATGCCGCACGATGATGGTTGGGGTTCGTTGGCTCGCGGTCGCACTCTTGCTTTCGGCTTCCCCCGCATTCGGGCAGCAGGCGGATGAGGCGACGCGCACCGCCGCGCGCGCCCTCGGCACGGCGGGCGTCGAAGCCTACCAAGCGAACGATTTCGCGAGCGCGACCGACAAGCTCGAAAAGGCGTACGCCATTCTCAAGGTTCCGACGCTCGGGCTCTGGTCGGGCCGCGCGCTCGTCCAGACGGGCAAATGGATCGAAGCCAGCGAGCGCTTCCTCGAGGTCACGAGCCTGCAGGTGCCCGCCGGCGACGTCGCCGTTCAGAAGCAGGCACAAGCGGACGCCGCGGTCGAGCTCAAGACGCTCACGCCGCGCCTGCCCGTCGTGACGGTCGCCGTCGAAGGGGCGGAGCTCGCGGACTGCACGGTCACGATCGACGGACAGCCCGTCGCCAACTCGCTCCTCTCCGCCGGTCGGCTGATGAATCCCGGCAAGCACCTGATCGAGGGACGGCACGGTAACGAGCAAGCGCGCACGGAGGTCACGGTGGCCGAGGGCGAGCGCTCCAAAGCCGTCCTAAAGTTCTCCGCGCCACCGCCGCCGCCGATCGTCGCGGTTCCTCCGCCCGCGCCGCCGCCCCCGCGCGAAACGAACGCGTCGCCCGGCGGGACCCAGCGGACGCTCGGTTTCGTCGCGCTCGGAGCGGGCGGCGTCGGGCTCATCGTGGGTGGCATCACGGGGGGCATGGCGCTCGGCAAAAAGAGCGACATCGACGGAAACGCGAACTGCCGCGACGACCGCTGCGCGCCGAGCGAAGCCGACTTGGTCGACTCCTACAATTCAATGCGGACGGTGTCGTCGGTGGGTTTCATCGCGGGCGGCGTGCTCGCGGCAACCGGCGTCGTGCTGCTCCTGACCGCGCCGAGCGGCGCGTCGGCGCAAGCGTTCGTCGGGCCACAGTCGCTCGGCGTGCGGGGGCGTTTCTGATGCAACGCACGGCGACTTGGTCGGTCGGTGCGCTCGTCGCGATCGCGTGCGCACTGCCTTCGGTGGAGACGGATCCGTCGCTCACGCCCGGCGCAGGCGGAACCAGCGGCGGCGCGGGCGCCACGGGCGGCACGGGCGGCACGGGCGGCACGAGCAGCGGCAAGGGTGGCACGGGTGCCGTTTCGGGCGATGCGGGCGCGGCTTCCGGCGACGAGCGCGAGGCCGCCTGTGGCGACTACTGCACGACGTACCTCGAGTTCTGCGGCGACTTCGAAGCGAACACGTACGACGACCTCGGCGACTGCCTGAACACTTGCTTCTCGTCCAACTGGCCGCTCGGCACCGATAGCAAGCAGATCAACAGCGTCCAGTGCCGCGTCGTGCACGCCCACCTCGCCGAAACGGCGGGCCAGAACCCGCATTGCTTCCACTCCGCTGAATTCCCCTCGGGAACGTCCTGCGCCCCGCCCGCCAACTAGACGCTGGTGTTGGAGGTCGGGAAGGGGCGTCGTGGGGCGGTGCTCTCGCACTGCGGAGAATGAGCGCGCCGCGCGGCGGGACGGTGCGGGGAGAGCAAGGCAATGTTTGTATTCGAACATTGCGTCGTGCGGTGCGGTGGCCCGGGCGGAGTGGGCGCCGCGTCTTTAAAGCACGACGCGTGCGAGGAAGAACTTGTTGTTCTGATCCTTGGTCGTCAGAAGCTCGAATTTTTCGACCTTGCCGAGCTCGGTCTTGAGGGTCGACTCGCGCGTGTGCTCGGTCGTGACGTAGACGACGTTGGTGCCGCGCTCGCGCTCGTCCTTGAGCCAGGTCTTGAATTTGGCGCCGCTCGAGACGAAGGCGGGGATGTGATTGCCCGTATAGAAATTCTCGCCCTTCCAGTTCATTTGGAAGGCGACGAGCGGCTCTTCGGGGCCTTTTCGGCGGCGGTAGTATTCGAGAATGGTCTCGCGCTGGCCCCAGTGCGGCGCGGCGCGCACGATGTAGACGTCGAGCGCCCAAGCCGCCGCCCACACGCCCGCGCACGTCACGAGCACCGCGGCATGGTGTCGGAGGCGCGGCACGGCCAAGGCGACGGCACCGAGCGCCGAGACCAACGTGATGGCTGAAAGCACGCCCCGAAAGTCGAGGTTCGTGGGCCACGGGCGCGCGTAATTGTAGCTCGCGAGGAACGTGAGCCGCGCGGGTCCCTCCGGGTCGTCAACGGACGACAGGTCACGCCCGACGAGGAGCACGACGACGGCAGCAGCGACCCCGAATGCCGCGGCGATGGCGCGCGCGTGGCCGTCGCTCTCCGTCGGCTCGGCGGGCGCGGGCCAACGGCGCGGGAAAG
>JADMIO011227269.1_pt1 | contig 23202 bp, 14 predicted proteins | sample 8958161 | NCBI WGS metagenome assembly JADMIO01 (sample SAMN16585339, study PRJNA669376) | soil metagenome | isolation source: Crop rotation soil | place: USA: Cullars Rotation, Alabama | collected 2011 | reverse complement strand
CCCCCCGCCGCTGCGCCGCCAGCGCCTTGCCCTGGCTTTCCTGATCCTGCACGCGATCGGAAGCGCGCTGGGCATCGGTGAGGGAAACGCCCTTCTCGGCCTGGATCGCCCACATGCGCTTCTCTTCGTCTTTTGCATTCTTCAGCATCGCAGCGCTGGCCGCGAGCTTCGCGTCATATTCCTGCAGCACCGGCGAGACCTTGTCGTCCGCCCGCTCCTGCGCCTGTTTCAGTTGAGCGATGGCTTTATCGAGGGCAAATTTCAATTGCGGATCTTCCACCACCGCCAGCGGCTGTCCGCGTTTCACCCGGCTGCCGCGATCGACCATCAGCTTTGTGATAATCCCCGCGTTGCTGGTTTTGATCGGATATTCGGTGATGGGCTCGACCGTTCCCGTGGCATAGAACGAATCAATCACCGGCCCCTCAATGACGCGCGTTACGGTCACCACCGGCCTGCTAAGCCAAAAAAGAGAAATTGCAACAACAGCAGCGGCGACAATGCCCGCGGAAATGACAATCCACCGAACCGCTCCATATGCCCTGCGCTGTCTCATGCGAGGGGATTATAGGCGAAGTTTCGGAAATGGACGCTGAGGGGACCGGACTTTGGGGCAAGATTGAACGGACGTGCTGAACTCTCTCGCCGGCCAGGATGATCGCTTTTGATTTTCTTGCTCCCTCTCCGAGTACTCCGGGGGGAGGGTTGGGTGGGGGTCTTAGGCGTGAACGTCGGCAAAACCACCTCCCTAACCCTCCCCCCCGGAGTACCGGGAGAGGGAACCAGAAGATCCCAAACAACGCGATCGCCCTGCGATTACTCCGCATCGAGCCACTGCGGATGTTAACAGACGGCTCTAAACACCATCCCCGCCCTACCGGTATCAAGGACATGATTCCACGAATCCCGCGCCTTGTTTTCGCCTTTCTCGCGGTCTTTACCCTCTCCTCCCATGCCGCCGATGCGCCGAAGAAGCCTGCCCCGGAAGCGCCAAGGAAACTGGCCCCGGATGCGCCGAAGAAGCCGTCGCCGGACGAGCAGTATGTGCCCGGCCCCGATTCCAAGCCGCAGGAGGGAGTGCCCAGGGGTGTAATCACCAAATACACCTGGACGGAAAGCAAGAATTTCCCCGGCACCATTCGCGATTACTGGGTTTATGTCCCGGCCCAATATGATGGCAAGACGCCGGCCTGCGTCTATGTTTCGCAGGATGGGATTCAGTATGAGGCGCCCGTCGTCTTCGATAATCTCATCGCGAAAAAGCAGATGCCGGTGACGATCGGCATCTTCATCAAGCCGGGCGTTTTTCCGCCCAAGGCGGGGGAGCCGGAGAAGAAGCCGGATGGAAAGCCCAACACGCGCTCCAACCGCAGCGTCGAATACGATTCGCTCGGCGACACGTATGCCAAATTCCTGCTCGAAGAGATCCTGCCGGAAGTGGCGAAGAAATATAAGCTGACCGACAACCCCGACGGCCGGTGCATCGCGGGCGCATCATCGGGCGGCATCTGCGCGTTTACCGTCGCGTGGGAAAGGCCCGATCAGTTCCGCAAGGTCTTTAGCACCATCGGCTCCTTCACCAACATCCGCGGCGGAAATGTCTATCCCGACCTGGTCCGCAAGGCCGAGAAAAAGCCGATCCGCATCTTCCAGCAGGATGGCGCCAACGACATCGTCAACCAGTTTGGAAGCTGGCCCGAAGCCAATAAGGCGATGAATGCCGCGTTGGAGGAGAAGGGGTATGACCACAAGTTCGTGTTCGGCGAGGGGACGCATAATCCGCGGCATGCGGTGGCGATCTTTCCCGATGCGATGCGGTGGATGTGGCGCGATTGGCCGGGCGTGGGGAACTAATCCATTGCTATATCCGGTGGCATATGCACAACTTTCAAAGAGCCAGGGTGGAATTTCACATCATTGCGGTGCTCGTTTTTTGCTTTTGGGCCGCGATGTCGTCCGCGCCGCAGATCCATGCGGCCGATTCCTCGCCGGGTTCTGAGCCGAAGGTCGAGCCGAAGACTTCGGTGGCCATTCCGATCGCCGATGTGCATCTCGGCCAACCGGTGAATTTCGCCAAAGATGTGCTGCCCATCTTTCGCTCCAATTGTCTGGCGTGTCACAACGCGCGCGAATCCAAGGGCGGGCTGGTGCTCGAGACGCCCAAAAGCATTCGCACCGGCGGAGAATCGGGGCCGGCGGCGGTGGCGGGAAATCCGGACAAAAGCCTCCTGCTGCGGGCGGCTTCCCACGCCGAAAAGCCCTTCATGCCGCCGCGGAATAACAAGGTGTCAGCCCTGCCGCTGACGCCGGAGCAACTGGGAATTCTCAAGCTCTGGATCGCGCAGGGGGCCGCCGGGGATGAGACGCTGCGGGCGGCGCCGATCCAGTGGCATCCGCTGCCGGCTACGCTCAATCCCATTTATGCCGTCGCCGTGACGCCCGATGGGCAATACGCGGCGTGTGGCAGGGCCAACCAGATTTTCATCTACGATCTTCCCGCCCGGCGGCTGGTCACACGATTAACCGACCCCGCCCTGATTGATTCGCTGGGGAAGGGGCAGCCGGGCCTGGCCCATCGTGATCTGGTGCAGAGCCTGGCGTTCAGCGCCGATGGAATGACGCTGGCTTCGGGCGGATATCGCGAGGTCAAGCTCTGGTCGCGCCCGCGTCCGGCCGTGCTGGCGACGCTCGCCGATGCGCACGCGAAGAATATTGGCTCACTGGCGCAGAGTGCCGATGGGAAGGTGCTGGCTGTCGCGGGAGATGATTACGTCATCCGTCTCTACTCGATGCCGGAGGGCAAGTTATTAAAATCACTTACGGGCCATACCGGCAAGATCACCGGGTTTGGATTCACCAGCGACGGCGCCCGGCTTTTTTCCGGATCGCTCGACAAGACAATTCGGGTGTGGTTCATCACCAAAGACGGTGATCCATCCGTCATCGAAGCGCCCGGAGAAATCCTCGCCCTGGCCATTCTGGGCAACGGGCAGGTAGTGACATCGGGCGACGACAAGTTGCTGCATCTCTGGGAAGACGGCAAGGAAATCCGCAAGATCACGAATAACAACATCGCGATCACTCTCCTTGCCGCCGTCCCAGACGGCTCGGCAAGGTTTCTCGCCGGCAATAAGAGCGGCGTTTCGTTGTGGGACGCCGGTACGGGAAAGACTTTGCGATCGGTGGATCAGAGCGGCGACGTGACGGCCATCACGATCCGTGCTGATGGGAAGCAATGCGCGGTGATCGGATCAGCCCCCACTGCACGAATCTACAGTCTCGAGGAAAACCGCCAGCCGGTGCAGGCGCGGGGCGATCGCGAGGCCAACGACCTGATGAAGTTGTGCGAGCGCCGGCTCGCGTTTGCCAATCGCGAGGTGACGTTTGCGAAAAATGAGGTCGATGATGCGACCAAGCGCCAAGCCGCCGAGACGCAGTCGATCAGTCAAACGACCAATGATGTCAACGCGGCCCAGACAGCGATGATTGCCGCCGCCAAGGCCTTCGAGGCGAAAACCGCCGCGAAAGTGACGGCGGAAAAGGCGCTGGCCGAAGCGACGCAGGCCGTCGCCGACGCGACCAAGGCCAAAGAGGCCGCCGAGGCCGCATCGACGGCTGCAACGGCGGCGGTGGACGCGTTTCGCCCAGCGCTGCTGAAGGCCCGCGCCGCCGTGGATGCCGCGGCAAAGGGCGATGCCCAAAAAGCCGCCGCCAGCGCCCTGGCCGCCGCCGAGAAAACCAACGCAGACCTGAGATCCAAAGTGAACGCGGCGGCAACGGCCCTTGATACCGCCCGCCAAAAACTTGCGGTGGCCATGGGCAAGCGGGCCGAGGTTGAGTCCCGCACCAAGGACGCCGCCAAACAAGCCGTTGAAGCCGAAAACTTGGCGATGCAGGCCGAGATCGTTCATAAATCCGCCAAACAGACGCTGGCCGCGGCCAAAAAAAGTCTGGAGCAGGCCAAGAACGATCTGGTCGCGGGCAAAGCTTTGCAACAGACTGCCGACGCGCAACTGGTGAAAGCAAAGGCCGAATCCGACGCCGCCCAAAAAGCCGCCCAAACGGCCGGCGGGCCGATGTCGGCGGTCGCCCTGGGCATCGAGGGCGGGACGCTTCTCACCGGCGGGGAAGACGGCACACTCCGCACCTGGAGCGCCGACAGCGGCGCACCGGCGCAAACGCTCCGCGATTCCAAAAAGTCGATCGTTGCGATGACGGCAGGCCCACAGGGAATCGTCGCATGTGCCCGGGCCGATGGCTCCGTGCAGATCTGGGACATCGCCGGTGCATGGAAGCTCGCCCGCACGATCGGCACTGGCAGCGAGGATTCGCCACTGGTCTCGCGCGTCTGCGCCGTGGCGTTCAGTCCCGATGGGTCAACCCTCGCGACCGGCGGCGGCATTCCGTCGCGCACGGGAGAACTTAAGCTCTGGTCGGTGAGCGATGGAAAACTCTCCCGCGAATTGGTCGATGCCCACAGCGACACAGCTTTTGGAATCAGTTTCTCGGCCGATGGGAAATACGTTGCCTCGTGCTCCGCCGACAAATTCCTGAAGGTCTTCACGGTCGCTGATGGAAAGCTCGCCCGCTCATTGGAAGGGCATACGGAGCATGTGCTGTCGGTGAGCTTCCGCTACGACGGCCGGGCCATCGCCACGACCGGGGCTGACAACCGCCTGCGCTTCTGGAACATGGTGACGGGGGAGCAAAAGCCCGAGCAGCGCCAATTCACATGGCCGCTGCAGGTGACCTCCGTCAACTACATCGGCTTCAGCGACATCCTCCTCGTCACCGCCGGCGACGGAACTGTCCGGCTGATTCGCGAAGAAGGCACCGTGCGAAACCTGGAAACCAAAGGCGCCTTCGTCCACTGCTCGGCCGTCACGCCGGACGGCGCAACCCTCCTCGCCGGCGGGCATGACAGCATCCTGCGCATGTGGGACACCCGCGACGGCCAGCCGTCGACCAAATTTGAGCCGCCGGAGCAAGAGCGTTGATCCACCACGGGGCGTTGATCGCACCGGGCATTGATCACCACGGAGGCACGGAGACACGGAGGCGCACTCGAAGCATTGAGCCGGCGCGCCAAAGAGGTGATTCAAATTCTTTTTTAGGTTCTCGGGTGGGACATCCATTGCGGCGGGAGCTGAAATTTTTGCTGCGAGATCCTAAGCGCAAAGAAACCATCGAAACTCGTTATCTCAATATGGTGCATGATTGTGTGAAGAAATGGCCAATCCCTCAACGACGACAGTACAACGCGACAACTAAAAAATAGATTTAAGAACTAATTTGGCGCACCGGCTCAGTACGTCGAAAGCGCCTCCGTGTCTCCGTGTTGAAAATTCTCCGCGAATGAGTCAAACTACCGCGGCCCCGACAGCCTCAACGCGGCGTTGATCAGGCCGATGTGCGAATAGGCTTGCGGGAAATTGCCCAGCGCCAGCCCGGTTTCCGGGTCGTATTCCTCGGCGATCAACCCTGTCGGCCCGGCGAGTTTTGTGTAGCTCTCAAAAAGCGATTCGGCATCTTCCCACCGGCCCAGCAGCGCGTACGCCTCGATCAGCCAGGCGGTGCAGATGTTGAAGCCCCCCTCTTCTCCGGGCAGGCCGTCGTCGTAGTGGTAGCGGTAGACGGTGGAACCTTCACGCAGTTCCCGCTCCACGCCTTCAACTGTTGCAACGAAGCGCGGGTCCTTGGGCGAGAGCAGGCCGCTCAGGCCGACCCATAAATTCGCGGCATCGACATCGAGGCTTCCATAGCTGGCGAAGAATGCGTTTTTCTCGCGGTTCCAGCCCTGGGAGAGGACGTCATCGGCGATGGTTTGGCGGAGGGTGGCCCAGTCGCTCTTGCGGCGGCCCATGTACTCGGCCACGCGCAGGGCGCAATCGATGGTCTGCCAGCACATGACTTTGGAGTGGACATGATGGCGGCGCGGGCCGCGGATTTCCCAGATGCCGTGGTCTTCCTCGATCCAGCGATTGGCCACCGCCGCCACCATGGTTTCAAGCATGCGCCAATGCTCGGGCGTGAGGGCGGCGCCCTGGTGGGCCATCATCGCCAGCAATTCCGCGATAGGGCCAAGGACGTCGAGCTGGATCTGGTGGGCGGCGCCATTGCCGGTGCGGACGGGCCGGCTTCCGCGATAGCCGCCCAATTCGGCGATGACGCCTTCCGCGCCAAGGTGGCCGCCGGTCACGGTATAGATCGGACGAATGAGCGAGCCCGGCTCGCTGTCTTCGAGAATGCCCAGCACCCAGTCGATATACTTCATCGCCGGCCCTGTCGCCCCCAGTCGCACCAGGGCGGAGGCGGCCATGGCAGCATCGCGCGGCCAGCAGAAGCGGTAATCCCAATTTCGCACGCCCCCGGCATGTTCGGGCAGGCTGGTCGTGGCGGCGGCAGCGATTGCGCCGGTCGGGCCATAGCAGAGTGCGCGCAATACCAAAGCGCTGCGCAGCACCAGATCCGGGCGCACCGAGGGGAGCTTAAGCGTGTCCGCCCAAACGCTCCAGAAACGCTCGGTCTGCCCGCGGCGCTGGGCTTCGGGAACCATCGCCGAAGCCCTGCTGGCCGTTCCATAACGCAGTTCCAGGACGACAGGCCCGCCGTTCACGTCCAACTCGGCGATGGCAGTTTGGTGCTTTCCCTCCTGATGGATCGTCCAGGGAATACCCGGCGCGAAAAGGACGCATGGATCAATCGCGCCGTCGATCTCAATTCCAGATTCCGAAACGTGCAATCGGGTTTCGAGCTCGCCAAAGTTAAGCCGCGGCGCGAAGGTGATGCGGGCGCGCCCATGACCCTGGATGACGCGGACCAGGTCCGTCCGTCCCGCGCGTTGAAACGGACGCCCGCCCGAGCAGTCGAGATAATCGATCACCTGCAGCGATCCCCAATCCGTCTGCAGAACGAATGTGTTTCCCAGGTACGTCTGGCGTGCTGCACTGCCCGCGGTTTGAGGGCAGATCTCGAAGAAACCGGCGCTGGGCCCGCCGAGCAGTTCGGCGAAGATCGCGGCTGAATCGATGCGGGGCATGCAGAGCCAGCAGATTCTTCCGCCTGGCGTGATCAGCGCGCACGTTCGCTGATCGGAAAGCATCGCGTGGTGCTCAATCGGTACGGCATCCGATCCCGCGAGCCACGCCGCCCGTCGCTCGGCGATTCCCGCCAGCACCCTGGCGACTTCGAATGTGTCGTCCACGCGGTATTTCGCGCGCGTTGTCCCCGGCCCCACTTTCACGGCAACATCAGGCCCGCTCAGGATCGCAAAGGCGTCTTCATCGGTGACGTCATCGCCAAGGAAAACCACCGCAGTGGCGCCCAACCTTTGCCGCAATGATTGCAGCGCCCGGCCCTTGTCGGTTTGCAGGACGCTCAGTTCAACGACCTTCTTGCCGTGGCGAATGTGGACGCCGGCAAATCCTTCCACCGCCCGGAGCAATTCGCCCACCGAGTCGGCGCCTGCCTGTTCTTCGGCATTGCGATAGTGGAATGCGATGGCCGCGGGCTTTTTCTCGACAAGCGTGCCGGGGGTGCGGGCACAAATGCGCTGGGCGTGCTGCTCGACTTTGCCGAGCAATTCCAGCCCCTCGGGCGGAAAGGGCATGGCGAATCCCGCCTCGAATTCGCTCCCATGGCTGCCGACCAGGTGCACATCGCCGGCGTCGTGGGCGTGCCTGGCGAGATCTCCCAGGGCCCGGCCGGAGATGATGGCGACGTGCGTCTGCGGCATCGCCGCCAGCGCCCTGATCGCCACCACCGACTCACGATGGGCCTCTGCCAGGTGCGGCTCGCTGACGATCGGCGCCAGCGTGCCATCGTAATCGGTGGCCACGAGCAGCACCGGCGACTTCGCCGCTTCATCGAGATGTTGCTGGAGCTCCTTCATATCCTGAATCATGACGCCCCCGCATACGCCGGTGTCGCGGTCAACTCGGGCATTTCCTGGTCCAGCCGCAGGCCGCACACCCGCAGGTATTGCGACAGCCACCAGTAGACGTTTTGATCGCGAATATTGGCCCGAAGCTTCTGCATGGCGGGCCGTCTTTCCTCCGGCGTCATGACCACCGCCAGTTGAATCGCCGCCGCCACGCAGTCAAGGTCATACGGATTCACCAGTAGCGCCCATTTGCCCATTTGCTCCGCCGCCCCCGCGAATTCGCTGAGGACGAGCACGCCGTTCTCATCGGCCTGGCAGGCGCAGTATTCCTTGGCGACCAGATTCATCCCGTCCTTCAGCGGGGTGACCAGGGCGGCATCGGCCAGCCGGTACCAGGCCAGCAATTCCGTGCGCTCCACGTGACGGAAGACATGATGAATCGGCACCCACCCCGGTTGCGTATATTTGCCATTGATCTGCGCCACCAGGCGCTCGATCTCGGCCTTAAGATCCTGATATTCCGGCACCGTCTCGCGGCTGGGGACGATCACCTGAAGCAGCGTCACTTTTCGATGCAGCGACGGATAACGTTCCAGCGCCAGCGCAAAAGACCTTAGCCGGTACGGCACGCCCTTGGTGTAGTCCAGCCGATCGACGCTGAGAAGAATCTGTTGCCCCGGATAGCTGTCGCGAAGCTCCGCCACCCGCTTTTCGACCGCCGGGGTATCCGCGGCATTGGCGAATTCCTCATAGTCGATGGAAATCGGGAAGACCCCCGCCATCACCGATCGCCCATCAAATTCCAGCCGCGATTGACGCGGCGTCTGGCGATATTCGATGCCGGGCAGCAGCTTATTCACACAATCGGAAAAGTTCTGCAAATCGCGCTGCGACTGGAACCCGATCACCTCATAATGAAGCAATCCCTTCAACACTTCCATCCGCCAGGGAAGCTTCAGAAAGATATCCGGCCCCGGAAACGGGATATGCAGAAAGAACGCCAGCTTGTTGCGGATTCCGCGCTCGACCAGCGCCTTCCCCAATCCCATCAGGTGATAATCCTGCACCCAGATCAGATCATCAGGCCGGGCGTTGCGGGCAACGACCTCCGCATACCTCTGCTCAACCTGCTTGGCGAATGTCCAGTAGTCGGGTTCGAAGTTGCAGCGCGTCTGCAGATCGTGAAAGAGCGGCCAAATGATTTCGTTGCAATAACCCTGGTAAAACTGGTCATATTCCTTGGGCGACAAAGGAACAGCCTCGACGGTGTACCCCTCCTGACGCCCATAGTCGGCAAAAACCTCGTTAAGCCCCCCCGCGTCCGATTCCGCAATGCCCGGCCACCCCACCCACACGCCGCCCCAGCGTTTGAGAATAGGAAGCAACGCCGTCACGAGCCCGCCCGAAGCCGGCCGCGTAGACCACCCCGTCTCGTTCCGCTCCACCACGAGGGGTAAACGATTGGATACAAAGAGAATTCTCATCTGGGCGTATTTTATGGTCTGGAGCGGATTTGAGGGAACGGTGATTCTGGATACATAATGCGGGGGACCGGCTGGATGACCGATTTGACCGATTTTGACCGATTTTTTTACGGAATCGCTCGGTCGTAGCAATTATTTTTAAAATTAATATATGAATGCCCCAATTCGCATGAATGGCAACTCTAGGAATCAACGGGATTTATGGGCACAGCGACTTCGGGCCGAATTCAAGTCGCTTCGTCTCTCCGGCGCGGGAGTGACCGATTAATCGGTGAATCGGTCACTCGTGTAACTTTTCCAAGCGATAGTTCGTGTCGGTCCAGGTTCGGTATTCCCAAGCCACAGCAGGACTTATGAACAAAGGAGCGCACAGCCGAGCTCAGTCCCCTCTGTCTCTCTGCCGTGAAGTAACCGGTCAATCGGTCATGCAACGACCGGCATGGCGTCTCGTATAAGACGCCGTCCCGTCCTTCACCGCCACGACCGACGACCGTGAACGGCGCAAGCTACCTACCTACGTCCGATTCCGCCTGTGTGCCTGTTCGTTCGGATCAAGGTGTGTGCGTGGCCGACAGCAAGCGTAGCGCCAGAATCCCAGATGGTGCGTTTGGGGTTTGGGTAGAATTGTAAGCGTGTTGTTATTGTCCTAGGCCGCGGTCCAACGTCGCGAGGCTAATGGTCAATCCAATCAACCAGTCGCTGCGAGGGACGTATTGATGCCATTTCCTCAACCTTATCCCCCGTCGCGCCCGTCAACCAGCCGCTCCTGAGCAATCGCTTGATGCTCTGATTCACCTCACTGTCAGTGTACAGTCCAACGCTGCGACCGCTACACGTAGCCCAACGCAATTCCCTCCAACTGACATGTGAAAAAGACTTGGCGGCTCGCTTAACAGCCCGATCTACGGTCTGAGGTTGAGGCACTTCCGGTTCCGTCTCTATCCCGGCGAATAACGAGTCTGGCTGGTTTCTAACGTTCAGCTCACGTGTTCGCATCATCTCGCACCCCGCGCGGTTGAACAGGTCAAACGCCGGCGGGTACCGCGACGCAAATGCGATCCAGTATTTCGGGAGTGAGGATGTGTCGGGCCGCACTGGCAGTGCCTCGACACATTTAAACCAGGTGCGCAATTGCTTCTTGTATTCGTCGACTAGCTGCGAGATTTTCTGCTCCCACGCGGTCGATTCGTCGTCAACAAGGGCCTCCCAGCAATTGCTTCCAAGAATGTTATTGAGTAGCGAATGAGTTTCCTGCACCTGCGCGTGCTGAGTGGCTACATGCTTATCGTAAAGGGCGTCAAGCCACATTGCCTTATCATCGTCATCCGCGTCGGCAAAGAGCGGATCGTTCAACGCGTCGCCGATGCGCGTTTCGATGCTGCGAGCCCAAGCCGCTTGTCTCAAGAATGCACGGGCCATGAAGACAATCAGCGCTTCAACGCTTTGGTTCTGCCGCACCTTGTCGAAAACAAGCTTTAGCTTTGCGAGGACCAGCTGATTTACATCGCACGGATCGATGTACAAGAGGGTGGTGTGCGTCGAAGCAAGTTCGGCGACGTTATCCATATCACCAAAACAATCTGCCTGCAGCGCTTTGGCAAACGGGAACGGTTTGAGCTCCTCGGCCAAGTGTGCAAAGTGTTCGTCATACGTCTCGTAGCAAAGGAGCTTGACCTCGTAACCCTGACTCGCCAGCTGGTTTAAATGTCCGGCAATGATCAACGGTGACCCGATTTCGCCCGTCTTGAATCGTCCGCGTCCCGCGAACATATCAACAACGCAGATTGGTTTTCCGACCCCCCGCGCCTTTATCTCTTTCACCTTTTGCAGGTACGGCGCGAGGTAATAATTCAGTACGGCGTCTTTGTACTTCGACCACGCTCGCTTCTGCTCAAAGAAACTATTACGATACTTGCTTCCCATCCCTTACCTCCCACTGGCGACGGGCGGCATGGCGTCCCATATCTTTTCGTTCAGAGTTCGGCCTCTTTTGTGCTTCTGAACGCCACCCCATTGCTTAAAGAAAAATGGAACGTTTCGCTTTTCACAAAGCTGCTGAATATACAGGACCCACTGCTCATCCATTGGGCGAGCACCCGGTCCAGATTCTCCGCCCACAATAACCCAATGAATACCGTTCAGCGACAGCTCATTTAACGGTCCGATCAATGGCTCGCAGGAGAGAAAGCGGATTGCGGCAGGGACCTTGCGAAGAAGGTCGACGCGCTTCAGCACGCGGCTGTCCTCCACGCTGGTACCCATCCAGACATTTGTTGGCCACGGTAGTTCGCTGGCCACTTCTGCAGCGCGCTCCGGTCGCTTCGTCAGAACCTGGAACGTATGCCGCGGGCACGACTCCATCACCTCAAAAATCTCTTTAATATAGAAGAGAGGGACATCTTCGTGAAACAGATCGCTCATCGAGTTGACGAAAATAACTCTCGGTAAGCGCCAAGAGCGAGGAAGGTCGAGGGATTCGCGGTCCAAGTTGATATGTCCGGTGAACACCGGCAATCCCCCCCGTGTTCGAATTGCAGTTTTTCGATATTTGTGCCCCGTTGCATTGGGCATATGCGTCAATCGCAGCGCCATCCGAGCGGCGTAGCAATTCTTACAGCCTGCTGAAACGGGTGTACACCCCGCGACAGGGTTCCACGTCGCGTCGGTCCACTCGATCGACGATCCGATGGCCATCCCAAACTCCTCATGATGCAGGATACCCAACCAATTGCGAACATGCAACGCATCTTTTCGCGTCCCAGCGTCATCGTTTCCACGAATCTTACGCGCTTGATTGCTTATCAGCAATCAAAAGAAGTGAAGGTCGACGGCTCGTTAGGGCATGCGATCTGGAAAGCGCTGTGCGCAGATGTGAAGAGAGCATGTGCGAAGAAGGCGCATCGGTGATATTTCCCAACTCCTCACCCTCCGAATACATCCCTCGGTTCCACCTTCCCATCACCGCCGCACGCATTTGATCTCGACCGACTTGCCGTCGGCGAAAACCTCGACGCCTTCCAGCCGCGGCGGGTTGGGTTGGGAATGCACGATGTCCACGGCGCCGTTGTTCCACATGATCACGTAACGGCCGGAGGTGGTCGCCATCCAGCGGCCCTCATCTTTTTGAACGGTTCCGTCCTTGTTGATGGCGACGATGAAATTGTTGTACCAGGTGTAAGTGCCGACGATCGGCTGCTTGGCCACTTCCCTGGCGGGAGGCAAGCCGGGCTCCACGATTTTGGGGTCGGGCGCGGGGCCGCGCGACGCTCGCCTGGTGCCGGCCAGGGTGAGCGATTTGCCGCCCGGCTCAACTGCCACCCCCTCGAGCTTGTCGAAACTCGCCACGAAGCGCAACGCAACGATGCGGCCATCCTTCCACAGGAGCAGATAGCCTCCGCCCGGGGTGGCGTGCCAGTGGCCCTCCGTGACGTTGTCATCCTTTTTCCTGCCGTTGCCGGTTGCGGCAGCCGTCAGTTTGCCGCCCTGGCGAAATTGGAGCGTCGTGCCGTTGCAGTCGTAGCCGCCGAGCACCAGGGCGGTCGGCAGCGCCTTTTCCAGGTCCTGTGACACCTGGTCATGCGAGACGTCGCGCCGGCCATTGAACACCCACGCGATGTCGATGCCGTCGCCGCGCCAGTACATTTGCGCCGTGGAATTATCCAGGCTGCCGTTCCCCACAAAGGTAAAACCGCTGCCTTTGCGTTCCAGGCCATCGAAATAGAAGTGTTGCATGAACTTGCACATCGCCGGCGCCGAGACGGCAACGATTTCCTCGGTCGGTTTGAAGTTGACATGTTGCCCGACATTCCACACCTGGGGTGGATCGCCCTTCACCGTGGAGCCACAGGCCTGAATCTCGCGCATGTCGGTGACCCCATACGGGCGCAACAGATCGTCACGCAGGTACGCGGCAAACGACTTGCCAGACGCTTTCTCGATAAGAGGCCGCATGACGCCATAGCAACTGTTGGTGTATTCCTCCTTCGTCCCCGGGGCATCCTTCAGCTTCTGCACCATGATGTAGGACAGCAAAGTCGTGGACGGAATGGGATCGGCCACTCCGGCTTTGTGGGCGGCCTCAATCGCTTTGTCCTGCCCCTCGTTGCCCCATCCCGCCTTCATGTCCATGCAGTTCTGGACGGTGACGCTCAAGATCCGCCTGTCGATCACCTTCCCCGCCGGCTTGATCCCCAGATACTTGAAGACCGGCGCATCCAATTTCACCTTGCCGGCACGGGCAAGTTGCAGGACAGCCGCCCGGGTCATCGGCTTGTCGCAGCTGGCGATTCCCATTGGGGTATTCTCCGGCGCTGGGAGAGTCCGGGCCTCGTTGAGCCAACCGTAGCCGCGCGAGTAGACGAGGACCCCATCCCGCGAGATCGCCAGCACCGCCGTGGTGCAGCCGATCTTTGGAAGGTAACTGAGCATGACATGGTCGAGCAGCTCGACGCCCGGCCCCGCCTTGCCGGCGACCGGAATGTTTCTGGGCGCGGCCAACGTCTTTTTGCCGGGCGGCTTGCGGTTGTTGGTCTGGGCCTGGAGTCGTAGGCCGGTTGGCGTCACCACGAGATAGCTCAGGGCGAGCAAGGCAATGACGCACAATTGAAACCTGGCGTGCCTGGAGTTCATCCGGACCTCCTTATACAGGATCTTGCCGAGAGTTTACGTATTTGAGTGCCCCGCCGCTACAGCCGACCAGCTGCGGAATTTACATCAGGGAATGCCGGGATCGACTCGAGTGATTCAGGCAAGCATCGGATTCCATGATAGTGTGGATGATGCGCCGGGCGGCAATCCTTTGCAACATCGGCACTCGCAAGATTGGGAGGTCCGCATCAAAAAATCGGAGCTATCCCGCTGTGTTTGGTCCGTTCGTTGCCAAGGACGGCGGAACCGACACGACGAAATACTCACCGGAATGTATTGTGTGCCTGATCGCGTTGGTACGGGAGACCGCAGGCCAGAGGTTACGATTGGAACTTGTCGCAATCCTTCGTAAGATGAAGTGGATTCCCAAGGGAGGCCTAATGTCCGATGAAAAGTCCAAAGTATTCCTCTTCAACAACTCCGATTCCGCCGTGCGGGCAGCCAATGAAAGTGCACGCGCCAACTTCCGCTATTTTTGGCGCGAACTGGCGTGGGAGCGCCGGCGAATTGTGCCTGGACTGAATGTTGCTTCCGTCAAAGCCCCCTTTCGTGATCCTCAGCCTGATACCACCTCGGAAAATCCGCAAGTCGAACACATGTGGGTCGGCGACGTGGATTTTGATGGGCGTCGCGTTACCGGCCGGCTGCTCAACCAGCCAAACTGGCTGAAAACACACCATCAAGACGATCCGGTTACGTTGACCGTCGAGCAAATCTCTGACTGGATGTACGTCTGCCTTGGCGTGGTATACGGCGCATACACGGTGCAGCTCATGCGCTCTCGCATGAGTTCCAACGAACTTCAGTCCCATGATGCCGCCTGGGGACTCAACTTTGGGAAACCAGGTGTGGTTCGCGTCACACAGGCGCCAAATAAGAAGACTTTCCTGAAGTCACTCTTCGGCTCGCCGGGCGAGGATCTTTCTGCCGAACATCCCATGGCAGAGAACTGCGCGCCGTCCATCCGCAATCAGCTGCAGTCGGATCCATCACTCGCGCACGTGCGTGACGAACGAGGCTGGACGCAACTTCACCATTTCGCGCTCGCCGGTTCACGAGTCTGTGTTCAGGCGATGCTCGATTTTGGCGCTGACGCTGCAGCTAAAACCGATCACGGGATGACCGCCCTTGATCTGGCGCGGTCTCTGGGTTGGGAAGACGTGACCGCTGCCCTGATGCGAGCACGCGGTAAAGGGCGTTGAACGCGCTGTAACCTCGTCGGCCGTTCCCTCACGTCCGCACGGTCGGCAAGGATTCCACGATCGGGATCGTCTCGCGCTCTCTGGGCAGCGCAACAAGACGTCAAACATCAGTGTCCACTACACCCTGGCTCGGCGTTCACCTTCGGAGACGTGAACGCATTCATTGCGACGATGGAACACTTCACTTCCACCACCATTTCGTTCGGTTACGATCCCTCGCATGAAAGTCGCACTGACCTCCGTGCTCGCCCTCGCCTGCATCGCCCTGCTCTCGACCTTCGCCTTTGCTGACGGCCCCGTGCCGGCGCTCCAGCTTGCGCCACTGTTGACCGGGCTTGACCACCCCGTCTACGTCACGAACCACGGCACGCCGGAGATTTACATTATTGAGCAGCCGGGGCGGGTGCGCGTGTATGAAAACGGGAAGCTTCGCGAGAAGCCATTCTTGGATCTTACCGGCCGGGTCAACGTCGATTACGAGTGCGGCGTGCTCTCCATCGCCTTTCATCCCAAATTCGCTGAGAACGGATATGTCTACGTCTTTGGCACTTTCCTCAATCCTGCGAAAAAATCGTTCGTCGCCGAGTACAAGCTCGCCCCCGGCGCAGACGCCATCGCTCCGGCCACCGAGCGCATTCTCCTGCATTACTCGGTTCCGACGGAAATGCACAAGGGCGGCCAGCTCCAGTTCGGCCCGGACGGTTATCTCTACATCAGCACCGGCGACGGCGGCGCCTTTAACGATCCCTTCAACCATGGCCAGACCGGCGAAACCTATCTCGGCAAGATCCTCCGCATCGACGTCAACGCCCGCAACCCCTACAACATTCCCAAAGACAATCCGTTCCTCGGCGACAACACCTTCTTCCCCGAGATTTACGCGTACGGCCTGCGGAACCCCTGGCGGTTCAGCTTCGACCGCGCCACCGGCCTGCTCTACTGCCCGGACGTTGGCCAGGATAAATGGGAGGAGATCAACCTCATCGAAAAAGGAGGCAACTACGGCTGGCGCATCAAGGAAGGAACCGAAGATGCCCACCCAGTCCCCCGGCCGCCCAAAATGATCGACCCGATCTACCAGTACGCCCACAACGCCACTGCCATGTCCGTCACCGGCGGCTACGTCTATCGCGGCAAAGCCTGCCCGTCGCTGTTCGGCTGGTACATCTTCGGCGACTACGTCGATGGCCGGATCATGGCGCTGAAGTACGAGGGGGGCAAAGTGAAGAGCGCGGGGACGGCATTTACGCCGCCCACCGTCAGCCCGCCAAAGGGCCTGATCCGGCCGAACAATCTGCAGCCATCTTCATTTGGCGAGGATGCCGATGGAGAGTTGTACGTGTGTGATGTGACCAATGGAAAAGTGTTCAAGATCGTGCAGGAGCTGGCGGCGGGGAAGTAATGACAGCGTCGCCGGAATTCTTCGCGGGCGTTCGGCAAAGTTGGTGTCAAAAGGCGATCCAATAGGCAATTTTTTGCCAGTGGAAGAATATTCTGTTAGAGACGGCGGCCTCATCCGTCCTACGCAACGTGGGATTCATCAAGGCTTAAGGTAGTTACACCATCACCGAGGTATCCGGATGAAATCGACTCTTGTTATCGGCGCGGCGCTCTTGCTGGGGGTTGCGGGGCTTGCCAGGAAGGCCGGCGCTGAACCGGCGCCCACGACCCGGCCTGCGACTCAGCCGGCCATTCCACAGCCGACGGGCTTGGGGAGCCAATCCACCAGCATTTCGATCATCAACGGCGACAAAGTCGTCGATGTCCATCAGCCGGGCCGCACGATTCACATCGAAGAAAACGGGACTGGCGTGCTGGTAAGAGTCACGGGCCAGATCGACGGCAAGGAAGTCACTCGCGAATATAGAGCCATAACCCCCGAGCAATTGAAGAAGGCCTACCCCGAGGCGTATGCCCTTTTCCTGCAGTACGGCAAAGGGGTTCATGTGGCCGGCCTTGCCCACGCCGGCGCGCTCCCGCCCGGCGCGGGGCATGACCAGGCCCTCAAGCTTCTTGAAAAACACCTGCTGGAGCAACTGAAAGAGAACACTCTTCCCGAGGCCCAGCAGGAAGAGATCAAGAAGCTCCTGAAGCAGTTGCAGGACGGCGCAGGCGCCGCGATTCCGCCGGGCGCAGCGCCCGCCGATGCCCGAAAACAGCTCGAAAAAGATCTGCTGGAGCACTTGAAGGACGGCAATCTTCCCGACGCGCAGCAGGAAGAAATCAAAAAGCTCCTAAAAGAGCTGCAGGACGGCGCGGGCGCCGCGGTTCCGCCTGGTCCAGCCCCCAAGGATGCCCGCAAGCTGGAAAAAGACCTGCTGGAGCAGTTGAAGGACAGCAATCTTCCCGATGCGCAGCAGGAAGAAGTGAAGAAGCTGCTGAAGGAGTTGCAGGACTAAGAAATGATGAATCCCCGCACTAGGAGTCTGGCTACACAACTCCCGGCAATGCGAAAGTACACGGCGGGATAAATCCGGATAAATCCCGCCCTACAACTGAACCGTATTGGGATTTATCCCGCCGTGTACTTTCGCGTACGTGTGGAAGTAAGTCGGCTCGCCCAACTTACACCGCCGACCTCGCCTTGCCCGGCGATACCACCACCTGTTCCACCGACATGTTCAACGCCCGAAGGCGGGCACGCAGCGTGACGCGGCTCAGGCCCAAAATCTCCGCCGCCTTGTGCTGGTTGCCGCCGGCCTGCTGCATGGCGCGGAGGATGACGATGCGGTCGAAGTAGTCGCGGGCCCGGCGATAAATGTCGGTTTCGCCGCCCTTGAATGCCGAATCGACAAACTTCTGCAAGGCCTGCATGTCGTCGTCGGCCACTTCCAGGGGGCCGGCACTTGCAGACGCAACCGCGCGGCCGGCGCGGTGAAGCTCTGTCGGGAGAAACTCGGGGAGAATGGCGGGGCCGGTGGCGGCGATCAATGCTTCGTGCATGGTGTTCTGCAGCTCGCGGACGTTGCCGGGCCAGTCGTAATTTTCCAATAGCTCCATCGCCTCCTGCGAAATCGACTGCACCGATGTGCTCAATTTACGGTTCTGGCGGAAGAGGAAGTAATGGGCCAGCTCGGCGATATCCTCGCGGCGGTCGCGCAACGGTGGAAGGATCAGCGTCGTTCCCCGCAGCCGGTAATACAGGTCTGTGCGGAAACGGCCATGCTCGATCATCCCGTCCAAATTTTGATTGGTGGCGGCGACGATGCGCACATCGACCGAAATTGACTCATTGCCGCCGAGGCGCTCGAATCTTTTTTCCTGCAGAAGCCGGAGGATTTTGGCCTGGGTGTGGGCGGGCATGTCGCCGATCTCGTCGAGGAAGATCGTCCCGCCGTTGCATTGCTCAAACTTGCCGATGCGCTGGCGGTCGGCGCCGGTGAAGGCGCCGCGCTCGTGGCCGAACAGCTCGTTCTCCAGCAGCGTTTCGGGAATCGCGGCGCAGTTGATCGCCAGGAATGGGCAATCGGCCCGGCGGCTGTGGTGATAGATGGCGCGGGCAACCAGCTCCTTGCCCGTGCCGCTCTCGCCGAGGATCAGGACATTGACATCCTGCGGCGCAACCCGCCCGATTTTTTTGCAGATCGCCTGCATCGACGGGCCGCTGCCGATCAGTCGCTCGGCCTGCAGATCGGGGCGGACGCCGTCTTCCACCATGGCCGGCACATGCATCAACTGGCTGATGTTGAATGCCTGGCCAATCACCTGCTGCAATTGTGCCACGTCGAGCGGCTTGACGAGATAGTCATAGGCGCCGAGCTTCATGGCCTCGATGGCGGTGTCGGCGGTGCCATGGCCGGTAATGAAGATGACCATGCATTTGCGGTCGATGACCTTCAGCTCTTCGAAGACTTCCAGGCCGGAGCGATCGCCGAGCCGCACGTCGAGTAGGATGACATCGGGAGCTTCTTCGCGGGCGATGCGCAGACCTTCATCGGCGGTGGCGGCGGTAAGGACTCGGACATCATCGCTTTCAAAGATCTGTTCGATGCTGAAGCGGATGTTGGTTTCGTCGTCAATGATGAGCAATTTGGGCATTTTCGCGTTCCGCTCTGATCATAGGCCCGTTGGAGCGTGGAGAATCGGATGGGATTGAAGAACTGGACGCCGGCGCGTTCATCAGGGGAAGCTCAACAGTAAAGATCGCGCCGCCCGCCGCGTCATTCTTTGCCAGCAGCAAACCGTCGTGCTCGGTGACGATGCGATGACTCACGGCCAATCCAAGTCCTGTGCCCCGCGCTTTGTCCGTAACAAACGGCTCAAAAATTCGCTTCATGACCTCGGCGGAGATTCCGTTGCCGCTGTCGGCAAAGGTAATCCGGCACGTTTGTTCCGTCGTTCGCGGTTCGATGCTCACGCGGACATTTCCGCCGGCCGGCATTGCTTCGACCGCGTTTTGCAGGAGGTTGGCAAAGACTTGGTGAAGCTGCTCGGCATCCACGTTGACGTGGACGGGATCAGGGGAAAAATTGCTGGCGATCTCGACTTTGGCGTGACGGGCCCGGTCTTCCATGATGCTCACCGTGCGAGCGATGATGTCGCGGACATCATGACGTCGGCGGTTAATCCTGGGCGGGCGGGCAAAATCGAGCATACGCTCGATGGTCGTCTCCATCCGCGCGATTTCTTCCAGCACCACTTCATGCTGCTTATCGGTCAGCGCGCGCTGCGGGCGCTGGACGCTGCTTTGGATGAGCAGCTTGACCGAGGTCAGCGGATTGCGCAATTCGTGGGCAACGCCCGCCGCCATTTCGCCCAGGGCCGCCAGTCGTTCTGATGTGACGGCTTGCTTGCGGGCTTCGTCCAGTTCGAGCATGACGCCGCGGATGCGGCCCACCACGCGATTGACCTGCTCCTCGAGCCTGGGCAGGTCGCCCGATTCGCGGACGTCCACGCGTCCGACGCGCTCGCGCATTTCCGTCGCGACATCGTTGAGCGTAATGCTGATCTGCGAAATGGAGCGGTGAAACCGGCGTGAAATGTAAAACCCGCCGAGAATCCCGAAGATCGGCCCCGCCACCAGCAGCCCATAGCGGATCATGGTCAGCGTCTGGGTGGAGGGCGACCGGCTTGTCGCCAGGTCCTTCATCAACTGCTCGTTCATTTCCCCCAGTTGCACGCCCAGCGCGGAAATCTCGCCGGTGATATGCATGAGCCGGCGGATATCCTCCGAGGGGTCGGTTGTGGCCGCGCGCGCCTGCTTTAGCTGGCGATCGGCTTCGTTGGTGAAAGCCTGAAATCTGGCTTCAATCTGGCGATCGATCGCCCGCTCCTTCTCGCTGGTCGCCGACTTGAACGCATCGGCCAGGTGGCTGCGGAATTCCTTTTCATATCCGGCGATTTCGGCGGCGACTTGTGGCTTGACCGGACGTTCGGCGTTCACGATGGTGCGAAGAAGCTGGCCCAACTTAAACCGCATGGCATCCTGGGCATGAATGGTGCTCAGATCCTCCATGATCATTCGCTCGGGGACAGCTTCCAGCCAGCGGATGTAATAGGCGGTGGCAACGCTCGACGCGCCCCAGAAGAGGATGACCAGGAGAGTTGGAGCTACAAACTTTTTCCACATCAGAACATCCTTCGCGGGGCAGAAGAAGGTGGACAGAGGACAGAGAACAGAAGACAGAGATCAGAAGATATAGTCAGAAGCCAAAAATAGATCCCTCTGACCTCTGTCCTCTGACCTCTGTCCTCTGACCTCTGTCCTCTGTCTTCTGACCTCTCTCTTGGGGCCTCTGTCTTAACTACGGCTTGGGCCACGGCACGTTCTCATGACTTAGCAAGGCAGCGCGATCGCACTGGAAAAACGCCTCGGCGAACTGGGCGGGCGGGCAGAACAGGCTCCGGTAGCGCGCCAGCCCGTGAAACGCCGCCGCATAGTTCAAAATCGCCGCCTGGCTTTCATGGGCGGCAAACGCCTGCATCTTGGCCTCGATTGTCGAGTCAATTGCAATGCAAATATTATGTTTGAGCGGCGACCAGACTTCATAGAGCCAGATATCGATGTTTTTGGGATGCCGGCGAAGTGCATCGTGGAGCATGGCATAAGTGGCGACGTGGTCGGCGTGGGCATCGTAGGGCCATGGACAAAACACTGAGCGGTATTCGACTTTTCCCAACGACTGCAGGATTGCATCGGAAAGGTGCGGCTGGGTTTGCAGCATTCCGTCCCGTCCCGGCAGAAACGTGGCATTCCGCACCCCGAGCACCTTGCAGGCGCGCATCGCCTCCTCCTGGCGCCGCCGGGCGATTTCCTCCCGATGCGATGAGGAAAGAGGCGTGTTGGGGAATGCGCCATTCTCACCGCGCGTCATGTACAGCACATCAACGTCCCCGCCGGTCGATGTGATGAGTTTTACTGTCCCGCCGCATCCCAGGGATTCATCGTCGGGATGGGGAGCGAGGACAAGTACGCGCTGTGCTGATTTAAGATTCATGAATCAGTTTCAGCAGGAGAACGCCAGCCCGGAGCCGGCGCCCAGGTTAAAAACCTGTGCCACCGCCGGGTGAATATCAAGCCATTGCCCCATTCCCATCGAATCGTGCCACGATGCGCGCTGGGCGAGTGTGGCGCGGGTTTGTTCCAGCCGCTGCTTCACGTCCCGGTTGTGCGGGTCAATCAGCAGCAGCTTTTCGTGAACTTCGCGGCAAAGTTCCCAATCGCGCCCTTCGCGGAAAAGAAGGGATGCGAGGACGACCAGGGCACTGTGATCATCGGGTCGCAGGGCGACGGCGCGGTCGATCCATTTTCGCGCCGGGCCAAATTGTGAATCGAGCACGCAGACCTGCGCCCGCAGGAGATTGACTTCAAAATCGCTGTCCGGGCATTTGGAAAGAAATGGAATGATTGCTTCCGCCGCCCGCGTCTTGTCCAACCCGATATGCAGTTGGCTGAGCAGGAACCAGGCATTGCGGCATTGCGGATTGTTGGCCGCCGCTTTGCGATATTCCGCTTCAGCTTCGCCGTAGCGCCCCTGCTGCTGGTACATGTTCCCGAGCATGAGGCGCCACTTTTCTGTTTCAACATCGACCCACATGCCTCCCCTGGCTTGTTGCGGATGAAGCGCCAGCAGTCGGTGAAACGCGCCCTCGGCCGGCCCGAGGCGCCCAATCTCACGGAGCGTGCAGGCCTTCATCGCCAGGAGCGGCAGGGTGTCGCCGAACAGCGAAAGGCCCTGATCCAGCGTCTGTAGCGCCTCTTCGATCCGGCGCATCCTATACAGGGAGTCGGCGGCCAATACGTAGGCGAACATTGTCGTCGGTACGCGCCCCTCTGGATCGAGCCGGATGCTTCGTTGCAGGAAACGCAGGGCTTCGGACATGTTCCCCTGCCAGTTGCGAACGCGGCCGAGATAAAACAGGTTCCACACATTGTCCGGCTCGGCGACAAACTCCTGCTCTAGGATGCGCGAATTACGAAAACGTTTTTGCGCATATTGCACGGGATCGCTGTATCCCTCATGGCGGATCACGACATCAGTCGGGACAAAATCCTTGGCAGGAGGCCCGTCTTGAAACTCAACCCGCTCGTGAACGCGCCCGCTCCAGTGGTTTTCCGGACGATTTGGAAATAGTCGCGTATGACTGGCTCCGACCGCCTCCGCCGCCTCGGGGGACTTGGACATGCACGACATTAGGAACACGGACTTGCACTCTGGATCGAGCGTTGGCAGGTTCTTTAAAAGTGTCTCCAAGCGGTGGAGGTTGACGGCGTCGAGGCGGTCGTCCGCGTCGAGCCAGAAGATGTAGTCTCCGGTTGCATGCCGGCGCCCTTCATTTCTCGCCGCCGAGAAGTCATCGATCCACGGGAACTCAATCACCTTGGCGCCAAAGCCTGCCGCGATGGTGCGGGTGCTATCGGTGGATCCGGTATCGACGACGATGATCTCGCTGACCAACTTGCTTACGCCGGTCAGACATGCTGTGAGATTCTTTCCAGCACAGTGGGATCCGAAGCTTGGAATTCACGTGACTTGAAGTCGCGGCC
>JADMIO010796589.1_pt1 | contig 23203 bp, 2 predicted proteins | sample 8958161 | NCBI WGS metagenome assembly JADMIO01 (sample SAMN16585339, study PRJNA669376) | soil metagenome | isolation source: Crop rotation soil | place: USA: Cullars Rotation, Alabama | collected 2011 | reverse complement strand
GCCGCGACTTCAAGTCACGTGAATTCCAAGCTTCGGATCCCACTGTGCTGGAAAGTATTGTCGTTACCGATGTGACGAGTTGTACCCAAACATTGCGGACCTACCGGAATTATTTGACCGACGAAAATAAAGCCTTGTACGATAAGTTAAACATCATGGACCTTATCGACTTCACAGCTGAACAATTGCTGCCACGTCTAAAAATCTCCAGGCCAAAAAGCTCGATTGTTTTTCACCCGGTTTGTTCGGTCCACAAGATGGGTTCAATGGGGAATCTTCAATTGATCGGCAAGGCCTGCGCGATAAAGGCAGACATCCCATTTTTTTCCAAGTGTTGTGGAATGGCCGGCGACCGCGGATTCTACTTCCCGGAGCTGACTACTTCGGCTACCAAGCCCGAGTCGAACGAGGTAAAGCGGGAGCAATATGACGGGTATTACTCCACGTCGACTACGTGTGAGATTGCGATGTCGGAAGCTGTCGGGGAGAATTATGAGTCAATCCTAAAATTGTTGAACGAGGTTTCAGACGGCTGAATTTTTCAAATGGGCGTAGTATGCGGGACCCTCAACGCAATTTTTCAAAATAATTAGACGGACCATGAAGCCGGCTATCTCGCCATCATTCCGGTATTTACCCGCTTGTAACATAAAACTATCCTTCCCGGGAGCTCAAAACCAGATTAGAGCGACATGCTTAAAATCAAATTCTGAATTAGTAAAACTACGATTTGTTTGGTTGTATTGTAAATTACTACTACATTCAATTATCAGATTATTTGTCTGTTAATTTTTCACATTAGAAAGTACTTAGGTAGGCATTATAATCTCATTACAATCTGCGCCTTTTTTAAATTAAAATTTCGTTAGTAATCCAGTATTTTATTAGGAAATTTTTCACTCGAACAGGCAGTATATCGACGAGCATTTTGTAGCCACCAGTATCTGAAAATCCCTCCGAATTATCAAACCTTCAGCACGCCCGATTTTGTTTTTTATTGAAAGAGCCATGAGTTCCTAATGGCGTCAATATCTGAAAACCCCACCGGTATTATCAAACCTTCGGCAACTTAAAATTCATTTCTGCGAAACAAGATCGCATGAGCAAGATCGTGAACACTTGTATGCTTATGTAAGAGGGGATCCAATTTTTTGAACAATCAGCCACTAAACCACGAGTAGATCCGACAATGATCGGGACAATGGACGAACTGCGATGAGGAAGATCTTTACTCCCTTAAAAACGTCATTACAATTCTATTCTATAAATACGGTCGCCAGCCGCGTAATTGAAAATTACTATGCGGTAGTCAATTCCCATGGCGCCAAAAATCTTAATAGTGATTCTGCTATCGCGGGGTCATTTTCTTTTTTGTGCATACCCATTTTTCACTTCAATAAGAATTTATTTATGAAAACATTTTTGCGTAACCCGGTAATGTTCGCTTTTGTATTTGTGCTTGCGAATTTGTTGTTGGCTACAAAGAGTTTCAGCCAGGTCACCCAGACCGTCAACTGGACGAAAGCTTACGACGTAGCAGCGGCAACCGGGTCGGGAACGAACTTTGCCATTCCGAACGGTTCCAACAGGATCCTGATCGTTGGGATCACGGCGAGTGTTACCAACTCTACGGCGTATACGGTTAACACACTTACTTACGGTGGTGTGAGCCTGACGAGCGCAACCAGTAACATGAATCAAAGCGCTCACATGCATACGGCCCTGTATTACCTCAAGGACAATGCGGTTATGGACAACACCTCCCGGCCGCTGGCTATAACGTTGAGTGGCGTCCCCGCCAATATGACTGTATGGTATGCGGTCTTCGCCGGTGTTAGCCAGACACCCGCCACATACACAACAGGGAACGGTTTAAATAACCAGGACGGCAGTGGACCAGCTGCGCTAAGTGCAAGCATGACGGTAAATGCCAGCGAGCAGGCTATTTATCTATCGAGCATTCAAAATGCTGGTAGCAATACAATTCCCACTTATACGATAAATGCAAACTGGACAAGCGCTGCAAATGCTACAAACTCTACCGGTGGAACAGGGGGGGAGGGATGGAAGAACGAAATTGCGAAAAGGTCAATTCCCGTTTCGAACACCACAGACAATGCATCGACGTCCAACATAGCTCCGGCCAATAACATTCGGTATGCTATCTCTGCAATGAGCCTTCCTCCGCATCTTCAACCCGTGCTTGCGATATCAGGCACTACCAATCATGGGGGAAGTTGTCTTGGCGTTGCTGCAACGACGTTGACTTATACTATCACAAATACCGGGAATATCGCAGCTAATGGTATTTCGGTGAGCTCAAACAATGTTCAGTTCGTAGCCAACAACCTTTCGTCTACCTCCATTCCTGCCGGTGGAGGGACCGCTACCTACCAGGTCACGTTTACAGCCAATGCGAGCGGCGCTCAAAATGCAACCATCACTGTATTAAGTACAACAACGAACAGCAATTCGCCAACAAGTTTATTGACCGGAACGGGAAATGGCATCCCGGTGACCTCGGTGGTCGGCCAAAGCGACGTGAGTTGTTTAGCCGGTAGTGATGGGTCTGTTACGATCGGGGCTACTGGTGGAACGGGCCCTTACTTCTATTCCGTCAACAATGGCACTAACTGGACACCGACATCGAGTGCTTCACCATTTACGTACAGCGGGCTGGCAGCGAATACGCAGTACCGGATACGAGTAAAAGACAGCAACGGATGTTTATCAAAATAGCCGATTGCCGATAAATCAAAACTGAACCAATTTTTAAACTCAAACGGACAAGCACCATGAAAACAATAAGTGCACATGTGATAAAAGGAATAATGAACGGAAGTTTCTTCACCGGGAAACCCGTCTTCAACGGTGCAACCAATCATCATGTCCGCCGGTATATTCAAAACCCCATTCCCTGTATGGAACCCGCGTGGTCCATAACAGGTAAAACCATTGACCACCCACAAAAGAATTTTTGTATGAAGAGATTTCTGCCTGCTTCCCAAATGGTTGTGATCGCATTGTTGCTTGCAGGATTGTTCGTTGCTAGCAGCGTGTCGGCACAAATATCAGTAATTAACTCCTGGGCCCAGCAATATGCATCCAATGCTTATCCCACCGGAAACGTCAACGCGAGCTATGCCATCCCGAATGGATCTAACCGGCTGCTTGTTGTAGCTGTGGCAACTACGCGGACCTCGAACGGGTCGCAAAACTGTACGGTGACCTATGGAGGTGTGGCGCTAACGCAGGCTACGGGCGATGGTAGCGTAACTAGTCAATGGAACCATAGTTTTATCTTTTATCTCAATGACGCAAATATCGGATCAGCCGCTTCGGGCAAACCATTGGCAGTTACTGTCAGCAATGGGACGTCTTACTATACTTACGTTGGTGCGGCCGTTTATTCCGGGGTCAACCAGGCCACTCCTTTTACCAGTGCCGTGAATTTTAATACAGCCGGGAACAATTCAAGTTCGGTAGGGCCTTTAAATTCATTTAATGTCAATAATACTGACCAGGGAATTTCGGTTATCAACCTTGCCAGGGACGGATCAGGCACAACAGTTCGTTCGATCACGGGGTTCGCGAATAACTGGAGTTCACCTTCGCTTACATCCAGTGCTATCAATACCAATGGAGCAACTTTCCAGTCATATATTATTCAAAGGAGCGTGACGACAGCTGCTACCAATGAAGCAGCTACTCATACTGCCAGCAGTGGTAATACATTTTCTTCATACAGCGCTGTAAGCCTCAAGGCCATTGTACCGACTATTTCCACGGGGTCGATCAGCGGGTCACCGTTCTGTGTAACAGCCGGAACCGGGGCAGCCGTTACAGTGCCCTTTACCAGCGTCGGCACATATACTGCAAATACTTACACTGCTCAACTATCGAATGCAGCGGGATCGTTTGCTTCGCCTGTCAGTGTAGGCACTTTGGTAAGCAATGCCAACTCAGGAAGCATCAGCGCTACCATTCCTCAAAATACCGCATCCGGCACGGGATATAGAATAAGAGTAGTGAGCAGCAGCCCGGCGGTGACTGGAACAGATAATGGTGCGAATCTCACTATCAACCTTGCCACCAGCAGTATCGCGCCTACCACCACGCAAAATCTTGGAGTCGCCTTAAATGGATCTCCACTGACGGTCACAGAATCTACCACTGCGTCATCGCGCCAATGGTTTGTCGGAACAACAAGTGGTGGCCCTTATACGCTTCCGACAGGTGTAACCACTCCGACCTATACTCCTATGTTTGGCGTACAGGGAACATACTATGTTGTATGTATCTCGACCTTCGCATGCGGCACGGTTACAAGTAACCAGGTGCAGGTGAATGTATCGCCTACCGTTTCCACAGGTTCGATCACGGGCTCACCCTTCTGCATCACCACATTGGATGGGAGCGCTGTGTCCGTTCCGTTCACCAGTAACGGAACTTTTGCCGGCAATACTTACACGGCCCAGTTGTCCAATGCTTCGGGATCGTTCACCTCTCCTGTTGTCATCGGAACACTTGCAAGTGATCTGAACGCGGGAACAATCGACGCACATATTCCGGCCAATACCGCCAGCGGGACCGGATACAGGATACGTGTGATCAGCAGTAACCCGTTGTCAATAGTGACCGACAATGGAAGCAATCTTACTATTAATTTATCAAGCAATAGTGTTGCACCTTCTATCGCCCAGACAATAGGAATCGGATTAAATGGAAATACACTAACAGTCTCCGAAACACCGGCCGCCGATTCACGTGAATGGTTCTATGGAACTTCGCCCGGCGGCCCTTATGATGTTTCAACCGGGGAAACTTCGACGAGCTATACTCCCAATTTTGGGACACAGGGCAGCTACTATGTGGTCTGTGTATCCACATTCGCCTGCGGTACTTCAAGAAGCAACGTTGTGCAGGTAAACGTTGTACCGATCGTATCAACGGGTACTATCAGCGGTTCGCCATTCTGTGTCACTACTTCGGACGGAGCACCTGTATCAGTACCATTCACCAGTATCGGCACATTTACTGGTAATACATACACGGCACAATTGTCAAATGCACTAGGTTCATTCGTTGCCCCGGTAAATATCGGAACGCTGGTCTCTGACGATAATTCAGGGACGATCGATGCTACCATTCCTGCGGGCATAACTTCTTTCGGCGGCTACCGGATCCGTGTCATCAGTAGCAGCCCTGGGGGAATATATACGGATAATGGAACCAACCTGACAATTAATCTGTCAAGTAATAGCATTGCACCGGTCGCCATTCAAAATACATTTGCCGGCGTCGATGGATCTCCCATTTCGGTTAATGAAACACCGGCCGCAAATTCAAGAGAATGGTTTTACAGCACGGTCAGTGGAGGTCCCTATACAAGTACTACAGGCATAACTTCAACATCATTTACACCGAATTTCGCAATACAGGGAACCTATTATGTAGTGTGTGTATCGACTTTCGATTGTGGTACGGCTACAAGCAACCAGGTACAGGTGAACGTTGCAGCAACAGTAACGACCGGCACCATATCCGGCTCGCCGTTCTGTGCCGGCAGCAGCTTTGATGTACCATTTACGAGTGCGGGTGGTTTTAGCGGAAATACATATACCGCGCAACTCTCCAATGCAACGGGTTCTTTTGCAAGCCCGGTTAACATCGGAAGTTTAGGCAGCGATGCTAATTCAGGACTGGTTACCGTGACCATTCCTGCCGGCACCAGCGCCGGAACAGGCTATCTCATCCGGATCATTGCCAGCAATCCGAACGTGACTGGTTCAATAAGCGGACCCATCACTGTAAACCGTGCGCCGGTAGTCAACTTCGTTGCAAACGTTACAAGTGGAACAACAGGGACCATCATTACGTTCACTGATCAGTCTACAAATGGTCCAACGTCCTGGGCATGGACAATGACGGGGGCGACGCCTTCATCGAGCTCCGTGCAAAATCCTGTTGTTTCCTATAACTCAGCGGGAACATTCAGTGTAACACTGGATGCTACAAATGCGTGTGGCACTAGTTCATTTACAAGAAGCAACTATATAGCAATTACCGCATTGACGATGCCGGCAGTGTTTGGGAGCAGCGGTTCATTTACGGTACCCCCGGGAGTAACCTGTATAAAGGTGGAAGCGTGGGGAGGCGGCGGTGCCGGTGGCGGTGCACAAAGCGTTGGCTCGACCACTAATGGTGGAGGTGGCGCTGGGGGAGCTTATGCTTCCAGCTTTTTACCCGTCACTTCTGGAACGATCTATCCTTTTACGGTTGCCGGGCAAAAAACAGCTACCGCGTCAAGTACATCGGTTCAAAATACCGGTGACGCTTCGTGGTTCTTCACTACAGGCACCCTCTTTGCACAAGGCGGCGAAGGTGGAACTCCTGGAGTTAATACTACAAATAATACCGGTGGAACGGGTTCGACGGGATCAAGCATCGGTGGGATATTGACCGCGGGAATAAATGGTGGCAATGGTACTGCCGGAGGTCCGGGTGGCCAGGGCGGAAATGGAGGCGGAGCCGGTGGAGCAGCGACAGCCGCACAGGCCAATGGTAATGCAGGTAGCGTACCAGGCGGAGGCGGCTCGGGTGGAAGAAGGACCGGAGGTTTCGGGTCGCAGAACGGAGGAACAGGTGCTGCAGGTCAAATTAAGATTTCATGGGTAGACGCAACAAATTTTGGTTTGTCTGCACCTTCCTGCACCGACGGGATAACACCGATCACCATTAATTCGACTTCATTAGCCAACGGCAGCTATACCGTTACCTACAGCACAACTAACCCCGACAATACTGGTCTTACTGCAACAATGAATTTCAGTGGTGGCACAGGATCATTTAATACGATCGCACTGACAGGGTCGGAGTCGACTATTACGGTCAATGCGATCACTTTTACAGGTTGGACGTGCAGCACGCCCATCACGGCTAATAATACGGCATCCGTCCGGCTTAAACCAACTGCTTCGATCTCTTATGTTGATGCACCATTCTGCTCAACGGATGCATCGGTCAAATCAGTAACCCTTACCGGCGCCACGGGTGGCACGTTTTCGGCTACTCCGGCAGGTCTGTCAATCGATGGTTCAACAGGCGAGATCAATCCTGCATTAAGCACACCAAACACGTACACGGTGAGGTACGACTTCACCGACGGGTTTTGTCCCAGCTTTACAACCACAACAGTAATTATCGGGACGCCACCGGTCGCTACGTTCAGCTATCCGTCGGCAAGCTACTGCCAGTATTTATCTACAAGTCCCAACCCATTGGTAAATCCGTCTCCCGTATTCTCGGGTGGTGGAATCGCCGGAACGTTTACATCTTCCCCCGCGGGTTTGAACTTTGTGGATGCGAACACAGGCCAGATCAATCTTGCGACAACTGCCCCGGGAAGTTATACGATCATTAACACGGTTACGGTGAATGGATGTACTACAACGGCAATATTCGATATTGTTATTTATCCTTTACCAACTGCATCCATCTCGTATAATGCGGCAGCATTTTGCCATTATTCCGGTCTGCAAAATGTGAACATGAATACACCTGGTTTCTCCAGCGGCTCCTACTCGGCTTCTCCTGCAGGATTGACCATAAACGGTTCAAACGACTTATTCGATCCCAATGCCGGTCAAATTGATCCTTCCACCAGTGCACCGGGAACTTACACCGTGACTTACACGTTTACGGATGGCACCTGTTCCAATACGACGAGTACAACAGTTGTCATCAGCGCGCCGGCAGACGTTGCTGTGACGGCTGAAGTTTCTTCGGTGTGTATCAACACCGGTACTAACATCCTCGTGGCGTCATCGAGCGCTTCTACAAGCTATCAATTGAGGAATAATGCAGATAACTCCCCTGTCGGTGCACCGCTGACAGGAAATGGGGGCACGCTGAGTCTGCCGACAGGACCATTGACCAGCACTACATCATATAATGTATTAGCAACAGTAACAGGCACCGGGTGTTTGGCCCAGCTGACCCAAAATGCCACTGTTACAGTAAAAGAACAGCCTACTGCTTCGGCGGGTGGCACCGAAACGATTTGTTCAAATGGTGCGGCGACCGTAAGCGGTGCTGCATCCAGTAATGGAACAATACTATGGACGCATAATGGTGCAGGAACTCTCACGAATGCAACAACATTAACTCCAACATACCATGCCGTAGCAGCCGATGGTGGAAATACCGTGACGCTAACGATGACTGTTTCCAACAGTCCCTGTATAGCGGCTACTGCGACTTATTCAATTGTTGTCAACCCATTGCCTGTTGTAAGCTTAAATACTAGCATCGTTTGTATTGGTAGCAGCTCGACACTTCTTTCGCCCGTGAGTGGTGGAACATGGATAAGTAACAATCCGTCGATCGCTACAGTAGATAACAATGGAACGGTAAATGCCATAGCAGCAGGTAACGTCACGTTTACATTTACCAATGGCCTGACAAGCTGCAGTAATACTACTACGTCATTAACAGTGGATCCCAGCTGCCAGGTAGTAACACTTTCACAGCCAACGCAATTGACCGCAACGATCAGTGGTGATGCTTCTATCTGTGGCGGGCAGCCGACAACTATTACTGTTGTAGTGGCTGGAGGAACGCCTCCATATAAGGTGACTTATAATGGTACCGACTATACTGCTGCAGGTTCTACAATTACCTTTAACGTCGCACCAACTTCTACAACGGTTTATAGTTCTTCCAATGTAATAGTAAGCGATGCGCATAATTGTACAAGCCAGACAACGGGCTCTGCCACTGTGTCGATAATTCCCGAGTCCGCCATAGTCTTGCAAAGCGGGCAGGCCAGCCAGGTAGTATGTAATGGTCTTCCGATCGCTGACATTACCTATGCGTTGGGCGGCACCAGCACCGGTGCTTCATTGTCCGGTGGCACCCTGCCGACGGGGGTGAATGGAGTATTGAATGGAAATAATTTCATTATTAGCGGTATTCCCACTCAAAGCGGCACGTTTAATTTTACTATCACAACATCGGGTCCGTGTCCTGCATCCGTTAGCGGAACGATTACCGTAAATCCTACGCCCGATGTAACATATACCGGGCTTGCATCCTCTTATTGTGTCAATGCAGCGTCTGTGCTTTTGACCGGCAATCACGGGGGAGGCTCATTTGCAGGTGCGGGTATCACTGATCATGGAGACGGAACTGCAACGTTCAACCCGAATGAAGCAGGCCCCGGAACCCATAGCATTACTTATTCTTATACAAATGCCAGTGGTTGTTCCAACAGCCAGTCGCAAACAGTTACCGTTAATGCATTGCCGGTGTTGACCTGCCCGGCTAACCTGACAATATGTTTGACTGGGGGATCAATCACATTGCCAACCGCTAACCCGGCTGGTGGTATTTATAGCGGAACCGGTGTGAACGCCGAAACATTCGATCCTGCCGTTGCAGGAGTTGGCAACCACCAAATAACATATACATACACCGATGTGAACGGTTGTACGAATACCTGCTCATTTACAATAAATGTCGTTCAGCTGGCGCTTAGCTTTGACAATACGCCGGTAGCACATTGCGGCAGCTATCAGCCCGCTCCGTTAATCGTTATAGCTAGTGGAGGTATACCGATAGATGTTGACCCTGCCTATTTCTATCAATGGCAGCAATACTCGGATGAATTTTCCATCTTCCTTGACATACCTGGTGAAAATGGAAGCAGTTTCCAGCCACCGGTCCTGACTCCCGGAACATACATTTATCGCGTGAGGGTAATTGACCAGTGTGGTGAAATATTCACTGAAAGCAAGACGATCGTTGTTAACTCGCTACCCGTCGCAACCATCTCTTATGGCACAACTGCCTATTGCGGCACCGGCACAGCCAATGTTACACAAACTGGCCAGACCGGTGGAACATACAGTTCAACAGCAGGACTTGTGGTGGATGAGAATTCAGGTGCGATCAATTTATCGGCGAGCACACCCGGAACATTTGTGGTGACGTACAATTTCAGCGACGGAACATGCCCGAATTCAACCACGGCAAGTATCACGATCAATCCATTCCCAATAGCCAGTATTAATTATGCGGGTAGTCCCTATTGCGCTACAGGGTCGGCTTCAGTAACGCAAACCGGCCAGGGTGGAGGGACGTATTCTGCAGCAAGCGGACTTCATATTAACGAAACTACTGGTGAAGTGAATTTGTTGACAAGCACACCAGGAACTTACCAGGTGACCTACAGTTTTGCGAATGAATTCTGTTCAAACGTGGCTACAACAAGTATTACCGTTAATGCCATCCCGCTGATTACGGGAACAACAAAGGCAAGTCATAATGGCTCAGATCTAACATGTGCTACTTCCACTGATGGGGAGATCACCGTAGAAGGTGTTGGGGCCAATCCATTACTTTATTCAAAAGATGGAGGTAGCTCCTTCCAGGCTTCCAACGTGTTCACCGATCTTGGACAGGGCACGTATCAAATAGTCGTAAAAGACAATAACGGTTGTATAAGTGAATCTGTAGCGGTGAATATCATTGCACCGGAATCATTGACCGTGGGCACCAGTACAGTCAGCAACGTTACCTGCAATGGGGGCAATGACGGATCAATCCTGCTCGGCTCCGTGACCGGCGGCACTCCGCCTTACACGTACACGTGGACGAAGAATGGCGATGCGACATTCTTTGTTAGCGGGACAACACCAAATCTACCCAACATCACTGCCGGGACTTATGTTTATAATATCACCGATGCAAACAATTGTGCGAACATTATCGGGAGCGTAACAGTTACGCAGCCTGAAGTGGCCGTGTCGCAAACCAATATTGCCTGCTATGGCAACAGTACAGGCAGCGCGACCGTCTCTGTTACCGGCACCGGTGGGCCATTCGACTTTGTCTGGAGAAATTCATTGGGCCAGGTTATTGCTTCGGAAAATAATAATACAACGGGAAGTCACCAGGTCGGAGGCCTGCCTGCAGGAACTTACCAGGTATCGGTGTCGTATCCTCCATCCTGTACAACAATTGTGACAGTAACGATCTCTCAGCCATCACCTCTCAATGCTCAGATTCTTTCGCACTCCGACATAAATTGTGTAAGTGCAACCTCCGGTTCGGCAACCGTAACCCCGAGTGGTGGAACGGCTCCTTATACATATCTGTGGAATGATCCATCCGGACAAACGACAGCAACGGCGTCAGGTCTTGCAGCCGGTGATTATAACGTAGTTGTTACAGATCATAATGGCTGCACTGCAGCTACAACAGTAACCATTGTGCAAGATCCCGCACCGGTCATCACGAATTGCCCGGCTTCGAACTTTGCATTCAATACGGATGCGGGTGTCTGCAACTATACGATCAGGAATGGAGAGTTGGACATTCTTGCGACGGACGCATGCCCACTCACTTATACCTATACGTTGACTGGCGTCACCACGGCAAATAATATCGTCGGTTCTTTAGACGGAACTGTGCTCCAAAAAGGTACCACTCATGTCACGTGTCTGGTGTCGGATGGTTTGCAGAGCTCGACCTGTTCGTTTGATGTTGTTGTAAGCGATAACGAACCACCTGTCATTACATGCCCGGCGAATAAGACGATCAATTGCCAGGATTCACCTGATCCGGATATCAATATTTCTATAGGGAAGGCAACAGCCACCGATAATTGCTCGGCAACAGCGAACATTGCCGTCGCTATTTTGAGCGATGTAAGTACACAAAACCCGGATGCTTCGACACCTGGACACTATAATTATACCATTACAAGAACATGGCAGGCTACTGATGAGGCAGGTAGATCATCGACCTGTCAACAGGTAATAACTGTTCATGACATTACGCCTCCTGCCAACATAGTTGTACCATCAGACGTAACGGTGAGTTGCGCTTCGGCCGTACCTGCAGCAGATGATGGCGCAGTAACCGCAACCGATAATTGCAGTCCCGTGACCGTAACGCACGAGGATGTGATTTCCAATAATACCTGCACCAACCGTTTTGTTCTTCTCCGCACTTACACTGTGACAGATGTGGCCGGAAACTCAGCTTCAATGACACAAACCATTACAGTGTTTGATGATATTGCGCCTGTTATTACATCCTGTCCGCCAGCCAGCACTTTCTGCTATGCTGCGAGCAATAGTTACACGATAGCTCTGTTAACAGCAACCGACAACTGCGGAGGGTTAACAGTTTCGTATCATATCACCGGTGCAACAAGCCGAGACGGTACAGGCAATGACGCGAGCGGATCGTTCAATATCGGCGTATCGACAATTGAGTGGACCGTGACAGATGCGTGCAACAACACGTCTACCTGTTCAACAACGGTAACAGTTTACCCAATACCGGCGACACCAGTTGTCGTGGTTTCTAATGGCTGCGGCACATCGACCTTGTCAACAACGGCAACGGGATCTTTGCTATGGACACCCGGCAATCAAACGAGCTCTTCAATAACGGTCAATACCGCCGGTACCTATTCTGTGACATCCACCATCAATGGATGTACCAGCGCACCAGGAACAAATGTGGCTGCACCGATTACTGTGCCGCCAACCCCGGTCGTTAACGTAGTTAATAATTGTGATGGAACATCTGTATTGTCAACGACTGCACCAGGTACACTGTTGTGGAGTAATTTCTCAACAGGATCCTCGATCACCGTGTTCACCGGTGGCACTTACAGCGTTACACAATCCAACAGTTGCTATACAAGCGCTCCCGGATTCGGCGTGGCGGCTCCCACTTTTGGAGTTAATACGCCAACGCTTTCGGTAACACAGCCAAACTGTTCGACACCAACTGGAACCATCACGGTAACATCACCAACGACCGCAGGACTGACGTTTAGTATTGATGGTGTAACCTACCAGTCAAGCCCCATTTTCCCCGGGCTTGTACCGAATTCATATAATGTGAGGGTAAAAACGCCCGCGGGTTGCTTGTCACCAGATGCGATAGCGCAGATCAACGCCCAACCCAATACACCTGCTGCGCCGGTCGTCAGCGTCGCGGATCATTGTGATGGTACTTCGACATTATCTACGACGGCTACAGGCAGCCTGTTATGGAGCACGAATTCGACAGGACAATCAATAACTGTAACTACGGGTGGAACGTACAGTGTAACCCAGACCGTAAATGGATGCACAAGCTTACCGGGTACCGGGGTAGCCGCACCCGGTTCGGCGCCCATTGCACCGATAATGAGCATCACTCAACCGAATTGTGCGACAAATACAGGGACAATTACCGTCATCGCGCCAACCGGCACAGGACTTCTGTACAGTAAGAACGGTACCGATTATCAGTCAAGCCCCATATTTGGTGGTTTAGCTGAAAACACATCCTATTCCATCACCGTTAAGAATGCCACAGGATGTCTTTCCCCTGCATCGCCTGCAACGATCAATGCAGCGCCGGTAATCCCGGCGACTCCTGTGGTCACTGTCGTGAACAACTGTAATGGAACATCAACGTTGTCGACGACGGCCACCGGTAGTTTATTATGGAGCACCAATTCAACAGGACAATCTATTACCGTAAACTCAGGCGGTATTTTTAGCGTGACGCAAACAGTCAATGGTTGTACGAGCGCACCAGGCTTTGGGATGGCTGCACCAAACAACACACCTGCTGCCCCGACCGTGGTGCTTACCCAGCCGACCTGCGAAACCGGGACCGGAACGATCACGATCACTGCTCCAACCGGCACATTGTGGACTTATAGTATCGATGGAACAAACTACCTGCAACAAATGGTGTTCAGCGGTTTGGCCCCGAACAATTATAATGTAACAGCGAAGAATGTCTTCGGGTGTGTATCATTGATCACGCCTGCAGTGATCAACCCGCAACCGGCTACTCCATTAGCGCCGGCCATTGGTACAATCACTCAGCCAACGTGTTCGACAGCTACGGGAAGTGTAGTATTAAGCGGGCTGCCCGCAGGTAACTGGATCATTTATCCTGGCGCCATTGCAGGAAATTCAAGTTCGTTCACCGTGACCGGCCTTTCAACGGGGAGCCATAATTTCTCTGTTACTAATGCGATGGGTTGTATTTCTGCTTTATCGCAGACTGTTATGATCAACCCACAACCAACCATTCCGTCTGCCCCGATCATTGGAACGATTACCCAGCCGACTTCAACTGTTCCGACGGGAAGTGTTGTATTGAATGGATTACCTGCTGGCACATGGACAATTAATCCTGGAGGAATTACAGGAAACACTCCATCTACAACAGTGGGAAATCTTTTGCCCAATACATTTAACTTCTTTACCGTCACTAATGCGGCGGGTTGTACATCGCCGACTTCAGCGCCGGTGTTCATAGATCCACCAGCGACGGCTCCGCCTGCTCCGATTGTTGGAACAATCACTCAGCCGACATGTATTACGCCGAGCGGAAGTGTTGTGTTGAGCGGCTTACCATCAGCTGGAACATGGACATTGACCAGGTCGCCTGGTGGAACAACTACAACTGGTAGCGGAACCAGCACGACGATCGCAGGTCTTGCCCCAGGCACCTATACTTACACGGTGACGGATGCAACTGGTACGTCAACTTCTTCAGCCAACATTGTTATTAACGCTGTTCCATCAATGCCAACAGTAGCCCCCATCACCGGTACGGCTAGTGTGTGTGTCAGTGGTACAACACAACTTGCAGATGTCACGGCGTCGGGAGTTTGGTCAGTAACAAATGGTACAGGTACGGCAACCGTAGGTGCAGGTGGATTAGTTACCGGTGTAACTCCCGGCAATGTAACCATCAACTATGCGGTCACCAATGGTTGTGGAACAGCTACCGCCACGTTGTCTGTAACGATCATTGCAGGTCCTTCGGCGGCGATCACGTATACATCAGGTGCACCGGCAAACAATCTCCTTGCCATGCCTTTGAATGAAGGTACCGGCACAAATGCGGCAGATGTTTCAGGGAACGCTCACAATGGAACACTGACTGCCGGGCCCACCTGGGTGGCAGGCAGGTATGGACAGGCTGTCAACTTTAACGGTACTACTAATTATATAAATATCCCGGACCACAATGACTTTACCTTAACACCCACTCAAAGCTATACATGGAGTGCATGGGTAAGAAATACAAACTTCAATGAATGGGGTCCTGTATGGAGCCAGACGATCGATGCCAATAACTTCTTCTACTTCTACGCTCATTCGTCATCGGATGCTGAAGCGGGTCCTGTTACTAACGGTATCTCGGTTTATTGGTACAATGGCGCGAACAGGCTGGTGCTGCACAGCAATAATAATGTACTGGCGGCAGGAGTCTGGAGTCATGTGGCCATCACCTACAACGGGGGCGCGGCACAAGCAAGCAGGTTCAGTATTTATGTCAATGGAGTGGATGTCACAAACAGAACGGACGTGGTATCAACAGGTACGATTGCCGTTTTGAATCCAACCAATATACGTATTGGATCTGATCAGCCATATGCTGAGTTCTTCAACGGCGCAGTAGACGAGGTAAGATTCTATAACAGGCTGCTTACCGGTCCCGAAGTGCAAACCGATATGAACACACCGATAGCGGCACCAAGCAGTGGAACATTCTGTCCTTCAGGAACGGCAAACGTAATACAAACCGGACAGGCAGGAGGTACCTACACATCGTCACCTGGACTGAACATTAATAGTGTAACCGGCGCAATTAACCTTGCCGCGAGTACACCAGGTAACTATACGGTAACCTACAGCTTCACCAATGGAACCTGCCCAGGTACAGCAACTGCAAATGTGGTCATTGCCGGCCAGGCAACGAACATCAGCTATGCAGGCGGACCATTCTGCCAAAACGGAACGGCCGCAGTCACGCTCAATGGCCAGACAGGCGGTACTTATTCCTCTACGGCTGGCCTGAATATAAATGGAACCACAGGAGCGATCAATCTTGCGGCGAGCACAGCAGGTACCTACACAGTCACCTATAGTTATGGAAGCGCTGGCTGTTCCGGTACTGCAACAACTAGCGTTACGATACTGGCTGCACCTGCAACAAGTATCAGCTATGCAGGTGGTCCATTCTGTAAGAACGGTACGGCAACAGTGACCCAGACCGGGCAGGCTGGCGGCAGTTATTCTTCCACATCCGGATTGATCATTAATACTTCGACAGGAGCTATCAATCTGGGAGCAAGTGCTGTCGGTACATATACCGTCACCTACAGCTTCAGCAATGGCAATTGTTCAGGTACCGCGACTACAACGGTTACTATAAATGCGCTGCCAACAGCCACCATCAATTTCGCAGGTGGTCCATTCTGTCAAAGCGGATCGGTAGCAGTAACACAAACCGGTCAAACAGGTGGAACCTACTCTTCTACTGCAGGTCTGGCGATCAATGGAACGACAGGCAATATCAACCTTGCGACAAGCACACCAGGCAATTACACGGTGACATACAGCTTTGGTAGTGGAAGTTGTGCAAATACAACCACGACCAGCGTTACCATAGTAGCTGCACCGACGGCAACGATCAGTTATGCCGGCGGACCATTCTGCCCGACGGGGACTGCCGCTGTAACACAGGGAGGACAGGCAGGCGGTTCTTACTCTTCAACAGCGGGATTGAACATTAACAATGCCACTGGCTCCATTAATCTTGCGGCAAGTACACCAGGTACCTATACTGTAACTTATAGTTTCAGTAATGGCAGTTGCGCAGGTACCACCAGCACCACAGTTACAATAAACAGCCTGCCGACTGCTACGATTGCGTATACGGCAACTGCTGCCACGAACCAGCTTGTGGCAATGCCTCTAAATGAAGGTGCAGGCACAGCCGCCGCTGACATTTCGGGTCGTGCCCATAATGGTACCTTAACGGGAGGATCAACATGGGTTGCGGGCAGATATGGACAGGCCACCAGCTTTAATGGAACTTCAGGCTACATCAATATTCCGGATCACAACGACTTTACGTTAACGCCAACTCAAAGCTATACGTGGAGCTCATGGGTAAGGAATGTAAACTTCAACCAATGGGCCACCGTATGGAGCCAGACGATCGATGCAAACAACTTCTTCTACTTCTATGCTCATTCGTCAACGGATGCTGAGGCTGGCCCTGTCACGAATGGTATCTCGGTTTACTGGTACAATGGAACAAACAGGCTGGTGCTGCACAGTAATAATAATGTACTGACAACAGGAGTGTGGAGTCATGTGGCTATTACGTACAACGGAGGCGCCGCGCAGGCGAGCAGATTTACTATTTATGTTAATGGAGTGGATGTAACCAACAGAGCGGATGTCGTATCCACGGGCACAATAGCCACCATAAATCCAACTAATATACGTATCGGGTCGAATCAGCCATATGGTGAGTACCTCAATGGCGCAGTCGATGAAGTAAGATTCTACAACCGGCTTCTTACAGTTAGCGAGGTGCAAACCGATATGAACACGGCTATTGCGCCCTTTAGTGGCTTATTCTGCCAGACGGGAGGTACTGCAATCGTGACACAGACGGGTCAGGCCGGCGGTACTTATTCGTCAACTCCAGGACTGAACATAAACAGTACAAACGGTGCGGTCAACCTTGCCGCCAGCACACCGGGTACGTATACCGTGACTTATAGCTTTAGCAACGGCACGTGTGCAAACACAGCAACTACGACCATAACCGTCAGCAATTGTCTCATCACAAGAACACGCCCCGATGTAACTACACCTGTTGCAGGGGCAACTAAGTCGGATGAAGCGAAGACAGATGCAAGGATGGAGGTGGTTGTTTACCCGAATCCAACGCGTTCAGTTTTCAATGTGAAAATAACCAGCAGGAACAAGGAGACGGTTGAAGTGAAATTGTTTGATATGCTTGGTAAGGTGCTGCAGCAACAGCGTGGATCTCCGGCGCAGGTATTCCGCCTTGGGAATAATATCCCTTCAGGAGTCTACGTGATTGAAGTGATGCAGGCGGGACAAACTGTGACCAGGAAGGTGATAAAGAAAAGCGACGAGTCAGTCAATTTATATTTCTAGCAATCCGGTAAGCAGTATACGGTTCTTTCAAACCCTCTTTGCGAAAGCAAAGAGGGAAGGGACCGGGGCCCGTGAATGATCATGTTTCAAATTTCTCTTTCAAACATCCTTTGAACCAGCCGGCTAAAACCCAATCAGCCTGTTTGCGAAAATGGGGTAAGAGAACCATTACCACAATTTTTGAACGATAGTAATTTTTTAATAATCAATGCCGCTGACCACCCAATCCATTGACCTTTTCTGTTTCGCACGCAGCAGGGCAGGCAATTTCTTCGCAATAAGAAATCGACTCCTCTTTATTACAATTCTGCTGGCGATGTTACACGCTGAAGTAGAGGCCCAGCCAGATAACCAGCGGAACTTTCTTGTCAATAATGACGGACCATCTGTTTCAAATATTGAGAAAGCCGATTCTTCTTTAATAAAGATACCGGTTGAAAATTCGAAACAGCCTGTGCTCATGCTTGCACCCGGGCTAACATGTTCCGGTAATGTGACCAGGTGCGCTACCGGGTCTAGTTATACAAATAACGGGAATTCACTGAATGCTACAGCCACCGCTGACCCTGGGTGCGGCACTCCGGGTTTAACTCTTAATTATACGTCATCAGGCGCTGGGGTAGCGCCGGCAACGGGAACTACCCTTAATGGTGCGGTTTTTAATATTGGTGTCACAACTATCACCTGGACGGTGACAGACAATTGTGGAGGCTCGACGACCTGTTCATTTAATGTCACTGTAAATCCTCCTGCACCAGCGATCACAGCCACTCCCGCCTCACAAAGTATTTGTTCAGGCAATGCGATCACCCAGATCAATTTCACGGGTGGCTTAACTTATAACTGGACAAGAGACAATACAACCAACCTGGTAGGTATTGATCCTGCCGGCCCCGGCGGTACAACATCTGTTTCGGGGGCGCTTACCAATCTCACGACCACCTCACAGACCACTATATTTACAATCATTAGTGTCATCGCCGGCTGTCCTTCGGTAACGACAGCGTCGGTGACAGTCAATCCTCCACCTACTGTTGCAGCGATCACAGGCCCTGACAATGTTTGTCAAAATAGTACGATAGATCTAAATGATGCAACCGCGGGAGGTGTGTGGACGAGCAGTAATACGGCGATCGCAACAGTCAATGCGGCAACTGGCATAGTCACGGGGGTTACTCCAGGTGCCGTCACCATTACTTATACTTTTACAAATGGAAGTGGTTGTACTGCTTCTGTTATCAAGGTTATAAATGTACAACCAGTGCCGACAGTGACGGCCTCTGCTTCCGCTACGACTATTTGCGCTGGTACATCCGTCAGCCTTACATCAACCAGCTCTATCTCTCAGTCGACCACCAGTTCATTTACCAATACGCAACAAGGGGGATTTCAAAATGCTGCGCCTTTGCAAACGCTTACACGATGCATAACAGTTAGTGGGTTGCCTGTTACGGCCATTTCAGCACTCACGAATATCAGTGTTACCGTAAATATCGACCACCAGAGGGACCAGGAAGTAGAGATCTACCTGCTTGCACCGGGCGGTACGCTGACCAACGCTAATAATGGTACCTATGCCCAAACTATAGTCGCCGGTCAATCGATAGCCCTGTCTGCTGACCAGGGAGGAACAGGGGATAATTATACTAACACTACTTTTTCAAGCACGGCCGGTGCCACTATTCCGGCAGCAGGAGCGGTGCCGCCTTTTACTGGAACCTATTTACCGGAAAATTCTTTTGGTACACTAAATGGAGCGACAAATCCAAACGGAACCTGGTGCCTGGTCATGGTGGACGACGAAAACACGGGATTTACGGGCGTTTTCAATAGCTGGACCATTTCATTTACCTACCCCGCACCTGGTGGAGGAACTTTTAGTTGGACTTCGAGTCCTGCAGGCTTTACGTCTGTATTGCAAAATCCGGGTCTCGTTTCACCAGCAGTCACTACCACCTATACTGTTACCGTCACTTCGCCTTCTACCGGCTGCAGCGCCCAATCATCGGTTACTGTCAATGTAAATCCATTGCCGACCATCACAGGTAACCTGAGTGTTTGCGTTGGTTCAACAACCGCGCTAACCGGATCAGGGACACCTGCTGCAGTCAATCCCTGGACATCGTCAAACACACTCGTTGCTACAATATCCAACACAGGTGTTGTAACCGGTGTCAGTCCGGGCACCAGCACGATAAGTTATACAAACAGTAACGGATGCCAAAAGATTGCAACAGTTACTGTAAATGCATTGCCAACCATAACGGGTACATTAACCGTGTGTGCCGGGTCAGTAACCACACTCAATGGATCAGGCACACCTTCGGCAACCAATCCGTGGACATCATCTAACACAGGAGTTGCTACAGTAAGCAATACCGGGGTGGTTACGGGAGTCTCTGCAGGTACATCTGTCATTACTTATACTAATAGCAACGGCTGTACGAGGACTGCCACTGTCACTGTAAACCCTCAACCGACCATTACAGGTAACCTTAGTGTATGCGTTGGCTCAACAACCGCACTGACGGGATCTGGTACGCCAGCAGCTGCCAATCCATGGATCTCTTCCAATACGGGAGTTGCGACTGTCAGCAATGCGGGAGTTGTAACCGGCGTTGCAGTGGGCACTACAAATATCACCTACACGACCAACAATGGCTGTTCGAACGTGGTGACCGTAACGGTCAGCGCGCAACCAACGATCACTGGAGTACTAACTGTCTGTGCAGGATCAACAACCTCATTGACTGGATCCGGTACCCCTGCCGCAGTGAACCCATGGACATCCTCGAATACAGGGGTCGCCACGGTGAACACGACCGGTGTGGTGACTGGAGTGGCGGCAGGTACAACAATTATTACCTATACCAACAGCACTGGCTGTACAAGAACGGCTACTGTGACGGTCAGTCCTCAGCCGACCATCACAGGCAACCTGACTACCTGTATAGGTTCGACAACCGCGTTGACCGGATCGGGCACTGCTGCTGCCGTGAACCCCTGGACTTCTTCTAACACAGGAGTTGCAACGGTCAATAATACCGGCGTTGTGACAGGTGTTGCTATTGGTACGTCTGTAATCACCTACACTACTAATAACGGCTGTAGCAATACGGTAACAGTAACAGTAAATGCGCAACCCACGATCACTGGTCCCACGACTGTCTGCGATGGGCTCACGATCACACTCACCGGATCAGGGACTCCGGCGGTGATCAATCCATGGACGTCTTCGAACACAGGAGTTGCTACAGTAAACAATGCAGGTGTTGTGACAGGTGTTAATCCAGGCACAACGGTAATTACTTATACCAACAACAATGGATGTTCTAATACTGTAACTATTACAGTCAATGCGCAACCAACTATCACCGGCCCGACGGCAGTATGTGATGGATCAACGATAACATTAACCGGGTCGGGTACGCCTGCGGCGACTAATCCATGGACGTCATCCAACACCGGAGTGGCTACGGTAAGTAATGGCGGCGTTGTCACGGGAGTGAATCCAGGCACAACGGTTATAACTTATACTAATAACAATGGATGTTCCAACTCGGTAACTATTACCGTCAATGCGCAACCAACTATCACGGGTGCATTAACGGTTTGCGTGGGATCGACCAGCGCGTTAACAGGATCGGGAACACCAGCGGCTGCAAACCCCTGGACATCTTCGAATACAGGTGTAGCCACAGTGACCAATGCCGGGGTGGTAACAGGAGTTGCGGCGGGTACAACAATCATTACTTACACCAATAATAATGGATGTAGTAATACTGTTACGGTAACAGTCAATGCGCGACCGACTATTACAGGACCAACTGCTGTTTGCGATGGATCGACAATAACATTATCAGGTTCTGGTACACCAGCAGCAGTCAATCCCTGGACTTCGTCGAATACCGGAGTAGCTACAGTCAATAATGCGGGTGTGGTAACAGGAGTGACGCCGGGTACAACAACGATTACCTATACGACCACGAATGGATGTTCCAATACCGTCAATATTACGGTGAACGCTCTTCCGAATGTGACAATTAGCCCGGCAACGCCACCTGCAATTTGCACAGGTGGAAGCGTGACGTTAACGGCAAGCGGGGCGGCCAGCTACACATGGTCGCCGGCGACTGGACTATCGTCAACAACAGGGGCTACTGTCACGGCGAATCCGACAACAACTACAACTTATACAGTAACCGGAACGGCAGCCAATGGGTGTACTAATACTCAAACTGTAACGGTAACTGTTAACACTGCTCCTACGATCACGATAAGCCCCGTTTCACCGGTAACGATTTGTGCCGGGTCTAGTGTCGTATTGACGGCGAATGGTGGTGTCAGTTATACCTGGTCGCCAGCGACCGGATTATCTGCGACCACGGGCGCATCAGTAACGGCAACTCCGGCCAGCACTATAACTTACACGGTGACGGGAACAGCTGCAAACGGATGCACCGGTACAAAAACCGTTACCGTCATCGTTAATGCGGCACCGACTATAAACATCAGTCCTGCTACACCTGCAGCCTTCTGCGCGGGCGGAAGTGTAAGCTTAACGGCAACGGGGGGAGTGAGCTATACGTGGTCTCCCGCCACGGGTCTGTCTGCTACGACAGGTCCAACGGTAACTGCGAGCCCTGCAGTGACAACAACGTATACTGTAACAGGAACGGCGGCGAACGGATGTACAAATACAAAGAATGTGACCGTCACTGTAAACCCATTGCCAACGATCACGATAAGTCCTGCGGCAAGTACGATCTGTTCCGGAAGCAGTGTTTCGCTAACAGCGAATGGTGGTGTCAGTTATACCTGGTCGCCGGCGACAGGATTGTCAGCGACAACGGGAGCGACGGTAACAGCCAGTCCAGCTGGAACAACGACCTATACCGTCACGGGGACGTCGGCGGTTGGATGTAGTAATACTCAAACTGTAACGGTAACGGTCAATGCTCAGCCTACGATCACCGGGCCTACCGCAGTCTGTGATGGCTCAACGATAACATTAACCGGATCGGGTACGCCCGCAGCCGCTAACCCCTGGACCTCATCGAACACGGGGGTAGCAACGGTAAATAATGCAGGTGTTGTCACCGGAGTTAATCCAGGCACAACGGTTATAACTTATACGAATAACAATGGATGTAGCAATACAGTTACAATAACGGTCAATGCACAAC
>JADMIO010970566.1_pt1 | contig 23208 bp, 25 predicted proteins | sample 8958161 | NCBI WGS metagenome assembly JADMIO01 (sample SAMN16585339, study PRJNA669376) | soil metagenome | isolation source: Crop rotation soil | place: USA: Cullars Rotation, Alabama | collected 2011 | reverse complement strand
GCCCGCCGTAGAACTCGCGGGCGGCCAGCTCGACGCGTCGGAACAGTGCCCCGCGCACGAGTGCCCGGAACACGCGCGGGTTGGCCGTGATCGGCTCGGGCACGTCCTCGTCGATCCCGCCGACGGCATCAGCACCGTGCTCGTCCAGCGGGTTGCTGAGGCGCTCCCACTCGTCGAGCAGGCTGGAGTCCGTGCGGCGGACCAGGTCGCCCAGCCACTCGATGATCTCCCAGAGCTCCTCGGTGCGGGCCTCCTCCGGGACCGTCTGGCGCAGGGCCCGGTAGGCGTCCGCGAGGTAGCGCAGCAGGACGCCCTCGGTGCGGTCGAGCTGGTAGAACGCGACGTACTCGGCGAAGCTCATCGCCCGCTCGTGCATGTCCCGGACCACGGACTTGGGGGACAGCGCCAGGTCCGCGACCCACGGGTTGGTCTGCCGGTAGGTGACGAACATGGCCTCCAACAGCTCGGCGAGCGGCTTGGGGTAGCCGACGTCCTCGAGCAGGGCCATGCGCTGGTCGTACTCGAGCCCGTCGGACTTCATCTGGGCGACGGCCTCGCCCCGGGCCTTGTTCTCTTGCGCGGACAGCACCTGGCGGGGGTCGTCGAGGGTGGCCTCGATGACCGAGACGACGTCGTGCGCGTACGCAGGGTCGTCGCGGTCCAGCAGGTCGAGCGCCGCGTACGCGAAGGGGGACAGCGCCTGGTTGAGCGCGAAGTTCGGCGGCAGGTCCGTGGTGAGCCGCAGACCGCGGTGCCGTCCGGTCGCGTCCTCGACCCAGGGGCGTTCGACGACGCCCGCGGCCCGCAGCGACCGGTACACGGCGACGGCGCGACGGATGTGCCGACCCTGGGCGCCCGTCGGTTCGTGGTTGTCCGTGAGCAGCTTCGTCATGGCGGCGACGGGGTCGCCCGGTCGAGCAAGCACGTTGAGCACCATCGCGTGAGACACCGCGAAGCTGCTGGTCAGCGGCTCGGGCGGGGCGTCGCGCAGGCGTTCGAACGTGCTGTCGGTCCAGTTGACCTGCCCCTCGGGGGCCTTCTTGCGGACGATCTTCCTGAGCTTGCGGGGGTCGTCGCCCGCCTTCTCCAGCAGCTTGCGGTTCTCGATCACGTGCTCGGGGGCCAGCACGATGACCTCGCCGACCGTGTCGAAGCCCGCGCGTCCGGCACGGCCGGAGATCTGGTGGAACTCGCGCGCGGACAGGTGCCGCATGCGGACGCCGTCGTACTTGACCAGGCTGGTCAGCAGGACGGTGCGGATGGGGACGTTGATGCCCACGCCGAGCGTGTCGGTGCCGCAGACCACCGGCAGCAGCCCGCGCTGCGTGAGGCGTTCGACCACGCGGCGGTACTTGGGCAGCATCCCCGCGTGGTGCACGCCGACCCCGTGCCGCAGCAGCCGGTTCAGCGTCTTCCCGAAGCCCGGACCGAAGCGGAACCCCGCGATCTCGTCGGCGATCCGGTCCCGCTGCTCTCGGCTGGCCAGGGGCGTCGACAGGAGCGACTGCGCGCGCTCGACGGCCTCCTTCTGCGTGAAGTGCACGACGTAGACGGGGGCGCGACGGGTCTTCACCAGCTCGTCCAGCAGCTCGTGCAGCGGCTCGATCGCGTAGGAGAACGTCAGCGGCACGGGCCGCTCGGCGTTGGCGATGACCGCGACGGGCTGATGGGTCCGGCGCGTCAGGTCCTCGGCGAAGAACCCGACGTCGCCGAGGGTCGCCGACATGAGCACGAACTGGACCCTCGTGAGCTCGAGCAGCGGCACCTGCCACGCCCAGCCGCGCTGCGGGTCGGCGTAGAAGTGGAACTCGTCCATGACGACCTGGCCCACGTCGGCGTCGTCGCCGTCGCGCAGCGCCACGTTGGCCAGGATCTCCGCGGTGCAGCAGATGATCGGGGCGCCCGGGTTGACCGCCGAGTCGCCCGTCATCATCCCGACGTTGGCGGACCCGAACGCCTCGACGAGCGCGAAGAACTTCTCGCTGACCAGTGCCTTGAGCGGGGCGGTGTAGTAGGTCCGTCGGCCCTGGGCCAGCGCCACGAAGTGGGCGGCGACCGCGACGAGCGACTTCCCGGACCCCGTGGGCGTCGACAGGATCACGTGCGCGCCCGTGACCAGCTCCAGCAGCGCCTCGTCCTGGTGCGGGTACAGCGCGAGCCCCTGGTCGGACGCCCAGTCGGTGAACGCCTCGTACAGCGCGTCGGGGTCGGTGGGATCAGCGGGGATGCGGTCGGCCAAGGTGCGGGTGCTCATCGTGCGTCGATGGTCCCACGGGCGCCGGCGTCTAGGGTGTGGGCCGTGAGCGAGCGGCCGACGGTGGAGATGTGGACCGACGGGGCCTGCAAGGGCAACCCGGGCGTCGGCGGCTGGGGCGCGTGGATGCGGTTCGGCGCCCACGAGCGCGAGCTGTTCGGCGGCGAGGTCCTCACCACCAACAACCGCATGGAGCTCACCGCCGTCATCGAGGGGCTGCGCGCCCTGACCAAGCCGTGCGACGTGGTCCTGCACGTCGACTCGACCTACGTCATGAACGGCGTCACGAAGTGGGTCGCCGGGTGGAAGCGCAACGGCTGGCGGACCGGCGACAAGAAGCCCGTGAAGAACCAGGAGCTCTGGGAGGCCCTCGACGCCGAGGTCGCCCGGCACACCGTCCGCTGGGTCTGGGTGAAGGGTCACGCGGGGGACCCGGGCAACGAGCGCGCCGACCAGCTGGCCAACCGCGGGGTCGAGCAGGTGCGGGCCCGGGCCTGACGGCCGCAGGATGGGCAGGTGAACCCTGTCTCGTCGGCCCGCGACCGTGCCGGCACCGCCCTGTTCCTGCGCGTCGCGGGACCCGACGGGCTGGCCAGCCGCGAACGGATCCACGGGACACCCGGACCACGGTGGTTTCCCCCGGGCTCGCCCATCCGGACCGTGCACGGCGACGCGTCGATGTTCGTCGGCGGGATGCGCGCCCTGCTCCTGCAGTCCCTGCACCCGGCGGCGATGGCGGCGGTCGCGGCGCACTCGGGGTACCGCGGCGACCCGTGGGGACGGCTCGCCCGGACCAGCACGTTCATCGCCACGACGACGTTCGCCACGATCGACGACGCGAGCGCCATGATCGACCGCGTCCGCCGCGTGCACGACCACATCAACGGCGTCACGCCTGAGGGCATCGAGTACGCCGCGGGCGACCCGACGCTGCTGCGCTGGGTGCACGTCGCCGAGGTCGACAGCTTCCTGCGGTCGCACCGGGTGTACGGGCAGCGGCCCCTCGACCGGGCCGCCGCCGACGAGTACCTCGCGCAGGCAGCCCGGGTGGCGGTCGCGCTCGGTGCCGAGCGGGTGCCCGAGTCGGTGGCCGAGCTGGAGAAGGCCCTCGACGAGTTCCGGCCGGTCCTCGGCCCGTCCGCCGCCGCGCGTGACGCTGCCGACTTCCTCCTGCACGAGCCGCCCGTCCCGCGTTCCCTGCGACCCGGCTACACCCTGCTCGCGCGCGCGGCCGTCGCGTCGATGCCGGTCTGGTCGTTCGAGATGCTCGGCCTGGAGCGCCCCGGCCCCGTCGGGCTGAGCGCGGCCCGGGCGGCCGGCGCGGTGGCGACCCGGTCCATCCGGTGGATGCTCGGACCCGACGACGCCAGCCGGGTGGCGGGTGCCGGATGAGCCGCTTCCTGCTGCTCAGCTCGCGTGCGCAGGACATCGCGGCCGACGGCGAGTACGCGGCCTTCCTGCGGTTCAGCGGCCTGCGTGCCGACGAGCTGGACCGGGTCCGCATGGAGCAGGCGTCGTTCCTGCCCGTCGCGCTCGACGACTACGACGGCGTGCTCGTCGGCGGGAGCCCGTACGACGCGAGCACCCCCGAGGACGACAAGTCCCCGGCCCAGCGCCGGGTCGAGGCCGAGATGGCCACGCTCCTCGACGAGATCGTCGACCGGGACTGGCCGTTCCTCGGCGCCTGCTACGGCGTCGGCACGCTGGGCGTGCACCAGGGCGGGGTCATCGACCGTCGATACCCCGAGCCCATCAGCGCCGTCACCATCACGCTCACCGACGCCGGCCGGCGCGACCCGCTGCTCGCGGACCTGCCGCCGTCGTTCGACGCGTTCGTCGGGCACAAGGAGGCCTGCAGCGTGCTCCCGCCGGACGCTGTCCTGCTCGCGTCGTCGCCCACGTGCCCCGTGCAGATGTTCCGGGTGCGCGAGAACCTCTACGCCACGCAGTTCCACCCCGAGCTCGACCTGCCGGGCATCATCACGCGCATCGGCGTCTACCGGGACTACGGCTACTTCCAGCCGAGGGAGCACGACGACGTGGTCGCCGGGGTGCGCGGCGCCGAGGTGTGGGCGCCGTCGCGCATCCTGGCGGCCTTCGTGAGCCGCTACCGCGGCGACTGAACGCGTCTGTCGCGTTCTCCCAGGTCCGGGTGCCCGCGCGTCGTACGGTGTGCCGACGACACGAGGAGAGCCGATGACCGTCCGACACCTCCCGGCCCTGGTCGCCGCCGTCGGTGCGACGCTGCTGCTCGCGTCGTGCGCGGACCAGGTTCCCGCGGCACCGACCCCGGCCTCGACCCCGACCCCGGCCACGAGCTCGGCCGGCCCCAACCCGACGGCGACGAGCACCGCCGTGACTCCGCCTCCGACGGGCGAGGCCGTGCCGTTCCCGGCAGACGTCACTCCCGACGAGCAGGCCGCATCCGAGGACGCGGCGCTGACGCTCACCGACGTCACGACCGGTCAGCACCCGGGCTACGACCGGGTCGTCCTCCGGTTCGACGGGACCGGGACACCCGGGTGGATGGTCCGGTACGTGGACGCCGCGACCGACGACCCGGCCGACACGGTCCTCGACGTCGCGGGCGACGGCACCCTCCAGGTGGTCGCGCTCGGGGTGCGGCTCCCGTTCGAGACCGGCATCGACGAGTGGGCCGGGCCGAACCCGGTCCTCACCCCGGACTACGCAGTCCTGCGCGAGGTCAACGTGCGGGGCCAGTTCGAGGGGCAGGAGCTCGCGTTCCTCGGTGTCGCGGCGGCGGACCTCCCGTTCCGGGTCTTCGCACTGGCGGACCCGACCCGCCTGGTCGTGGACGTCCGGCACGACGGCTGAGGGTTGTCAGCGCAGCAGGGCCTCGCACACCAGGACGAGCCGCTCGCGCAGCACGTTCCCGCGCATGGCGAACCCACGCTGTCGCGCGACGTACTCGGCCTTGCCCTCGGGGGTCTCGATCGCGACCGGGTCGAGGCCGTACGTCGACACGTCGTACGGGGACGCCTGCATGTCGAGCGTCCGGATGTCGCGGGCGAGCTCGAAGCAGTCCAGCAGCAGGTCGCCCGGCACGGCCGGACCCAGCTTGGTCGCCCACTTGTAGACGTCCATCCCGGCGTGCAGGCAGCCGGGCTGCTCCATCGCCGTCATCGACCCGCGCGTCGGTCGCAGCGTGTTGAGCTCGACCGCGTCGGACGTGAAGAACCGGTAGGCGTCGAAGTGGGTGCAGCGGATCCGGTGCGTCTCGACGACGGCATCGGTGCCCGCCGGACCGAGGCGCAGGGGCAGCGGGTGCCGGTGCTCGTCGGTCTCGCGGTAGACCATCGCCCACTCGTGCAGACCGAAGCAGCCGGTCTGGGCGGGGCGGCCCAGGGTCGCGGTCAGCAGTCCGTGGATGAACCGCACGGCGTCGCCGCGGTCGGCGAGGAACGCGTCGACGTCCAGGGTCACCGTCCCGTCGGCGGTCCGGTACCACCGCCAGTCGGCGTGCGGCGCGGGTTCCTGCAGCGCGACACCGACGCCCGGGTGCCAGCGCCGCAGTGCGGCCGGCGTCACCGGGTAGTACTCGAACAGGAAGTCCTCGATCGCGTGCTTCTGCTGCCGCGACCGGCGCTCGCGTCGGCCGGCGGTGAACGCGTCGGCCCGCTCGGCGTGCGCGGCGGCGAGGGACTGCCACGTCACAGGGGCGATGGTCACGGACACCCCACCAGGGTAGGCGGGCCTGACAGACTGACCTCTCGTGGTCATCCTCGCGTCCGTCTTCGCCGTCCTCGCAGCACTGCTGCACGTCCTCTTCTTCGTGTACGAGTCGGTGATCTTCGACCGCCCCGAGGTGCACGCCCGGTTCCGGACCCGCACCGAGGACGTTCCCGCCGTCAAGCCGTGGGCCTACAACCAGGGCTTCTACAACCTGTTCCTCGCGATCGGGGCGCTCGTCGGCGTCGTGCTCGCCCTGTCCGGGCAGGAGACGGTCGGCCTCGCGCTCGTCCTGCTCGCGTGCGGGTCGATGCTCGCCGCCGCCCTCGTGCTCGTCGCGACGAACCGCGCCATGGCCCGCGCGGCCGCGACCCAGGGCACCTTCCCGCTGCTCGCCGTGGTGCTCGCGGTGGCCGCTCTCGTCGCGTAGCCACCTCAACCCCAACGCCGCAACGGTCGACAGGCGTTATGGGTGTGACGGTGTCGCAGCGAGGGGCGTGGTGTGGGCAGACGGTGGGAGGACCTGCTGGAGCAGGTCGCGCGTGAGCGGTATCAGCGCTTGGTCGCGCACGCCACGTTGGTGTCGGCGTCGCCGTCGGATGCGCAGGATCTGGTGCAGGAGTCGTTGATCGCGGCGTTCTCGGGTCGGGCGCGGTTCGGGTCGGTGGAGCAGGCCGAGGCGTATGTGCGTCGGGCGATCGCGTCGCGGGCTGTTGATGCGGGTCGGCGCAAGACGCGCGAGGCACGGCTGCTGGCTCGGGCGGCTGCTCAGACCCCTCCTGTCGTGCTCGACACCGACCGGTTGCCGGGTGCGGACGTGGTGCGGGCGTTGGCGGCGTTGAGTCCGCGGGAGCGGGCGTGTGTGGTGCTGCGGCAGATGGAGGACCTGTCGGTCGTGGAGACGGCCTCTGCGTTGGGGCTGTCCGAGGGGGCGGTGAAGCGGTACACGTCCGATGGTCTGGCGCGGTTGAACGCGGCGCTCGGCACGACAGCGGATGCCGGTGAGCGTGTGCCGGTGCAGGCGCTGAACCCCACGGAGGTGCGTAATGAGCGCTGACCTGAACGCTCTGCTGGCGCGGGCGTCGAACGAGATCGAGGGTGCGGCGCCGTTGCTGGACGGCGGGCGTCTGGGTGTGGTGCGGTCCGCGGCTCGTCGTCGCCGGATCGCGCGGCACACCGCGGAGTCGTTCGCGGGTGTCGGGGCGGTGGGGGTGCTGGGGGTCGGGCTGTGGTTTGGGCTGGGCCAGCAGGCTCCGGAGCCGGTGGTGCCGATCGAGACCCCGACGGTGACCCCGAGCCCGTCCGACACAACACCGACGCCAACGCCAACGCCCTCGGAGACTCCGACACCGACCGGACCGCCGACCCGCGCCGAGCAGATCGACGACGCCACCGTGATCGAACGGATCAACGCTCCCCGTACGGGTGAGGTCTGGCAGACACCCACCCTGGTCGAGGACGTGCCGGAGCTCCGCTCGACCGAAGGACAACCAGCGCCCGCGTACCTGGTCGGCACGCGCGGGGAAGCATCGATCTACCTCCAGGCCTGGGAGTTCTACGGAGAGTGGAGCGTCGAGGCCCTGTACGAGGTCGACGCCGACGGCGCGCGCGTGATCGCCTGCCCTAGCGCTCGGTCGACCGACGCGTGCGTCAGCGAGGAGCGATTCGTCCCGCGCCCGGGCTTCGTGCGCGACGTGGACACGTTCTACGACTCGCTCACCGTGCCGGAGTCCATCGAGCTGGGCAACGGTTTCACCGTGACGACGAAGAACACCGTCGGGTCGCCGGCTTTCCCCACGCTCTTCCGGTACTTCGGCGATGCGGCGCCTTTCGCGTCCGACGACTACGAGCAGCGGGTCCTGCGCGATCTCGGCCAGATGGCGGTGGTCGCTCGAGTGCTGCCGTCGCTCCTCCCGGGGATGACGACGCTGACCTACGGGTACACCACCCCGCTCGGGACGTTCGTGGTCCTCGACGCCCGCGATGTTCCTGCCGGCGACTTCGAGGCCATCGCCTGGGACGACGGGATCGTGCGTGCCCACGCCGACTCACCCGACGACGAGCAGGACTGGTCCGTGACGACGTTCGCGCCGGGAGGGCGCCAGTGCGAGTGGTCGTCGTACTCGCAGGAGGACGAGCACGTGGCGGCGGACTGGCGTCCGGCCGGGACGACCACGGACGGGAACCGGGTGTACGTGCCGGTCGAGGGCGGCACGCCGCTCTCGCGATCGGTTCGGGCGTGGCACGAGGAGAACTCGTGGGGGGTGAACGAGGAGTACGAGCCGGTGTACGGCGCCGAGGCTGGCTACTCCTTCCTCACCGACGCTGCCTTCCTGGACGCGAACGCCCTGTTTGCGCTCCAGGGGCCGTCAGGTGAGTGGCTGCTCGGGATGCGCGCCGACGCCGGCAGCACGGTCTACGAGTGCGTCTGATCGGAGCTCGACGGTGACGACGGGAGCACGTCCGGCGCGATGTCCGCCGCCCTCGTCGACACCCGGTGCAGCACCCACTCGAACGGCCCGCGCCCGACGGAGACCGCCCACAGCCAGCACAGCGCGATCGTGGTGAGGAGGAACGCGAGCCACACCCCGACGGTCGCCTGGTAGACGACGCCCTGCCCGAGCGCGGCGATCACGACGATGTGCACGGTGTACGCGGTGAGCGCGAGCGCGCCGACGGCCGCGAGCGGTGCGAGGACGCGGGGCCACCGGTCGGCGGCGACGAGGCACCCGGAGATCACGAGGAGCGCGACGCCGACGTTGCCGACGACCTCGAAGGTGGTCGACGAGTGCGGCTCGGCGGTGGCCAGCGCGGCGGGCCAGCCGAGCAGGTGCAGCGCGACCCACGAGCCACCGTGCCCGAGGACCACGAGCCAGAACCCGGCGACCGCACCGAGGAGGCGCAGCCGTGGGGAGCGCAGGTCGCTGCGGCCGATCGCGAGCCCGACCAGCAGGTACGCGGTCCAGACGATCGCCGGGTAGTAATGGCCGACGGTGATGTCGGTGAGAATGGTCGGCCGTGCGCCCTCCAGCGCGTGCGCGATCCCCTGACCGAGCGGTGGTCCGACGACGGCGACGACCGCCGCCGCGGTCAGGAGCGCTGCCCGGGACCAGCGCAGCGCGATGCAGCCGAGGGCGAAGAGCAGGCCGTAGGTCGGCAGGATCACGATGACCGGCGTCGCCAGGATGACCAGGAGCTCCCCGAGGGCGAACAGCAGCAGCGCCCGCACCAGGATGCGCACCCGCGCCTGGACCAGCCGGGTCCCCGTCACCGGGTCCGCGCTGCCGGAGAGCAGGGCCAGCGACAGCCCGGCCAGGACGACGAACAGGGCCGCCGGCCGTCCGTCCGCCAGCTGCGCGAAGCCGCCCGGGGGGATCGGGCCGTGGTCGTCGGAGCCGACGTGCGCGGTCATCATCCCGAGCACGGCGAGGCCCCGGGCGACGTCGATCCCCACGATGCGGCGCATGGTCGGATGCTAGCGAGCCGATCTGAGCCGCGTGATCTCGCATGTCGAAACGGTTCGTCCCGGTTATTGAACTGAATGCCTCTCAGATGACTACAGTTCGATGTGAACTCCCCGACGCACCCCGACGTGTACACCCACGGACACCACGAGTCCGTGCTGCGGTCGCACCGCTGGCGCACCGCCGAGAACTCGGCGGCGTACCTGCTGCCGGCCCTGGTCCCGGGCACCCGGCTGCTCGACGTGGGCTGCGGCCCGGGCTCGGTGACCATCGACCTGGCGGCCCGCCTCGAGCCGGGTGAGGTCGTCGGCGTCGACACCTCCGCGGCCGTCGTGGAGATCGCGCAGAAGGCCGCCGCGGACGCGGGCGCGGACAACGTCACCTTCCAGGTGGCCGACGCCTACGAGCTCCCGTTCCCCGACGACGCCTTCGACGTCGTGCACGCCCACCAGGTGCTCCAGCACCTGACGGACCCCATCGCCGCGCTGCGCGAGATGCGCCGGGTGACGCGACCGGGCGGGGTGGTCGCGGTGCGCGACGCCGACTACTCGGGCATGACCTGGTACCCGCAGTCGGACGGCCTGGACGAGTGGCTGGCGCTCTACCACGAGGTCACGCAGGCCAACGAGGCCGATGCGAACGCCGGCCGCAAGCTGCTGTCGTGGGTGCGCGAGGCCGGGTTCGACCCGGAGGGCGTCGTGCCGAGCGCCGGCGTCTGGTGCTACGCGACCCCCGAGGACCGCACGTGGTGGGCGGGGCTGTGGGCGGACCGGTCTGTGGCCTCGAACTTCGCCGCGCAGGCGATCGCGCACGGCCTCGCCGACGAGGTCGGTCTCGAGCTGCTCGCCGACGCGTGGCGCGAGTGGGGCAAGCAGCCCGACGGCTGGTTCGCGGTGCTGCACGGCGAGGTCCTCGCGCGGGCCTGACATAGGCTGCCGACGTGCGCATCGCGAGATTCACCACCGGGGGAGACCCCCGCTACGCCCTGGTCGACGGAGCTCCCGGTTCCGAGGAGCTCGTGGTCATCACCGGTGACCCGCTCTACACGCCCGTGCAGCCGACGGGCGAGCAGATCCGGCTCGACGACGACAGCGTCCGCCTGCTGGCGCCGGTGATCCCGCGCTCCAAGATCATCGGCGTCGGCCGCAACTACGCCGACCACGCCGCCGAGATGGGCAACGAGCTCCCGCCCGCCCCGCTGCTGTTCCTCAAGCCGAACACCTCGGTCATCGGCCCGGACGACCCGATCGTCCTGCCCGACTGGACCGAGCACGTCGAGCACGAGGCCGAGCTGGCCATCGTCATCGGCAAGGTCACCAAGGACGTCCCGCCGGACCGCGCCCTGGACTACGTCTTCGGGTACACCGTCGCCAACGACGTCACGGCCCGCGACGCGCAGCGGGCCGACGCCCAGTGGACCCGTGCCAAGGGGTTCGACGGGTCGTGCCCGGTCGGCCCGTGGATCGTGCCGGGCCTCGACGTCGACGACCTGTACGTCCGCGCCCGCGTCAACGGCGAGACGAAGCAGGACGGCCGCACGTCGCAGATGATCTTCGACGCGGCCTACCTCGTCTCCTACGTCTCCGAGGTGTTCACGCTCCTGCCGGGTGACCTCATCCTCACCGGCACCCCCGCGGGCGTGAGCCCGATCGTGGACCGGGACGTGGTCGAGGTCGAGGTCGAGGAGATCGGCGTCCTGCGCAACCCGGTCCTTCGCCGGCACTGACCTCATGACTCTCGACGACGTCTCCGTGGAGACCACACCCATCGACGGCCTGCTCGTGTTCCGCCTGAAGCAGGTCGAGGACCCGCGGGGAACGGTGCGGGAGTTCTACCGCGCGTCGGTGTGGCAGCACGACGAGCTCACGTCCCGGGTCGACGGCCCGTGGGCGCAGGTCAACGTCACCGAGAGCAGGCGCGGCGCGATCCGTGGACTGCACGGCGAGGCCATGAACAAGCTGGTCGGCATCGTCTCCGGTGAGGCTCTCGGCGCCTACCTGGACGCACGCGAGGGTTCGCCGACCTACGGTGCCGTCCACACCGTGCCGCTGACCAAGGGCACGCAGGTCTTCGTGCCGAAGGGTGTCTGCAACGGGTTCCAGTCGGTGTCCGACGAGACGCAGTACCTCTACTGCTTCGACACCGAGTGGCGTCCGGGCATGCCGGGCGTCGCCTACAACCCGCTGAGCCCGGACCTGGGCATCGAGTGGCCCGTCCCCGTGGACGTCGACGACCCGGCGCAGGTCTCGGTCAAGGACCGGAGCGCCACCGTGTGGACCAAGGCCTGACGGACCGCCAGTAACCTGGAGCCCGTGACTTCCTCTGCTGTTCGTGTTCGCTTCTGCCCCTCGCCCACCGGGACGCCGCACGTCGGCCTGATCCGGACGGCTCTGTTCAACTGGGCGTACGCGCGCCACACGGGGGGCACGTTCGTCTTCCGGATCGAGGACACGGACGCGGCACGCGACTCGCAGGAGTCCTACGTCCAGCTCCTCGACGCGCTGCGCTGGCTCGGCCTGGACTGGGACGAGGGTGTCGAGGTGGGCGGCCCGCACGAGCCGTACCGGCAGTCGCAGCGGATGGACCTGTACGCGGACGTGGTCCGCCGACTGGTCGAGGGCGGCCACGCGTACGAGTCCTTCTCGACCCCCGAGGAGGTCGAGGCGCGCCACAAGGCGGCCGGCCGGGACCCGAAGCTGGGCTACGACGGCGTCGACAGGGACACGACCGACGAGCAGAAGGCAGCGTTCCGCGCCGAGGGCCGCGAGCCGGTCCTGCGCCTGCGCATGCCCGACGAGGACCTCACGTTCGCGGACCTGGTGCGCGGTGAGGTGACGTTCAAGGCCGGCTCGGTGCCGGACTTCGTCATCGTGCGCGCCAACGGCCAGCCCCTCTACACGCTGGTCAACCCGGTGGACGACGCGCTCATGGGCATCACCCACGTGCTGCGCGGCGAGGACCTGCTGTCGTCGACGCCGCGGCAGATCGCCCTGTACCGGGCGCTGTCGGCGATCGGCGTCGGCTCGGGCGAGCCGGTGTTCGGGCACCTGCCGTCGGTGCTCGGCGAGGGCAACAAGAAGCTCTCCAAGCGGGACCCCGAGTCCAACCTCTTCCTGCACCGGGACAACGGGTTCACGCCCGAGGGCCTGCTCAACTACCTCGCCCTGCTGGGCTGGTCGATCGGCCCGGACCGCGACATCTTCTCGATGGCGGAGATGACGGCCGCGTTCGACGCGGCGGACGTCAACCCGAACCCCGCGCGCTTCGACGTGAAGAAGGCCGAGGCCATCAACTCGGCCCACATCCGGCTGCTGGCACCGGACGACTTCCGCGACCGGCTGGTCCCGTACCTGCACCGCGCGGGACTGGTCCCCGCCGACGCGTACGCGGACCTGTCGGTGGAGCACCGCGCGCTGCTCGACGCGGGCGCGCCGCTGATCCAGGAGCGCATCACGCTGCTGGGCGAGGCGGTCGGCATGCTCGGCTTCCTGTTCGTGGCGGACGACGCTCTCGAGGTCGCCGACGACGCGCGCGGTGCGCTCCGCGAGGAGTCCGGCTCCGTGCTCGACGCCGCGGCCGCCGCCCTGGCAGGGCTCGCCGACTTCACGACGGCCGCGACGCAGGAGGCGCTGCAGGCCGCGCTCGTCAAGGGTCTCGGCATCAAGCCGCGGTTCGCCTTCACGCCGCTGCGGGTGGCGCTGAGCGGTCGACGCATCTCGCCGCCGCTGTTCGAGTCGATGGAGATCCTCGGCAAGGAGTCGACCCTCGCGCGGATCGCCGCCCTGCGCGCCACGCTGTGATGCGCGTCGACGGCGTCCTGTTCGACATCGACGACACCCTCGTCGACACGCGCGGCGCGTTCGGCCACGCGCTGTCCGACGCCGCCCGTCGGTACCTGCCCGACCTCGCGCCGGAGCGCTACCCGGAGCTGGTCACGGTCTGGCGGGCCGACGTCGGCGGTCACTACGCGGCGTACACGCGCGGCGAGGTCGGCTACGCCGAGCAGCGCATGACGCGCGCCAACGAGCTGCACGCGCGGTTCGGCGGGCCGGTGCTGGACGACGACGCGTTCGCCGTCTGGGACGAGTCGTTCCAGCAGGCGTTCGCGCACGGGTGGTCCGCCCACCCGGACGTCGACGTGGTCCTCGACAAGCTCCTCGCCGCAGGTCTCGCGGTCGGCGCGCTGTCCAACGCAGGGGTCGCCTTCCAGACCTCCAAGCTGGAGCGGGTCGGCCTGCTCGACCGCGTCCCGATGCTCGTGGGCGTCGACACCCTCGGCTTCGGCAAGCCCGACCCGCGGGTGTTCGTCGAGGCGTGCCGACGGCTCGGCACCGCCCCCGAGCGCACCGCCTACGTGGGCGACGAGCTCGACGTCGACGCCGTCGCCGCGGGTCAGGCCGGGCTGCTCGGCATCTGGATCGACCGGCCCGGCACCCGTCGCCTCCCGCTGACCGACGCCGAGATCGCCGCGGCGGACGTCACGACGATCCACTCCTTCGACGAGCTCCCTGCGGTACTCGGCCTCTGATCCACCGTCGAGAACGCGACGTCCGACGAGAGCGGCACGCCCTCGCGAGCGCGACCCCGTCAGCGCAGGAGGGCCCGGTAGCACTCCGTCCGGTACGGCACGTCGATCCACTCCCGGCCCCGCAGGTCCGGGTGGGTGGCGACGAGCTCGTCGATCTCGTCGAGCAGGAGGTCCCGCTCGTCGGGCGGCAGCAGGATCAGGTGGCTGCGGCTCGCGGCGAGGGTCCGCAGGTCGGCGGCGCGTAGCCGCTGGGACCAGGGGAACGTCGCGTGCTCCGGCTCGGTGAACCGGTCACCGAGATCGGGCTCGCCGTAGGCCAGCGTGCCGCCGATCGAGTCGCCCCGGTGCACGACCTCCGTCCACCGCGCCACCCAGTCGGCCGCCTGGTCGCGCACGTTCCAGATCGCTGCCACCTGGCCGCCGGGGCGCAGGACGCGGGCGATCTCGGCGGCGGCCGCCGGGGGATCCACCCAGTGCCACGCCTGCGCGATGGTGACGGCGTCCACCGACGCGTCCGGCAGGCTCATGCGCTCCGCGGTGCCGGGGAGCGCCTCGACGTCGGGCAGGACGGCCGCCAGCTCCGCCCGCATCGCGTCCGACGGCTCCACCGCGACGACGTGCCAGCCGAGCGCGACCAGCCGCTCGGTGAGCTTGCCGGTCCCCGCGGCCAGGTCGAGGACGTCCCGGGCGTGCGCCGGCACCGACCAGCGGACGGCGTCGTCGGGGTAGCTCGGGCGGGTGGCCTGGTAGACCGCGGCGGCCCGGTCGAACGAGGCGGCGCGGTCGGAGTGGTCGTCGGTGCTCATGGCACCGATCGTGCCGCGAACCGGCCCGTCACGCCTCGGGCATCGGGTCCAGGTACTCCAGCGCCGCCTGGTGCAGCTTGCCGTTGGACACCAGCGCCGACCCGCCGAACGGCCCCGGCACGCCCCGGATCGACGTGAACATCCCGCCGGCCTCCGTGACGATGGGCACCAGGGCCGCCATGTCGTGCAGGGAGAGCTCAGGTTCCGCGGACAGGTCGACGGCGCCCTCGGCGACGAGCACGTGCGACCAGAAGTCGCCGTACGCGCGGGTCCGCCACGTGCGCCGGGTCAGGCCGAGGAACGCGTCGAGCTGTCCGCGCTCCTCCCAGCCGCTCAGCGACGAGTACGACAGCGACGCGTCCTCGAGGCGGTCGACCGCCGAGACGTGCAGCTGGCTGGCGGCGGCGAGCGACTTGCCCGTCCACGCACCCGAGCCCTGGGCGGCCCACCAGCGACGCCCGAGCGCCGGGGCGCTGACCACGCCCACCACCACCTGGTCGCCGTCCAGCAGCCCGATGAGCGTGGCCCACACGGGCACGCCGCGGACGAAGTTCTTGGTGCCGTCGATCGGGTCGATGATCCAGCGGCGCGGCCCGTGCCCGGTGTCGCCCATCTCCTCGCCGTGCACGGCGTCGCGCGGGCGCGCCCGGGACAGCTGCCCCCGCACGATCTCCTCCGCCGTCTTGTCGGCGTCGGTCACGGGGGTCAGGTCCGGCTTGGTCTCCACGCGCAGGTCCTGCGACTTGAACCGGGACATGGTCATCCCGTCGACCTGGTCCGCGATCACGTGGGCGAGGCGCAGGTCGTCGTCGTACCCGGGGCGCAGGCTCATGCCCGACACCGTAGTGGGTCGATCTCGCACGTCAGGGACGTGCGGGCTCGCGGTTGTCCGGTTCGCCGCTGCCGAGCCGGCTGGCCAGCAGCCGGCGGAAGGACTCGATCCGCGCCGCCCGCGCCGCCCGGGTCACGTCGTCGGGGGAGGCCTCGACCCACTCGTCGAGCGCGCAGTCCGGGGCGTCGTCGGCGTGCGTGCAGCCGCGCGGGCACTCCTCGGCCACCGCCGCGAGGTCCGCGAACGCGCCCAGCAGGTGCTGCGGGTCCACGTGCGCGAGCCCGAACGACCGCACGCCGGGGGTGTCGATGACCCACGTGGGCGCGCTGGTGCCCGGCACCCGCAGCGCCACCGCGGAGCTCGACGTGTGCCGCCCACGGCCGGTGACGTCGTTGACGATGCCCACGGCGCGGTACGTGCCGGGCACGAGGGCGTTCACCAGCGTCGACTTGCCGACGCCGGAGTGCCCCACCAGCACCGACGTCTTGCCCTCCAGCGCCGCTCGCACGTCGTCGAGCCCGTGGATGATCTTGCCCCCGACGGACGCCTGGGCGCTGGTGACCACCACCTCCACGCCGATCGGCGCGTACATCCCGACCAGCTCGGCGGGGTCGGCCAGGTCGGCCTTGGTCAGGGCCAGCAGCGCGTCCATCCGGGCGTCGTAGGCGGCGGCCACGCACCGGTCGATCATGCGGGTGCGCGGCTCGGGGTCCGCCAGGGCGGTGACGATCACCAGCTGGTCGGCGTTCGCGACGATGATCCGCTCGACCGGGTCGGTGTCGTCGGCCGTCCGCCGCAGCACGGTCCGGCGCTCGCCGATCCGCACGATGCGGGACAGGGAGCCCTCGTCCCCCGACGTGTCGCCGACGATGTCCACGCGGTCGCCCGGGACCACGCGGTCGCGGCCCAGCTCGCGGGCCTTCATCGCGATCGCGACGCGCTCGTCGGGACCGTCCGGGTCTACGAGGATCGCGTAGCGACCGCGGTCCACGGCGGTGACCAGCGCGACCTCGGCGTCGGCGTGCTCCGGGCGCTGCTTGGTCCGGGGGCGCGACCCACGACCCGGACGGATCCGGACGTCCCGCTCGTCGTAGCGCCGTGCCTGTGGACTCATCAGGCAAGCACGGCCGATCCGGCCAGCATGCCGCCCCAGAGCCCCACGAAGTCCGGGAGCGTCTTCGCGGTCGTCGCGACGTCCTGCACGTCCACCCCCGGCACCCGCAGCCCGACCAGGGCGCCCGCGGTGGCCATCCGGTGGTCCTCGTACGTGCGCCAGGTGCCACCGGTGAGCGGCCGCGGCGTGATGACGAGCCCGTCCGACGTCTGCTCTGCCTGGCCGCCCAGCCGCGTGATCTCGGCGGCCAGCGCGGCGAGCCGGTCGGTCTCGTGCCCGCGCAGGTGCGCGATGCCACGCAGCCTCGTGGACGAGTCGGCCAGGGCGGCCAGCGCGGCGATGGTCGGAGCGATCTCGCCCGCGGCGTGCAGGTCCAGGTCGACGCCGTGGATCGCGCCGGTCCCGGTCACGCTCAGCACGTCGCCGTCCAGTCGCGTGGTCGCACCCATGCGCTCGAGGATGCCCGGCAGGAGCCCGCCCGGCTGCGTCGTCGCCGTGGGCCAGCCCGGCACGCGCACGGTCCCCCCGGCGACCAGCGCCGCGCACAGGAACGGTGCCGCGTTGGACAGGTCGGGCTCGACGCGGACGTCCCGGCCCACGATCGGACCCGGCGCGACCTGCCAGATCGCCGGCCGCGAGTCGTCGACCTCGACGCCCGCCTCCCGCAGCAGCGCGACGGTCATCTCGATGTGCGGCAGGCTCGGCAGCGTCCGGCCGGTGTGCCGCAGGGTCAGCCCCTGCTCGAAGCGCGCGGCGGCGAGCAGCAGGCCGGACACGAACTGGCTCGATGCCGACGCGTCCACGTCGACCTGGCCGCCGCGCACGGAGCCACGACCGTGCACCGTGAACGGCAGGTGCCCGGGCTCCCCGTGCTCCTCGACGCGCACGCCCAGCGTCCGCAGCGCCGTGATCACCGGGCCCATGGGCCGCACCAGGGCCGCGTCGTCGCCGTCGAACCGGACCGGCCCCTCGGCGATCGCGGCGACCGCCGGCAGGAAGCGCATGACGGTCCCCGCCAGGCCGCACTGGACGCTCGCCGAGCCCTGCACCGCACCCGGCGTGACCACCCAGTCGGCGCCGTCCTCGTCGATCTGCGCGCCCAGGCTGGTGAGCGCGGCGGCCATCAGAGACGTGTCACGGGAGCGCAGCGCGCCGCGCAGGCGCCCCGGCGCGTCCGCGAGGGCGGCGAGGACGAGGTACCTGTTGGTCAGGGACTTCGATCCGGGCACGTCCACGAGGGCGTCCAGCGGGCCACGGGCAACCGGTGCGGTCCAGAGATCCATGGCACCCAGGCTAGTGGGGGTGCCGACGGGGTCAGGCGGACGTCTCAGGCTCGGTCAGTCGGTGGACTTCGCCGCGGCGTGCTCGGAGCGCGCCTTCTGCACCCGCCAGGTGATCCCGGGCCGACCTTCGAGGTCGACACCGGCGATCAGCGCCCCGCCGGTGAACGCGAGCGCGCGCACGAACCGTTCGCGCCGTGCCCGGCGCAGTGCCGGGTCCTCGCCCTTCGTGCGCTTGAACGGGAGGTTCAGCACGATTAGCGGAGCCGTCAGGACCGCCAGTGCCAGCGCGGCCGTGCGCGGCGCCTTGCCGACCGCGAGCAGCACGCCGGCGCCCGCCAGGGCGACACCGTGCACCTGGACGACGGTGGTCAGCTGACGGTCGCTGAGCTCGTAGCCCAGAGCCTCACCGGCCGGCCCGGTACGCACGGGCTCGGGCAGCCGGGCGCGCAGCGTGGTCAGCGCGCCGCGGGCGTCGGCAGCGTGCGCGGCGGGATGCCGGACGACGTCGAGACCCTCGGTGACGAACCACGAGGCGAACAGGGGGCGGGCGAGACGACGCAGCAGCACGGCAGCTCCTCCTACAGGGCGCCACCGGCGGCGGACGGTGCGTCGGTGGACTCGCCACCGTCACCGATCTGCTCGCGGGCGACGTAGTTCTCGAGGTCGAACAGGTTGTCGCCGGCACGCGTGGCGACGGTGAGCAGGGTGGTCGCCGACGCGACCTCCTCGACCTGCTCCTTGAGGAACCAGAGCAGGAACTGCTCGCCCAGCGCGTCGCCCTCGGCACGGGCCGCCGCGAAGATCGCCTCGATCTGCGTGGTGACCTGCTTCTCCTGCCGCAGGGCGAGCCCGATCGGCTCGGTGACGTGGCTGAAGTCGTTGCGCACCGCGCTGCCGCCGGGGATGGCGACGGGCAGGTCCCGGTCCAGCAGGTACTGCACGATCATCAGCGCGTGGTTGCGCTCCTCGATCGCCTGCCGGTAGTAGTGCCGCGCCAGCTGGGGGAGGTCCTGGCCGTCGAACCACACGGCGATCGCCACGTACTGCTGGTGGGCGTCGAACTCGTGGCCGATCTGCTCGCGCAGCAGGCGCAGGAACGTGGACTCGTCGGTGGTGCTCGTCATGCCGCCAACCTAGTGCCGTCCCTCGGGGTTCAGCACGAGGGAATGGCTCGCGCGCCCGTGCCGTTGTGCCCACCATGAGCTGCACCACCGAGGCGCCACCCGCCGCGACGTCCGTGACGGGCTGGGCCATCGGTATCCCCGTGGACACTCTTCCGCCCCAGGCGCTCGCGCAGATGCAGGCACCGACGGTGGATGTGGCGTACCGCACGCCGGTCGGTGGTCCTCAGCCTGCGGGGCTAGGCTCGACCGCGATGAGCGAGGACACGAACCGCGCGCCTGAGACCGAGGACGACGCGGCACGGACCGAGAGGTTCGAGGCGGAGGCGCTGGTCTACCTGGACCAGCTGTACGGCGCTGCCCTGCGGATGACGCGCAACCCGGCGGATGCCGAGGACCTGGTGCAGGAGACGTTCGCCAAGGCGTTCGCCGCGTTCCACCAGTACCGCCCGGGCACCAACCTCAAGGCGTGGCTGTACCGCATCCTGACCAACACGTACATCAACTCGTACCGCAAGAAGCAGCGCGAGCCCCAGCAGTCCCGGTCCGAGGAGATCGAGGACTGGCAGCTGGCCCGCGCCGAGTCGCACACGTCGAGGGGCCTGCGGTCTGCCGAGGCCGAGGCGCTCGACCACCTCCCGGACTCCGACATCAAGGACGCGCTGCAGCGTCTGCCGGAGGAGTTCCGGATCGCGGTGTACCTCGCCGACGTCGAGGGCTTCGCGTACAAGGAGATCGCCGAGATCATGGGGACGCCGATCGGGACGGTGATGTCCCGTCTGCACCGCGGCCGCGCGCAGCTGCGTGACCTGCTGTCGGACTACGCGCGGGGGCGTGGTCTGGTCGGGGTGGCCCCCGTCGCGCCGGAGGGCGAACGATGAACGAGAGTGACCTGTCGGCAGGCAACTGCGGCAACAACTGCGCCGACGCGCTCGACCGGTTGTGGGAGTACCTGGACGCCGAGCTGGGCGCGGTGGACGCCGCGACCGTCCGTGCGCACCTGTCGGAGTGTCAGGGCTGCCTCGAGGAGTACGACGTCGACGTGGTCGTCAAGACGCTCGTCCGTCGTGGCTGCCAGGAGGCGGCGCCGGAAGGGCTGCGCCTGAAGATCCACGAGCAGCTGACCGTCATGCGGGTCACGCTCGACTGAGCGACGAACGACGAAGGCCCGGGCAGCAACCGCTGCTCCGGGCCTTCCGACACTCTGTTCCCGAACGCTCAGGCGTTGGGACGGTTGCCGTGGTTCGCTGCGCTGCCCTTGCGGGAACGGCGCTTGCGGCCTCGCTTGCTCATGGGATCTCCTCAGGTTCTGGCGCCCGTGCTGCGCGCCGGACTCGCTCCATCGTCCCACATCTCGCGTGCACTCAAGTGCGGAGGCCTGGCGTCCGATATCCAGTGCGTGAGCCAGCCGACACAGTCCGTGATCCCGTTCCTGCACGCCCTCGCGAGCACGGGCGGTTCCGACCTGCACTGCAAGGTCGGATCCGCGCCCCGCGTGCGCGTCGACGGGCGGCTGCGCAAGCTGCAGGTGCCCGACCTCAAGCCGGCGGACACCGAGCGGATGCTCGAGGAGGTCCTGCCCGACGACCTGGTCGACAAGTTCCGTGAGCACCACGAGGCGGACTTCGCGTACTCGGTCTCCGGGGTCGGCCGGTTCCGCGTCAACGCCTACCAGGCGCGCGGCACCTACGGCATGGTCTTCCGCCGGGTCGCCGTGGGCGCCCAGGCGCTGGCCGAGCTGGCGCTGCCCGAGGTCATCGGCGAGCTGGCGCTGGAGCCGCGCGGCCTGGTCCTGGTGACCGGTCCCACCGGGTCGGGCAAGACGACGACGCTGGCCTCGATGGTCGACCTCATCAACACGCTGCGCGAGGTCAACATCGTCACGATCGAGGACCCGATCGAGATCCTGCACCAGGACAAGAAGTCGATCGTGTCCCAGCGCGAGGTCCGGCAGGACACCGCCGACTTCACGGTCGCCCTGCGTGCCGCGATGCGCCAGGACCCCGACGTGATCCTGGTCGGCGAGATGCGTGACGTCGAGACCGTGCGCGCGGCGCTGTCCGCCGCCGAGACCGGCCACCTCGTCCTGTCCACGCTGCACACGATCGACGCGGCCGAGACGATCAACCGCATCATCGACTTCTTCCCGCCGCACGAGCAGAAGCAGGTCCGCATCGCGCTGGCGCAGGCGCTGCGCGGCATCGTGTCGCAGCGCCTGGTCCGGCTGGCCGACGGCACGGGCCGGCGGCCCGCGATCGAGGTCATGATCAACACGGGCCGGACGCGCGAGGCGATCCTGGACCCCGAGGACGCCCCGCCCCTGATCGACCTGATCAAGGAGGGCGACTTCTACAAGATGCAGACGTTCGACCAGCACCTGTTCCAGCTGGTCCGCGACGACGTCATCACCTACGACGAGGCGCTCTCGGCGTCGACCAGCCCGCACGACCTCACGGTCGAGCTGCGGCAGGCCGGCCTCGTGTCCTGACGACCCTCCCGAGAGGAGCCCGTGACCGCATCGGTCACGGGCTCTTCTTGTGTGCTCGAACGCGATATGACGCGAGTGGTTGCGTCGTCGCGTAACGCGATATAACGTGTCTTCCGGAACGAGATATATCGCGAATGGGAGAGCATCATGGCAAGCGAGTCCTGGGTCGTCGCCGGCCCGCAGATCATCGAGATCGAGGCGATCACCAGCCTGCGCGTGCAGCTGGCCGGCGGTCGCGTCGACGTCGTGGCGCACGACGGCCCCGGTGCGCGCATCGAGGTGCACGCCGTCGACGGTCGGCCCCTGGAGGTCAGCCTCTCCGGTGACGGGGAGCTCCGGGTGGGCTACCAGTTCACGCTGGGCGGCTGGGACGGGTTCCTGGAGAAGTTCCGGAACTTCAGCGGCAAGGACAAGGCCGACGTGCACCTCGCCGTCCCGCGGGAGGTGCACGCCAAGGTCGGCACGGTGTCCGCCGACGGGCTGCTGGCCGGGATCGAGCAGGACGCGTCGGTGTCCACCGTCTCGGGCACGCTCATCACCGACGGCACCCGCGGTCGCCTCGGCGCCAACACGGTGTCCGGCGAGATCGTCGTCCGCGACCACCGCGGCGACCTCAAGCTCAACACGGTCTCCGGCGAGCTCGCCGCGTCGGGGGAGCTGAGCCTGGTGCAGGCCAACTCGGTCTCGGGCTCGCTGACCTTCGACGTGACGTCGGGGACCTCCAGCGTCACCGCGACGACCGTCTCCGGCGACGTCACCGTCCGGCTCCCCGAGGGCAAGGGCGTGCAGGTCAAGGGCCAGTCGGTGTCCGGGCGCCTCGTCGTCGACGGCGAGGAGTACAAGGGCACGACCCCGGGGCACCGCAAGGTCGACCTGCGCACCGGAGACGGCGCGTGCTTCGTGTCGTCCAGCACGGTCTCCGGGCACCTCACGGTGCTGCGCGGCGCAGGGACCGGGGTCGCGTGATGATGGCGCCCGTCTTCGCGCACGGACAGCTGCGCCTCTACCTGCTGTCGCTCCTGGAGGGTGGCCCCAAGCACGGCTACGAGCTCATCACGGCGCTCTCGGACCGGTTCGGCGGCACCTACCGCCCGAGCCCCGGCACGGTCTACCCGCGCCTGGCCCGGCTCGAGGAGGAGGGCCTGGTGCAGCGGGTCGACGAGGAGCGCAAGAGCACCTACGCCCTGACCGAGGCCGGCTACGCCGAGCTCGAGGCGCGCCGGGCCGAGCTCGGTCACCTCGAGGAGGGCATCGCGGAGTCCGTCCGGGAGCGTGCCGCGCAGGTGCGTGAGGACGTGCGCGGGTCCATGCGCGGGCTGCGCGCGGACCTCGCGGCGGCTGCTCAGCAGGCTCGCGCGTCGGCGGTCCCGCATGCCACCCAGGTGCCGGACGACCCGCGGCTGGCGTCGCACGTGCGCTACATGGACGCCGAAGCCATGATCCACCGGTTCCGCGACGAGATCCGGGCCGACCTGCGTCGAGCCGACTCCGGCGGGAAGGTCGAGCAGCTGACGGTCGACACGCTGCGGACCGTCCTGGACTCGGCACTGACCGCTGTACGAGGCACGCTGCGCTGACGGCCTGACGGCCTGACGGCCTGACGGCCTGACGGCCTGACGGCCTGACGG
>JADMIO011411905.1_pt1 | contig 23210 bp, 15 predicted proteins | sample 8958161 | NCBI WGS metagenome assembly JADMIO01 (sample SAMN16585339, study PRJNA669376) | soil metagenome | isolation source: Crop rotation soil | place: USA: Cullars Rotation, Alabama | collected 2011 | reverse complement strand
CCGCCGGTCCGCTCGGCAACAGCGCGAATGCCGTCACGTTTGGCACTCGCCTCACCTACACAGGCAGCACGGCGAGCAGCACAAAGAAGTTTGCGCTCACGGGCCAATACCCCACGTTTTATATCTTTTCGGCGGCGACGGAGCTCACGCTGAGTGGCGTGATCTCGGGCGCTACTTCGGGCGGCGGATTCATCAAAGACGGACCGGGCACGATGACGCTCAGCGGCGTGAATACCTACACCGGTGGGACGATAGTCAGCGTCGGGACCCTTAAACTTTTCGGTTCCGGCACTCTCGGCGCCAGCAGCGGCCCCCTCGCGGTAGGCGCCGGCATTCTCGACCTGAATGGCACGTCACAAACCGTGGGTGGTTTGGCCGGCGGTGGGACGATCGTCAACGACGGCGGCGGCGCGTCCACCCTCACGGTCAACAACACCACCTCGACCAATCCTTTCTCGGGCACAATCGCCGACCACGACAACGCCACCACCGGCACGATCGCCTTCACCAAGGGCGGCACGAGCTCTCTCGCGCTCAGCGGGAACAACAGCTACAGCGGCGCGACCACCGTCAATGGCGGCCTGCTCGTCGCCGCGAGCGCGAACGCGCTTGGCAATACCAGCGGCATCACGGTGAACAGCGGCGGCAGCCTGAGAATCAATCAGGACCTCGGCGCAGTGCCGATGACGATCGCGGGTGCAGGCTCTTCGGGCGAAGCCGGTGCCTTCGAAAATATCGGCACGGCGACTTACAGCGGACTGCTCAAGCTCGGCGCGAACGCCACCGTCGCGGCGCAATATTCCAGCGGAGGCAGCTCGCTCGCTTTGACCAACCCCGGCATCATCACCGGTTCCGGCTTCACGCTCACACTCGTGGCGCCTTACGGCACCGGCTCGATCGCGGGCGTCATTGGCACGGGCACCGGTGGCGTCACCATCAACGGCCCCCTCGGAAAGTGGACGCTGACCGGCGCCAACACCTTCTCCGGCGCGCTCTCCGTGCTCGACTTCGCCACGCTCGCCGTGCCGACCGTCAACAACGCCAGCACCGCCGGCCCGCTCGGCAACAGCGCCGCGGCGGTGACGCTCAATCAAGGCATCCTCGAATACACCGGAGCGACCGCGAGCAGCACCAAAAAGTTCACGCTCGCCACCAGCGGCACCTTTCAAATCGACACGGCGGCGACGGAACTCACGCTGAGCGGGGTCATCGCCAATGACCTCGTGGCCGGTGGGGATGCTTTGACCAAGATCGGTCCTGGCACGCTGACGCTGAGCGGCGTGAACACCTACAGCGGTGGCACGACGGTCAGCGAGGGCACGCTGAAACTCTCCGGCAGTGGCACGCTGGGCGCGATCACCGGCGACCTCTCGGTGGACAGCACGCTTGACCTGAACGGCACCTCACAAACCGTGGCCGGATTCGGCGGCGGCGGCACGGTGACGAACAACGGCGGCGGCACGTCCATTCTCACGGCCACACAGCCCAGCGCTACGCTCGGGCAATTTGACGGCACGATTGTCGATAACACCAACTCGACTGCCGGCACGGTCGCGTTCACCAAAGCGGGGGCGGGAGCACTTGTCCTCAGCGGCGCGAACACCTACAGCGGCGCGACGACGGTCAGCGCGGGCATGCTCGCTCTCGATAACAACAATGCGCTGGGCAGCACCACCGGAGGAACCACGGTGAGCAGCGGCGCGACGCTGCAGTTTTATAGCGGGCTCGATATTCCGGCCGAACCGATCACGATTTCCGGCACGGGCGCGGCCGGATATGGTGGCGCGCTGTTCCTCGCTGGCGGTGGCAGCTACGCTGGCCTGTTGAAGCTCGGCGCAAACGCCACGATCATTTCGAACGCCAGCACGTTCAACTTCACGAACACGGGCACCATCACCGGTGCGGGTTTCACGCTCACACTCGCCGGCGTGGGCGGCAACTCGATCGCCAGCATCATCGGCACTACCACCGGCGGCCTCACGGTGACCGGGGGAACCTGGTCGCTGACCGGCGCGAATACTTACACCGGCCTCACCACGATCAGCGGAGGTATCTTAAATATCCAAAATGCCAACGCGCTCGGTGGAACGACGAACGGCACCACCGTGGCGAGCGGCGCGACGTTGCAGGTCCAGGGCGGCATCACCGTCGGCGCGGAGCCGCTGACGATCAGCGGCACTGGCGCCGGCACGGGTGCCTTGGAAAACGTGAGCGACACGAACAGCTTCGGCGGCCTCATCAAGCTCGGCACCGGCGGCGCGACGATCTCGTCCGACGCGGGCACATTGAACCTGACGAATGCGGGCACGATCTTCGGCACGGCCACGGGCCTGCCGTTCACGCTCACGGGCGCGGGCGATGGCAGTCTCGCGAGCATTTGGAACGGCGGTATTTCAGGCACCGCCGGAGCGGGCACGCTCACCAAGAGTGGTGCCGGCAAGTGGACCCTCAGCGGCGCGAACACCTACACCGGCGCGACGACGATCAACGCGGGCGTGCTCGATGTGAAAAGCGTCACCGGGCTCGGCGCGATCGCGGGTGGCGTCTCCGTCGTGAGTGGCGCGACGTTGCAAATCGAGGGCGGCATCGCCATCGGCGCGGAGGCGCTCACGCTGCGCGGGACCGGCGCAAGCAGTGCGACGGGTGCGTTGGAAAACGTGAGCGGCACGAACAGCTACGCCGGGCTCGTCACGCTCGGTGCGGCCAGCACCATCTCCTCCGACTCCGGCACGCTCAGCCTCACCAACGCTGGCACGATCACCGGCCCGACCTTCAGCCTCACGCTCACGGGCTCGGGCAACGGATCGATCGCCAGCATCATCGGCACGACCAGCGGCGGCGTGACGAAGACCGGCCAGGGCACCTGGACGCTCAGCGGTGCAAACACCTTCACCGGCACGCTCTCGGTGCTCGGCGGCACCTTGGCCGTGCCGACCTTCAACAACGCCAGCGCCAGCGGCCCATTCGGCAACAGCGCCTCAGCCGTGGTGCTCGACGGCGGTGGGGCGATCGTCCTCGAATACACCGGCACGACGGCGAGCAGCAACAAGCCGTTCACCTTCATGAACAGCGGTATCGATTATGGTGCCGTCGGATTTCAAATCGACACCGCGGGGACCAATCTCACGCTGAGTGGCACCATCGCCGGGGGCAACAATGTGTTTTCCAAATACGGGCCGGGCACGCTCACGCTCACCGGCGCCAACGGTTTCTTCGCCGAGGTGAACGTCTCCCAAGGCACGCTGGTCGCCGCCGCTGCGGGTGCGATCGGCAGCAGCAGCCCCTTCGGAATCCTGATCCGGCCATCGGCCACCCTCCAAGTCGCCGGCGCTGGAAGTATCGACCGCATCGGCGATAGCGTGCCGCTCACGCTTGACGGGGGCACGTTTAGCACGGCCGGCTTGAGCAATGCGTCCGAGACGCTCGGCAGTTTCAGCCTCATCACCGCCAACTCGACGATCGATTTCGGCAGCGGCAGCGGCGACGACCTGATCTTCAGCGGCGTTGGCACACACGACGCGGGCATCAAGCTCGCGATTACGAATTGGAACGGCACCCTGTTGACCCTCGGCACCGCCACCAGTGACCGGCTGATCTTCAACGGGGTCAGCAGCGCCTTCACGAGCGTTTATTCCCAGGCCGATGTTACGTTCAATAGCGTTGCAGGCTACGTGACGATCCAATACGACGCGAATCACTACGAAGTCGTTGCGCCGGAGCCGGATTCCCTTTCGATCCTCGGTGCCGCCCTGCTCGGCCTCGCCAGCTTCCGTCGCCCCCGGAAAAACGCCGGTCGCTGAACGGCCCGGAGCGACGCGGTGATGTGCGTTTCCCGCGGGAGGTCGTGGATTTGGCTCATGGCGGAACACACTGCCCTTTGCTCCGTTGCCGTATGTCTTCCCGCCTCCTCCCGCTGCTGCTCATCCTCGGCTCTGCGATTGCTTTCGCGCAGCAAAAGGTCGAGCCGTTCGATCTCGCGGACGTGACGTTGCTCGACAGCCCGTTCAAGGCGGCGATGGAGCGCAATCGCGACTACCTGCTTTCGCTCGAGCCGGATCGGTTTCTGCACAACTTCCGCGTGATCGCTGGGCTGCCGCCGAAGGCGCCGCTCTATGGTGGGTGGGAAGGGCCGACGACCGGGGCGGGGCGTTGCCTGGGGCACTATCTCTCGGCGCTGTCGCTACAGTTTCGCGCGACGGGTGACCGGCGATTTAAGGAGCGCATCGATTACATCGTGGCTGAGCTGGCGCTTTGTCAGCAGGCGAATGGCGATGGTTTTCTCTCCGCGCAGGAAGGGGTGCGCGAGGCCTTCGCGGAGCTGGCGAAAGGGAAGGGCGATGCGCTCTTCAAGTCGCGGGTGCCCTGGTATATCCAGCACAAGATGCTCGCGGGGTTGCGGGATGCTTGTCTGCTCGCGGGAAACGAACAGGCGAAACAGGTGCTCATCCGCATCGGGGATTGGGCGGTGGAGACGACGCGTGCGCTCGACGAAGCGCAGTTTCAAATCATGATGCAGCGTGAGGTCGGCGGCATTCAGGAAGCGGTTGCGGATGGGTATGCGATCTCGGGCGATCCGCGGCATCTCGCGCTGGCGCAGCGGTTTTACCATCGCAAGGCGCAGGACCCGATCGCCAACGGCGAAGACAAGCTCGCCGGAGTCCATGCGAATACGCAGGTGCCGAAGGATCTCGGCGCGGCGCGGCTTTATGAGTTAACCGGCGACGAACGCTCCCGCGGCATGGCGGAGTTTTTCTGGGACCGCGTGGTGCATCACCACAGCTATGTGATGGGTGGCAATAGCGAGCACGAGCATTTCGGCGCGCCGGATGAGCTCGCCGCGCACCTCGGCACGGAGACGGCGGAGTCGTGCAACACTTACAACCTGCTCAAGCTCACCCGGCATCTCATCACGTGGGAGCCGAAGGTCGAGCAGGCGGACTACTGCGAGCGCGCGCTCTACAATCATATCCTCGCGTCGCAGGAGCCGCGGCAGGGGATGTTTGCTTATTTCATTTCGCTCAAGCCGGGGCACTTCCGCATTTTCAGCACGCCGCAGGATTCGTTCTGGTGCTGCGTCGGCACGGGCATGGAGAACCACGCGCGGTATGGGGAGAGCATCTATTTTCACGATGTGGCGAGCCTTTACGTGAACCTGTTCATTCCCTCGGAGCTGACGTGGAAAGAAAAGGGTGTCGTGGTGCGGCAGGAGACGCGCTATCCGGAATCGGGTGAGATGAAATTCACGCTCACCTGCGCCAAGCCGGTGCGATTCGCGCTCCGGCTGCGATATCCAGGCTGGGCTACGCCGGGATTCAGCGTCGCGGTAAATGGGGAATCCATTCCCGTCGCGGCGCAGGCGGGTAGCTATGTCGCGATCGATCGCGAATGGCGCGATGGAGACAGGATCGAAGCGCACATTCCTCTCGGTTTGCGCACGGAAGCGACGCCCGATGATCCGAAGAAGATCGCGATTCTTTACGGTCCGCTCGTGCTCGGCGGACAGTTCGGCACCGAAGGAATCGAGCCGCCGATTCCGTATGCGCTGAATCAGACCGATTATGCGCAGGTGCCCGATCCGGAGGTGCCGGTGCTGGTGACGAATGATCGTCCCGTCGAGAGCTGGGTCGAGCCGGTGACCGGGCGGCCGCTCACCTTCCGCACCAAAGGCGTCGGTCGTCCCAGCGACGTGACGCTCGTGCCGTTTTATCAGCAGTATTACGAGCGATCGGCGGTGTATTGGGATGTCTTCAGCGACGCACAGTGGAAGCAACGTGAAGCGGTGTATCTCGCGGAGCAGGAGCGCCGGCGGGCGTTCGAGGCGCGGCTGGTCGATGACTTCCGGCCCGGCGAGCAGCAGTCGGAGACAGATCATCATCTGGCGGGGGAGCGCACCGCGTCGGGCGTGGGCACGAGCGGTCGCAAGTGGCGTCATGCGACGGGCGGGTGGTTTTCGTTCGACATGAAAGTGCCGTCGGATGCGCCGGTGGATTTGCGGTGCACGTATTGGGGCAGTGACGGTGGGAACCGGATTTTCGATATCCTCGTGGATGGCGCACGCCTGACCACCGAGGCGCTCAAGGCCGAGCAGCCCGGCCAGCACATTGAGAAAACCTACGCTCTGCCGCTGGAACTGACGCGCGGCAAACAAACCGTGACGGTGCGTTTTCAAGCGCAGCCGGAGAATGTGGCGGGTGGGGTTTTCGGGTGTCAGGTGTTGCGTCGGGACTGATCGCTTCTCATCATCTCACCACCATGAGCCGCATCTCCCAAGCCGTCAGCATCCATCCGTATTTCAAAATTCATCCCGGTCAGATGGAGGCCGCGAAGGCGCTGCTGCCGCGGTTTGTCGAGAAGACGCAGAGCGAACCGAGGGCGCTCTATTATGAGTTCACGGTGAATGGGGATGAGGTCTTTTGCCGCGAGGCTTATGTGGGCGCGGAAGGCGCGCAGGCGCATCTGGATAACGTGGGCGAATTGCTGGGCGAGATGATGAAGATCGCGGATCTGGCGCGGCTCGAAATTCATGGGCCGGCGGCGGAACTCGATAAACTGCGCGGGCCGCTGGCGGCTTTTAACGCCGCGTGGTTTGTGCTCGTGTGAGTGTCCGCGTGCGCTGCGGCTAGCGCAGCGGGCGATGCTGTTTGTCGATCTCGCGGTCGAGCCATTGGTCCAGCTCATCGAGCGATTTCTGGCCGCGAAACGAAGGCGAAAACGGATCGAGCCGATCATAGCGTCGATAGAAGAGGAGTAGGATCAGGCCCGGGCAAGCCAGCAGGGCCGAACGCAACCAATGGCGCGCCATTTCGGCGCGGAATTCGCCGGGTTTGTCTTTTCCGTCCACCCATTGGGCGACGTGGTAGTAGGTTTTTTGGAGGAGCTCGTCCTGCACGTTGATCCACCCGAAAAATGCGCCCAGTCCGATTAACACCCAGGCCGTTCCAAGGAGCGCGAGCTTGCTTGTCGAACTCGCCCGGAAGCCGCGGCCCGGCGAGTTGAGCCAGCTGCCGAGGTCGCGCCAGGTGCTGGGCGGAGCGGTTTTGGACGGCTTCATGGCTGCGCCAATCGTCTCACGAATGGATCGTCTCTCAAGACAGATTGCAGGCTTGGCGGTGGCATCATTTTTGCAGAGAAATGCGGATGCCACTTCGTCGAATCCTCGTTGTCGTCGCGCTGCTTGGCGCGGTGTTGCTCACTGGTTGCTCGAGCCCGAGCTACACTTATCGCTATGTGCCGGGGAAGACGGCGACGCTGGTGGGTGGATATGCGACCCCGCCGGAAGGAGCGCCGGAACGGGTAAAGGTCGCGATTGCGGCGGCGAATCAGATCGTCGGCTCGCCCTACGAGTATGGTGGTGGGCACGGCCGTGGCGGGTCGCGTGGGTTCGATTGCTCCGGCACGGCGTCGCACGTGTTGTGTGCGGCGGGCTTGCTGGATAGCCCAATGCCGTCGCGCGGGTTCCGTCACTATGGGAGTTCGGGGGCTGGCGACTGGATCAGCGTGTATGCGCGCAAAGGGCATGTTTTCCTAGTGGTTGCGGGGCTGCGGCTCGATACGGGTTACACGGGCGAGAGCGATGGCCCGCGCTGGACCACGCGCAGCCGGCCTGCGCCGGGCGCGGCGATCCGCCATCCCGAGGGCGTGTAGAGGCTCGCTCCCAGCGAGGCCCGGTGCTATTTCGCGCCCATGAATCCGCTGCAGCACACCCGACTGAAGATTCGCCGCGAATTGGAAGCGCCTCCGGCTTTGCGCCGGTTTGGGAGCGGATGGATCAGCGGAGTGCTGGGTCTGGTGCTCGGCACCGGCGGGCTTCTGCTCGTGCTGGCGCTGCGGCTGCCGGGAACCTTCGCCATGCCGGAGACGCGTGCGGTGGAAGGCCAGGCGTGGTTTCGCATCGTGCTCCACTTTTTGCTGCTCGCGGCGTTTGGTTTTTCCGCGCTCAGTCTCGCGCTGCGGCCCAGCCGTGTCCTGGGCACGTGCGGTGTCATCGCGACACTGCTGGCGGCCTTGCTCGGTGGATCACAGGCGAGCGCCCTGGCGCCTGATCCGACGCCGCTGTTTTTCGGGCTCGATTGGTTCGTGCTGAATGTCCTGCTGACCGGCTTTTTATTCATCCCGATCGAACGGCTCTTCCCGCAGCGGGCGGATCAGGCGCTCTTTCGCGAGGAATGGCGCGAGGATCTTTTTTACTATCTCGTGAGCAGTCTGATGGTGCAGGCGCTGACCTTTCTCAGCTTCGCGCCGGCGAGGTCGATCGTGGCCATCGCGCCGTTGACCGCGGTGCGGGCGACAGTGAGCAGCCTGCCGATCGTGGTGCAGTTCTTCGCGATCATGTTTCTCACCGACTTCGTGCAGTATTGGGTGCATCGCGCTTTTCATCGCGTGCCGTGGCTGTGGAAGTTTCACGCCGTGCATCACTCCGCACGCAGCATGGACTGGATGGCCGGTGCGCGGATGCATTTCCTCGAAATCATCGTGCTACGCGGCACGACGGTGATTCCGATGTTCGTGCTCGGGTTCTCTCCGACGGCGGTGAATAGCTACATTCTGCTGGTGTATCTCTACTCGACCTTCGTGCACGCGAACCTCAACTGGCGCTTCCCGATCATCGAACGGTTCCTCGTTACGCCACGGTTTCACCATTGGCATCACGGCATCGAGCGCGAGGCGATCGATGTGAATTTTGCGATCCACTTTCCGCTCTTCGACCGGCTCTTCGGCACGCATCACCTGCCGCCGGACAAATGGCCCGAGGGTTATGGCATCGCCGGGCACCCTGTGCCGCTGGGTTATCTCGCGCAATTCCGCCATCCATTTTCGCGGAAGAAACGTGATGGCAGTGAGACCGGCGCGAATTGAACCTGCGCGCTATCTGCCGCGATCGGGTGTGAAAGGATTGGGGGACGAAGGCGGTGGAGAAGATGGCGCTGCCGCGGCGGTGCGTTTCAAGCGCCAGACGAAACCGGCGAGCGTCCAGAGCACGAGATAGCTGGCACCAACGCCAATGGCCCACGGCATGTAGTCGATAAAGGCAGCGTCGCGGACGCGGGCCGGGCCTTTCACCCGCGGCGGGTTGCCGGCGAGATAGCAGATCTCGGTTTCTTCGCCGATCTCCTTCGGCTGGATGTAAAATTCGCCGGATTCCAGGCGCGCGGTTTGCGGGTGGCCGGAGGGGTCCTGGTATTCGATCGTGTAATGATCCACCCAAGGCTTGCCCGTCGCTTTTTCGTAGTTTACGAGCTTGCCGGTGAGTGTGGCGGCAGTGTGCCAGCGCTGCGTGTCCTGAAGGCCCAGCCAACCGATGTAGACGAGCGCGACGAGGTGCAGCAGGGTGATGATGCGCTGAAGGGGATTGAAAGGGGTGGTGGAAGTGAGGCTGCTGGTGCTCCAGTGTTTGCGGATTTTCGCTTCCACATCGGGCTCGGCGGAGAGCTTCTTTTGCGCGTCGGTGATGGGGCCGGCGAAGTGTTTCGGGACATCGTCCGGTCGGCGCCAGACGATCTCGTTCACCTTACCCGCGCACAGCACGAGGCCGAGTCCGAGCTTGGGCAGCCAGAGGGTGCCGTCGTCGAGGAGGTCTTCGTCGGTGGGCGGTTTCGGGTCGAGAGGTTCGAGGTCGTCGAAGGGAGAAGCGACGGCGTCTTCCGGGCGCCAGGCGGCGTCGGGGGCAGCGTCGCCGAGGATGGCGAGCACTTCGTGAAGAGGCTGGTTGGCGATGGTCTGGCCGCGCCAGACGAAGTTCCAATTGTCGAGGCCGAGCTGGCGGACGGGTTGTTCGCCGTCTTCGGAAAAACGCAGTTCGAGGCCCCAGTCTTCGCCATCGGCCATCATCCAGCCGGGGGCGTCGTCGGACGTGGAGATTTCGGCGCCGGCGGCTTGCAGGATGCGCGTGGCTTCGGCGCGGCTCATGCCCGGACGCACGCCGTGCCAGGGTTCGGCGGTGGAGAGCTCGAAGGAGTGGGAAGGCTCGGGCATGATGAGGAGAGAAATTAAATGGATGGGGGACAGTAGGGGACAGTCCGGGACGCGAAGAAGCCGGCCCTCGCCTGGAAACCGCCGTGGTTGATCACGGCAGCGGCTCGGGCCGGCTTTCAGCGTGCAGGGTTATTGACCAGCGGTGTTGCGAGTGAAGTTAAAACTCGCGATCGTGGCCGGCCCGAGCGTGCCATTGGCGAGGATCGAACTGTAGCTCATTTCCATGGTGCGGAAGCTGAGGGTGACGGTTTCCCGCGGTTGGACGCTGGTGCGCGCCCCGGCCTGATCGACACTCGCGATGAAGACATCGGTGAGCGTGATTTTCAGGAAGGTGCCGGCAGGGACCGAATCCTGATCGTTCGCGAAGTAGTCGGCGTAGAGCGTCGCCTTGGCGATGCGCTGGCCGGACATGCAGGCGACGAAGAGCTTCGGCGACGCAGAGTCCACCGGCTTGGTGATCTCGATGGGCTTGATGACGGCCTTGCTCGGCGAGGCGGTGCCGCCGGCGACGGTGGCGAGGGCGCGCTGGAAGCCGGAGCTGTGGAAGTAATCCACGGCGATCTGGGCGGCGTGATTGGCGACGGTGACTTCACCCGGGATACCCTCGATATCGAGGTAGTAGTCCACATGCGCGGCGCGACTGATCGTCGCCGACATGAGGCAGGTGAGTGCGATGAGGAGTGATGTAGTGATGTGTTTCATAACGCCACGAGCATCGCTCCGCCGCGGAAATGCGGGTATAGCTCGACCGGGTTATGCCATCGCGCGCCTTCGCGCGGCCCTGTTTACAATGGCGAGAGTGCTGCGCCCAGGGTCGCTCCGACGGCGACGCCGATGGCGCCGAGCACCAGACCGATCCACCACATTTTGTGCGAGTGCCCCAGGATCGCGACGGAGCAGATGACGATGGAGATCTGGAGAAAGAGCGAGGCGAGGTCCGCGCGGTTGTCGATCTCGGCGCCGGCGTCGGCTTCCTTCTTCAAATCCTCGGCTTTCGTTTTGATCTCCGCCTTCTCCTTGTCGTAGCGGGCGGCTTCGCCTTTCAGGCGTTCGATCTCGGCTTTTTGATCGGTCGTGGCGAGGCGGGCGAGGAGTTCGCTCTGCATCTGCATCATCGTGCCCTTGATGCTCTTGGCCTGGTAGTAGGCCCACTGGTTGGATTCCTCGTTGGTCTTCACGATCTGCTGCGCCTGGCCGTTGTCGCCAGCGTTCTGGATGAAGGAGAGGACGATGGCGATGAGTGCGATGGACACGGCCACGCGTTTCTCAAAGGGATCGTTTGCTTCAGGAATTTCAGGTGCGTCGGCCATGGGTCGCTTTTTAGGGAGGTCGATGCGGCGAGGCCAAGCTCTATTGCGCGTCTTTGGTTTGATTTTCTCGCGGGTTGAAATTCGTGCCACTCCTCCTCCGCACATGAAGACGTTCTTCCCCGCTCTCGCTTTCCTGGCGTTTCAACTCAGCACCGCCCTAGCCGGCACAGAGTTTATCGAGGCGGAAAGTTTTACGTCCGCAGGCGGATGGACGGCGGTCTCCGACTCGAGCACGAAGGCGGCCTCTGGGCTCGCAACGCTGCGGGGTGGCAGTGGTGCGGCCGATGGTGTGGCGACGAAAACTGTCAGTATCAAGGACGCGGGGCATTATCGCATCTGGGTCCGCTACCAGAGCTACCCGACGGATCGCGGGCCTTTCAAGGTGACGGCGCTGGCGGGTGAGCGAACCCTGGGCAGCGAATTGTTCGATACGCAATTTGAGGGTCACAGCCCCCGCGACACGGAGACGTGGAAATCATTCGAGGCCGAGCTGCCGGAGGGCGAGGTGACGCTGCGGCTCAGCAAGCACGAGAACAAAAATGCGCGGGGAGCGGCGCGATCGGTCGATTGCCTGCTGCTGACGATGGACGAGCAACTGGTCCCCAACCATCTCAGCTACGGGGCGCAGACGTATGTGCGCGTGACGTTTGGCGAGGGCTACGACCGGCCGGTCTATGCGCACGTTTTTGCCGACCACTTTCACGCGCCGTGGTATCAGCACTACAGCCTCGCGCGCGACGGAGCGGTGGCGTCGACGGCGCCGAAGAAGGAGCAGATGCTGAACTCCGGCGAGCGAACGGCGTGGTGCAGCATCACGCCGATGATCTACCAGGATTCCGGGACGATGCTGAACATCTCGGCGCGGCACAGCTACACCGAGGTGGCCAAGCGCCTGCGGGCGACCTTCGAGTTTGCGACAGCGCCGGATGAAAAGGCGATCGTGCGGACGATTCATGCGGACTTCGAGCCAGCGGGGTTTGCGATCTTCCTGCCGCCGAATCTCCTCACACCGGAGAACATCGCGCTGTGCAAAACGGACCGCGAAATCGCCGAGGAGACTGGCCAGCAAGCGGATGCGCACTCGTGGCCGACCTACGGAAAGAAGCCCGAGCATTTTCCGTTTTTCGTGACGTCGAGCATCGAGTCGAGCACGGCCCCCCGGGATGCCGCCATGGTCGCGCGGGAACGCAAGACGCTCGATTACTTCGGCTACAGCGAAGAAGGGCATCGCCGCATCAGCGGGGTGTGGTTCATGAAGAACAAGTCCTACTGCCAGCCTGACCTGGCGATGATGAACGAACGAGCGACGGCGGCGGCGGCGCGGTTCAAGGCAGAAGGCGGGAACGTGAAGGAGATCACCTTCTGCGAGCTGATGGACGAGCCGACGGGCCAGACGCTCGAGGTGATGGCGAAGGATGCGGCGTATCAGGAACACTTCCGCGCGTGGCTGAAGACGATGGGGCGGACGCCAGCGGATCTGCTGGTCGGCGACTGGGAGGCGGTGCGGACGGTCACGCCGGACCAACGAAAGGAGTTTCCCGCGCTGTATTATTTCTCGCAGCGGTTTCGCACTCGCGCGCTCAGCGAATTCATGACGGTGCAGCGCGGGATTTTGGAGAAAGCCTACGGGCGGACGCTGCCGACGCTGGCGAATTTCAGCGACGGCGCGGTCTATGGGGGGAACTTCTGCGTGCAGGGAGTAGACTACTTCGAGTTGCTCGACTCGCCGGAGCAGAACGCGATCTGGGGTGAAGACTGGGCGAATTTTTCGTCCACGTATCAATGTGCCTCCTATAATGTGGATCTCATGCGGGCCGCGGCGCGGGAGCATGGGCAGATCATCGGCCAACACCTCATCGCGCATGCCGGTCGCAAGCCATGGGACATCAAGCTCAAGGCGACCAGCGAGGTCGCGCGCGGGGTGAAGATCATGAATAACTTTTGCTACGGCCCGAGCTGGGCGTCGCACGAAGGAGGACCGTATTGGCGGAGCAGTCTGTGGTATGCGAAGCCGGAGATGTGGATCGCGAATGCAGCCATCACCCGGGAGATCGGGGCGGTGGAAGATGCGCTGCTAGCGGCGATGCCTGCCCCGGCCAAAGTGGCGCTGCTTTACAGCACGGCGAGCGATGTCTGGACGATCGACGGCAGCCTCGCGACGGGCTTCGAGCGAATGCACACGTGGCTGGCGCTGACTCACGCGCAAGTGCCGGTGGATATCGTCTCCGAGCAGCAGGTGGCGAAGGGGCTGCTGGATGGTTATAGCGTCTGCTACTTTTCCGGGCCAAACCTCACGCAGGCCGCGGCGGCCCGGTTGAAGCAATGGGTGCAAAAGGGCGGAACGCTGTGGCTCACGGCGGGAGCGGCGGCGCGCGATGAGTTTGATCGCCCGCTTTCGACGCTGGATGATTTGCTGCCGGCGGTGCGAGAGGGCTGCGTGGACCTGCAGACCCAAACCGGGTCGGGCAGGAGCTTGCGCGCACTGGCGGTGAAAGATGAGGTGCGCTGGGACGGAGGAAGCGCTGCGGTGCTCGCGGCGAAGCAGGTGCTTCATCCGCGTGAAGGCGCCAATGTGTTGGCGCGCTTCAAGGACGAATCGCCCGCGGTGGTGGCTGGCTCTGCGGGCGAGGGGCGTATCGTTTGTGCGGGGTTCCTGCCGGCGCTGGCGTATATCAAATCCGCGCTCGATGCCCGCAACGCGATAGAGGAGCGGGTCAAGGCCGATCCGACCGCCGACACGGAAGGGATGCTCGAGCGGTCCGCCAATCCGTGGGAGTTTCCGGAGGAGTTGCGGCGCTTCATCCTGACGCCGACCCGCGATGCACACGTGGTGGGGCCGATCGAATGCAGCGTTCCGCTCGTGGATGCCATTTACATGCCGCACGAGAAAGGGGTGCTGATTCCCCTCGCCAACTACACCAACCGGCCCATCGCGAATCTCTCTTTGAAAGTAGCGGTGCGCGGTCCCGTCGCGAGCGTTGAGTCGGCCGTGCATGGGAGACTGGCCTCCACGCAGAGCCCGCAAGGGGTCCAGTTCTCCCTGCCCCTGGACAGCAACGACTTTGTGACGCTCACGTTCCGATGAGTGGCGGAGGGCGGCTTCGCCCTTTGGACTTGCCAGCCCCGGGGACCCTCCGCAGCTTGCGCGTCCTTTTATGTCCAGTCAGCTCGGCCAGATCTTTCGCATTTCGACGTGGGGTGAATCCCACGGCGGCGGTGTGGGCGTGGTGGTGGATGGCTGCCCGCCGCGGATCGAACTGAGCGAGGCCGACATCCAGCGCGACCTCGACCGGCGCCGGCCGGGGCAGAGCGAGATCGTGACGCCGCGCGACGAGAAGGACGAGGGGCGCATTCTCTCCGGCGTTTTCGAGGGGAAGACGCTCGGCACGCCGATCTGCATCGCGGTGATGAACAAAGATGCGCGGCCCGAATCCTACAAGGAGATGGAAACGGCCTTCCGTCCCTCGCACGCGGACTTCACCTACGAAGCCAAATACGGCATTCGCAACTGGCAGGGTGGGGGACGCGCTTCCGCGCGCGAGACCATCGGGCGCGTCGCCGCGGCGGCGGTGGCGAAGAAGGTGCTGGCGCAGCTGGCGCCGGGGCTGGAGATCGTGGCATTTGTGAAGTCGATCCATGAGCTGAACGCGGAGGTGGACATCGAGAAGGTGAAGTTCGAGGACGTGGAGGCGAACATCGTGCGGTGCCCGGATGCGGCGATGGCCGAGCGGATGATCGAGTTCATCAAGCAGGTGCGCAGCGAGGGCGACTCGGTCGGCGGGGTGATCGAGTGTGTGGTGCGCGGCGTGCCACCGGGACTTGGCGAACCGGTCTTCGACAAGCTCGAGGCTGAACTGGCGAAGGCGATGCTTTCGCTGCCGGCGACAAAGGGTTTCGAGATCGGGAGCGGTTTCGCGGGGAGCAAGCTGCGCGGTAGCGAGCACAACGATGCGTTCCGCATGCAGGAAGGCCGCGTGCGCACGGCGACGAATCGCAGCGGCGGCATCCAGGGCGGCATCAGCAACGGCGAGCCGATTTTCTTCCGCGTCGCGTTCAAGCCGACGGCCACGATCTTCCGCGCGCAGCAGACCGTGACGACAAGCGGCGAAGAGACCGAACTGAAGGCGCGCGGGCGCCATGACCCGTGCGTGCTGCCGCGGGCGGTGCCGATGGTGGAGGCGATGACGGCGCTGGTGTTGTGCGATCACGCGCTGCGGCAGCGGGCTCAAGTGAGTCAGTAATCGGTGCGCGTTGGCGAAAACTGATTACTGATTGCTCATCATGCCGCCCGACGGCCCAGACTCCGGCTTCATCCTCTTTTTAATCGGCGCTACGGTGCTCGTGCTCCTCATGGCCTGGCGCGGATGGCGGCTCGGAATCGTCCGACAGGCGTTGAGCATCGTCTCACTGGTGTTCGGCTACGTCGCGGGGATCTGGCTGGGCCGGTATCTCATCCCGGTGCTGCGGCCGGCCGGCTTTCCTGATCGCGTGCTGGCGGTCTTTGGGGCGGTGCTCGTGGGGCTGTTCGTTTATGTGGCGCTGATGATTGTGTGGGGCGTGATCTTCAAGCGGACCTCGCAGCAGAGCGTGGGGATTGTGAAGCTCGGGTTTGGCGCATCGGGGGCGTTGCTGGGGGCGATCTTTGGCGTGTTCCTTGTGTTCGTCTGCGTGGTTGCGATTCGGATTATCGGGTCGATCGCCGATGCGGAGGCGCATCCCCGGCGCGGGGCGCCGCCGCCGAGTCGGATCGCGTTGCGGGTGGCGGCGATGAAGCACTCGCTCGAGGGTGGACCAGCGGGGGCGATGATCGAGAAGATGGATCCGGTGCCCGGGAAGGTCTACGAAACGCTGGGCAAGGTCGGCAAACTGGCGGCGAGCCCGGACAGCATCGAGCGCTTTGCCGGCGACCGGGACGTGCATCGTGTCTCAGCGCATCCGAAGATCATTGCCCTGCGCGACGACGCTGAGGTGCAGCGTGCGATTCGCGATGGGGACTACATGTCTTTGCTACGGAATCCGAAAGTGATCGACGCGGCGAACGATCCCGAGGTGATGAAGCTGCTGGGGACTTTCGATCTGCAGAAGGCGCTGGATCACGCGCTGGGGCGGTAGATCCTCCTCGCGGTCATTCCGAGCGAAATGAAGGTGGAGAGACGGGCGGAATGAAGTCGAGGAATCCCGTGGAAGGCCCGGGCGACAGGGCTGCGAATGCTGGTGGTTGCTTGCAGCGAGAGTCGCACGATGCTCCACGGGGTTTGCTCGGCGCCCCCGCGCCGACCCTGCGGGCTGCCTGCGGCAGGCTTTGTCGCTCCGCTCCAATCTCGACTGCGCGCCGCACCGCCTGCGCCCACTGCGGCGCTTCGCTCGGAATGACCGCGAGTGGGAGGTATGTGCGGGCGCCTAGCGGCGCTGCTGGAGGAGGCCGTATTCGGCGCGGAGGCCGCGGACCTGGCTGTCGAGGGAACGCACTTCGCCTTCGCTGATGTCGCTGCTGCCGCGGGTCTCGGTGATGCGCGAGCGCAGGCTGCTGGTGCGTCCACTGCCGCCCGCGCGATCGACTTCGTCGAGCTGCGAAAGCATCCGGTTCAACTCGCCGCGTTGCCGGCGGATTTCGCTGGCATTGCTGCGGCTCTCGGCCTGCAGATGCCCGGTCTGCGAACGCGCGGCGCTGCCCCGCTCGTGCTCGAGCGAGACGGCTTCGTGCAAGGCCACCTGACGTTGCTTGGCCTTGGTCTCGCTCCAGCCGAAGAGCCCGCCTTGCGTCGGATCGCCCGTGGTTTCGCAAGCGGTGAGGGCGAGGGCGGCGATGGTGCCGGTGAGGATGAGATGCGGTTTCATGGAGTTAAGGGATGACACAAATCGGCGGCCGCGGATCACGCGGATGGATGAACCACGGATTTCACGGATAACACGGATGAAGGACTACGAAAGCTGAGTTGCTTGCATCGGGAGTCGCACGATGCTCCACGGGGTTCCTCGACTGCGCGCTACGAGTAGCCCGCCGCCGCATCAGAGAACGAATGACAAACGTCGGAGAATGCACGCGGGAGCGGCGGGTGTGGTGAAGGCTCATTGCAGGGCGCCGGAAACGGTCGTTCAGCGGCCCTGCACGCCTACCCCCAGACCCCGTAGCGAGTCAACCAGGCGCCCCAGGGCGGCCGTGTTGTCCGCCTGCAGGGCGTCGAGCCCCTCGCCCACATCCCACGTCCTGGCGGCCAGCACTGCGCGAGCAATCGCCTCCGTCGAGTCCGGGTTGACCCGCCAAGCCGGCGGCAGCCAATAGATCGCGTCCGATCCCACGACTGGCGTGCCGGCCGTCACACAATCGGCGGCCACGTAGTTGTAGGTTTCACTGAAGGACGCCTGCAACGCGACGGTCATCGAGCCAGCCAGCCGCTTGAAGGGCTCGTGGTCGAGCCAGCCGTGGGCCACAAAGCGGACGCCCGCCCGCCGGCAGAACTCAGGGATCACGGCCGCATCGCTGACCGAGCCGCACTCAGTGCGCGAGCCGTTGACGTGAAGCGTGATCCTTTCCCCGCCGCGCTCGGCGGCCAGGGCCACGGCGAAGGCCATGCCCACGGCATTTTTGAGCGAGCGATAGGCCCCGAAAATGCCGACGTGAAAGCCGGGCAGCCGGGCCGGAGATTGAAGAGTCAGCGCCTCGGGAGAATAGACGTTCGGCAGCTCGACCGCGTCGACACCGAGCGCCTTCAGCCCATCGACACACTCGCCCTTGATCGCCGCGAGCCTCACGTTCGGCCGCCGCCTCGCGAGGTCGGCCACGGCGAGCAGCGAACTCCACCCGGTGCCCTCTTGGGCGAGGAACTGTGGGCCGGAGTGATTCTTGACCAGAAAGACGGTGTCAGGGAACTCGACGGCGAGCCTGTCGATCGTGGCCGCCGGCACCCAAAAGGCCATCAGCACGACCACGCGAGGCACGGCCTTCCGCACGACGGCCGCGATGCTGTCCGGTGCGAGCTGCATCGCCCGCGCCACGATGCCCTGCGTCGCCAGCGCGTTGCACGAGTGCCACGCATTCCAGCCCAGTCCCTTGTGCCCGGTATTCTGGCGCGACAAGAAGAGCACGTCGGCGGGCTCGCTCGCCTCCTCATGCTCGACGCACTCGACGCAATCCCTGCAACCTTTGCCGCACCCCGCGCAGGGCTTCTTCGGCCGGCTGCTGGGTGCGACCGCCAGCGAGCGGCGGCCGAAGACTTCGGAGACCGCTCTCATACGCGGCGGACGGGACGGAGAATCGTCACGTCGAAGTTGAGGCTCGATTCTCTCTCCCCGTCACGCACCCAGCTAATCGCCCCGAGGCACGCAAGGCTATTCACGGCCTGCGGGTCACCGGCCCGTGCCACACGCTCCATCGCGCCCTGCAGAGCATCGCTGGTCACGTCAAACTCGATGAGGAACACCACATGCCCTTCGATCGTCTCGGTCGGCAGAGCCGTCGCCGCACCCTTCTCCAGCAACACCAGCTCCTCAGCGTCGCCAGTCTTCTGCCTCAGCGTGAGCCACAGCTCGTCGAACTCGCCGGCGTCGATGATGTCACGGCCGTAGTTGACCTCGCTCTCCTGCGTCGTGGTGGTTCCGGCCTCGGCATTCACGACGACCTTCGGCAGCCCGCGCGGCAGCGGCCCATTACGGAAGACCACGCGCACTCTGGCGTGGTAGCCGAGCGTAAACCACACGCCGCCGGCAAACGCGTAGCTCAGCACCTCGCGCGAATACATCATCACCTGCAGATCGCGGATGGTCGGGTCCGAGTTCAGCCAGCCGAGGAAAATCCCGCCGCTGATGATCATGCGCACCGTAGTGCGGACGATGTCCGGCGTTTCGTCGCAACAGACCTGGAGCGAAAGCTGCGCGTCGTAGATGCCGGGCGCGGTCGGCTTCCCCGTCAACGCCACCACCGCGTGCGTGTCTTCGGCGTAAGGACCGCCACACGCGGCCAGCGCTGCGGTTTCCACGCCATCCGGCGCGTCCGACAGATACCACTGCTTCGCCTCGCAATCGCCCGAGTAGAACGCCATCGCGAGCAGATCGGCGCCGACCCATCCGGTCACGATCTCCGGCGCGTCGATCTCGCCGCTGCTCGCCTCCAGCACATGGATCGGAATCGTCAGGTCGTTTTCGTCGGAGCCGTGCTCCAGATGCACCGTCATGAAAAATTCCCCGACCGCCGGCATATCCAGATGGATATGATGCAGCGGGACCGTGGTGCCGTCGGTCGGAATCGTCACGCCGGTCGGCAGGCTCGTCCCGGTCATCGTGTAGGGCTCGATGCCCTGCGGATTCGTCGTGCAGAGAATGGCGGCAGAATCGAGGGTGATGGCGCGGCCGACGTGGGCCGTGATCCCGCCGCCATAGGGCGTGATCGTGAGTGGAAGAAACGGTGTGGGCATGATTACGAGAGTTCGATTTCAGCAGGCTTGAAGTCGGCGAAGACAAAGCCGCGCGGGCTCGTCACGGCGTTGGGTGTGTCGAGATTGCGGAGGACGACGCGGACGAGGAAATTCGCCGCCGGTGGCACCGCACCCGCCGCCGACCAGGCGTTGTAGCGGAGCTGGTTCGCGGTGAAGGCCCCCTCGTCGTCGCGGATGATCGCCACGCCGAAGTGATGCGTCTCCGCGTTGCCGGTGATCACGATCGCCTGCTCCATCATCGCCGTCTCTACCCAGGTGATCGCTTCGAGATTGTCGGCCGTCGTCGCGGGCGTGGCTTGCACGGTCGGTTGTCCGACCTCGATGCGCAGCAGCATCTTCGCGCTTTCCATGTTCGGTTTGAGCAGCGCGACTTTGAGGTCGAAGCCCAGCGTCATCGTCTGTCCCGCGCGCAACATCCGATCGTTCACCGCCACCTGCGCCAGCCGCTTCGTGTGCTCCACCGCGAAGTAGCTCTTCGTCGCGTGCCACTTCTCCACGCGATACCATGTCACCCCGTCGCTCGCCACGAATCCATTGACCGGCACGATCGTACCGGTACGGCCGGCCGTCGCCGGCAGGTGCAGATTCCCGGCCGTGTCGTTCACGAAGACTTTATTCGTCTGCGTCGACGGCGCGGGCAGCGCGCTGCCCACGAGGATCGTCGAGACGTTATCCGCCGTCGCGTCATGCACCGCTGGCAGCAGCATCGGCGCGGCGAGCAGGCCCGCACCGCTCGTCGCGGCTTCGAGGAAGTTGAACCCCGCTGGGAAGATGCCGGGGAAGATCAGCATCACCGGCGCGAGCGTGATCTTCACGGCCGTCGCACCGTCCGTCGTCCGCACCAGCGGTGTCGTCGGCGCGAGGTCTTCGAGATCGCTCACGCGTCCGGCCAGCGAATCCAGGATCGCCTGCAGCCCGGTCACCTGCGCGATCTCAATCGCCAGCCCTTCCGCAAAGGCGCCCACGGTCTGCGCGCTCACGATTGTCACGCGCCAGGCGTTCAATGCCGGCGGATCACCGAGCGCCGCCACCGTCACGCTGTTGGCGTTCGTGATCCGCGCGCGGAAGTCGGTGCCCTCGATGAGCTGCAACCCGTTGCTCACGTTCTCGCGCACCCACACGTGGACCAGCTCGGTATCGAGTGCGTGATCGACGACGAAGCTCGTCGCCGCACCGTCGCCCGCCAACTCCGAATAAAACTCCTGCCCGGTGATCACGTTGTCCGGGTTGAACGGCTTGTAATCTTTCGGGCTGGGCGCCCGCAGCCAATCGATCGACTGCGTCGTCGCCTGCTCCGGCCAGATTAGCGGGCGCTGCAGCGTCACGTTCGTCGTGAAGGCGACGATCGTCTGCGTCGTGTCGTCATCGAGCGTCAGTGTCAGCCACACCTGCAGCGGCAGCGTCACGCTCTCCACGCGGCGCAGGATCGTTTCGAGTTCCGCGCGATCCAGCGCGAGCGTGAACGTAAGATCGCCCGGCGGTGGGCTGAGCGCCTCGATCGTCATCAGCGGCTGAGACGCGCCGGCCAGGTCATTGATGAACTCGATCGTCGCCGAGAAGTTGATTCCCTCCGTGACCTTGAAGTTTTCCCCGAGCACCGCTTCCAGCGCGGCCTGAATCTGCTCGATGCCATCGTTCACCGTCAGCTCCGCCGTGCGCGCCGTGTCGCCGTAGCGGATGATGTAGGTCGCCCGGAAATCCGGCGGCACGCGGAGCGACTGCAGCTCGTTCCACGCGAACTCGCCCGAAGTCCCGCCCTCGGTGATCCGCGTGATCGTCGGCGCATCCGGCAGCACGGCTTCCGCCGAGCTGGTGAACGCGACCTCCGCCTGGATGAGCCGCACGAAATGCTGCCACTGCCCGTCGACTTGGTAAGCGTCCACGTGCGCGAAGCTCACCGGGAAAAGCGTGTTGTCCCGCGCCGTGATCGCCACTTCCTCTTCCCCATCGCCGAAGACGATCCGGTAGGTGTCGTCGAGCTTCGTTACGGCGGCCGTGCCGAATGCCACCGTGATGGCCGTCTTCGCGTTGATCGCCGCCTGCAGTCCGCCCGGCGACACGTCGAAGGGTTGGGCATCGATCGTGTTGTCCGCCGTCTGCGCGCCGTCGCCAAACTGCAGCGCGAACTTGCCGCTCTCCGGCCGCGCGTCCACGCGGCCGATGCCCGCGCGCAGCGAAGCGACCGTCAGATCGGGCTCCACGGTGATCCCGTTGCGATCCTCCGTGAACCGCAGCGCCAGGGTCAGGGATTCGCCAAATCGGAACGGCGGCGGCGTCCACGCGTCATCGCCTGCGTTGGCGGTCTTCGTCGATAGATTGCAGATCAGGAGAGTCTTCATAAAAAGGAAGCCGCCGTCAGACGGTTTGCGTGAGTAGCGCCGGGTCGAAGGGCTCCGCGCGGAAGGGGTAGTCCGGGTCGAGCTTGGATTGCGTGCGCGCCCTCGCCGCCGCCGTCGCCTGCGAAGCCAGGCGCGCCTTTTTGTTCAGCCCGGTGTTCGTTGCGCTGGGCGCCGGCTCGGGCAGCACCGCGTCATGGCCTCCGCCCGTCGGCGTGTAGAAGGTGCCGGCCATCGAGTGCGACGTGACCAGGTTCAGCGCGTCCTGCAGGATGTCATTGATCGACGCGACCAGGTAATTCGTCACCAACGTGGCCGCGCCGGCCGCGAGCGGTGGAATGAACGGAATCGCCGGGTCGCCGCCATACTGGCGAAACCACGGCACCACGTGGTTCAGATTCCAGAAAAGGTGATGCCTCACAAAGGGCTGCCACGTCCCGTCCGGCTCGCTGCCGAGTGCCGCGTTCGGGGGCGAGAGCAGAAACACCGTCGCGATCAGCAGCTCGTCATACGCGGGTTCTTCGTAGACGCGCGCGAGCGGATCAATCCCCGCGATCTCACGCAGTGTCCCGCTCATCACTCGCAACGTATCGCCCGGCGCCGCGCTCCGCAGCGACAGCGTCTGCGACACATTCGAGATACCCGTTACCGGCCCCGGATGCGTCTCGATCGACGACGTGAGCGCCAGCCTCGGCTGGTGAATCCACAGGTCGCATGCGCGCAACAGCCGCAGCCCGCGCGGCACCTCCGCCGTCGTCTGACTCTCGACTGCGGCCTCATCGTCCCCACTCGCGCTCTGTGGTTTCTCTGCCGCGCCCCGATCCAGAAAGAACCGTGGCACCGCCGACGCATCCACGCCGTCAAAGCCCAGCGCCCGCCAGCTCAGCGGGATGGCTGGAGTGAGGTAGAGCGGCACATCGATCTGCTTTGTCCGCGTAGCGGCCTGCGCGAATGGCGGGTTATCGGAAAAGAACGGTTTGCCCGTCAGCGGATTGATCCCGAAATCCTGACCGCTGTTTTCTTGTTCCACTACCGTCGTCCGCCAGATCGGGCACTGCCCGTTCACGAATCCTGTCTTTACCGCCGCGACCCAGCTCTGCGTGCGCGCATTCCACACCGGGGCGACGGACCACGGATGACGCCACCGGCGGCGGCTGAAG
>JADMIO011000797.1_pt1 | contig 23213 bp, 15 predicted proteins | sample 8958161 | NCBI WGS metagenome assembly JADMIO01 (sample SAMN16585339, study PRJNA669376) | soil metagenome | isolation source: Crop rotation soil | place: USA: Cullars Rotation, Alabama | collected 2011 | reverse complement strand
GCCGCGACTTCAAGTCACGTGAATTCCAAGCTTCGGATCCCACTGTGCTGGAAAGAATTCGTATGACGGAATGTAAGCTCTCATCGAATTAATCTGCCGTCGCGTTTCGCTACCAGGATTGCCAGTTCAGGGATTTCTTTTTCACCGTGAATCTCAGCCATCAACGATCTGATGATTGTCATCAACCTCTCGGATAATTGAGCCCGCGAAGCGGGCGACAGAATGTGTCCACTTTTTTGGGAGCAAGCAGTTCTACGAGCAAGCGACACACCTATTAGTCGGAGCGATTCTGTATCTGTCGCCCCGTCGGAGCTGATTCTAAACTTGTTCTGAACCCCGGGCTCACGCCCGGGGCTACACTCTGGCCGCCGCTTCGCGGCTCTTTGACACTCTTCATCTTTCACACGCCCTCACCACCGACTCGAAAATCTTCATATAGCCCGTGCAGCGGCAGAGATTCCCGGCGAGTCCTTCACGAATGGCCGCTTCGTCAGGATGCGGGTTCTTTTCCAAAAGGCTGACGGCGGCGATCACCATGCCGGGCGTGCAGATGCCGCATTGCGCGCCACCGCAATCGATGAAGGCCTGCTGTACGGCGTGCAGTTGAGTCTCGCTAATCGCAACGCCTTCGATCGTCTTGATCGAGCAGCCTTCGACTTGCGCTACCGGAACAAGACAACTGTTCACTAGTTGGCCATCGATCAAGACGCTGCACGCGCCGCATTCGCCTTCACCGCAACCTTCTTTGGTACCGGTGAGACTCAGTTGCTCACGCAAGACGTCGAGCAGCCGTTCCATAGGAAAGGCGTCCAGAGTTCGCGGCTCGCGATTAACCACACAAGCTATTCTAGTTTTGGCTGTCATCGATTGCGTTTAGACGCCGGACTTGTCCGGCGCAAGTTACGGGCGCACAAGTGCGCCCTCTAAACGTTTGGACGTAAAAGCATATCACGTGAAACCACGCACGAAAGATTTTGGTTTCAGCCGTGACGGCGAGAGACTGCGACCAGGTTGTTATCGAAATCGAAAGCCTGGACCAACCAATCAATCTGCCGAGAGGCGCCGAGCGTGACCGTCGTGGGCGGCAAGAGTCCGTTACGAGCTGGCAGGGATTTATGGGGCCGGCTATTCAGAAAAACGTCGACGCGATCAATGCGCCGGCGCCGATCACTCGGCCGAACTTTTGAAGATGCGCTGATTCTCAGCGTTCGATTTCGGCCCGGCTGAACTGAAAGATGATAAAGCGGCTTGGTTGCCAAAATACGCGCTGCCCGCCGCACCATATCAGAATTCCGATGCATCAGATCGGTTTTGGTAATGTAGTGCCGGAAGTCGGGCGTAATTCCTAATTCTTCCAACGGACGGCCTTCGTACGGGCCGACGCGAACACTGCGACGCATGGCTAATTGAAACGAGGTATCGCGCGGTAGCGGTTTGAACTTGGTCGCGGCGTTCTTGCCGAGGGCCTCGACCAGTTGGTAGTAGTACCACAAGTTCGCTCCGCCGGCGCCGGTGTTGCCGCTGGTGCCGAGGATTTCCCCAATTTTATGGTCCTGAAAACCTGCGGAAAAAATGTCGGTCGTGCTGTATGAGAGCGCGTCGGTGATCAGAATTACCGGGCCGTAGTAAACCTGGCCAATCTCATTACACCAGCTTTCCGGCTGCAGCGGAAAACCCATCGAGTAGGTCGCGCCGGTCTTGACCGATTCGGCAATCGAGTCCGCCCAACGGTAAAGATCCTTGCCCTTTGGCGCGCGCCGGCAAATCTCGAGATTGAGAGGCGTATTTATGAACTCAAACGGTTCCGGTTTGATGCGCCGCGGCGTGAACAATTGCAGCAGGCGCTCGCCGGCGCGAATGGTGCCGCCCGGGTTTCCCCGCACGTCGATAATCAGTCCTTCCTGCGGAAAGTTCGGCGCGGTAATGATGCGGCGTACTTCATTGACGAACTGATCGATTACCTCGCGCGTGTCCTTGACCTCGAAGCTGAACAAACGGATGTAGCCGTAATCGCGGCCGGCCACAGTCCGAGTCTCAGCGTCAAGATTCTCTTTGAAGGCCTGGACCTTGATCGGATGCGGTCGCGCAAAAAAAGTTTTCTTGAACTGATTGATTTTCGTCTTTTTGACGTCTACCGCGGCGCGCTTCTCTTCGGTTCGCTTGGGCCTGCCCGGGGGACGTTTCGAGTCGTAGACCCACCACACAAAGCGCATCGAAAATTCTTCTCCCGCCTTTGTGCGATAGGTTAGGTCGACCCACTTCTCGTCCGGCGGCAGCGAACTATCAAGTGGACGCACGGTGAGGTTGTCGAGTCCACGCGCGAGTCGCGCTTCGGGATTGCTGCCTGCCTGGCTCTCGCCATTCAATTCGATGGCGCGACGAATCGGCACTCCGTTCCAATAGAGCGCTTCGACTCCTGGTTCGAAAAAGACCGCGCTCGACCCGGCCAGGGAGTTCTTTTCGAGCATTTGATTGAGCACTCGGGTAATCAAAAACTTTTCAGTCCGCCCGCCTTTGCCGTCGGGTTCGAAGTATTGCTCAACCAGGAAAGGCAGAAACGCTATCTGATCGGCGAACGGTGTCGGCAGGAAATAGGCAGTATGAACGTCACGGAGCGAAGCGAATATCTCGAGAATCCGATTGTGAAACTGCATCACAGGTTCCAGCTCGCTGCCCTTCGTGTCCAGGCGATACTTGAGCAACTTCAGTCGCTGAATCGGATTGATTGCGTGCATCGCCTGCTTCAGCGGCAGGTGCACGTAATTCATGTCGAGCAACAGCAGCGCCTGCTCGACTATTCGCAGGCGATGCTCGCGCGACAAATGGCTCACTCGTTCAGCGGACTTAAGAAACTCGGCCAGCGGTTTCATCCGGCCGGAGCCCTCGATGTCTATGAAAGTGGCGGCAGAACCTGTTTCCTTATCTGACACGGATTTTGTGAGTTGGGCGGCGGGTTAAGTGCCGTTGGCGTTGCGGCCTGAGGCGAAACATCAGCGCCAACGGCATTGATTATCTGAGCGGTGAACTTATCTTTTCTTCGCCGCCTTTTTCTTGGCCGTCTTCTTTGCCGGCGGTCGCTTGCGTCCGCCGCCACCACCACCTGGATCACCCTGTCCCGTTCCAAAGAGAATTGTTGAAGGGAATGTCATTTTTTGTTCTCTCCTTTGAGCTGAGTTGATTTGACTTCAGACTAACCACGTATTTGCCCGAGCTGTTTTCGATATATCTGAATGTCAGACCGTCGCAAATAACTTTCGTAACTGTCAGCGCCCCAAATCTGCTGCAAGGCGTTGCAGGCAGCTTCGGCTCGCGAAGCGTAATCGCGTGCGGCCGATTTATCGCCCGCGGCATCACTGGCGCGAGCAGCGATTAGAAGCGCGCGCCATTCTGAATCTTTCTGCCCGGATTGTCCAAATATTTTTTGCGCTTCCAGGGCAGTCTGAATCGCCGCGGCAGTGTCCTTGTTGAGCAGCATCGCTTCCGCCAACGCCAGTTGTGCGCCGGTGATGAGCGTTCGTGATTTCAGTCCCTGCGCCATCGTGAGCGCTTCTTCGCAAAGCTTTCTTCCTTCGGCCGTCGAACCGGACATCGCTTGTCCCAAACCCAGGGTGGCCTTGGCCTGGAGCGCGACGTCCGGAAACTTATCGCTCAAGTCCAGGGCCGCCTGCGCTTCCTTCTTTGCGTCTGCGTACTGGCCCTGGCTCAGGGCCATCTGCGCTCTTATCAAATGCACCCAGGCCAGCACAGTTTTGATTTGCGCCTCTTTCTTATTCGCGAGGTCAAACGCGGCGTCCAGCGCCTGACGCGCGTCATCGTAACGTCCCAACCGCCAGAGATACTTGCCGCGATTAAGTTGGGTTGAAGCAAGGCCCCGTCCGGATTGCGATGCCTCATCGATTTTGAGCTTTTCATCGAGATGAGCCAGGGCCTCTGTATATTTTTCCTGATTGTCCCCAATCAGGTTAGCCAGGCTCATGTGCGAATCGCCCACCCCTGTTTGGTCGCCCGCCTGCTTTACCAGCTCGCTTTGCTCCTGAAAGAGACGCAGCGCCGTTTCGTCCTCGCCTTTGTCCTGGTAGGCCCTTCCCAGCACTGTCAACGCGATAGATGTTTCGCGGCGGTAACCGGCGGGCTTATAAAAATCCAAAGCTGTCTGTGCCTCAGAGATCGCCGCGTCGTTATCGCTCTGCAGATAAAACAAACGGCCCAGCGAGAGGTGCGCCCGCATCTCGATCGCCCTGGCATTGTCGCGGCGCGCCAGGTCCAACGCTTGCTGATAGTAAGTGCGGGCGCCGTCAAAATTTCCCCGGTTCATCAGGATGAGACCCAGATCAATTAGCCCATTGGCCGCCACAAACTTGATGTCGCTTATTTGCGCCACCCGGATTGCATCGGCCGCAAGTTCCTGCGCGCGATCAAGGTTTCCTTCATCTCGATAGACGAGCGCCAGTTGCAGCTCCGTCCGGGTAAGCTGATAGTCATTTTTCTGAGTCTTCAAAGAGTCGAGCACCTTTTGAAACTCGGCCTTTGCCTCAGCCAGTTTACCGGTGCCTGAGAACAGGACGCCGCGCTGGAAAACAACTTCGACCAGGCCTTCGTTATTAGTCAGCACCTGATAAATCTGTTCCGCGTGCTGGAATGCCTGCTCGGCGTTCTCGGTTTTTCGACTGCGGCTGTACGCCATTCCCAGGCGCAGGAAAGCCCCAGCCGATTGACCGTCGAGCGTGGTCGCTTTCAAATAATTCTCGATCGCTTTGTCGAGTTGTTCGTTTCGCTCGTAGGAGCGGCCAAGTTCGACCGCGGCGTTGGCCTTATCGTTGGCAGCGGTCTGCTCGAAAACCTTTTCGTAAGTCGCGCGCGCGCCGGTGAAATCATGCCGCGCGGTGGCATCGATCGCATCCAGGCGCAGCTTGTCGATGGCCGGCAAGCTGCGTTTGCCGGCCAATGAATTCGCCGTCAGCAGCTCATCTTTTGCCTGTTCAGAATTGCCAATTTCAAGATAAGCCTCAGCCAGGCGCGCGTGGGCCGGAGCATACTGAGGATCTAAAGTGACTGACTGTTTCAGCACTTTGCTGGCTTGAAAATAGGTCGCTGCCCGCAGCGCTGAAAGACCCTGATCATAAAAGAATTGAGCCTCAGGCGTCGGCTGATAAGGTGAGGCCCGCCACACGCGCACGCCGATAAATCCCATGATGATCAAGAACGCCGCGGCCGCAAGCAATGCCTGCACCCATCGCAGGTTGAGTGCCTGCCGCGCCTTTTCTTTGAAGCCCGGCGCCGCAGGATGTCGGGTTACGCTGGGCAAGAGTTCCGTCGCGCCCGACATTAACCCGCGAACGTCTTTCAGGTCATGCAGCAACTCGTCGATGGTTTGATAGCGCTCGGTTAATTCCTTCGCCATGGCCTTGAGAATTATCCGTTCCAGCAGCGGCGGGATTAGCGGGTTCAATTCGGACGGCTTGCGCGGATCTACCTGCAACACCTTGGAAGAGATTTCAATTTTGCTGCTGCCCGTAAAAGGAGGAGTGCCGGCGGCGCATTCGTAGAGCAACACCCCCAGCGAGAAGACATCGCTGCGCGCATCGACACCCATGCCCTTCAGTTGCTCCGGCGACATATAGGCAACCGTACCCACGATGTAGCCCTCTTCGGTGAGTTGGGTCTCGGTTTTCGCTTCCGGGTCGGTGGGCCGATCCTTTTGCGTCATGCGCGCCAGGCCGAAGTCCAAAACCTTGACTTGCCCGCGCGGAGTGATAATGACGTTCTGCGGTTTGATGTCGCGATGGATGACGCCGCGCGAATGTGCTTCCGAAAGGGCTTCGGCCACCTGGATGCCTATGTCCAGAACCTCGTCGGTGGTCAGAGACGATTCCAGAAGCTTCTGGCCGAGCGTTTCACCCTGGACATACTGCATGACGATGAAGACGCAATTTCCGTCTTCGTTCACTTCGTGAATCGCGCAGATGTTCGGATGATCGAGGGTGGCGGCGGCCCTGGCCTCGCGGAACAATCGCCGGCGTGCCTGGGCATCGTCGATCGATCTGGCCGGCAGAGTTTTGATGGCGACCTTGCGCTCGAGCTTCGTGTCTTCAGCCAGAAACACTTCACCCATTCCGCCCGCGCCGAGCTTTTCAATTATTCGGTAGTGAGCAATGCGCCGCGCAGCCAAGCTTACCTCGTGACAGTCATCGAGTGAGCGGGGATCAAGTTCATGTTATTTGTACGATTACGACTGAGCTCTCTCTACGTGTAATTGTTGAGGTTCTACTCGTAAGCAAGTTCATTGTCAATGAGTGATTTTAGAAGAATTGGGCCAGTCTAAAAGATTGCCACTGCACTGATTATTGGAATACGAATTATGTTGTGCGGAATGTTTGCTCAGAATCCCTACGCAGTATTATTCGCGGCTTTGGCAAGGACCATTTCGGGCATGAGCGGGATCTGATTAAATGAGAGGCCAGTAGCATTCTCGATCGCATTCAGGATTGCCGGAGCCGGGCCGTCCATCGGCAACTCGCCGATGCCTTTGGCGCCGGCCGGCCCAAAGGCGTAGGGGTTCTCTGCGAAGTAGACGCGAATCGGCGGGACGTCAGCTGCCGTCGGCATGATGTAGTTGGTCATCTGGCCGTTCGCCATTCGCCCGTTTTGCCAGACGACATTTTCATAGAGCGTCATGCCAATCGCCTGCGCGACGCCGCCCTCGATTTGTCCGGCTGCCAGCACTGGATTGATGACGCGGCCCACTTCCTGCACGGCAACAAAATCGTCGACATGCGCTTCGTAAGTCAGGCTGTCGTAAGAGATTTCCGCCACGTAAATCGCCCAGGCAAAAGCGCCGTAAGCTTCGCCCTCATACTTCGCATCATCCCAGTGAACATTTGGCGGTGGCTGATATTGGCTGAAGCTTTTCAAAGGGCCGTGTTGCGCAATGTATTCGCTGCACGCTCTTTGAAAATCCTCTTGAATGAATTGGTCTTTCAGGAGGCCACTACCGATGAGCGTCTGCTTCAATCCCAGGACTGCCGATTCAACCAGCTTGCCGACAATCATGCACGTACGCGAAGCCACTGTCGGTCCGCTATTCGGAACGTTCGCAGTATCGGGCTGCACCACTTCAAACAAATCGTAATCAAGGCCCAACGCTTCCGCCGCAATCTGCGCAAAGATTGTGTTGGTGCCCTGCCCAATCTCTGTGCTGGCCGCGAGAATCTTGACGCGTCCTTCGGCGGTCGCTTCCGCCCCCACGACCGATTGCAAATAGACTTCGCCCGATCCGGTAAAGCCGGCGCCATGCATGAACGCCGCGAAACCAATGCCTTTCTTGTAACGCAAACTGTTAGTTTGCGACTGACCGTCGTTCGCAGGCGCTCGCAAACTAACAGTTTGCGCTACATTCTCGCGCGCGAACCTTTCGCGCTTCGCGTGGTAATCCGTCAACTCAAACGCGCGCTTCATCAACCCTTCGAGATCAACCTGCTCGCGAATGATCTGATTCGTCGCCGTGGTCTCGCCTTCTTTTATGAAGTTGCGCCGGCGAAATTCGTCAGGAGTTAATCCCAGGGTCCGCGCCACCTTATCCATCTGCCGCTCCAGAGCAAAGATGCTTTGCGGCGCGCCAAACCCGCGAAACGCGCCGTGCGGCGGCACGTTCGTCGCCACCGCCTTGCTCTCGATGCGCACGTTCGGACAAAAGTAAGGACCAGCCGCGTGAATCGTACCGCGCGAAAGCACCACCGGCGACAAAGTGCAGTACGCGCCGCCGTCGATGACAAATTCGATCTGCTGCGCGAGCAGCTTCCCGTCTTTAGTCACTGCCGTCTTGTGTCGCGTGCGTGAAGGATGCCGCTTTGTGGTCGCGACCATGTCTTCGGCGCGGTCATAGATCATCTTCACCGGCTTGCCTGACTTCCATGACAAAAGCGCCGCGTGTCCCGCGACGAGCGATGGATATTCTTCCTTCCCGCCAAACCCGCCGCCGGTTTCAGTCTGAATCACGCGAATCTTTTCTTCCGGCAAGCCAAACAATTTGATGAGCGCTTTGTGCACGTAGTAAGGACACTGCATCGATCCCCAAACCGTCACCCCATCGTTTGGATTCGCAATCGCAATCGCGCCGTTGTTCTCGATGTAAAGCTGCTCCTGCGCGCCCGTTTCGTATTCTCCTTCAACGATGAAATCTGCGTCGGCCCAAACGTCGTCGACATTCCCTTTATCGACGAGGAACGTTTTGAAGACATTGTCATCACCCCAGATGATTTCCTTTCCCGCGAGTGAATCGTCCAATGAAAAAATCGCCGGCAGCTCTTCGTATTCAATGCGCACATGCCGGCGCGCCTCTTCGAGCAGGTATTTGTCGTGATGAGCCAGCAAGACGATCGGCTCTTCGGGATGATTGACAACTTCATCAGCCAGATACGGTTGGTCATTAAGAATCAGCGCAACATAATTTTCACCGGGAATGTCCTTAGCCGTGACGATCGTAAATTCTTCCCAGGGAATGAAGTCAGTACCGCCTCCGGTAGCGGGCGGTTGATCATAAGAGATCGACGTGATGCGCCCACGCGGAACCGAACTTCGCACCGTCACCCCATGCAGCATCCCGTCGAATTTCAGATCATCGACATAGAGAGCCGCGCCCGTAACCTTCTTACGACCTTCTTTGCGAGGAATGGGCTTACCGACGAGCGTCATAGTTGAAAATTTGAGCACTCGCACTTAGCGAATGGCGAGAGTTATCAATAAAAGAACGATGCCCGCGGCAATCGAAACAAAGAACGCGACGACTACGGAAGTTCGCCACCATTCTTTTCTCTCATATCGCTTCTTACCTTGTCCTATTGAAAAAACGCCGACTGGAAATAGGGCCTTCTGAGTTCGATTTAGAACAAATACAGCAATTCCGGCGGCCAGGAAAATGGCAAGAGTTGTTACTGAGCCTAGGATAGTGGCCTTTGGATCGTTGGGATTTGAGCCTTCAGACTTCCACCTGCCAGTCAGAAGATTGAAAGCAACAAAAAAAACGAGACCAATAAACGAAAGGCCGAGAAAAGCAGCCACAATATTCAAGGCATCCCGCTGAGCAAAAAAGGCATACCATGGTTTGGTGCTCGCAAGTCGATCTTGAAAATCAGAACTCAGAGCCAACACTGCTTCCTCAGGGCCTTCAATACTTAAGTAGACGTTCGAACCCTTCTTGTTTTCAAATTCTATCCGTGCTGTTCGATCAAAGTTGTCCGTCATCGCTGACAAACTCAAGGAGGTGATTTCCTTAGATGCTGAGTTCTCAAACTCCAATAATTCGTCGATGTTTTTAAGTTTCCTTTCAAGGTTGTCTGCGCATTTGACCGATAGATTACGCAAAGGGGCGAAGACTAGGATTGCATCGACCAGCTTTCTGATCTCGTTTTCGTCGAGTACGAAAACGTGATCGATAAATTCTTTTCGGGTGGCATTCATGTTTGTACAGCGCTCCTAAAGAGAGGAAAGTCTCGCTCTTCTACATTTAGCCCCAAATCAGATCTCCACCGGCACGCGCACGCGCCCGCCGCCTTCTTCACGCGAATGCATCGTCTCGGCCTCGCTGGTGATGCGCGTCGGGTACTTCTCGTTCCAACAGGCGACGCATGAGGCCTTCGGATCCAAACCTGTAGCAGTCAGCATGCCCTCGAGCGTCAGATAACCGAGCGAGTCGGCGCCGATAAAATCACGGATGCCTTCGACTGAATAGTTCGCGGCGATCAATTCCGATTTGTTGGGCGTGTCGACGCCGTAATAGCAGGGGCTGATGGTCGGCGGACATGAGATGCGCACGTGAATCTCTTTGGCTCCGGCTTCACGCACCATGCGCACGATTTTCTTTGAGGTGGTGCCGCGCACGATGGAATCATCGATCAAAACGATCCGTTTACCCTCGATCAAATCGCGCACCGGGTTGAGCTTGATGCGCACCCCAAAGCTGCGAATGGATTGTTGGGGCTCGATAAACGTGCGGCCAACGTAGTGGTTGCGCACCAGGCCAAACCGGAAGGGCAGGCCGCTTTCCGCTGAATAACCAATCGCCGCAGGCACACCCGAATCGGGAACGGGAACGACCAGGTCCGCATCCGCCGGTTGTTCAATGGCCAGCCGTTCGCCCATCTTATGCCGCGACCGATTGACTGATTGTCCAAAGATTTTTGAATCAGGCCGCGAAAAATAAACATGTTCGAAGACGCACATCGAGTGTTGCTGCGGCTTCAAAGGATGCGTGGAACGCAAACCTTCTTCATTGATCACGACCATCTCACCGGGCTCGATGTCGCGGACATATTCCGCATCGATCAGATCGAAAGCGCACGTTTCTGAAGCGATGACCCAGGCGTCGTTCAGGCGGCCGAGCGCCAGCGGGCGAAAGCCGCGCGGATCGCGAATCGCGATCATTTCACGCGGCGTCAGGAACAGCGTGGAAAAAGCGCCTTCCGTCTCACGCATTACTTCGGCGATTGCGTCAGCGACTGTGCTCGCGCGCGAACGCGCCACTCCGTGGAGGATTACTTCCGTGTCTGAGGTCGAGGAAAAGATCGCGCCTTCGCGTTCCAGACGCTTGCGCTCTTCACTCGCAAAGGGCAGATTGCCGTTGTGGCAGACGGCGATCTGGCCGTGCTGACAAGTAACTGAGAAGGGCTGGCATTCGCGAATTGAAACTTCGCCGGCGGTTGAATAGCGCACGTGCCCAATCGCAGCCTGACCGGGAAGACGATCGAGCCGCGCCTGATTGAAGGCTTCCGAAACATGTCCCATCTCGCGTTCGGAAATCAGTTGCTCGCCATTGGCGACAACTATGCCACACGATTCCTGGCCACGATGCTGCAACGCATAAAGACCAAGATAGGTCAGGCGCGCGGCTTCAGAGTGACCATAGATGCCGAAGACGCCGCACTCTTCGCGTAACTTGTCGTCCAGCAGATTCGTCATTACGATTCGGATTATAACCAGTTGCGCAGGTTTCGACTATAAGGTTGTACGCAACGCGAATGCGATTTAAAACATTCGAGGAAGAAAAGTCTCGGCTATGCCGTCTCATGTTGGGTACGCACGCCTCCGGCGTGCAGGGAGACGCGTGCGTACCCAGACGGATTAGATATCAGGATTGAAAAGAGGGGGAATAAAAGTGAAGCGAAGATCAAAAGCAGCAATAATGTACATCGTCGTATCGGCGATCGTTTGCGCGGGCTCTGTTCTGGCGATCGCGATGTCACGCAATGTAAGCGCGGTTGCGACGCCAGGCGATGCGAGTTCCGTCTACAACAGCAAATGCGCGAGCTGCCATGGCCGCGACGGACGCGCGAAGTCTATGCATGCGAAACACGAGAAAGCGCGCGACCTGACTAACGGCGAATGGCAAGACAGTGTTTCCGACGAACGGATTTACAATTCAATCAGTAACGGCAAGGGCAAGATGCCCGGCTTCAAGAAGAAGCTGTCGGATTCGCAAATCGATGAACTAGTTAACTATGTGCGGCGTTTAAGACGGTGATGTTGATGCGGGCGCTGCAAATTATCCTGGGAGTGGCATTGCTCACCAGTCTGGTACTGGCGGGGGCGCGAGTCTATCGGCGGCTGCCGGCGACGAGTGCCGAAACGAATCAAACAATGCCAGTTGGCGCGCAGCGCGATGTGACCGTAGTGTTTCAGGCTGCGGTATCGTTCTCTGAAGCACGCGTTCGCTTGTATCCGATCGATTACGCAGCCGCCGAGCGTGACTACTTATCAAATCGCCGTTCCAGCAAGAGCCTGGAAGATTTTCTCGCCATGCGACTCAAGAATGTCACCGCCGTTAATGTGAGTATTGATAGTTCAGGGCGCGGCATCGCGCGGGTCACCGAAGGGAATTGGTGGATGCATGCGATCTCTGCCCGTGCCAATGGAGAATCGATGGAATGGCGCCTGCCGCTGACCATCGGAGAGCGTCCACAGACGATTGAATTGTCTTTAGAGAATGCCTACGAGCGATCGAAAACGTTTTGATTTTGGAGTGCGGCGGCTTGACGCCGCTTTTCTTCGGGCTAAGTCGAGCGCAGCGTTTCATACAGTTCAAAATCTAACAAAGCGGCGTCAAGCCGCCGCACTCCAAAAATGAAAGCCCTCCGTTACGAAAATCAAAAGCTCGCGCTCGCCGATGTGTTGAAGCCGGCGCTCGATGGCGAGGCGTTGGTGCGCGTGACGCTCTCCGGAATCTGCAACACCGATTTGGAGATCGCGCGCGGGTATGCCGGATTTGAAGGAACGTTGGGCCACGAATTCGTTGGGGTGATCGAGGATGTGTCAGAAGCCCGACCGTCAGGGAGGGCCGCCTCCGTTGCCGAGCCCTTCCTCACGGCCGGGCCTCGGACCCAGGGCACGCGAGTTGTCGGCGAAATCAACGCCGGTTGTGGCCGTTGCGGTCTCTGTCTTTCTGGTGATTCCCGCCATTGCGCCGATCGAACGGTGCTTGGCATCGTGGGTCGCGACGGCGCGCATGCGGAGTTTCTGAAATTGCCGCTCGTCAATCTCCTGCCTGTGCCTGACGAGGTTTCAGATACACACGCCGTCTTTGTTGAGCCGCTGGCCGCCGCGTGCGGCATTCTTGAGCGCGTATCGATCACCAGCGACTCGCAAGTCGCGGTGATTGGTGATGGCAAGCTCGGGCTGTTGTGCGCGCAGGTAATCGCAACTACCGGCGCACCCGTGACGGTGTTTGGAAAACACGAATCGAAACTTGAAATTGCGCGACGTCGTGGCATTGAAACTTTACTTGTCGATAAAACGAAAGCTCGAGCCCGAGAATTCAATGTCGTGGTTGAAGCGTCCGGCTCTCCTATTGGCTTTGATCTCGCACTTGAGCGGCTGCGTCCTCGTGGCGTATTGGTTTTGAAATCAACATTTCAAGGCACGACTGAGATGAACGCCGCGCGAATTGTCGTGGATGAGATTAGCGTCGTCGGATCGCGTTGCGGCAGGTTCGCGCCGGCGTTGGATCTGCTGAAGTCTCGAAAAATCGAGGTGGAAAATTTAATCAGCGAGGAGTTTTCGCTGGCTGACGGCGTCCGCGCCATGGCCCGCGCGGCCGAACCAGGTGTCATGAAGGTCCTGCTGCGGCCATGATTTCTGGTAAGTGCGTGACTTCGTTTATACTCACTGAACCCTGTTCCCCGTGGCACAATCAAACGTGCGTATTTCGCTCGACGTGATCAGTTATCAACCCGAAGGCGGTGCAAGATGTTCGACTCGTTAAACCAAACCACTGATGCCGAAAAAGTTCTGCTGCACAAATTGCGTGTCTGGATCGCGGCATTGGCCGCGGTTTGTATCGTGGCCGGCATTGGTATCGGCGCCATCATGGCTGGCCGCCCCGCCGTCGCTCAGGACGGATTGCAGGCAGCGAGTCGCGCGCCTGAGGCTTTATCAGCCTCGTTTGTAGAGATTGCGCAACGCGTTGAGCCGGCAGTTGTGAACATCGACACTACTCAGGCCGCCGAAATCGATTCCGACAACGAAGACAAGCAGGACCGGACGGCGAACCCGCTCTACGATATGTTCCGGCGCCAGCCGCCGCGTCCAACCCACGGCGTGGGCAGCGGATTCATAATCGATCCGAAAGGCTATATCTTGACGAACTTTCATGTGATCGATGGCGCCTCACGCATCACCATCGGCATGCTGAGCGGCGAGCGATATCGCGCGAGGGTCATCGGCACTGATCACGACACCGATCTCGCCGTGCTGAAGATCGACGCGGACAAAGAATTGCCCGTAATGAAATTCGGCGACTCGAACGTGGCCCAGGTCGGCGACTGGGTGTTGGCAATTGGATCTCCGTTCGGACTAGAGCAGACGGTGACCGCCGGCATCATCTCAAAGAAGGATCGCGACACAACCAATTCCAGCTTCCAGCGATTTCTACAAACCGACGCGGCCATCAATCGCGGCAACAGCGGCGGCCCGCTGGTGAATATGCATGGCGAAGCGATCGGCGTGAATTCGCAGATTGCCACGGTGACCGGTGACTACAACGGAATCGGCTTCGCGCTGCCGTCCAACGAAGCGAAGTTTGTGACGCAGCAAATCCTGGCCCAGGGCAAAGTGCGCAGAGGCTTCCTGGGAGTGAGACTTGAATCAGTGCACGGCGAGTTCGCGCGTGTCTATCACCTGCCCGAGGCGCGCGGCGCGGTGGTCGTCGACATGCCGCCCGATCGCGGCGGCCAGACTACACCCGCAGCCAGGGCCGGCATTCAGGTCAACGACGTAATTATCGAATTGAATGGCCAGCCGGTGCAGGACTCGAACGATTTGATTGCGAAGGTCGCGGCGAGCAACGTCGGCCAAACCGTGACGCTGACGCTTTTGCGCGACGTCGATGGGAAACTGGAAAAGCACACCGTCAGCGCGGCGCTCGCCGATCGCTCGGAGTCGATGACCAGTGACAATGATCAGCCGGCCCGCGACAAGGCCGAGAAGGACAAGAGCAACAGCGCGCGACTGGGTCTCACGCTGACAGAACTTACCGCGAAGATAATTGAAGACAATCACCTGAACGGCGTGAAGGGCCTCTTCGTCAAGAACGTGGATCCTAATGGGCTGATTGCCGATCTTCCTGATTCGGTGCGAATTCGGGAAGGCGAAGTGATCACCCGCATCAATCGCATCCCCGTTAATACGCTGGCTGATTTTCAGCGTGTGCTTGATTCGCTGAAGCCGGGCGACGCGGTGGTTCTGAATCTGTCCAGCTATTTTCGCCCCGAGAGTCGCGTCACGTCGCGCATTGTCCAGTTTACTTATCAGTGAGAGAAAGGGTGTAGGGGTTTGGGTGTAGGGTGTAGTTCGGTTGTGTATGCTGTAGTTCCGGCGCTGAGATTTCCCGATCTGTTGATTGTTCGTTCTACACCCTAAGTCTCAGGGCGCTACTGCTCACCGCAATCGCTCACGCATTATCAATGAGGAGGAAGGTGTAAGGTTTGGGGTATAGAGTGTAGTCCGGTCGTTCCGGATTCCGATTTCTGTCGCCTACCTCGCTACACCCTAAACCCAACGCCCTACACCCTCACAACAATGGTTCAAGCAAAAAAAGCACTCGCAAAAAAGACTCGCGCGACTTCCACCAAGACGCAAACCGAAAACTACAAGAATTACATTGGCGGCAAATGGGTGCCGAGCCGTGGCGGCGATCGGATCGAGAATCGCAATCCCGCGGACACTCGCGACATCATTGGCCGCTTTCCGTTGTCCACCGAAGCTGATGTGGATGCGGCCGTCGCTGCCGCGGCGGAAGCCTTTGACGGCTGGCGCCTGACGCCCGCTCCGCGGCGAGCTGAGATTCTCTTTCGCGCCGGCGAGATCCTGATGCGCGACAAGGAGAAGTACACCCGCGACATGACTCGCGAGATGGGCAAGGTCCTGAAAGAGGCGGGCGGCGACGTGCAGGAAGCGATCGACTGTACCTATTACGCCGCGGGCGAGGGCCGGCGCCTCCACGGCTTCACGACGCCGGCTGAGATGCCCGACAAGTTTGCGATGTGCGTGCGGCAGCCGGTCGGTCTGTGCGGATTGATCACACCCTGGAATTTTCCGATGGCGATCCCTTCATGGAAATTGATGCCGGCCCTGGTGTGCGGTAACACGGTCGTCATCAAGCCTGCCGAAGATACGCCTATATCGACTTACAACCTGATCAAGGCTTGTGAAGAAGCCGGCGTGCCGCCGGGTGTCGTCAATCTGGTCACCGGCTACGGCGAAACTGTCGGCGCGCGTATTTCTTCGCATCCGTCTTTGCGTCTGATTTCATTCACTGGTTCGACTGAAACCGGCCGCACAGTGGCTTACGCCTGTGCCGAACGCAACGCCATCTGCTCGCTCGAGATGGGCGGCAAGAACGCCATCATCGTGATGGACGACGCCGATGTGGACAACGCCGTCGAGGGTGCAGTCTGGGGCGCCTTCGGAACTTCGGGCCAACGCTGCACGGCATCGTCACGTTTGATTGTGCATAAGAAGGTCTATAAGAAATTCAGCGCCAAACTGGTCGAGCGCGCGCAGCAATTACGTGTCGGCAATGGCGCCGATCCAAAAGTGGACGTCGGCCCGGTCATCAACGCGGACGCGGTTGAAAAGATCATGCGTTATATCGATATCGGCGAAAATGAAGACGGCGCGACGCGCGCGTGTGGGGGCAATCAACTGAAGAAGGGCGATTACGCGCACGGCTATTTCATCGAACCGACTGTCTTCACCGATGTCACACCCGACATGCGCATTGCGCAGGAAGAAATCTTCGGCCCAGTGACGTCAGTGATCCCAACGAAATCTCTCGATGAAGCCATCGAGATTGCGAACGGCGTGCGCTATGGTTTATCCGCCGCCATCTACACTCAGGATGTAAATCGCGCCTTTCACGCGATGAACGAAACCTACACGGGAATTTTCTATATCAACTCGGCGACCATCGGGGCTGAAGTCCATCTCCCGTTCGGCGGCACGAAGGGCACCGGCAACGGACATCGCGAAGCCGGCACGCAAGTGCTCGACATCTTTTCGGAATGGAAATCGATCTACGTCGATTACAGCGGCAAGCTGCAACGCGCGCAGATTGATAATAAGAAGGCGATTGGCTAGTTTGGAGTTCCGCGTTTACGCGGCCGCCTGAAGGCGGAACTCCAAACATTGCCCTTGCGATGACGGGTGCGATTTCGCACCCGTTTTGTTATGTTTGACCCGCAAATGGAAACATCTCGCATCCGCAACTTCTCGATCATCGCGCATATCGATCACGGCAAATCGACTTTGGCTGATCGTCTGCTGGAATTGACGGGCGCGGTGACTGGCCGCGAGATGGAAGCGCAGGTGCTCGACGATATGGATCTCGAGCGCGAGCGCGGGATTACGATCAAAGCGCATGCGGTGCGGCTGGACTACAAAGCGCAGGACGGCCAAATGTACCTGCTCAATTTGATCGATACTCCGGGTCACGTCGATTTTTCTTACGAAGTATCGCGTTCGCTGTCAGCGTGCGAAGGCGCTCTCCTGGTAGTTGATGCTTCGCAGGGCGTTGAGGCGCAAACGCTCGCGAACACTTATCTCGCCATTGAAAACAATCTCGAACTGATTCCCGTCATCAACAAGATCGATCTCCCCGGCGCTGAGCCGGAGCGAGCCATGGAAGAGATCAGGCACTTCATCGGCCTGGAAACTCACAACGCGATTCTTACCAGCGCCAAAACCGGGCAGGGCGTCGCCGACGTTCTGGAGGCGATTGTCCGCGACGTGCCGCCGCCGAAAGGCGACGAGAATGCGCCATTGAAGGCCCTGATTTTTGATTCGTGGTACGACTCGTATCGCGGCGTGATCGTTCTGTTTCGGGTAATCGACGGCGTCATTCGTCCGGGCATGAAGATTCGCTTCATGAGCGCGGGTCGCGATTACCAGGTTGATACGCTCGGAGTGAATCGCCCGCGACCGGCACCTATCGATCATCTCGGCGTCGGCGAAGTTGGCTTCCTGACTGCATCAATCAAGACCGTGGCCGATGTGCAAATCGGCGATACGATCACCGAAACTGCCCGACCCACGACCGAACCTTTTCCCGGCTATCAGGAAATCAAGCCGATGGTGTTTGCGGGACTCTATCCCGTGGACACGAACCAATACGAAGAGCTGCGCGATGCGATGGACAAGCTGCGTTTGAATGACGCGTCTTTCTTTTATGAACCGGAGTCGTCTACCGCGCTCGGTTTTGGATTTCGCTGCGGCTTCCTCGGCTTGCTGCACATGGAGATTGTGCAGGAACGTCTGGAACGCGAATTCGATCTCGATCTGATCACTACGGCGCCGGGCGTGCGATACAAAGTGACGACCACTGACGGCAAAGTCACGGAAATCGATTCGCCGGCGAAGATGCCCGATCCCGGCCGGCTGGCAAAGATTGAAGAGCCCGCCATCCGCGCGACCATCCTGACGCCGGAAGAACATCTGGGTGGGATCCTCGCGTTGCTGGAAGAAAAACGCGGACAGCAGAAAGGCTTTGAGTACATCACAGCGAATCGAGTGATGCTGACTTATGAACTACCACTGAACGAGATCGTGCTCGATTTTTATGATCGTTTGAAATCAACTTCGCGAGGGTACGCTTCGCTCGACTATCATCTCGCCGGTTACTGGGAAAGCGATCTGGTGAAGCTCGACGTTCTGGTTTCAGGCGAACCCGTCGATGCTCTCTCGCTGGTTCTGCATCGCGATACTGCGGCAGCGAAAGGCCGGGCCCTGGCCACGAAGATGAAAGAACTGATCCCGCGCCAGCTTTTTGAAGTCCCCATCCAGGCGGCCATCGGCGCGAAAATAATCGCGCGCGAAACCGTGAAAGCCATGGGCAAAAACGTAATCGCGAAATGCTACGGTGGCGATATCTCGCGCAAACGAAAGCTGCTCGAGAAACAGAAGGAAGGCAAGAAGCGAATGAAGAAAGTTGGCCGGGTGGAGATTCCGCAGGAGGCTTTTCTGGCGGTGTTGAAGGTTAACGAATAAGAGTGACGTCTGAATACAGTGGGAGACAACAATCAAGAACGGCGTCCGACGAAGTTGGTCACGATCTTCTGTGACGGCTCGAGCCTTGGTAATGGCCGCGACGCGGCACGTGCGGCGTCCGTCGCTCTGCTCGGATTCAAAGGGCTTTGGCGGGCGTTCGGTAACTATCTCGGACAGGCAACGAACCAACAGGCCGAGATTGCTGCGGCGGCGTTGGGGTTGGAAGCTTTGAAGGAACCTTGCCGGGTGACGGTTCATACTGATTCCCGTTACGTCATTGAGACGATGAAGGGGAACTTTCGTCGCAAAACAAATCATGAATGGTGGAAGCGTCTGGATGCCGCCGCTGAACCACATCAGATCGAATGGCTTTGGTCACAGGGGCACGTGGGCCACGTGATCCAGGAAGCCGCGGATAAAGCGGCGCGGAAAATCGCCGCCCTCGGTCATGTCGAACCGGCAGTACTGCAGGATGCAGTCGATCGGATTGGAGTGATCGATCCGGACGAGGAATCAGATCTGTTTTGATCGAGAATCCTGTAGGGGCAGGGCTTGTCCCTGCCCGTCTTACGAACTCACATGAGAGCGGGCAGGGACGAGCCCTGCCCCTACAAACCCCAACTCTCGCTTTCCTAATCATCCGACTTTATAATCAGGCAACCGGCAAACCCTGACTTACTTCTCAGCGAGAGCAAGTGCTACGGAAATTGCAAAAACTATTTAGGCAGCTTTGTCTGGCGGCGCTCGCGATGGCGATCATGTGTCCGCTGCTTTGTGCGCAGACACGCGATCGCGGTTGGGAGTGGCAGAACCCTCTGCCTCAGGGCAACGCGATTAGCGCGATTCGCTTTGCCGGCGACAAGCTGCATGGATGGGCGGTCGGTTCCGATGGCGTAATTCTTTCTACCACCGACGGCGGTTTTCGTTGGGAGAATCAACCGACGCGTTTGGTGAATGCGTTGAATGGTTTGTACGTGCTGGATGCGAAGCGCGTGTTTGCGGTCGGCGCGCGCGGGCTGATCCTCGAGACGCATAATGGCGGCGAACGCTGGAATACGATTAAGACACCGGCGAAGGATCATCTTTATGCCGTTACCTTCGCGCCGGATGATTCTCGTCGCGGTTGGGCCGTCGGCACTTATGGCTGCATCCTGACGACCAGTGACGGTGGCGCGTCATGGTCCATCCAAAAAAGTCCTACGCGCGCGCACCTTTATTCAGTTTCGTTTGCCAATAAGAACGTCGGCATTGCCGCAGCCGATCGCGGCATCATCCTGCGCACAAACGACGGCGGCAAACATTGGAAAGAGGTGGTGCGGCTCTCGTCTCTGCCCTTTACCGGCGTCGCTTTCATCAACCAGCAACGGGCCATTGCAGTTGGATACGGCGGCCGCGTATTACGCAGCGAGGACGCCGGCCTGACGTGGGAACCCATCGACATCCTGATGACGGAAGATTTGCTCTCGGTCTATTTTGCGGATGAGCAGCACGGCTGGATTACCAGTAACAACGGGTCGGTGCTGAGCACGGCAAACGGCGGTAAGCTGTGGTTGCCCGCTAGCGTCAAAACCAGTCCGCGGTTGGTGACCGTTTATTTTGCCGATGCGAACACGGGCTGGACGGCCGGCAACGATGGTTTGGTTTTGCGCACAGACGATGGCGGCGTTGGTTGGTTGCGTTTGACTGAAGGCAGCCGCGACAGCCTTGCTGATATTTTCTTCCTGGATGGCTCGCGTGGTTGGGCCGTTGGTGCGCGTGGAAAAATTCTCTCAACCCGGACGGGTGGCAGAGTTTGGACGCCGCAGATTTCAGGAACAAATGCGCATCTCGACGCGGTGACTTTTATCGATGAGAAGAACGGCTGGGCCGTCGGCGAGCAGGGAACAATTCTGCATACCGACAATGGCGGCTTAATCTGGTTCAAGCAGCAAGCCGATACGCTGCAGCATCTGCTCGGCGTCTGCTTTATCAATCAGAAGTTAGGCTGGGCCGTCGGCGCCGGCGGTTACATGCTGAAGACCGAAGACGCCGGACAGACCTGGCTGATTCAACCCGCGATCACCAAAGCCTGGCTGGAAGACGTGAAGTTCACCGACGAGAAACACGGCGTCGCGGTCGGATCAGGCGGGGCGATCATGCGCACTGAAGACGGCGGCGAAACCTGGAAAGACGTTTCGGTAAACCTGAAAGAATGGTTGCACGCCGTCGCGTTTGCCGACGGCGCGCGCGGCTACATCGTCGGCGAACGCGGCATCATCCTGCGCACGGACGACGGCGGTAAGACCTGGAAAGATTCGGAAACGAATGTAAAGACAAACCTCTTCGCGATTGCCGTAGCGTCACGCGACGACGTCCTCATCGCCGGCGATCAGGGCATCGTTCTCGCGACTAACAACGGCGGCGCGACCTGGCAAACTCAAACCACCCTGACCAGCTCAACCCTGTTTGCCGTAGCCTATCGCGGCGGACCCAACGCCTGGATCGCCGGCCGCGGTGGAGCAATCCTGCGAAGAACGACTGACCTCGCCACCGTAAAAATCAACGTGCCGAAGATCGGTCCGATCGGACGCGACGCGCCGAAATTGAAAGACGAGACTCCGCCGCAAATGAATTTCGATAACGACGACATTCCGAAAGCGGTGCCACCGATTCGCAAGCCTTGAATCCTTAGCTATGCTAGATCTCCCCCTCACACTGCTGAATCCATTTGGTGATTACTGGCATCAACTCAGTGGGGGTGCGCGCGACAACATTGTCTCGGGTCTCATCGTGGCGCTGGTGGTCGCAGTCATTGGCCTACTTTGGAAATTCGGGCAGAGACTGGTATCGGCCGCGATGCGCGTTTTCAAACCCGCGCCGGAACCCGCCAAAGTTTCACCGCAGGAAGTTAAGGTCCAGGTAGAAGTCGTACCGCCGGCACTTGCGTCTCCGCCTACTTTGCCTGAACCCACTCACACTTTGAGATCGACTTACATCCCGCGGCCGCCTGAGTTTGGATTTGTAGCTCGCAGAGATCAAGACGGTCACGACATCGTCGAGCGGCTCAAAGAAGAGCTGGCTCCTGAGAAGAATCAGTTGATCGCCTTGTGGGGGTCAGGCGGCGTCGGCAAAACCACTCTGGCCGCCGAGGCGTGCCGCGCACTGACCTGCTCTGGCGGCATCGCTTGGATCAGCGCCGACGGAAAGCCGGACTTCAACCGCTCGACGTTGCTCGATGAAATTGCGATGCACCTCGGCCGGCCCGAATTTCGTCAACTGGCGCCGCAACCAAAAGAGGAAGCCTTGCATGATGCGTTGGCTGAGGTACCTCCGCTGATTGTGCTCGATAATTTCGAAACGATTTCGCCGCCGGAGCAGGAGTCGTGCGCCAAGTGGCTGGCGCAGCGAGCTACCTGCCCTGCGCTGATTACGTCGCGCGACGCCGCTCCTCATGCGCGGCCGATTCACATCCTGGCGATGTCGCCCGGCGAAGCAAATGAGTTTCTGAAAATACTGATTGCTCAGGCCCGACACCCCAAAACTTTTGCGGAACTTGACGGCGACCGTCTAATTCAAGCGGCCGATCGCATTCCGCTGGTCATGGAGTGGCTGGTGAAACAGATCGATACTGCCCGCGAACCAAAGACCGTGCTGGACGATCTCACTCACGGTCGCGGCGACGCCGCCCAGCGCGTTTTCGATCGCTCGTTTGATTTGGAACAGACGGGCGACGATGGGCGTGCCGTCTTACTCGCCCTGTCTCTGTTTGTGCCGAACGCGTCGCGAGAAGCCCTGGCAAACGTGGCGGGGTTTGATAGTGACCTGCCGCGCCTGGAAAAAGCCGTCCAACAACTGGACGAATTGTGGCTGATCGAAACTACGCAACAGAACGAACGTGTGAGCGTCCAGGGCCTGACGCGCGAACTGGCGAAGGCGCGCTTGTCGAAGGATGACAACGCTGATGATTATCGGAAACGATTCGTCGCTTACTTTCTTAGGTATGCCGAAGTACACCCACAACCAACACCGGAGGATTATGACGCGCTGGAAGCCGAGCAAGACAATCTTCTGCAAGCGATGAGCGTCGCCTTCGATCTTACGGACTGGCAATCTGTGCAAGCTGTAGCTCGCGTCGTATTTCCGCCGCCGACAAGCGTTTTGGTGATTCGCGGATTCTGGAACGAAGCGATCCGGTGTGGGGAGCAAGCGCTTAATGCGGCACGCCGAAATAAAGATGAGGGAGCGATCGCGGAGTTTGCAGGGAACTCAGCGAGCTTAAATTATTTGCGTGGCGAATACGCAGAAGCTCGTAAGGCTTACCAGTATGCCCTGGAAGCTTTTAGGAAACTCGGGAGCGATGCAAATATTGCGGTCGCACTACATCAACTAGCAATGCTGGCGGAGGATCAAGGGGAGTTGGAGGAAGCGCGGCGGCTCAACGACGAGAGCCTGGAGATCAATAAGAAGCTGGGAGACCAAGGTGGCATCGCCGCCACGCTGCATCAACTGGGCAGCATCGCGCAAGCCCGAGGCGAGATGGAGGAAGCGCGACGGCTCTACGATGAGAGCCTGGAGATCCACAAGAAACTGGGAAACCAAAGCAGCATCGCCGTCACGCTGCACGAACTTGGCAGACTCGCGCAAGCCCACGGTGAGTTGGAGGAAGCGCGGCGGCTCTACAACGAGAGCCTGGAAATCAAAAG
>JADMIO012757498.1_pt1 | contig 23215 bp, 20 predicted proteins | sample 8958161 | NCBI WGS metagenome assembly JADMIO01 (sample SAMN16585339, study PRJNA669376) | soil metagenome | isolation source: Crop rotation soil | place: USA: Cullars Rotation, Alabama | collected 2011 | reverse complement strand
GCGACTTCAAGTCACGTGAATTCCAAGCTTCGGATCCCACTGTGCTGGAAAGCCAAAATTAGCGACAGGAGAGTGGATCGGTGCGTGGGGCTTAACAGAACCGAATACAGGTTCTGATGCCGGAAGAATGAAATGTGTGGCACACCAGGACGGAAATGATTGGGTGATAAATGGAACAAAGAATTTTATTACACACGGAAGAAGCGGGCATGTTGCTGTTGTGATTGCAAGAACGGGAGAATTACTGGATAGCCATGGTATGACAGCTTTTGTTGTGGAAAGAGGTACTCCGGGCTTTAGCGGAGGTAAGAAGGAAAACAAGTTGGGAATGCGTTGTTCAGAAACCGCTGAAATGATCTTTGATAATTGCAGGATACCAAAGGAAAATGTTTTGGGAGAAGTGGGTGATGGTTTTGTGCAGGCGATGAAAATACTGGACGGAGGAAGAATATCTATTGCATCTCTGGCTATCGGCATTGCGGTAGGCTCGTACGAAGCGGCTGTAAAATATGCTAAGGAAAGAGAGCAGTTCGGAAAACCGATCTCGGAATTCCAGGCGATTGGTTTTGAGCTGGCAGATATGGCAACCCAGATCGAAGCATCTAAATTATTGACCTTCCAGGCAGCTGACCTTATGATTCGCGGCGAAAAAATGACGAAAGAATCAGCTTTTGCAAAATATTATGCCTCCGAAGCTTGTTGCAGAATTGCAAATGATGCGGTTCAGATCCTTGGCGGTTATGGGTATATAAAAGATTTCCCGGTGGAAAAATTCTATCGCGACGCCAAATTATGTACAATTGGCGAAGGCACTTCCGAGATCCAGAAATTGGTGATCAGCCGTGAAATCCTGAAAGGTAATATTTGAAGTGTTAAAAAACTATTTTCAAATTCTCAACTTGATTCATTTTCAAATTAAGTTGCTTATCTTTGCATTTCGAATCTTAAAAATTAAAAGAGGTATATAAATTATGTTAATCATTGATGCAAGAGAATCAGAATCTTTAGACAGAGCACTGAAAGTATTCAAAAAGAAATTTGAGAAAGCAGGCGTAATCAAGCAATTACGTGCCCGCCAGGCTTTTACGTTGCCTTCTGTTAAAAGACGCACAACTGTGTTAAAAGCTATTTACATCGAAAAGCTTCGTAATATCGAGGAATAATTGTTGCGCATTTCGATTATTTTCTCTAACTTAATCTTCCAATACGGGTACTGATTAATTAGAAGAAGAAAATGGTTGAAGCGTTCCTAAATTACCTCAAACACGAAAAAAGATATTCACCTAAAACTGTAGAATCTTATAAAACAGATCTTCTGCAGTTTTTTTATTTTATACAAAACGAATTTGAAATTGAAAACCCGCTGATTGTGAAAAACAACCAGGTGCGTGCGTGGGTAGTTCAGTTAGTTACTGAAAAAAATAAGCCGACGTCAGTCAAGCGAAAAATTTCCGCACTAAAATCTTTTTATAAATATTACTGTAAAACAGGTGAACTGAAAACTAATCCTGCAGACAAAATTAATTCCCCGAAAATACCTGAAAGATTGCCGAAATATGTGGAGCAAAACAGGATGAACGATCTGTTCAAATCATCAGAAAAATATTTTTCAGATTCCTTTCAGGGCATGCAGGAAAAACTCATCGTAGATGTATTATACTCTACCGGAATGCGTCGTCAGGAGCTTATAAACCTGGCATGGAGCGATATCAACTTTTCATCGAATCAATTAAAAGTAACAGGCAAAGGAAACAAGCAACGCATCATTCCAATCGGAAAAGATCTTGTTGATTCCATGCAGATATTTCGCAAACTGCAAGTTGAACAGCTTAAGAATATTCCTTCAGCTTCCTTTGTTTTTTTAACCGAAGACGGCAAGCAACTCTACCCGAATTTTGTGTACAGGATCGTAAAAAAATATATCGGGTTGTGCAGTACAGCTGAGAAAAAAAGTCCGCACGTATTGCGGCATTCATTTGCCACGCACATGAGCAACAACGGCGCAAAATTAAACGACATCAAAGAATTACTGGGGCATGCAAGCCTGGCGTCTACTCAGGTGTATACGCATAATACAATAGAACAATTAAAAGAAATTTATAAAATTGCTCACCCAAAAGCATAGCATATGATCAATCTTTAAAGCCTCATTTTTTAAAAAAGTACGGCGGGATGCCGTAACTCTTCTGAAACATTTTTAAATACATTGTAAATCATATTTTATGTCCATGAAGATTAAAATCCAATCTCTGCATTTTGATGCAGACCAATCGCTAAAAGACTTTATTAATAAGAAAGTCGTTAAACTGGAAACGTTTTATGACAGGATCATTGATTCCGACGTGGTATTGAGCCTGGAACAGCTGAATACGCAGGTGAAAGACAAGGTGGTGGTGATAAAAACGAATGTGCCTGGCAATACGCTTGTGGCAAAGGAAAAAAGCAAAAAATTTGAGGAAGCTATCGATATGGCGGTACACTCTCTGAAGCGCCAGATCGAAAGAATTAAAACAAGAAATAAAGAATAAAATTAAGGCATCATAAAAAGAAAAAATGCGGATTTACATCCGCATTTTTTTATATAAATAACTCTGGAAATACCTTAACTTTAAATTATCATAAACCTGCTCACATTTTTGTTCACAATTACCAAAAATCAGAATTAAATAGTATATTTGCACTCCGAAATTAGGAAGAACCGTCGTTTTTTCTATGTAAGTTCTTGTAAATAAATGAGTTCGTGCCGATGTAGCTCAGCTGGCCAGAGCAGCTGATTTGTAATCAGCGGGTCGGGGGTTCGAATCCCTCCATCGGCTCAAGTTGCAAAGCAAGGGTAAGTAGCCAAGTGGCCAACGGCAACAGACTGTAAATCTGTCCTCTTCGGAGTTCGGTGGTTCGAATCCATCCTTGCCCACAAAAAGTGTAGACGAAAATTGATATAAAGAGTTCTTTAAAAGAGAAAGATTGGAAAGAAAAGTTTGTTTGTATGAAAATACACCCGGACTTAAATGCGGAAGTAGCTCAGTTGGTAGAGCGACAGCCTTCCAAGCTGTAGGTCGCGGGTTCGAGCCTCGTCTTCCGCTCCAAAATTTAATTGAAGTTTGATGAAGCGAACAAGCAGCTCAAACTCTATCGCCGATGTAGCTCAGTGGTAGAGCACTTCCTTGGTAAGGAAGAGGTCGCGGGTTCAATTCCCTTCATCGGCTCTAAAAATAAAAATTGCTCAGAAATGAGCTTATGACTAATTCGAATAATTACTAAATATTTAAAAAAAAGAAATCATGGCTAAGGAAAAATTTGTAAAGGATAAGCCGCACGTTAACATCGGAACTATCGGACACGTTGACCACGGTAAGACCACGCTGACTGCAGCAATCACTTCTGTATTGTCTAAAAGAGGTTTGGCAGAAAAAAAGGATTACGATTCTATTGATGCTGCTCCGGAAGAAAAAGAAAGAGGTATTACAATTAATACTGCTCACGTTGAATATTCAACGGACTCAAGACACTATGCACACGTAGACTGTCCTGGTCACGCTGACTATATCAAAAACATGATCACAGGTGCTGCTCAAATGGACGGCGCGATCCTCGTGGTGGCTTCTACAGACGGACCAATGCCGCAAACAAAAGAGCATATCTTATTGGCAGCACAAGTTGGTGTACCAAGAATGGTGGTGTTTATGAATAAAGTAGATTTAGTTGACGATCCGGAATTGTTGGAACTTGTTGAAATGGATATCCGTGAAGAATTGACAAGAAGAGGATATGATGGCGACAATACTCCAATCATCCAGGGTTCTGCAACTAAGGCTTTACAAGGTGACGCTGAAGGCGCTGCACAAATCGAAGCTTTAATGAAAGCAGTTGATGAGTGGATTCCAATTCCTCCTCGTCCAATTGATCAACCGTTCTTATTACCGGTAGAAGATGTTTTCTCTATCACAGGTCGTGGAACAGTTGCTACAGGACGTATCGAAAGAGGTGTTGTAAAAACAGGTGAAGCGGTTGAGATCGTAGGTTTACAGGAAAAATCAATGGCATCAGTTTGTACGGGTGTTGAAATGTTCAGAAAGATATTAGACATCGGTGAAGCTGGTGAAAACGTAGGTATCTTATTAAGAGGTATCGAGAAAACAGATATCAAACGCGGTATGGTTATTTGCAAACCGGGTTCTGTAACTCCTCACACTGAATTCAAATGTGAAGTGTATATCTTAAGCAAGGATGAAGGTGGTCGTCACACGCCATTCTTTAACAAGTACCGTCCGCAATTCTATTTAAGAACAACAGACGTAACAGGAGAGATCGAATTGCCTTCAGGTGTTGAAATGGTAATGCCTGGCGATAACGTAACATTAACGGTAAAATTGATTTACCCTGTAGCGTTAGAGAAAGGTTTGAAATTCGCTATCCGTGAAGGTGGAAGAACTGTTGGAGCAGGACAAGTAACTGAGATTTTAAAATAATCATTATATCCGTCATTAGTCATTAGTCAAAGTATTAGTGACTAATGACTATATAGACGGGTGTAGTTCAAGGGTAGAATGTCGGTCTCCAAAACCGCTGATGGGAGTTCGAATCTCTCCACCCGTGCAAAGAAAATAAAATGGAGAATATTAAAACATATCTGCAATCCTCTTACGAAGAGCTTACTACGAAAGTAACGTGGCCAACATGGAAAGAATTGCAGGCAAATGCAGCGGTTGTTGCAATTGCTGCTGTGATCATCGCGTTGATCATTGGATTGATGGATCTTGTTTCAAATATCCTGTTCAGTGATATTATTTACAAAATGGCGCAATAGCCTTTTAATAAAATAGATGTCAGAAGATAAAAAGTGGTACGTACTGAGAGTGATCAGTGGAAAGGAAAAGAAACTTCGCGATGTGATCGAGAAGGAGATTAAACTTTCGGGCTGGAATGAGATCATTCCACAGGTAATTGTTCCTACTGAAAAAGTATACAAATTAAAAGGCGGTAAGAAAGTAATTCACGAAAAGAATTTCTTTCCGGGCTACCTGATGATGGAAGCTGATCCGAAAAAATTTAATGCCGATATCGTTCAGCATATTCAGAACATGACGAACGTGATCAGCTTTATCGAAAGAAATAAACCTATTCCGCTGAAGAAAGCTGAAGTCAACAGGATCCTCGGAAAAGTTGATGAGCAGGAAGAAGTTGGCGGAACAGTGAACGAACCATTCTTAATAGGTGAAGACGTGAAGATCACGGACGGACCTTTCAATGATTTCACCGGTACTATCGAAGAGATCATGGAAGACAAGAAGAAACTGAGAGTGGTAGTAAAAATATTTGGAAGAAAAACTCCTGTGGAGTTGAATTTTATGCAAGTTGAAAAACAATAGACATGGCAAAGGAAATCGAAACATTCATCAAATTACAAGTTAAGGGCGGACAAGCAAATCCTGCGCCTCCGATCGGACCTGCGTTGGGTTCCAAAGGTGTAAACATCATGGAATTCTGCAAGCAATTCAATGCTGCAACGCAAGATAAACAAGGAAAAATATTGCCGTGTGTAATTACGGTATATAAAGATAAATCTTTCACATTCGTCATCAAGACGCCACCTGCTTCCGCTTTATTGCTGGAGTATTCTAAAGTCAAACAAGGCTCTAAGATTCCAAACCGTAATAAGGTAGGGTCGGTTTCATGGGACCAGGTGAAAGAAATTGCAGAGATCAAAATGCCGGACCTGAATTGTTATACAGTTCAGTCAGCTATGAAAATGGTGGCAGGCACTGCAAGAAGCATGGGAATTACCGTTACGGGTGATGCTCCGTGGAAAGCTTAATTTATTAAGCAGAGAGAGTTCCACTCAATTTGGAACGCTATTATCTCACTAAATTTTTTTAAAATGAAAAGTGTAAAGAAAAGAAAAGCAGTAGACGGCAAAATCGAAAAAGGCAAAATCTACTCATTAGAACAAGCCTCTGCTTTAGTAAAAGAAGTCAACACAACCAAGTTTAACGCTTCTGTTGATGTACACATCCGCTTAGGAGTTGATCCGCGTAAACCTGACCAGGCTTTAAGAGGTACGGTAAGCTTGCCGCACGGAACGGGTAAAACCAAAACTGTGCTCGTGCTTTGCCCTGCTGATAAAGAAGCAGCTGCTAAAGAAGCAGGCGCAGACTACGTTGGATTAGATGAGTATCTCGAAAAGATCAATGGCGGCTGGACCGACGTTGATATCATCATCGCAACACCAAGTGTAATGCCTAAGTTAGGTCGTTTAGGAAAGATATTAGGTCCTCGTAACTTAATGCCGAACCCTAAATCAGGTACAGTAACAGAAAATGTGGCAGACGCCGTAAAAGAAGTCAAGAAAGGTAAAATATCTTTCAAGATCGATAAGTTCGGTATCATCCACACATCCGTTGGACGCGTTTCGTTTGACCCGGCTCAGTTGTATGATAATGCAAAAGAAATGATTACAACGCTGGCGAAAATGAAACCATCTTCTGCAAAAGGGATCTATTTTAAGAGCATATTCATTGCTACTACAATGAGTCCTTCTATTGAAGTGGATGTAAAATCAATTCCGGGAACCTGATTATTCAGTCTTTAAAACAAAAAAATAAAATGAATAAAGCTGAAAAACAAGCGACCATTGATAGTCTTACTGAGAAATTCTCAAACTCAAGTTATTTCTATTTCACAGATACCTCCGGGCTTTCTGTAGAAAAGATCAATCAATTGAGAAGGATTTGTTTCGGCAAAGGCATCAATTTACAGGTTGCTAAAAACACATTAATAAAGAAGGCATTAGTTGCAGGCGGTAAATTTTCTGATGATCTTGATCCGGTTTTAAACGGACCAACAGCTATCATGTTTACAGACGCCGGAAACGTGCCTGCCAAAGTAATTAAACAATTCCGTGCAGATGGAACTAAGCCGGCATTAAAAGCTGCTTACATCGACTCTGCAGTTTATATCGGTGAGAACCAACTGGAAGCATTGATCAACGTGAAATCTAAAAATGAATTGATCGGAGATCTTATTGCACTGTTGCAGTCACCTGCTAAAAACGTAGTTTCCGCACTTACATCAAGCAGCGGCAAACTTGCAGGAATTGTAAAAACATTACAGGAAAGAGGAAATTAAATTTAATAAACAATCAAAATTTTTAAACAATGGCTGATTTAAAAGCATTTGCAGAACAACTGGTTAACCTTACAGTAAAAGACGTTAACGAGCTGGCATCAATTTTAAAAAATGACTACGGTATCGAACCGGCTGCTGCTGCAGTTGCAGTTGCTGCACCGGGCGGTGGTGGTGGCGGAGCTGCTGCGGCTGAAGAAAAAACATCTTTCGATGTTATTCTGAAAGAAGGTGGTGCTCAAAAACTGGGCGTAGTTAAAATAGTAAAAGAAATCACAGGTCTTGGCTTGAAAGAAGCTAAAGATTTAGTTGATGGCGCACCGAAACCAATTAAGGAAGGTGTAAGTAAAGATGAAGCAGAATCTATCAAGACAAAGTTGGAAGAAGCTGGCGCATCTGTTGAATTGAAGTAATTCGTTCAGAATCAAATAATTAAAGTGTCCGGTAGCTTTCACAGTTACCGAGACACTTTTTACTGTTTTAAAAAAATTAATAGGTTGCATGTCTAAAAAAGCAGAAAAAACCACGGGTCTTACTTCTACAGGAAGAATTAACTTCAGTAAAATAAGCCACCCCTACGAATATCCAAATTTATTGGATATCCAGGTAAAATCGTTCCAGGAATTCTTGCAGTTGGAAACTACACCTGACAAACGTTCGAAAGAAGGTTTGTACAAAGTGTTCTCAGAAAATTTCCCCATCACAGATGCGAGAAATATTTTCTTGCTTGAGTTTTTGGATTACTATGTTGATCCTCCGCGCTACACCGTTGATGAGTGTATTGAAAGAGGTTTGACATACAGCGTACCTTTGAAAGCAAAGCTGCGCTTATCATGTAATGATGAAGAGCATATCGATTTCCAGACCATTGTACAAGATGTGTTTTTGGGAAATATTCCGTACATGACGGATAAAGGTACTTTCATCATCAACGGCGCTGAACGCGTTGTTGTGTCCCAGTTACACAGGTCGCCGGGCGTATTTTTCGGGATGAGCTACCACCCGAACGGAACAAAAATATTCTCTGCAAGAGTTATACCGTTCAAAGGTGCATGGATGGAATTTGCTACAGACATCAACAATGTCATGTATGCATACATCGACAGGAAGAAAAAATTTCCTGTAACCACATTGTTACGCGCTATCGGTTTCGATTCTGATAAAGATATCCTGAAATTATTCGGCTTATCTGATGAAGTGGAAGTGAATAAAAAATCACTGGAAAAAAATATCGGAAGACGTTTGGCTGCGAGAGTATTGAAATCATGGATGGAAGACTTCGTGGATGAAGATACCGGTGAAGTGGTTTCCATCGAGCGTAACGAAGTTATCCTCGAGCGTGATACGTACCTCGACGAAGACAATATCAAACTGATATTGGAAACCGGCGTTAAGACGATCATCCTTCAAAAAGAAAATACAGATGAAGATTATTCTATCATCTTCAATACGCTGCAAAAAGATACTTCTAACTCAGAAATAGAAGCATTACAGCATATCTACCGTCAGCTTCGCGGATCTGATCCACCGGATGACGATACAGCGCGCGGTATTATCGAGAAATTATTTTTCTCCGATAAGCGTTACGACCTTGGTTTTGTTGGTCGTTACAAGATCAACAAAAAATTATCGCTGGGCATCGATCCGAAAAATATCGTGCTTACGAAAGAAGATATTGTTTCTATCGTAAAATACCTGATCAAGCTCGTTAACCAGAAAGCGGAGATCGATGATATCGATCACTTGAGCAACAGGAGAGTAAGAACAGTAGGTGAACAATTGTTCGCGCAGTTCGGAGTTGGTCTTGCGCGTATGGCAAGAACGATCCGTGAGCGAATGAACGTTCGCGACAATGAAGTATTTACGCCGATCGATTTGATCAACGCGAGAACTTTATCTTCCGTGATCAATTCATTCTTCGGAACATCTCAATTATCTCAATTCCTCGACCAGACCAACCCATTATCGGAGATCACCCACAAGCGCCGTATTTCGGCACTGGGACCCGGCGGTTTATCGAGGGAAAGAGCAGGCTTTGAGGTGCGTGACGTTCACTATTCTCACTACGGTCGCTTATGTACAATTGAAACTCCGGAAGGTCCGAATATCGGTTTGATCTCTACGCTTTGCGTACACGCGAAAGTGAACGAGATGGGCTTTATTGAAACACCTTACCGCAAAGTTGCAAAAGGAAAAGTAGAAGGCACGAAGGTTGAATATCTGACTGCTGAAGAAGAAGACGAAAGAATTATTGCACAATCCAATGTTATCCTCGATGACAAAGGTTTGTTCATGGATAAAAAAGTGAAATGCCGTTACCAGGGAGATTTTCCTATCCTGGATACTGACAGTGATGAAATGGCAAACGTACAGAACATGGACGTTGCGCCGAACCAGATCGTTGGTGTTTCCGCTTCATTAATTCCATTTCTGGAAAACGATGACGCGAACCGTGCATTGATGGGCTCTAACATGCAACGCCAGGCAGTGCCGTTGATGCGTTGCGAAGCGCCGATCGTTGGAACAGGTATTGAAGCACGTGTTGCGCAAGACTCTAACGTATTAGTAAATGCTGAACGTACAGGTGTTGTAGAATATGTGGATGCAAATGAAATTAGAATTCGTTACGACAGAACAGACAATGAAAAACTGGTAAGTTTTGATGACGATGTGAAAGTATACAAGCTCACAAAGTACGCACGTACTAACCAGGCAACATGTATCAACCTGCGCCCAATCGTTCGCAAAGGTGATAAGGTAACAAAGGGACAGATCTTATGCGAAGGATACGCTACACAAAACGGCGAGCTTGCATTAGGTAAGAACTTATTGGTTGCATTCATGCCTTGGAAAGGATTCAACTTTGAAGATGCAATTGTAATTTCTGAAAAAGTTGTTCGCGAAGATATTTTCACTTCCATCCATATTGAAGAATATGAAATGGATGTGCGTGATACAAAATTAGGCGAAGAAGAATTGACGAATGATATTCCGAACGTAAGCGAAGATGCAACGCGCAACCTCGACGAAAACGGTATCATCCGCGTTGGCGCAAAAATAAAAGAAGGCGATATTTTAATCGGAAAAATTACACCGAAAGGTGAAACAGATCCGACGCCGGAAGAAAAATTATTGCGCGCGATCTTCGGAGATAAAGCAGGTGATGTGAAAGATGCTTCTTACAAAGCGCCGCCGTCAACTGAAGGTATCGTTGTAACGACGAAGTTATTCCAGAAAGCGAAAAAAGACAAGAACTCCAAGGTTCGTGAAAAAACGGAACTGGAAAAAGCGGAGAAGGTGCATTTGCTGAACCTGGAAGATATAAAGAAAGTTTTGGTAAGCAAATTGATGCAGCTTGTTGGCGGAAAAACTACCTCAGGTGTGAAAAATATTTTCGGTGAAGAAGCAGTTCCTAAAGGAACAAAATTCACGGAGAAATTATTAGGCGGATTGAATTACCAAAACCTCGATACATCTGACTGGACGAAGGAAGAAGAAACAAATGAATTGATCAAAAGATTAATTCACAACTTCAACATTCGTTTCAACGAAGAGAAAGGACGTTTCTTACGTGATAAATATGCGATCACTGTTGGTGATGAATTACCATCAGGTGTTTTAAAATTAGCTAAGGTTTACATCGCTCAAAAGCGTAAGTTGAGAGTAGGTGATAAGATGGCTGGTCGCCACGGAAATAAAGGTATCGTTGCGAAGATCGTTCGCGATGAAGACATGCCTTTCCTGGAAGACGGAACACCGGTAGATGTTGTTTTAAATCCATTAGGTGTACCATCGCGTATGAACATCGGGCAGATCTACGAATCGGTTCTTGGTTTAGCAGGTAAATCTTTAGGAATGCGTTTTGCAACACCGATCTTCGACGGAGCAACAGTAAACCAGATCGAGGATTATATCGAAATGGCTGACTTACCGCGTTTGGGAAGTACTTACTTATTCGACGGCGAAACCGGACAAAGATTCGACCAGAAAACTACCGTGGGTGTAATTTATATTTTGAAATTATCTCACATGGTGGATGATAAGATGCACGCGCGTTCAATCGGACCTTACTCTCTCATCACGCAGCAACCGCTCGGTGGTAAAGCACAGTTTGGTGGTCAGCGTTTAGGTGAAATGGAAGTATGGGCATTGGAAGCGTACGGCGCAGCAAATATCTTACAGGAATTATTAACGGTGAAATCCGATGATATCCAGGGAAGGGCTAAAACTTATGAAGCAATTGTGAAGGGAGATAATTTACCTGCACCGGGAATTCCTGAATCCTTCAACGTATTGATACATGAGTTGAGAGGATTGGCATTGGATCTTGACTTTGATTAATGTAAGATTTTGTTTTAGGAATTAGATTTAGAAATTAAAAAATAACAACTATGCCTTTTAAAAAGGATAATAAGATCAACACAGAGTTTTCAACCATCACATTGAAACTCGCTTCTCCTGATTCCATCCTGGAGCGTTCTTACGGCGAAGTAAAAAAACCTGAAACCATCAACTACAGGACGTATAAGCCTGAGATGGAAGGTTTGTTTTGCGAGCGTATTTTCGGTCCGACCAAGGATTATGAATGTTTCTGCGGAAAGTACAAGCGTATTCGTTACAAAGGCATCGTTTGCGACCGCTGCGGTGTGGAAGTAACGGAGAAAAAAGTACGTCGTGAAAGAATGGGACACATTAAATTGGTTGTTCCTGTAGTTCACATCTGGTACTTCAAATCATTGCCGAACAAGACAGGTTATATGTTGGGATTATCTTCCAAGAACATAGAATCTATTGTGTATTATGAAAGATATGTGGTTGTTCAGGCAGGTGTAACAGAAGATGGCGTTACAGTGAATGGCGAGAAAAAAACATCAAAATATCTCGACCTGATCACAGAAGAAGAATACCTCGATATTTTAGATGCATTGCCAAAAGACAATCAATCTTTGCCTGATGAAGATCCGAATAAGTTTATCGCTAAAATGGGTGGTGAAGCAGTACGCGATCTTTTGTCAAGAATCGATCTTAAAAAATTATCGGCAGAGTTGCGTCATAAAGCTTCTAACGAATCTTCACAGCAACGTAAATCAGAAGCGTTAAAACGTCTGAGCGTTGTAGAAGCATTCCGTGAAGCAAACGAACATATCGAGAACAGACCTGAGTGGATGGTTGTGCAATATCTGCCTGTAGTTCCACCGGAATTGAGACCATTAGTTCCATTGGATGGAGGACGTTTTGCATCTTCGGATCTGAACGATCTTTACCGTCGTGTAATTATCCGCAACAACCGATTAAAAAGATTAATAGAGATCAAAGCTCCGGAAGTGATCCTGCGAAATGAAAAACGCATGTTACAGGAAGCTGTAGATTCTTTATTCGATAATTCACGTAAATCAAATGCGGTAAAAGCAGAAGGTGGACGTGCGTTGAAATCTTTATCAGATGTATTGAAAGGTAAACAAGGACGTTTCCGTCAGAATTTATTAGGAAAACGTGTTGACTATTCAGGTCGTTCTGTAATTGTTGTAGGACCGGAGTTGAAATTACACGAGTGCGGTTTACCGAAAGATATGGCGGCTGAATTATTCAAACCGTTTATCATTCGCAAATTACTCGAGCGTGGAATTGTAAAGACGGTTAAGTCTGCAAAGAAATTAGTAGATAAAAAAGAAGCGGTGATCTGGGATATCCTTGAAAATGTAATGAAAGGACACCCGGTAATGTTAAACCGTGCACCAACGCTGCACAGGCTGTCAATACAGGCGTTCCAGCCGAAATTGATCGAAGGAAAAGCAATACAGTTACACCCGTTGGTATGTACGGCATTCAACGCCGACTTTGATGGTGACCAGATGGCTGTTCACGTTCCGTTAAGCAATGCTGCAGTATTGGAAGCGCAATTGCTGATGTTAGCATCACACAATATTTTAAATCCGCAAAACGGAACACCGATCACTATTCCTTCACAGGACATGGTTTTAGGATTATACTATCTTACGAAAGGAAAGAAAACTGTAGGAGATGATAAAGTTCGCGGAGAAGGAAAAGTATTTTATTCTTCAGAAGAAGCGATCATCGCTTTAAACGAAAACCAGGTTGAATTGCATGCAAATGTAAAATGCCGCGTGAGAGTTAAAGAAGGAGATACGTTTGTAAATAAAATTATTGATACTACAGTTGGACGACTTGTATTTAATGAAGTTGTTCCGCAGGAGTCAGGATATATCAACGAATTACTCACCAAGAAAAATTTAAAGAATGTAATTGGTGATGTACTCGTTCATACAAATATTCCTACAACAGTAAAATTCCTGGATGACATCAAGGAATTGGGCTATCGCCAGGCATTCAAGGGTGGTTTATCATTTAATATTGATGACCTCATCATCCCTGATGTAAAACAAAAATTACTGGTCGGCGCTACTGAAGAAGTGGATGAAGTATGGCAGAATTTCAACGGCGGTTTAATTACAAACAATGAGCGTTACAACCAGATCATCGATATCTGGACGCGTGTCGACACAAGAATTACCGAAACGTTGATGAGAGAGATCTCAACACACAAGCAAGGATTTAACTCCGTGTATATGATGTTGGATTCAGGTGCGCGTGGTTCGAAACAACAGATCAAGCAGCTCGCAGGTATTCGTGGATTGATGGCTAAGCCAAGAAAATCAGGCTCCACGGGCGGTGAGATCATTGAAAATCCGATCTTATCTAACTTCAAGGATGGATTGAACGTATTGGAATATTTTATTTCTACGCACGGTGCGCGTAAAGGTTTGGCGGATACAGCGTTAAAAACTGCAGATGCAGGTTACTTAACACGCCGTTTAGTTGACGTTGCGCAAGATGTGGTGATCAACGGAGAAGATTGTTATACATTGAGAGGTTTGAATACTTTTGCGTTGAAAGAAAACGAAGAGGTGATCGAATCCTTATTCGACAGGATCGTTGGAAGAACAGCATTATTGGATGTTGTACATCCTTTAACAAATGAAGTGATCGTGAAAGAAGGTGAGTTGATCCTCGAAGCACAAGCAAAAATAATTGAAGAGTCTCCGATCGAAAGTGTAGAGATCCGTTCAGTATTGACATGCGAAATGCGACGCGGAGTTTGTGCGAAATGTTACGGAAGAAACCTTACGAATAATCGTCCTGCACAATTAGGAGATGCAGTAGGTATCGTAGCTGCACAATCCATCGGTGAGCCGGGAACACAGTTAACGTTGCGTACATTCCACACGGGTGGTACTGCAGCATCTGTTGCTTCTGAGTCACAAATGATCGCTAAGTTCGACGGTAAACTTGAATTTGACAGCATCAAAGCTGTGAAGCAGGATACGGAAGATGGAGAAGTGAAACCGGTAGTGATTGGAAGAACAGGAGAAATAAATATTATTGATGAAGCGACTGAGCGCGTATTGATCACGAATAATATTCCTTACGGAGCAACACTCGCGGTGAAGAATGGTCAGAAGATCAAGAAAGGTGATGTGATCTGTTCATGGGATCCGTTCAACAACGTTATTATTTCAGAGTTTAAAGGTTCTATCAAGTACGAACACGTTATTGAAGGTATTACATACAGAGAGGAAGTTGAAGAACAAACCGGTCACCGTGAAAAGGTAACGATCGAATCGAGAGATAAGAAAAAATCTCCGTCGTTATTGATCGTGGATGAAAAAGGAAAAGAACTCTATTCTTATTCTATCCCTGTTGGAGCACACATTTCTGTGGAAGACGCACAAGCTGTTATTCCGGGAACGATCATCGTGAAGATCCCACGTATCTTAAGTAAGGTGAGGGATATCACCGGGGGCTTACCGCGAGTCCAGGAATTATTTGAAGCGAGAAATCCTTCGAACCCTGCTAAGGTTTCCGAAATTGACGGACAAGCAACATTCGGCAAGATCAAGCGTGGTAACCGTGAAGTGACGATCACATCGAAAGATGGTGTTCAGAAAAAATATCTGGTTCCATTAACAAAACACATTTTGGTGCAGGACGGCGACTTTGTAAAAGCAGGAATGCCTTTATCGGATGGAGCAATCACACCAAGTGATATTTTGAAGATCAAGGGACCTTCTGCATTACAAGCTTATCTCGTGAATGAGATCCAGGAAGTTTACCGTTTACAAGGTGTGCGTATCAACGACAAGCATATTGAAGTGATCGTAAAACAAATGATGAGCGATGTATTGATCAGCGAAGCCGGTGATACAAAATTCCTCGAAAATGAAACGGTTGACAAATTTGATTTCATCGAACAGAACGATTACATCTTCGATAAGAAAGTAATTACTGAGCCGGGAGATTCTGAACAGCTTGCTGCGGGACAGATCGTAACGATGCGTCAAATACGTGAAGAAAATTCATTCCTGAAACGCAACGACAGGAAACCTGTAGAATTCCGAGATGCTATTCCTGCAACGGCAAGTCCGTTACTGCAAGGTATCACGCGCGCGTCTTTAGGAACACACAGCTGGATATCTGCAGCCTCATTCCAGGAAACAACGAAGGTATTGAACCAGGCTGCGATCAGCGGATCAATAGATCTGATGAGAGGCTTAAAAGAAAATGTTATCGTTGGACATAGAATTCCTGCCGGAACAGGTGTCCGTGAGTTCGAGAATTTCATGGTCGGTTCCAAGAAGGAATATGAACGAATGATGGCGAAGAAAGCCATGATAGAAGAAGATGAGGAGGAATAAAATTCTTCAGAAATAAATAAAAAGGCTGTCTTGTTAGGCAGCCTTTTTTAATGCAAATCATTTATCTTTATATAAAATTACGCTTAGAATAAACAAACCTATTAATTATCATGGAAAATCAGGATCAGAATCAAATCAATATAGAATTACCGGAAGATATTGCGGACGGAGAATATGCGAACCTCGCGATCATTACTCATTCCAACCAGGAATTTGTACTCGATTTTGTGCGTCTCGCACCGGGTGTTCCAAAAGCAAAAGTCAAATCGAGAATTATCTTAACGCCCCAGCATGCAAAAAGATTAATGCAGGCGCTAAGCGAGAACGTCAGGAAATTTGAACAAATGCATGGAGAGATCAAAGAATTCGACCAGATCGCGTACCCGTTGAATTTCGGCACACCGACAACACAGGCATAAACCAATAGGGATGAAAACCATTGAAGAAGAAATAAAACAAAAGAAATTTTTAAATATCTACATCAAGACGGATGTAAACCTGATGTTTACTTCCGGCTGGCTGCAAAATAATTACGCCCGTTTCTTTAAATCTTACGGAATATCACAGCAGCAATTCAATGTTTTACGTATCCTCCGCGGGCAGCATCCGAACGCTGTAATGCTGAGCCAGATCACGGAAAGAATGATCGATAAAATGTCGAATGCTACCCGGCTGGTTGAAAAACTCCGTCAAAAATCACTGGTTACAAGGCAATTAAATGATAAAAGCCGCAGGAAAGTGGATATTAATATCACCGAGGCAGGCTTAAAATTGTTGGAGGAAATCGATAGTGTGATGGATGCACAAATACCTCCGGCACATTATACCGGTGTTACTACGGAAGAATTAGAGCGTTTAAATACGATTTTGGATAAGATCAGGAACTAAAAATTTTGTTTTATTGTTTGTATATACAATAATTGCAATCACAACTAAAATTTAAATGTATGAAAACAATCATTCATAAAGCAAACGAAAGAGGATCTGCGGATCACGGCTGGTTAAAAGCCAAACATTCATTCAGTTTCGCGGGATTTTATGACCCTTCGAAAGAACAATTCGGCACGCTTCGCGTATTGAACGACGACATTGTAGATGCATCACAGGGATTCGGAAAACATCCGCACAACAATATGGAAATCGTAACCCTTCCGTTACACGGTGCGTTGAAGCATAAAGATTCAATGGGCAACGAAGGTATAATAAAAGCGGGAGATGTGCAGATCATGAGTGCGGGAAGAGGAATACTTCACTCAGAATTTAATGCGTCGGATACGGAAGCAGTCAACCTTTTTCAAATATGGGTCTTTCCTAAAAAAATAAATATAGAGCCAAGATATGACCAGCGTTTCTTTGATGAAAAAGACAGGCAGAACAAATGGCAGGTAGTGGTAAGTCCGGAGGAAAAAGACAATGCACTTTGGATCAACCAGGATGCATACCTCTCCCTGGGAAATTTTGAACAGCAAACCAATTATACCATTCACCATCCCGGCAACGGCGTTTATATAATGGTGATAGAAGGAGAAGTTGAAATTGACGGCAACAAGCTTTCTAAGAGAGATGCGATCGGAATTTCTGAAACTGAAGCTTTAAACATTAATGTGCTTCAGCCTTCAAAGTTACTTGCGATAGAAATACCAATGAAATAATCCCCAGGTGGACGTCGGGTTGTATGATCCGGCGTTCACCGCTTTTTATAAAATATTTTCCAAATCTTATATATATTCACGTATGGAAATTCAGCACGAACATCTCATTACGAAGGGAGAATTTTTTATCCGCGATGAAGAGAAACGCAAGATTGCGGTGATGACCTACCGTATGGAAAATGATACCACCATGAATATTCAGCATACCATTGTTGAAGAAGAATTGGAAGGGCAGGGCATTGGCAGGAAGCTTGTGGATGCCGCCGTACAATTTGCGCGCAAGGAAGGATATAAATTGATGGCGGATTGTCCTTATGCAGCGGCAGTATTTCGCAAAACGCCTGAATACAAAGATGTGTTAGCATAATATGGAAGAAGTTACAAAGGAATATTCGAACGGGGAGGTTACTGTTGTATGGCAGCCTCATAAATGCATTCACTCCACAAAATGCTGGAAGGGATTAGGTGAAGTATTTAATCCGCGTGTAAAGCCATGGATCAATATACAAGGTGCTGCATCGGAAAGAATAGCAGACCAGGTTCACCAATGCCCGAGCGGGGCGCTGAGTATAAAAGATGAAACCGTTTCTGATCAGAAAGAAATTCAACATTCATCTCCTAACGCCGAAGTTGTGGTCGTTAAGAACGGTCCTCTCCAGGTGAAAGGAAGTTTGATCATTAAACATAAAGACGGAAAGGAAGAAACACATTCGGAAGTTTATCTGTGCCGCTGCGGACAATCATCCAATAAACCTTTTTGTGACGGCACACATAGAAAGTGCGGTTTTAAAGACGAATAAATGCTGGTATATACGATCACGATCAATATAGAAAAATCAGTGGCCGAACAATGGCTGTTGTGGATGAAGGAAAATTTTCTGAATGCCGTTATCGCTACCAACCTCTTTGAAAAATATCATGCTTTTAAAGTATTGCACGATAGTGACGGTGATACTTATACTTTCCAGTTCTTTTGTAAAGATATCGTGCATTACAAAAAATTCCAGGATGAACATAAATCCCATATCCTTCATGCTTTGATGACCAGCTTCCCGGAAAAGGTAGTTTATTTTAATACACTTCTGCAGGAACTGGAATAAATTTGATCATACCACTAATATCCTTAGTATAATGTATTGAAAACAGCCTCCCGTTATGGAAGGCTGTTTCGATTGAGAAATTATGTTTTCTTTATTCACCGCTAAGGTAAATGTCTACCCTGCGATTTTTTGCCCGATCAATTTCCTGTGTTTGTTTTTCAGTGACAGGAGCATTTTCTCCGTATGGCAACAACAATACATGTTGTGCAATGCCGATGCCTTCAATATATTTTTTCACTGCATCACATCTTTTAGTAGATAATGCCTGGTTATAAGAAGTACTGCCTTCTGTAGAAGCGCTTCCGGCAAGGTAGATGAAATAATTTCCTTTCATCTGGCTGAGTTTGCTTTTGAGCGCATCGATACTTGCTTTTGCTTCATCGCTTAGTTCGTATTTATCTACTTCAAAGTATACAGAACCAAATTTTTTGTAGATAATATTATCCAGTGAGGATGTTGATTTTTCGATGTCTGTAGAACTTTTATCGGTTATGGATTTTATATCGCTTACAGATTTATCAACGGCATCTCCAAGCCGGTTTACAGCTTCACCCAGCGAATCTACTTTATTCATTGCATCATCCGCTTTACTGGAAGCTGCATCTGCTTTAGTATTTACTTTGGCGATATCATCATCCGTTCTTTTCTTGTTCTTTTCAAATTCAGATTGATCGGTTTTGCGTTTCAACCTGAAACTTAATAAAACCTCATGTGTAAATCCTAAGTTAGATGCCACGAGGTTTCCTTTTTTCCCAACCGTAGATTTGAACGTGTAACTGATGTCTACCAATTCTTTTATACTTACTCCTGCCGTGGCGTGAATCCCCGCAGCATTCGGCAGGAAGAAGCCTTTCGCATCTCCGTTTGGTTTAAATCCGCCTCCGTTTGCATACCCGAAAGCTAACCATGCAATATGCTTATATGCTGCCATGAGGGTGATATCCAGAAATACGGGCAAAGATTTTTTCACATAATTGACCATTAAATTAGGTTGTAATGACCACGCTTTTTTCTTTCCAAGTTTTGCTTCATACTGAGCGATGACTACATATTGACGCTGGATCGTAGTGTTGTTTGCAAATGCCGGATCGGAAGACTTGAATTTTACTTTGTTACCAAGTACCTGGGGTACAGAGAAGCCAATATTCAAACCTTTCCAGTGATAGTTAATACCTAATGAAAGATCGAAATTGACATTGCGTGCATTAGCAATTGCCGGATCATTGGGATCAGCCGGAGTGAAATCGTGAATATGCAACGAGCTAACTCCTGCCTGCAATCCTATAGAAAGGAAATGCGTTCTTTCCTTGTTAAAAGGAATATGGTAAGCATACGCTAAACTTCCACCTGTATTCTGCCAGCTTGCAGTGGTCCTGTCGTGATAGATGGTTGCACCTAAAGCCATGTTAGAAGACTTGATACGACCGTCCCATGATCCGTAAGTACTGATAGGACCTTCAGGAATTTTATCCCACTGCTTCTGGAATCCCAGGTTGATACGTCCTCCATCCAGATCCGTACCCGCACGTGCAGGGTTGTAGTAAAATGGATTGAGAAAGTAATTGCTGTACACCGGTAACTGTTGTGCATCCGACAACTGTATACCCGACCATAAGATGGCTGCCAGGCTGATGATTTTGAGTAATTTCATTTTTATAATTTTACGTAGAGTTATTTTAAATCGCTTCCCGTTATCTTACAATATGCAATGCGCCTTTATAAGTTTTTCCCGGTGTTGTTATAATATACCAATAAGCTCCTTCAGGCAATGTGGTGCCATTCACCGTGCCATTAAACCCATCGGCATTATTGTAGTTTGAACTGCTGTAAACCAATGCGCCTCCTCTTGCAAATATCTGAACGAGATACTCGATATTATTTGCATTGTAGTTATCAATGAAGGTCAGTTTCCATGTATCATTTAATCCGTCACCATTCGGTGAAATAACATTCGGAATGACCAATGCAAAACCCGGAAGGACAGTAACATAAAGCGAGTCACTTCCTTTACATCCATTCTGATCACGAACAGTAAACCTTAACAAGTATGGATTCGCTGCAGGTAAGTTTGAAAAATCAGCAACCGGATCCGGAATATAATCGCGATCTAATAAAGTGTTTGGCGACCAGTTAAACGTAGTACCCAATGGGAATGGTATGGTATTTCCAAAACCATCCAGCATAGTGCCATGTAATTGTAAAAGAGTGCCCTGGTTGATGCTGGTGTCGCTGCCTGTATTTACTATAGGACTTGGATAAACCGTTACATTTGTTTTTGCAGAATCGGAACATCCACCAGGTAAGGAAACTACTGCAGTGTATACACCACTCATCGCAGGATTAGCAGGTGATAAGACCGGGTTTTTCCCGGTTGCAGTATAACCATTTGGTCCTGTCCATAAATAGTTAGCACCGAACACACCGGTTACATTTAATGTAACACTGCCGCCTTCACAAACCGCTCCGCTGTTATCTGCGACAAGCGTATCAGGGAATGCACTGATCTCTACTAAAGTTGTATATGGAGTTGAAGTGCAACCTGTAGTTCTGTTTGTCAATACAACTGTATAGAATCCCTGGTTGAATAGTGTCGCATTTAATATTGCAGGATTTTGTTGAGTAGATGTAAATCCATTCGGACCTGTCCAATGTGAATCGATTCCTGTTGTATCCGGTATCGAATCAAACAACTGTAATGTCTGGTGTTCGCAAAGCGGTGAATTGCTTCCTATACTATCTGACTTAGGAGCAGCGTTGACAATCACTAAAACAGAAGTTGTATCCGAACGACATCCGTTTAATGTTGTAACCACTGTGTATATACCGGATTGAGCGGTATTTGCATTCATGACAGTTACACAATTTGCCGGTGAAAATCCATTTGGACCATACCAGTTAAATATTGCCGCAGTGTCTGTAGAATGTGCACACAATGTAAAAGATCCTCCTTCACATACTGTCCTGATCGTATCTACAGTTGGTGTTGCAGGTTTTGGTTTGATCACAACAATCGTACTCACTCTTACAGATGTACAATTATTGAGTCTTACTGTAACACCATACACACCCGCATCTGCTATTGTTGAATTTGGAATTGTAAATGTTGGGATCAATGTTGAATCCAGCACAGTGCCCAATGGACCGTACCATGTATAGGATGTCGCACCCGGAATATTCGTAGCAGTTAAAATGATAGCATCACCTTCACATACAGGGCTGTTAGATGAGATGGATGGTATAACAGGAGTTACAGTCACTGCCTGGATGCATGTTGCAGTATTTCCTGAATTATCCGTTGCCGTCCATGTTACAATTGTAACTCCAACCGGGTAAGAAGTTGATGGATGATTATTAGTTACACCTGCAATTCCGCAATTATCCGATGTTGTCGGTGTACCAAGATTGGTGATCGTTGCAGAACAGCCTGCAATGGCACTTACCATTGTATCAGCCGGACAAGAAATTGTTGGCGGTTGTACATCTGTAACCGTTACGTTGAATGAACAAGAAGCAGTATTACCGGCAGAATCCGTCACCATAAAAGTATTGGTTGTAGTTCCTGTCGGGAATATTGATCCTGAAGGAAGTCCAGCAGTTTGAGTAGTTGCAGCACCGGGACAGTTATCTGTTCCAAGTGGAGTAACATACACAACGAGTGCACCGCAAAATGCAGGGTTAGTATTCTGAGCGATATTCCCAGGACAAGAGATCACCGGAGCAATAGAATCTATCACTGTTACAGTGAATGAACAAGAAACAGTATTTCCTGCAAGATCAGTTACCACAAAAGTATTCGTAGTAGTACCAGTAGGGAATACAGCACCTGAAGGAAGACCTGCAGTTTGTAAAGTTGCAGCACCGGGACAATTATCTGTACCTACAGGCGCAGTATAATTTACGATAGCAGCACAAATAACGGGGTTCGTATTCTGCGAGATATTAGCAGGACAAGTGATGACCGGTACAATAGAATCTGTAATTGTTACAGTGAAAGAACACGCAGCAACATTACCTGCAGAATCTGTCACAGTAAAAGTATTAAGTGTAACACCAGTCGGGAAAGTTGAGCCCGAAGGAAGTCCTGTAGTTTGAGTAGTCGTAGCACCCGGACAATTATCTGTACCCACAGGAGCCGTATAATTTACCACTGCACCGCAAATACCTGGATCAGAGTTCTGTGCAATATTCGAAGGGCAAACAATCACCGGAGCAACAGAATCAATAACCGTTACATTGAATGAACAAGTAGCAGTATTACCAGATGAATCGGTTACCATAAAAGTATTAGTAGTTGTACCTGTAGGGAACGTAGCGCCTGAAGGAAGACCAGCAGTTTGTGTAGTTACAGCACCGGGACAATTATCCGTACCAACCGGTGCAGTATAATTTACAACGGCACCACAAGTTCCTGCATCAGATCCCTGCACAACAGGCAGCGGACAAACGATCACCGGAGCGATAGAATCTGTAACCGTTACGTTGAATGAACAAGAAGCAGTATTACCGGCAGAATCTGTCACCATAAAAGTATTTGTAGTAGTTCCTGTGGGGAATATAGATCCTGAAGGGAGTCCTGCAGTTTGAGTAGTTGCAGCACCGGGACAGTTATCTGTTCCAAGCGGAGTTA
>JADMIO010634541.1_pt1 | contig 23215 bp, 17 predicted proteins | sample 8958161 | NCBI WGS metagenome assembly JADMIO01 (sample SAMN16585339, study PRJNA669376) | soil metagenome | isolation source: Crop rotation soil | place: USA: Cullars Rotation, Alabama | collected 2011 | reverse complement strand
GGCCGGATCGACACCGGTGGCCACCTGTTTGGTCGGGCCTTTCGGTGCAGGCCGAGTGTAGCTCCAGCCGCCCCAAGCAGCGGCAGTAACTCCGGCGATGACAAAGCAACCTAACATGAGCCGGGAGTTGACTCGTTTCACGGCACGCCTGGTGGCATCGATCATTCGGCGCATAGAACCCGTCCCGACGACAAATAGCCAAAAAAGTTGATAGCTTCGCCGTGGGTGAATACCAAAAACAGCGGCACGGCGCAAAGATCAAAGGCGCTTGGAGGCTATTGCTAGCAGGCTTCGGCAGCATTGAGTTCAAGCACACCGATGGGGAAATTGCCCAAGAGAGTGGCAGCGTCAATCGTCGGCTGATCAAGCGTCGTGCAGTCGCCGGTAAAGAGATTCTTGGCTGAGAGGGTCTGTCCGTTGGGCCAAGCGATCGTCGTTCCGGCCCAGATGGTCGCTGGCAAGGGATAAACGCGGGGTGGCATGCCGGCGGGACTGGAGCGCTCGACATCGATGAGCTTTTGGACCAGGCGGGGTAAGGCGGCGATGAGATCCAGGCGGTGCGATTCGGCATTGCGCCAGCCGAAAGCGATGATGTGCTCGGCCAAGGGGCCGGCGACTTCGAGTGGGACGTAGTCGCCGCTGGCCCACAAGTGTGAGAGGCGTTTGCGAACGTGTAGCAACTGTTGCGTCACCAGGAGTTTCAATCGTGAATCGCGAAGTGAAAGGTGTGGTGCAAGCGGGGCTGACGTGGCATTGATTTCGCCGATTCCCCAGCGCCTGGCAGCGAAATCGACGGGGCGGCGGTTGTCAGGGTCTACCAAGCAGTAGTCCCAGAATTCCTGACCTTGATAAATGTCCGGCACACCGGGAGCGAGCAGCTTGAGGACAAGTTGCGAAAGAGCGTTGATCTGGCCGGCATCGGCAATCCGTTCGCACAATGTCTGCAATTCGGCGACGAAGCGGTTTTGCGAAGACTCGCGGAGCGTTTGCGAGATGAACTGGCGGACCGCTTCGTCGTAAGCGGGACTCGGATTGATCCAGCTCGTCCGCTGCTTGGCTTCGTGGGTTGCCTTTTCCATGTAGGCTTGCAGTCGCTGGATAAGCGACGTTCGCTCGTCGGCATTGGGCGTGTGCAGCGGCCAGATGCCGAGAGCCGACTGATAAAACAAGTATTCGTCTTTGAGGCTCGGCGCCGGCTCGCCATCGACTTCGCGCCGCCAGCGGCGGTTAAGCCGGCTGAAGCGGTTCACGGTGGAACGCCAGTCCTTGGGAATTTCGGAAAGCACGTTGAGGCGGGCGCGGACGTCTTCGGTTCGCTTGGTGTCGTGGGTGGTGGTGGCCAACATGGACTGCCGGTAACGGCCGCTGCGGAGGACGCATTGCTCGTGAAAATGTTTGGGCGTCGTGGTCGGTCGCCGCGGGTCGCCGCCGACTTCGTTTACCGAGGCCAGCGGTACCCACACATAAAACGACGTGTCCTCGACGCCCTTGGCCATCACCGGGCTGGTGACTTGCTGGAATCGGCCGGCCAGAATTTCGCGCTGAGCGACAACCAGATCGCTCAGTCCTTCCGGATGCGAGAGCAGCAGAACATTGCGGAGGAAATCGAATACCGTGGCATCAAACGCCGGGTTGGCGCGTTTGGCTCGCACCACCGCCAAATCGACGACCTTGCGATCGCGATCGGCAACGCCTTTTCGGCTGGGATAGACCCGATAAACGGGAAAGGAAACGAGCACTTCACGAGCGGCCAGGCGAAGCATGTTGAGCGTCAGGTCGCGAGTGCGGCGGTGCTGTTCGGAAAGATGATTCAGGCGATGCGCGAGCATGAGGAGCTCGCTCGACATGGCGACTCGCAGAATCAGTCGCTTGCTGTCGTGAACGACGGACGCGTAGGGAGCGTCGTTATCGGTGAACCGCTGATAATTGCGAACGATTTCTTCCCATCCTGGCGGGGCGACAAATAGGCCGTTGATCGTCGCCAGGAAGTCGTAGCCGGTGGTTCCCGCCACGGGCCAAGTTTCTGGCAGCGGCTCGTCGGGGCCGAGGATCTTTTCGATCAGGACATACAGCGGCTGCTGATTCCCGGCAAGAACTGTCGATGTGGGCGTTGTCGCTTCATGAGGCGGCAATTCGAGCGGAACGTCTGGTCCGAGAATGGCCCGCAGATCGTCGGCTTCTGGAGGAGGCAGGCCGAGTTGGTCGCACGATAGTCGCAAGACCTCCGGCGCGGCCCGGAGCCATTCGACTTGTTCGTCGAGCGGTGTGGCAGGTTGTTCGGCGTTCGGTTCAGCGGCTGGCGCGGAATTAACAGCTTCTTGCAGCAGCCGGCCAAAGGCGCGCTGCGCCAAATCGGCCAGATAGGCCCATTGGAGCCGCAGCAAGTAACGCTCGGGGTCGAACAGGCCATCGATATGGTCGATGCGGAGGCCGCTGAGCGATCCTTCGGCGAGCAGCGTTCGCACGAGGACGTGGGACCGATGAAAAACGTCGGGCAGCTCCATGGCGATTGCCGCCAGCTCGTTGATATCGAAGAAGCGGCGGTAATTGATTTCATCGAAGGCCGATCGCCAGTGACATAAACGATAGGCTTGCTCATTGAGCAGCTTGTGAAGTGGATTGACCGACTGGGGATCGTTTTCGACGCCGTTAAACTCGGCGACGTTACGCTCGATATGGCTGCGCAGGGGCACGCTGTAAGCAGTCAGGTCGCGCAAGCGGCGCTTGACGACTTCTTTTTCGCGCTGGCGCTCGCGAACCGACGCCAGGTCGCGAGCATTTTGCGACGGGAGGTGCTCCAACGCCGTGATGACGCTTTCCAATTCGATCACGTCGGCATGTTCTGCACCGAGCTCGCCACGGAGCTCGTCCAAGTGATTCGTTAGGATCGGAGCAGCGGTTTTGGGACTGAGCGGCAGCTCGTTGTCAAAGTACTTGATTAAGAATGCCCCGTCGCGAAACTCAATCGCGAGTTGTCGATCTTCGAGCGCTTCGCCGTATTGCTGGCCGAGAATTGGTAAGAGCAACTTGTCGGCGAGCTCGGGTTTGACCGGGTGCCAATCGATATCGAAGAAGTGGGCATACGGCGAGTTGGGACCATTTTCGAGGACGTCGTACCACCAGGCGTTTTGCGTGCTGGCGGCCATGTGGTTGGGCACCATATCGAGAATGTGCCCCATGTCGTGTTCTTGCAGCTTGGCGACGAAGGTTCGATACGCCGCTTCGCCGCCGAGCTCGGGATTGAACTGGTTGTGGTCGCAGAGATCGTAGCCGTGCGTGCTGCCGGCCTTGGCCTTCAAATACGGCGAGCAATAGACGTGGCTAATGCCGAGGTCGGCCAGATAGGGAATGATTTCCGTCGCATCGTGGAACGTAAAGCCGCGATGGAGCTGGAGACGATATGTGGCGACCGGGCGGACCTGGCGACGGCGAATTTCTTCGATCACCTGCAACGTGACCGCCGGCGCGGTGGGAATCAAGGCTGCTGCATCCGCCATGCGGGCACTTTCTTTGGACTTGTCGCGCTAGGGTTGGGGTGTCGAGTCGTCGAGGAGTTGCAGAATGCCCCGGAGGGAAATAACAGCCCAGGCCGGGCGGTCTTCGAGCTCGTAGCTAAGCTCACGGAGCGCGCGTTCGAGCAGAAAATGCCCCAGGAGCGATTCGAACTCGTCCCGTGCGGCCGGCAAAAACGCCGCGCCATTGGTGTGCTCCTGATACGAGCGGATGAACGCAGTTGAAATCCAAAGGTTCCAGAGATTGGCCCACGGATCGAGCACCGCCACGTCTTCCGGGCGGATGAGTCCGGGCGCACGGCCACGGTGACTGCTTTCGCCCAATAGCGCGCCGATTGCCGCATGATGAAACGAGCGCACCATGGTGGCCACGTCGCCGAGGGCCGAGCGTTTGACTCGCCGCTCGCCGAGCGAACGCCCGGGCTCGCCTTCGAAATCGATGATGATGTAATCCTTGCCGGTGAACAGCAGTTCGCCGAGCCCCAAATTGCCATGGCAGCGTATTCGCCGGCCACCGACGCGATGCGTCATCAGCGTTTGAAATCGCCGGAGCATGTCGTCGCCTTTGGCGAGGACCTGGCGGGCTAAATCTTGAACATCGTCGGGCAGCTGACCGAGGCTCAGCGCCAGATCGTGGAGCGTTCGCTGCTGCGTATTGCGCATCGATTGATACAGCGATCGCTGGTAAAGCGTCGTCATCGGTTCGGGCGCAAAGGCCGGATCGTAGCTTTCGGCGCCTAGCGCCAAATGTAACTCGGCGGTGCGCTGGCCGAGCAACTTCGCCGCATCGAAATAGCGGCCGATCAGCTCCTGCAAGATGGGCGGTACTTCGCCGTCAGCCAGACCGCTCGGTGTCTTGGTCAGTGGCGGCGGCTGACGCTGCTCAGCGGGCAGCGACAGGATTCGCTCGAAAAACACGCTGAGCTCGTCGAGCGTGTATTGCCACGCGGTGCCTTCGTGCGGCACGTAGCGGTGCAAAACGGCGACGGCGGTCGGATCTGCGCCGCGGCGGCGATATTCGAGACAGCCGACGAGCGGCGCAACGTGCTCGAAACCTTTGTGCTGAGTGAGGTAGTGGCCGATTTCGATCTGTGGATGGATGCCCGGTTCGACATGCCTCAAGACGCGAAGAAGCAGGCGATCGGCGAACGCCACCGCCGAGCTCGTCGTGTGATCGGAGACGACCGTGGTTTGTACTGGCGCGCCATCCTTCGGGGCTTCCCAATCGATCGGCCCAAAAAGTCTTCCAGCGTACTCCGCGCCGCGGGCCGTCATCACCGGCTGTCCGGCGATGAGCCGCACGAGCTGCTCGGCGCATTCGGACGCGTTGATCCCGTCGACGACGACGCCGTCGATGTTGCCGCTGAGGCGCAGAACGGCCTTGAGTAGTGGATATTGCTGACGCAGCTGCTGAATTCGTTCCTCAGGAAGGACAGCCGCGGGCAGGCAATAGACTCGCGATGTGCCATCGACATAGTCCACATCAAGCAACGACAGAAAAATGGGCGTTTGCGAGCTAGGCAGTCGAGCCAAGTCGGAGAATCGCACGCCTTTGATTCTGTCGGCCGCCCCAACCCAGCCGGCGGTTTGAAAGTAGCGCTGGACGGCGGGCTCGACTTGCTCGCGAGCTTGACTATGCAGAAAGCCCAGTTTCGTGACCGGGACTTCGACCAGTGCGGGCTCGGTGGGCGCGGCGCCGGCGGCCGAGGTAGTGTGTTCGGTCGAGGGCTCCAATTCGAACCAATAAAACGCATGTGGCCCGAGCGTGAGCGGATAGGGCGTTTGGCCGATGACTGGAAAGACAGCCCGGCCGAAAAGTTCGACGGGTGTCGAACCGCGAGCCGCCGACAGGTCGAGTTCGGCATGTTGCACGAATCGCGAGAGATTGGCGACGACCAGAATTTGCTCGTTGTGATAGCGGCGGATGAAGGCCAGGATTTTGCGATTTTGTGGGTGCAGAAACTCGAGCGTGCCACGTCCGAACGCTTGATACCGTTTGCGAAGCGCGATAAGCCGTTTCATCCACCACAGCAGCGAGTTGGGGTTGTTTTGCTGGGCTTCGACGTTGACCGCTTCGTAGTGATATTCGGGGTCGATCGTGATTGGCAGGTAGAGCTTTTGCGGATTCGCGCGCGAAAAACCAGCGTTGCGATCGCTGCTCCATTGCATGGGCGTGCGGACGCCGTTACGGTCGCCGAGATAAATATTGTCGCCCATTCCGATTTCGTCGCCGTAGTAGATAACCGGCGTTCCCGGCAGCGAACACAGAAGGCCGTTCATGAGCTCGATGCGGCGGCGATTGTTGCCGAGTAGCGGCGCGAGGCGGCGGCGAATACCGAGATTAATCCGCGCTCGCTGCTCGCCGGCGTAGGCGCGATACATATAGTCGCGCTCTTCGTCGGTGACCATTTCCAGCGTCAGCTCGTCGTGATTCCGCAAAAACTGACACCACTGGCAGTTGTCTGGGATCGTCGGCGTCTGATCGAGGATGTCAATGATCGGAAAACGGTCTTCCATGTGGATCGACATGAACATCCGCGGCATCAGCGGGAAGTGAAACGCCATATGCGTTTCGTCGCCCGCGCCGAAATAGGCGACGGCGTCTTCGGGCCACTGATTGGCCTCCGAGAGCAGCATGCGGTTGGGAAATTTTTCGTCGATGTGCCGTCGCAGGGCCTTCAAAAACTCGTGGGTCTCCGGCAGATTCTCGCAGCCGGTGCCTTCGCGCTCGTAGAGATAGGGAACGGCGTCGAGCCGCATGCCGTCGACCCCCATCGCGAGCCAAAAATCGACGACAGGGAAGATCGCTTCCCAAACAGCCGGATTGTCGAAATTCAAATCTGGCTGATGGGAATAAAAGCGGTGCCAGTAGTAAGCCTTCGCGACGGGATCCCACGTCCAGTTCGACGGCTCAAAGTCTTTGAAAATGATCCGGGCGTCGCGATATTTGTCGGGCGTGTCGCTCCAAACGTAGAAGTCGCGCTCGGGACTGCCCGGCGGCGATAAACGGGCCCGCTGGAACCAGGCATGTTGATCGGACGTGTGATTCAGCACTAACTCGGTGATGACGCGAATGCCGCGCTCGTGAGCGGCTGCGAGCAGTTCCTGAAAATCGGCGAGGGAGCCGTAAGCCGGGTTGATGCTCGTGTATTCGGCGATGTCGTAACCATCGTCCTTGAGCGGCGAGGGATAAAACGGCAAGAGCCAAATGACCGTGACGCCGAGGTCTTGCAGGTAGTCGAGCTTCTGCGCTAAGCCGCGAAAATCGCCGACGCCGTCGCCGACGCTGTCGTGAAAGGCGCGAACGTGCAACTCATAGATGATCGCGTCTTTGTACCAGAGTGGGTCGTCCGAAAGCATAGCGAGGTGCGCACGATGAGCATCAATCTGCAGCCGCAAACGTCAGCGGCCCAGTAGCTTACGAACAATGCGAAGCAGTGCCTATTAGACTATGGGTGCGGTAACGTGCATACGGTGTGCCAAGATCGAAAGGCGTCCCGCCTGCCCAGCATTTGATAGACCTAGTTGCGCGTCATTCGCAGGACGATCCAATCACCAAGTGCCGGCCATAATTGCGCGATGGCAAATAGCAATTTGGCCCGCGCGGGGACGATTGATTCCGCTTGGCGTCGCTCGCAGGCTCTGAGAATGCGCTTGGCCAACCAGTTTGGATCGATGCCTTTAAGTTTCACACCGCCGCCAGGTTTTTTGGCCTCATCGGGCAGACCGGCCGCTTGGTCGTCATATCGGCCGCCCGCATCATTGCGACGGATTGGTCCTGGACAGACAAGTAAGCTGTGCAAACCTTGCGGGCCGAGCTCCAGCCGTAACTGCTGCGAATAAGCAGCGAGCGGGAATTTGCTGGCGGCATAAGCGCCGAGATAACGGCTGGCAATTTTCCCGGCTAAGGAGCTGACAAAGACAACGTGGCCGCGCGTCTGTGTCAAATAAGGCAGCGCGGCCGTCGTTGTGCGAACGGCCGAGAGGAAATTTAAATCGAGCAGTTCACGAAAGCGGTCAGCCAAGAGATCGGCGACCGCGCCGCGGTCGCTCTTGCCGGCGCAGTTGACCAACAGGTCGAGGCGACCGTGAAGCCGTATTACTTCAGCGATCAACGCCGCCGCTTGGTCGTCTTCTGTCAAATCCGCTGGCAGCCAGCCAGCGGTGCGGTCTTCGACCGAAAGCTCGGCGGCTGCGGCCGCAAGCCGCTCTTGATCGCGGGCGGCGATAACAACACTTGCCCCCTCTTCGACAAGCGCCCGCGCAATCGCCAGCCCCAGCCCTTTCGAGCCGCCAGTAACCAGCGCAACTTTGTCTTCCCAATAACCCAAACTTTGTTGGGCGAGGATCTCCCGACCCCGCCCCCCCTCCCCTCTTGGTCACACCGTCCCGGCTTCCATCGTCAACAGACGCTCGATTTCCGCGACAGCCGCCCCCAAACTCGCCGTCGCCATCAGAAAATTCGTATGCCCGCTCACTTCCGGCTGAATCTTCTCAAACAATTCCGTCGCTCGCTTGAGCTTGCCCAGTTTCTTCCGCGCCAGCTTCAAATACTCGTCGGCGTTGCCATCTTTGAACGGGCCACCCAGCGCGAGCATGTAATCGTAAAGCTCCCGGTGCACCTCCGCCACTTCGTCGTCTTCCTGTGCCTCATCGCTATGCTTCAAAAACGCGCGCACCATCCACACGTGGGTGAGCTGCGTGTCGATGGCATGCATAAGGTCGGTCGAGGTCATGCAAAATTGCTCGTCTTGTCGTGTGGCGATAATATGAGCCGCAGGGAGGCGAAATGAAATTCAGCGAGCTCATCCGGTTGCTAGAATCCAATGGCTTTAGCCTCGTCAAGCAAAAGGGTTCGATTCGATACTACGGCAAAACAGGCTGGCCGAATCTCGTCCGCGTCGATTATCACGGGGCAAAAGAGGTTCCAACCGGCACCTGCCATGCTATTCTAAAAGCAGCAGGACTCAACAAGCCCTAGGAGCGGCTAGCAATGATCGACTTACCCTACTCCCTCGTTATTGAGGCCACAGCCGAGCCGGACTACTTTGGCTTTTTCTCACCCGACCTGGAAGGTTTTTCCGGGATTGGCCATTCCGTAGAAGACTGCCTTTACAAAGCCAAATGGGGCATGCGGGAACACGTTGACTTGTTGACAGAACAAGAACTGCCTGTGCCAGAACCAATTAAGAACCCAACAGTCACGATCCAGAATGAGGAAACCTCATCAACTTGCAGACAAGCCGGATGATAACCGGCGCCGACGCCGGGATGTGGTCGACCTCGCGACCATTGCCGAGCGTAGGCGCGAGCCGTCACGCCCATTGCGAGATTATCTGGCGGAGCGCCGTCGGAAACGAACGGAATAAGAGCGCGATTCAAACGCCAAAAGCTGCCAAACGTCGTGCTTGCTCACGTCTGATGAGAGTTGTCAGCTCCTTTCGTCGGTCGGCGGTTGCATAGTGAACCTCTCGATGGTGATTCGGGCATAGCACGGAGAGATTCATTTTGTCATTCGGGCTGCCGCCTTCGTACATTGCGTTGATATGATGGACCTCGATATATGATTCACCATCTTCCTTCAAAAGCACGAACTTGCAGCCCGGAACCATACACTCATATCCGTAAAGCTTACGAGCAAGTCGAGCCCAGCTTGCCCGTCGTTCAAATGCCTCGATCAGCATTTCTTTACGGATGGGATCTAAGAGAATGCTGTCGGGCGCAGTATCCAACTCGTTCCCATTGGCATCGATGTGGATCAAGTGTTTTCGAGCATCGGACCAATCAGGATGGTGGGCTTTCATGTAGTCAACGGCGACCTTGATTACTTCAGCAGCATCGATCAAATAGTTTGTCCGGGGCCAAATTGCGCGCTTTGGATTTTTCGAGACATCTCCACCCTGTTTTCCCCTGTCCTTTGGCTTGACCCTCGTTCCGCGTGCGAAATCACGTCGCCCACGTTTGTCGTAGCCAATTCCATGTTTCCCCAAGCGGAAGTAACTGCAGTATGCCGCCAACTTTTGTGGAGGTTCGTTGTCATACTTTTCGGGAAACACCTTCTCTAGCACCCGTTTCCATACATCTTCATTGATTGGGATGACAATGCCGCGAGCGCCTTGCTCACGCAGAGGATGATCGCTGAGGCTGTAAAACACCGCGTTGGCGAAGTCGTGACCAACGCCAAATTCAAACTTCGAGTTGTTTTCGTTAGGCATTGGCGCTAACTACTCCGAATCGCGGCAAACCCGGCATAGTATAACTTTCCTATTAGCTCGTGTGCCCAAATCGAACCTCTGGATATTCATCCGACATGTGCGTTTTTCACTACAGATTCCGCATTCTGCGCGTCACGGTTTTGTTCCTCGCCCTTTTGGCTCTTGCTTATTCCGTGTCCCCTCGCGGCGCAGCCGCCCAAGACGACCCCTTCGCCGCCGGCGTCCGCACCACCCCCTGGCTCTCCCCAGCCGACGAACAAAAAGCCTTCAAACTCCCGCCCGGCTTTGAAATCAACCTCGTCGCCGCCGAACCGGATATCCAAAAACCCCTCAACATGGCGTTCGACGAGCGCGGCCGCATCTGGCTGACGAACACTGTCGAATATCCCTACGCCGCCCCGCCCGATCGCCCCGCCCAAGACACAATCAAAATTCTCGAAGACACCGATGGCGACGGCCGCTACGAAAAGGTGACGACCTTCGCCGACGGCCTCAACATTCCGATGGGCATCTACCCGTGGAAAGGCGGCTGCGTCGCGTTCAGCATTCCGAACATCTGGCATTTCGAAGACATAGACGGCGACGGCGTCTGCGACAAGCGAACGGTGCTGTATGGGCCGTTTGACACGAGCCGGGATACGCACGGCATGATCAATGCGCTTCGCCGCGGCTGGGACGGCTGGGTCTATGCCTGCCACGGCTTCAACAACGACAGCCGCGTGAAAGGCACCGACGGCCACGAAATCCACATGCAATCGGGCAACGTCTTCCGCTTTAAGCTCGACGGCAGCCGCATCGAGCACTTCACGCACGGCCAGGTCAACCCCTTCGGCATGTGTTTTGACGAATACTTCAACATTTTTACAGCGGATTGTCACTCGAAGCCCGTCTATCAACTCCTCCGCGGCGGCTACTACCCCAGCTTCGGCAAGCCGCACGACGGATTGGGCTTTGTGCCGCCCATGATGGACCACCTGCACGGCAGCACCGCCATTTGCGGCCTGGTGAAATACAGCGGCGAAAATTTCCCGGAGGAATATCGCGGCGATTTCTACAGCGGCAACGTCATGACCAGCCGCATCAACCGCAATAAGCCCGAATATCACGGCAGCACGATCAAAGCCATCGAGCAACCGGATTTTCTGAGCACGAGTGATCCGTGGTTTCGACCCGTTGATATTCAGATCGGTCCGGACGGGGCGATGTATGTCCTCGACTTCTACAATCGCATCATCGGCCACTATGAAGTCCCCCTGCCCCACCCCGGCCGTGATCGGACCAGCGGACGCATCTGGCGAGTGGCCTATAAGGGTTCAGATGCTAAGGCCAAGCCAACGCAAGTTGTGAATGACTTGAAAAAGATGTCTAACGAGCAACTCCTGCGTCATTTGGCCGACAACTCTGACAATATGAAAGCCGTGGCGCTGCTTCGCGATCGAGGGGCGAGAGCTATGTCGGCTGTCCGCGGCGCATGGGAACAAACTTACAGCCAAAAGATCATCCGCCATGTTCTCTGGCTGCTCGATGCCAATGATGCTTTGACCGATGACGACCTCGTTCGTACCGAATTTCGCGGATCACCATGGGACATGACGCATCTGCTGAAGATCCTGGCAGAGCGCGAAAAGTGGAACGACAAGCAGCGGGCATTTGCGCTGCGCAACCTCACTCACGGCCAAACATTCGTCGCCCGCGCAGCTGCCGACGCCATCGGCCGCCATCCACAATCGCCGCAAATCCGCGACCTGCTCGCCCGCTTCCATGAAACGGCTGAAGCCGATAATCATCTGCGCTACACCATCCGCATGGCCATCCGTGATCATGTCCTCGCGATTCGATCCGCTAGCGAAATCGACGATCTGAAATTAAGTGAGTCACACCAACGCGAATTGGCTTCGATTTGCTTGGGCGCTCCGAATGCCATTTCCGCCGCCATCCTCCTCCGCTATCTCGAAAACCACGACGACAATCAAAACGCGTACCTCCAGCATGTTGCCCGCTACGCCGATGTCGCCCTCTTGCCCGACATCGTCCGCATCGGCCAATCCAAAGCCGCCGCCGATCTCGAACTGCAAGCCCAAATCATCCAATCTCTCGCCACCGGCCTCACTCAGCGCAGTGGAGCAGACACACGTCCGTTAGCCGGATGGGCCAGCGAGGTCGCCACAAAACTGCTCGCCGACAGCGGCACCAACCGCATCCCCTGGACCGCCGTGCCCATCGACGGACTGCCGACGTCTGAAAGCCCCTGGGTCATCGCCGCTCGTCCCAGCCGCGATGGCGATAAAGAATCGCTTTTCTACTACAGCCTCCCCCGCGGCGAACAGCGCACCGGCATTTACCGGAGTGGCGAGTTTGAGCTGCCGGAAAAACTCAGCTTCTGGTGCTCCGGCCACAGCGGCCAGCCGCCGGCACCGGTGAACAACGCCAATTACGTACGGCTGCGAGACGCCAAGACACACGAAATCCTCGTCGAATCGCGCCCCCCACGAAACGACACCGCTCGGCAAATCAACTGGAACCTCAGCAAACACGCGGGCAAACGCGGCTACATCGAACTCATCGACGGCGATACCGGCAACGCGTATGCCTGGCTCGCCGTGGGGCGTTTCTCGCTCGGTGCGCTCAATCCCAGCGATGCGCCACGCAAGCAACAACTCGCCGCCGAAATCATCGGCAAACTCAAGCTCGATTCACTCAAACCACAACTCACCAGTCTCGTCGCCGCCACCAACACCGACTCCACTGCCCGCACGTCGATCGCTCAGGCCCTCCTCGCCTTTGATCCTGACGCTCGTGCGTCTACGCTCGCCGCTGCACTTGCCGATGCGCAACTTCCCGATGATTTGCGGCCCAAAATCGGCGCTGCTGTAGCCACTCGCGACAGCGCCATTCTCCTCGACTGCCTCCGCGACGTCCTCAAGCGCTCCCCGCTTCGCCTGCAAACGACTCTCGCCCAAACGCTCACCGGCGACGCTCCCGGCGCGGACGCACTCCTCACGCTCATCGAATCCGGCCAAGCCGCCCCGCGCCTTTTGCTCCTGCCAGCCGTCGCCAATAAGCTCACTGCCCTGAAAAATGCCGATCTCGACACCCGCACCTCCGCCATCACATCCAAATTGCCTCCCGCCGACGCCATTATCGACGCCCTCATCACCGATCGCCGCCGCGCCTTCGCCCAAGCCAAAACGAATCTCACGCGCGGCCAAGCCGTTTATGAAAAGCACTGCATCGCTTGCCACAAAATCGCCGACAAAGGCGCGCTTATCGGCCCACAACTCGACGGCATCGGCAACCGCGGCCTCGATCGCCTCCTCGAAGACGTCCTCGACCCCAACCGCAACGTCGATGTCGCCTTCCGCACCACCACCCTCCGCCTCGCTGACGGCCGCGTCCTCTCCGGTCTTCTCCGCCGCGAAGAAGGCACACAACTCATCCTCGCCGACAACCAAGGCAAGGAATTTTCGATTGCGAAATCCGATATCGACGAACAACAGAAAACACCGCTGTCCCTAATGCCCGCCAACGTCTCCGAAATTGTGCCCGCCGACGAATTCGCCGATCTGATCGCCTATCTCCTGAACCAGCGAGCAGCAACCGCGAACCCATGAAGTGGTTGGAGCATCCGGAATGGAAAGGAGCTGTCAATGATCGAGAGTGATCGACCAATCTCTGAACTGGAAGCAGCAATTGTAAATTGGATGCTTCGCTACCCTGCGCCGTCAGGACGATTGCTTCATTTAGCCAACTGCGTTCCTAATCTGCGCGTCGTGGATCGATGTGACTGTGGGTGTCCTACCGTCATGTTTGAAAAATCTGAAGACTTACATCCCATCGCAGAAGCGCTCGGGAAAACACCGGGCGGATCGGTTGGCCTTATCCTCTGGGGACGTGATGACATGATTTGCGGTTTGGAGGTGTACTCGATGGAAGACACGACCCACTGCACGCTTCCAACGACGGATAATTTGCTTCCGTGGCCAACTGCATAGAACCCCTGTAAGGCCGCCACTCCAATGCGATGCCTCAGCCTTCAAATTCAACCGGACCGCATTCCGCAACTCAATGTCGCCGCCGTCGTCAAAGAGCTGACTGAACTGACTGCCGAGCCAAACCACTCCGCAAACGTTGACGTTCAGGAGGGAAACGACGAAGGGCGATGTATCAATGTCACCTGGTCCACACGCAACTACACAACTCTTTGGAACACGCTCCAAAATAAATTGGAACAAGATCACCAACTCTCGCAATGCTCAATTGTCTGCTGCGAAGGCCAGCATGGCTGGGACGACTACTTGCTGCTGCATCACTACGATTCAACGCAACAACTTGACGAGCTACCGCTCAACGAGAAGAAATAGCCATCACTTCTTCCGATGCAAACTCTCATCCACCACATGCTCCGCTGCGATCGGGCTTAATGGCTGCTTGATATTCCGTCCTTTGCCCAAATACAGCCCGCCGCTCGGTGCCGTCCATCGCACCGCATTCGCAATAATCCGCTGCACATTCGGATTGTGATAAATCGGAAAGGTCTCGTGGCCGGGGCTGAAATAGACGACTTTGCCCTTGCCGCGCCGCCAGGTGCAGCCGCTGCGAAAGACTTCGCCGCCTTCAAACCAACTGATTGCGAACAATTCATCCGGCTGCGGAATATCGAAATGCTCGCCGTACATTTCACTGTGTTCGATCTCGAAAAACTCGTCGGCCGTGCCATCGACGATCGGATGCCCCGGATCGACGATCCAGACCCGCTCTTTTTCCGCCGCTTCGCGCCACCGCAACAGGCACGTCGTCCCCATCAGCCGCTTAAAAATCTTCGAATTGTGTGCTGAGTGCAAAACGACGAGCCCCATGCCATTGAGGACGCGACTGCGGACGCGCTCGACGATTTCGTCGTCCACGCGGTCATGCGCCGCATGGCCCCACCACGTCAGCACATCAGTCTCGGCCAGCGTTTCGTGGGTCAACCCATGCTGGGGCTGTTCCAACGTCGCAACACGAATTTGCACGCCACCGCCCAAATGCTCCGTAATCGCCTTCGACCAGACGGAGTGCATCCCCTCCGGATAGATCGCGCCCACAGCAGCGTTTTGCAGTTCGTGGATATACTCGTTCCAAATCGTGACGCGCAGCGGATGCGACATGGCGGCCCCGGTTTCCTTCCACAGTCGAGAGCTAACAGCCCCCGGGATAGAAGCCGCCTATTGTAACCGGACCAGAAATGCTCTGGCACGCTGCTATTTCGCAAGCTTGGCGCGCACCAACTGCTCATTCGAGATCAGCGGGGCAAAGCTTGGATCGAGCGCGAGGCCTTGCTCGATTAGAGATGCGGCGTCAGCGTACTGATCGTCGCGACAGCGCTGGACCGCCCAGTTGTTGAGGCCTGCCACGAGGTTTGCCCGCGCGTCTTCATCAGCGGGATCGAGAGCGAGACTTGTTTGCAGCAGGGACAGACCATTCTGGTACATCCCGGAGCGGAGTTGCTCGACGCCACGGTTGTAATAAAGCTTGCCAAGCAATTCGATTTGTGAGAGTGACCGGTTACTGGTCGTGTCGACTATGGGATGAACGTGCCATTCAGCCGTGCCTGGCTCGAACGCTTGTCGTAGCCCACTCGCGTTTTGAAAGCTGAGTAAAACGTGCCCGCGGGTAAGTCGGGTTTGTACGTTTAGCCCTGCGCCCTGGCAAAGATCCAAGCAGACGACGAGCGAGGTTAAGCAGTTGAAATCGCCGCTGGCAAATGTCTTTCTTAAGTCGCTGCAGGACTCTTGAAATGTGCCATTCAAGACGAATCGATGGGCCGCGGCATGAATGGCTTTCAGTCGGTCCGTTAACGTGCCGGCGGGAACGCTTTTCAGAATGCCAGCTCGCACCGGCTCATACCTGTCGAGCCATTTTGTCAACTCAGTGGACTTATCCGTTCCACTCGCTGTCAGTGCTGCGCCGAGAAACGTGAAATCGTTCAGCTGTCCGTCGCGGGCATCATTCAGCAGTCGCTCCGTTGCGCTAGCGGCTCGGGCATCCAGCCGTTTGGCAGGCGACGCGGGCTGGGCGACGATTTGAGGCGCCTTGGTTGCGGCCAAGTCGGCCGCAATGCAATTCGCTGCAGCGATCGCTACAGCGGCGATCGGCAAAACTCCGCATCGGCGAATGAATAGAGCCAAAGCGCCACGCATACGAATTGATTGGGCTGCGACAACACATTCCAGAGACCCCTAAAAACTACGTTGCAAAACAGCGACAGGCCCCGCAATCTGCCGGCGCAACTAGCAAAGAGCGCGTCGTTGCCCGGCCGATTATGCCGATCGAATGGACGCTGTGAGATGTGCGGCTATTTTTTTACCGGAGCAACGGGCCGCGGTGGATTGGCCGCCTCGTCGATCCGCACTGCCTTGCAGCCCTTAAATGCACCGGCACTGGCGTGAAACTTGGCGGCGCCTTCGATAGCGACGTCCAATGGCTGATGTACGTCCTTATCGGTGGTGATGATGTCGCCGACGCGAAGACCGATGAGGTCGCCCGTGGAGATTCTCGATTCAGCCAGCGTCACAATGAGCTCGACTTCGGCTTCATCGAGCCGCTGGCCGATGGCAGCCCGCGTTTGGGCACTCGCGGCCGACTTGCCATACGTAACCCAGCTGTTGTTGGCCAGGCGGCTACTGACGCGTTCGATGGCGTTGAACGGGATGCAGAGGTTGATCATGCCCCGCAGCTCACCTAGGAGCAGCTCGAAGCTAACCAACACGACGACCTCGTTCGGCGGCACGATCTGCACCAGCTGTGGATTGCTTTCCACACGATCGACCGAGAGCTTCAGCGACAACAGGCCATCCCACGCGTGCTTAAGCTCTTGCAGAAACAGCGACGTGATGCGGCCGACGAGTCGCAATTCGATTTCGGTAAGTGGACGCCGCGAAACGGGCCCTGCGTCTTTGCCACCGCCGAGCAACCGATCGATGATCGGATACAAAATAGCCGGGTTGATGTCGAGAATCAGATGGCCTTCGAGTGGCTCGGCCCGAATCAGGTTGAAGCAAGTCGGATTTTCGAGGCTGAAGACGAATTCGCCGTAGGTGAGTTGATCGACGCTGGTGAGCTTCACTTCGACGATCGAACGCAGCAGGGCCGAGAGCGCTGCGCCGAAGTTGCGGCCAAAGCCCTCGTGCAGCGACTGCAGCGCGCGCATCTGCTCTTTGCCGACGCGCTCGGGACGCTTGAAGTCGTAGGGCACGACCTTTTCGCGAACGCGTGCCCCTGGTCGGCCGGCGCCGGGCACGCCGGCTTCGGCCTGCGCAGCAGCAGTCCGCGCGGCCTGCGACTCCATCGCAGTGATCAGATTCTCGACTTCGGCTTGACTAAGGACTTCGTCCGCCATGACGATTCGCCATTGGTCATTGGTCATTCGTCATTTGCTGACCGCAAATGACTCGTGACAAATGACGAGTGACATCACTCCCTGATGTGTCCATCTCCCAAGACCACATACTTATACGTTGTCAGCTCTTTGAGCCCGCAGGGCCCGCGAGCGTGAAATTTGTCGGTGCTGATGCCGATTTCCGCTCCGAGGCCCAGCTCAAATCCATCGTTGAACCGCGTGCTGGCATTGACCATCACGGCTGAACTATCGACGCGGCTCGTGAATTCACGAGCCGCAGCCAGATCTTGCGTGATGATCGCATCCGTGTGTTTCGAACCGTAGTGGTTGATGTGATCGATCGCTTCGGCAAGCGAATCGACGACCTTGATCGAAATAACCGGCCCCAGAAACTCCGTGGCATAATCCTCTTCAGTTGCTGACTTCGCGCCAGGCACCAAGAGCCGCGGCCGCGAACGGTCGTCCGCTCGTAGTTCGATTCCATTTTCGGCCAGCGCGGGACCAATTCGCGGCAAAAACGTGTCCGCTACTTTCGCGTGGACGAGCAGCGATTCGCAGGCGTTGCAGACGCCTAATCGTTGGCACTTAGCGTTGACCGTGATCCGCTCAGCCATCGTCAAATCAGCCGCTGCATCGACATAGACGTGACAATTGCCCGTGAAATGCTTGATGACTGGCATCTTGGCTTCGGCGGCAACGCGGCGAATCAAACTTTCACCGCCGCGCGGAATTGCCAGGTCAATTAGCTCCGGCATTGCCAAAAAATGGCCAACGGCGGCGCGATCTACTGTATTCACCAAATGAATTGCATCCGCCGGCAAGCCAACGTCGGCTGCCGCTTCTTGCATGATCTGCACGATCGCTGCGCTGGAATGGGCTGCTTCTTTGCCACCACGCAAGATCACAGCGTTGCCACTTTTCACGCAAATCGCCGCAGCATCAGCCGTTACGTTCGGCCGCGATTCGTAAATGAAGAACACGACACCCAGTGGCACCCGCTTTTTCAACACTTCTAAACCATTGGGCCGAACTGACGACTCAATCGTCTCGCCTACCGGGTCAGGCAGGGCCGCGACTTCATCGAGGCCGACGGCAATGTCTTCAATCCGTTGCGGTGTCAGTTTGAGCCGATCAATCTGGGCGTCGCTGAGACCAAAACCCGGTGCCGCGGCCAAATCTTCCTGATTCGCAGCCATCAAATCCGACGTTTGGCGGCGTAGTCGCGTCGCCGATTCTCGTAACCAGGCGTTTTTAACATCCCCCAGCACGAGGGCCAGCTCGCCTGAGGCTGCCTTCGCACGGCGAGCTGCCTCGCGGCAGTATTCGGCCAGGTCATGCTGTAGTTGAGTAGCCATTTTGCCGGCCGAAACCCATTGCGACACAAACATTTATGCCTTCTGGGAGTATCGGCAAAGTTTCCCTAGCGGTCAATGTCGCCGCTCTGAAGGTACAGCCGGCCGCTCGGGATCTACTTTCGCAAGTTTTCGCGACAATTTGACATTGCTATCACTAATAGTTTGCTTTCTTAGAATCAGGTTCGTATAATCACGGCCGACGCCCATCGGGTTGCCTTTCTCGGGACAACCCGCCGTGCAAGGACGCATCACCGGTAAATGAAGTGGACGCCAAAAACTCCTCCGGATCGACTCAACCGCACCTGCTGCCGGTCTATCGCAGCGGTTGTAAGGGTTTTCCGGCAAAGCAGTTGCGCCGCTTTTTTGACCACGGGCAAACGGTGTCCTATATTCCACTCGGCGGAAGGATTGCGCTTGTTTAGCTGAAAAAACTCGTGACTCCCCAGCGGAAAGCACTCCGAGCTATCCGTTGCACGAGGCCTGTTTTGGGCGATTCCAGGCTGAATCTTTCGCAGTTCCGCTGCCGTGGCCTTGCACATCCTGAAACGACGCTGGCCCCCTTCGCTGGCAACTCCGCTGCGGTCTAACTCGGATTCGCAGTGCCGGTGAGTTAAGGGCAGCGCTTCCCCGGCGAGTCCCGCAATGCTGGTACGCAGGTTGTTCGCAATCGGGCGGCTCCTAGCCGTCTGCCTGGTTCTGTCTGCCAGCCTGGCCAAGGCTCAGACGGTCACCCTTTCGCAGCCCGTCGCGACGCACGACGATCTGGCTGTTGTCCTGGAAACCGGCTCGCGGCTGGAGCAGGAACGACGCTGGGCTGAAGCCCTCTCTCACTATGAGGACGCCCTTCGGCAGCATCCACAGCGTCCCGATCTGCAGCAGCGTGTCAGCCTGGCGCGTGCTCATTACGAAGTCTGCCGTCGCTACAACGATCAGTCCTACAACACGGCGCTGAGCTCACTCACCGAGCGCGATGCGTTGGCGATTTACGAAGAAATCCTGCTGAAGGTCCAATCGCATTACGTCCATGAGCCGCAATGGCAGCGGATCGTCAGCAACGGCCAAATCAGCATGCAGGTGGCGGTCACCGAGCCGCTGTTTGTCGCGAAGCATTTGTCGACGGCCAACGTCGAGAAGCTGAGCGCTCTGCAGCGCGACGTCGAACAGATCGTGCTGGCGCGGTCGGTGGCCGATCGGCGGCAAGCGAGCCAGGTCGTGCAGACCGTGGCGACGACGCTTCGCGATCGCTATGGGTTGTCCGCTCAAGCAGCCATCTTGGAATTTGTTAGCGGCGCCGCGGCGGCGCTCGATGAATACTCGAGTTTCCTGACCGGCGGACAGATGGATGAGCTGTTCTCGCAAATTGAGGGTAATTTTGTTGGCCTCGGCGTCGAACTCAAGACCGAACCAGCGGGACTGGCAATTGTCAACGTGATCACGGGCGGTCCGGCCTACACCGGCGGCATTCGCAATGGCGATTTGATCGTCGCCGTGGACGGCAAAACGCCGGCTGATACCTCGCCCGACACCATGGCGGACATGCTCCGCGGCCTGGAAGGGACGAAAGTCGTCGTCTCGGTCCGCAACGTCAACGGCGGCCTCCATGATATGACTTTAACGCGTCGCCGCGTCGAGATTCCGAGCGTCGAGCACGTCAAAATCATCGATGCGCAGAACGGCGTCGGCTACATGAAGCTGACCAGCTTCCAAAAGACGACCAGCCGCGATGTCGATGCAGCGCTCTGGAAACTGCATCAGCAAGGTATGAAACAGCTCATCATCGACCTCCGCGGCAATCCCGGCGGATTGTTGAAAGCGTCTGTCGATGTGGCCGACAAGTTCGTCTACGACGGTTTGATCGTCGCCACTCGTGGCCGCAGCCCGCGGGAGGATTTCGACCACAAAGGCGAAGTCGCTGGTACCTGGCGTGTGCCACTAGTGATTCTCATCGATCATGATTCGGCCAGCGCGAGCGAGATTCTAGCCGGCGCCATTCGCGATCACGGCCGCGGAACGATCGTCGGCGAAAAGAGCTATGGCAAAGGCTCCGTCCAAGGCATTTTCCCACTCGCGGCCAGCAATGTCGGCGTGCGGCTGACAACGGCCAAGTGGTATACGCCAAGCGGCCAGGCGATCAGTGGCGCCGGCATCAAGCCGGACGTCGCTGTGCGTGTCGCGAGCGCCGCCAAGGACAAGGATTCGGCTACTACAACCACGCTGCGGCCGATCGACGGCTCCAAGCCGCTGGCGAATGATGCGTTCCTCGAGGCGGCGCTACAGGTCGCCCGAACGCAGACCTCTTCACGTCGCACCGCGGTGCCGCAGGTCGCCAATCCGCAGCTCAGCGCTGCTCAGTAAGCGATCAATCAAGCGCGAGTAGATCGATTAGCTCGCCGGCGCGAAACAATTTTTCGCCCGCGGGAAAAAAGGCTAAGCAGTTCGCATCGGTCAACGTGCGTAAGTCGCCCGATCCTTTCCAAGGCAATGGCGTGACTCTTTCACCTTCGAATAATGCCGGCCAATATGTCGGCCGATCGCCCCGCTGCTGGTGATCGCAGCGTAGCTTCGCCGCAATCTGTTTTAGTCCCGTCGGTAACAGGCCGCGCAGCTTCTGAATAGCCGGCCGCACGAACAATTCGAAGCAAACGAGCGAACTGACCGGATTGCCGGGCAAGCCAAACACCAAGATCGTTTGGCCGCCGTCGGTGCGTTTCTTGCCGAACCACAACGGCTTCCCCGGCTTCAAATTCACTTTGTGAAATAATGGCTCGACGCCCAGTCGCTCGAGCGTCGCGGGCACCAAATCCAGAACTCCTGCGGATACCCCGCCGGAAATGACAACGACATTTTGCGTTAGCAGCCCGCTACCGATCGCTCGCTCCAAATCGTCCTGGGTATCGCGGGCAATGCCTAGGTTCGTCGCCTTCGCCCCGGCCGATTCGGCCAAAGCCGTTAGCATGGGGCCGTTGCTGTTGCGAATCTGCCCCGCGGCCGGCACCATGCCATCATCGACTAGCTCATTTCCGGTCACGAGCACCCCAACGCGCGGCGGCGGGACGACGTTTACAACCTTTCGGCCCACTTCGGCCAGCAAACCAATCTCTGCCGGTCTCAGCAATTTGCCCGGATGCAGAACGGTCTGACCGCTCTTCAAGGATGTGGCCCGGCGCATGATGTTTTGCCCAGGCTTCACGGTCGGCTGCATGATTCGCACGCGGTTGCCATTTGTCTGAGTCAGTTCGACCATCACTACCGCATCCGCCCCCTGCGGAAGCGGCGCTCCCGTCATGATTCGGGTGGCAGATACTGATTCGACCGATCGGCTGGGCACGGCTCCCGCGGTCACTTCTTCGAGAATCTCAAGCTCAGTCCTGTTGGCTTCCACGTCAGCAGCGATGACCGCATAGCCATCGACGATTGACTTATCGTGCGGCGGCGAATCGATGTCGCTGACGATTGTCTCCGCCAGAACGCGGCCGCAGACGTCGCTGAGCGGAGTTGGAACTGGAGAGAGCGGACGGGCATGCTCCACGACCAGTGTCAGGGCTTCGTCGATGCTGAGCATGGAATCTACCAGGCGGAACGCCACAGAAGGGCCTACAGAACTTACATCGCTAAAAAATTCCGCAAGATGTCGTGGCCGTGCTCAGTCAGAAAGCTTTCCGGATGAAACTGGACTCCGACGACGGGCAACGATTTATGCCGAACGGCCATGATCTCCTTCTCGCCGCCGGGTCCGTCGGCCCAGGCGCTGACGACGAAATCGGGAGATAGCGTATCCGGCTGGATGACGAGGCTATGGTACCGCGTCGCGGTCAGAGGCGACGGCAGGCCGCGAAACAGGCCTTGGCCGTCGTGCTGGATGCTGTCGGTCTTGCCGTGCATTAGCCGTTTGGCGCGGACGATGACACCGCCCGTCGCCTGTCCGATGGATTGGTGGCCGAGGCAAACGCCGAGGATTGGCAGTTTGCCCATGAAGCGCTGGATGCATTCGACCGAGATGCCTGCCTCGCTGGGCGTACACGGCCCCGGCGAAACAATTAAATGACTCGGTTTCTTGGCCGCAATTTCATCACACGTGATTTTGTCGTTGCGATGAACCTCGAGCTCGATCGACGAATCGATCTCGCCCAGTCGCTGGACGAGGTTGTAGGTGAAGGAATCGTAGTTGTCGATGAGCAGGATCACGGCGGGAAGAAGATCGGAGGTCAGAGATCAGAGTGAGGATTTCGCACGCTTTCAATATAGACGGATGGTTGCGGTGCGGTATGGCTGCCAAGATGCTTATCCCAAGAAGTGCCAGTATTTGAACGAAAAGCCTTGGGCTGAGGGGATCTGACGAGCGGCGTCAACCAATGCACGGCGAGAATAATCACTAGCACCCCCACTACGTCCAGCATGACTCCATAGGCCATCATTTTTCTTAGTGGCACGCGACCGGAGCTGTAGACAATTGCATTACACGGAGTGGAAACGGGCAACATGAAGCCGAGGCCCGATCCTAGAGTTGCCGCCAGGGCGGGCTCGACCGGATCGATGCCCGCCGCCTGGGCGACGCCAATGACGACAGGGATCACCATGGTGGCTGATGCGGTATTCGAGGTGACCTCGGACACGAGCGCCGCCGTCACCGTGGCGAGAGCTACCAGTCCGAGTGTGCTATGCGTGGGAATGGCCGCGGCTAAACCCTGACCGACTGCCTGCGCTTTCCAGCACAGTGGGATCCGAAGCTTGGAATTCACGTGACTTGAAGTCGCG
>JADMIO010996624.1_pt1 | contig 23216 bp, 18 predicted proteins | sample 8958161 | NCBI WGS metagenome assembly JADMIO01 (sample SAMN16585339, study PRJNA669376) | soil metagenome | isolation source: Crop rotation soil | place: USA: Cullars Rotation, Alabama | collected 2011 | reverse complement strand
GCGAAGACGACGCCCGCCTTGACCGCGCCCCACGACACGAAGCCGCCCCAGTCCGGGGTTTCCTCGAATGGGTTCCGCAGCACGCCCTGCTCCTTGGAGGCCATCAAGGCGCCGACGGTCATGTAGGCAGGAAACAGCGCGTTGCGGCCCCAGCCGTGCTTGAGGAAGTAGATGCGCAACCCGCCTTCAGCCGCGGAGGTGAGGATGACGCCGGTGCCGTTCTTGTTGGTCCACGAAGGCGTGACGTAGGAGAAGGTGTAGGCGAGCACGATCTCGAGCGGCCCCGGACGACCCTGCTCGTCGACCCCGAAGGCCGGGACGCTCCGCAGCAGGAAATGGTTGATGGCGATCTCGGCGAGATTGAGCTTCGCGGAGTTGGGTCCGTATTTGATCTCGAGCCTCTCCAGGTTGTTCATGCGTTCCGCCAGCGCCGCTTCCATCTCTTCGGCCTGGAAATCGTTCAGGGGCTTGAGGACGATCTCCTGGCGCGCGGAGTCGAGGTGGCGGCGGATGAAACCGTTCGTCACCTTCTTGACGAAGCCGAGCGCGCTGTCGAGGTTCTTCCGCTTTTCAACCTTGTCCGCGGCGCTGGTCTTCCCCAGCTCATGGCTCGCCAGCGTCCACCGGTCGGCCCCGCCCGCGGACTCGAGGAAATCCAGGGAGTCCTGGAACCTGGCGTCGATCTCCGGCTGCAGGGAGTCGAGGCGGATCTCCCGGGCAGCGGCGCGGCAGGCTTCCAGGGCCGGGACCAGCTTGTCGCTCTTGCACCAGGCGGCCTGCAGGGATATCACGAGGAGCAGCGCGAAGACGCGCAGGGACTTCATCTCACGCCATCCACTTCACGATTTCCTGGCCGTGGTTGGCGATGTAGTTGTCCCACGAATGCGGATCGCGCAGGATCTGCGGAGAAGCTTCGCGCTTGACGGCGATGTCGGCGAGGATACCGATCAACTCGGCCTTGTCCTTGATGTTCAGGGCCGACTGGTCGTCTATCAGGGAAGTCTGCCCCTCCGGGAACATATAGGCCCAGGCGGCCTTCTTCTTGAAGAAGTGCCCGCCGACGGGATCGAGATCGCCGGTGATGGAAACCCAATTGCGTGCGCTGTAGACGGTCTCGCCGGTGATGTCCTTCTCGAAGGGCCGGAAGAGCCCCGGCCCGGAGAGGACCGCCAGGTGCCCCTTGGGGATGATGGGCCCGAGCGCCCCGGCCACGCTGCGGATAAGCTGCGCGGGAGAGGCCATGAACATCACCGCGCGGAACTGCATCAGGTCGGTGATCGGCAGGAGCTTGAAGGCGGGGTTGGAAGCCGCGGCGTGCAGGGCCTCGTAGGTGTGGAAACATCCCATGCTGTGGCAGACGATGGAGATGCGCTGGTTCTGGAACTGGATGCCGCTCTTGTTGCCGTCGAGGCGGATCTGCAGGATCTGCGCCAGGATGCGATCGCGGACCGCGATGCGCGCCGCCTCGTTGATGACCGGAAGGACCACGTCGCCCATGTAGGCCGCCACGGTCTTGCCGAGGTCAGGGTCGGTCTCCTTGCCCACCTGTTCCTGGATGAAGGCCTGCACCGCGGCCAGCTGGGTGGAGAACTTGACCTTGTCCTGGAACCAGTCGTTGACGTCGTCGTAGTAGATGCAGTACTTGGCGATGCCGGGCGCGGCCGCCGGGCCGATGGCGGTGTCGAAGCGCGTGAGCAGGGAGTCGTAGTGCCCGGGCTTGGCGGAGCCGATGCCGTGGATGAACAGCACGGCCTGGTTCGAGGGCCAGAGCTGCGATTGCGGCTGCCAGCTCACGGCCGGTATTCCTTGGCGGCTACGGCATTCTTGGTGTCCCAGACCTCGATACGAAGGCGCGTCGCACCCGGCGCGGCTTTGAGCGGATGCTGGATCCAACCGTCCTTGGAAAGACGCTCTTCGGCGTCGGCCATGCCGCTCAGGGTATCCGGGCTGATGTGGTAGCGGTAAGGAGGCACGCCGCCGCTCGCCTGCATGATCATTTCCTGGCCCAGGATGCGCGGCTCCGAGACCGTGAGAGGGGGGATCGGCCGTTCCGAGGATCCGAAGTAGAAGCCCACGATGGTCCCGAGCACGCCCATGAGGCCGGAGTAGATTTCGCGCGCGCGGCGGAACTGCTCCGCCTCGCTGTTGCCGAAGAGACCATGCAGGACCATCAGGAAGGCGAGCCCGATGGCCGCCAGGCTGATCATGAAGGTGATGATCCCGCGCGCATTGGCGGGGTCGGCGAGGTCCCTGAGGACGCCGCCGTTCTTGTACAGGATGGCCGAGATTACGGTGATGACCAGGATGACCAGGATGCAGGCCACAGCGCCGACGCCGTAGGATCCGACGATCGAAAGCATCCTCTGGAAGGCGCCCCTGGGCGCGTTTTTGGGGGGATTTTTCCCGCCGTTACCCCCCGCCTTGGTTTCTTGGGTTTCTTCAGCCATGCTTTTCTCCCGGCCTGGAAGTTTAGAATGTTTTCGGCCTCGGAAGTAACATTTGCGGCACCCGAAAAGACTTTCCGGCTGCGGTTACCAATCGATATTATCGATAGATGCCGCGCTCACCGTTTCTACCGATCTTGCTGATCATCGCATTGGGAGTTTCCCAATCGGCGGGCACAGCTTGTGTGGGGGGAAAGTGGGATACGGCTTACGCCTGGGTCAAGGACTGCACGCCCGATGATCCATCCGACGGCCGCTTCGCCGGCGGTCGCTGCTCGCGAAACTACACCGGAGAAACGAAGATCACCGTGGGCTCGGAGGTCCACACCCTGAGCTGGCGCCTGCGCTGGTTCGAATCCCCGCTGCCGGGCGCGCGCCTCAAGGACTCCCTGCCGCTCATCCTCGGCTTGCATCCCTGGACGGAAGGCGCGGCCATCGACGACCTGCTGAACGCCGAGCCTTCCCTGCTGATGCGCGAAGGCGCGTGGGAAGACGTCCTCTTCCTCTCGGTCGCCTTGGAGACGGGTAACAACCTGAATACCTGGTGGGACGGCTCCAAGGTGGACGGCCGGCCGGTCACGTGGGCCATGGACGCCATCGTCGAGCTCCTGCGCGCGCGCATCGGCGACGCCTGCGCGCTGCTGGCCGCCTCCGGTGCCGCGCCGCTGCAGGGACGCGCCGTCGACGTCAACCGCGTCTACGCCATCGGGACCAGCATGGGCGGCTCCGGAGTCTACCACCTGGCCCTGCGCCATCCGGAGCTTTTCGCCGCCGTGCACGCCAACGCCGGCTTCGCGGACTACAAGGGCGCGCCCTGCGGCTACGAGGGCTTCTGCATCTCCTTCACGCGCGACTTCATCGGCTCCGCGCAGGAAAAGCTTCCCATGCGCGGCCTCGACGGCCGCTTCTATCCCGCGCGCGACTACTCCGACATGAGCTGGTTCGCCGGGGCGCACGACGGCGCCTCCTGGTCGTCTTCCCTGGGCCAAGGACGCCGCTATGAGCCGCCTTACCTGGTGATGACCCACGGCTCCACGGACGCCATCGTCAACATCTCCTCCGCCGATCGACTGGCGGCCACGCTCTCCGCGCGGCGTTTCGGGTTCTCCTACTGGCGCCACCCCGGCGGACATCCCGACGAGAACTTCGCGCGCCTGGATCGGCTGCTCGGGTTCCGCCGCGACCGGAGCTACCCGGCCCTGGCGAACCGGGACTCCCAGGGAGGCCGGCGCAATTTTCTCGACGAAGTGGGATGGCTGCGCGCCTCCATCGTCGACGAGGCGGATCTTTGGCGGATCGAGCTGACGGGAAAGGGTACCGTGGACGTTACTCCCCGGCGCCTGCAACGGTTCCATCCCGCGCCGGGACAGGCTTACCTCTGGCGCGTGGGCGGGGAATCCGGCCCCGAGGGAATCGCCTACGCGGACGCCGGCGGCGTCCTGACCATCCCCGGCGTCGCCGTCGAATCCTCCGCGGTGCTGTCCATCCATCCCGCGCCTTCAGGGATACGCCCCACCGTGACCCCGCGCTTGCGCAGCCGCACGACCGGCCATCGCGTGCGCTTCGCGGTTCCAGGAAAGGATGAATCGGTGGATGGCTTGGGGATTCCAGGGCCCTGAAGAGTATCGCACCCGCCAGGATTCGAACCTGGGACCAACGGTTTAGAAAACCGCTGCTCTATCCACTGAGCTACGGGTGCCCGGGACGGGGATAAGGTAGCTTCACTTGAACGCCGCCATCAAGCTGTCCAGGCGCCGCGACAGCTTGACCGCCCCCTGCCGGCTCAAATGATCCCAGTTCTCCGCGTCCTCGGCCGTGTAGTCGTGGTCGCCGAAATCGTAGGCGTCGTAGAAGTGGACGTAGGGCGAGATGTCCTCCAGGGCCTTGAGCTGCTTCACGATCTCTCGCGCCGCATCCCAGCCGGGGCCATAGCGCTGGTACCAGCCGGTCTGCTTGTAAGCCGGGCTTTCCGGGTAGTTGACGAGCACGAGGTGGATCTTCCTGTCGGACAAGGTCCGGGCCACTCCCTTGATGCGCTCGAGCACGGCCAGGTAGCGCGGGTCGGAGGCGCCCCAGTCGTTGGTCATCTGCTGGTTGGGCGGGTTCGCGCCCCAGCCGCCGGAAGCGACGTTGGACGTGCCCAATGAGTCGAAGATACCCTGGTCCGCGTTGGGCGCCGCGGCGATCAGCTTCTCGAAGCCCAGCGGCAGGCCGTCCTTCCAGAAGGCGTGGCTGCGGTCGTAATTGAAGCCGAGGGTCTTCCCGGTGTGGTCGTTCCAATGGGCATCCCCGTCCGGATGGACCATCCAGCCGATCACGACCTCCATGGAGACCGCCTTGAGCTTGGGGCAGTGGTTGAGGACGTAACCCAGGGTCACGTTCTCCGAGCACAGCCAGCCGCACGCGGAGATCCCGAAGTTGAAGGAGCGGAGGCTCTTGACCTCTCCGGCGTCGATACCGTTCTGCACGTGCGAGCTGCCCGCGAAGACAGCTTCGAGGTCCTGGTGCAGCTTCCAGAACTTCGTCATCTTGTCGGAGAAGGTGGCCTGGAAGGCATCCGTGGCCGGCTCGTTGTAATGCCCCAGGCTGTCGAGAGCCAGGCCGAGATCGGGGAGGACGTCGGGAACGCCGCCGAGCCACAGCGAAGGCTGGGTCACCCAGGCGCCCGAGGCCAGGCGCAGGTAGACGGAGTCCTTGAGGTCGACGAGGTAGATGTGCTCGCGCTTGCTGGAGGGCTCCGTCGCCCCGGAGACGGCGTAGTCGGGCTGGTTGGTCCATTCCAATTCGTCCCAGCTCGCTTCGCCGAGCGGGGCCTTGTACCAGCGGGCGAGCTTCCCGGAAGGGTCGGACATGAAGGCCAGCTCATGGATGCCGTAGGAGGTTCCGGTGACCGTATTCTTATACGGCCAGCCGAAGTCGAGGAAGAGCATGCGCCCGGTGGAGTCCGGGGCCATGGAGACATTGCAGACCTGGGAGGTGTCTCCCGGGGCCTTGCCGTTGTCGGGCGCGGTGAACAGGATGCGGTCGCCGCCGCCCTGGAGGTCGCGCACCTTGAGGCGGCGGTATCCGGTAGCGAGCCAGCGCCCGCCGGAGGAGCGCCCGTCGTGGAAGCCGCCATCGAGGTCCAAGGCCGTGGGGGCGCCCTGGGGTTCTCCGCCTTTGATCTTGAGCAGCAGGGTTTCCGTCTTGGACCATGACGGCGAGGTGTTGTCGACCGCGGAGTTGGAATAGATGAGGAAGGTGTCCTGCGTGGCCGGATCCACCCACCAGCGCGGGATGAATCCGTCGGCCACCTTGCGGCTTTCCGCCTGATCCCCGCCCAGCGGACGCACGTAGATGGCCGAGCCCGTGTCGCCGCCTTCCGCGCCCGTCCCGAAGGCGACCCAGTTGCCGTCCGGGGAGATGCGCGGGTAGAAGACCCCGGCGACGTCTCCGAACTCGCGCAGCGAGGGCGGAGACTTGGTGAAGTCCGCGAACACGAGGTTGCGCTGGCCCGCGCCCACGTTGACGAAGACGAGCCGCGCGGGACGGCCTTCCACGTAGTTGCCGATGCGCGCGACGTCGAGGCGCGCGGGATCCGTATGCAGGAGATGCGAGTCCGAGGACGTGTACAGGGGGCTGGCCACGGCGCCGATCGCGCAGCGGAAGCCGACATATTCCGAAGCCGCGGTCGGGATGACGGCGTAGGTCGCGGAGCGGTTCGCGGGGCGCAGCTCGCGCAAGCCATAGTTGTAGGCGCCGCCTTTGATGGGCATCTCCTTGAGGGCTCCGGGATCGCGAGCGCCGGCGAAGTCTTTCGTCGCCTCGTCTGGGTATGCGCCTTTCCAGTCGTTGACCCACTCCATGACGTTGCCGGCCATGTCGTAGAGGCCGAAGGCGTTGGCCTTCAGCGTGGCCACAGGGTGGGCGCCGTTCTCCGAGTTCTTGGAATACCAGGCATAGGCGGTCGCAGCCCCCGAGTCGCCGACGGTTCCCCAGGGGAAATCCCCTTCCGCGCCGGCAGCGGAGGCGAACTCCCACTCCGCCTCGGTGGGCAAGCGGTAACCGGCGCGATCGAGATGGATGGCGACGCCTGTCATCCCGTACACGCCGCCGTCCTTGTTGACCTGAGCGGACTCATAGGCGTATACGGTGTCGAGGCTTTCCGCCTTGCTGCGGGCGTTGCAGTATAATATCGCATCGTACCAGGTGACGTTGCGGACCGGGTAGCGATCGCCCTTGCCCTGCGCGGAGAGCGCCGTCACCGGGTCATGTCCCATCAGGGAGCGGAAGGATTCCTCGGTGACCTCGGTGCTGTCCAGGTTGAAGTCATAAGAGAATCCCGTGGCCATCACCGGCTTCTCGTCGGGACCTGCCATCGGCGACACCGATCCTTGGCGGAACGCCTTGCCCTTGGCACGGATCAACCGCATGCCCGGCTTGGCGGGGCCGTCACCTTCCTTGCCGTCCTGGAACAGGCATCCGGCCAATAGCGCTGCGAATCCGATGAGGGTCAGGTATCGTCTTTGTTCCATTGCGCATCCCGAAGGGAGCGCACTAAAACTATTAACAACCCTGTATGGCTACTACTGGAGATTTGCTAGACGGCGTACCATTCGCCGGTCGCGGAGCCCGGATCGGGGGCGGTCATCACCCGGGTGAGGCTGAGTTCGCACTTTTTCAGGAACTGGAGGCGCGTCTCTTCGAGGGAGCACTCCTTGCGCACCACGAAGACCGATTTCTCGGTTTCCACGAGGTTATGGATGAGATTCGGAGGCAGCCATCGGGAAAAATGGGCCACCAAATCCTCCATGTTCCTGAAGGTGTACTTGATCTCCTCGCGGTCCGAGGACAATGGCTTATAGGGCTGAAGGCCTGACATGGCATTTCTGATTATCAGGGCGGAGGCCCGGGGCGTCAAGCCGCCAAAGACCTAAATACCGCAAGGGCCCGCCTCCCGGCGGGTCCCCGGGGCAGCGGAACCGCAAATTCTTAAATTATTTTTAGTCCGGTTTTTCCGTACACTTAACGACAAGGATTTCCCATGGGCAAGGGCCTCGACAATCTGATCTTCATCCTCCCGATGATCGCCATCTTCTACTTCATGATCTTCATGCCCAAGCGCAAGGAACAGCAGGCCCTGGCCAAGATGCTCTCCGCCCTCAAGAAGGGCGATCGGGTGCTGACCACTTCCGGCATGATCGGCGAAGTCTTCGCGGTCAAGGAGAACGTGGTGACGCTCCGCTTCCACGACAACGTGCGCATCGACTTCTCCACCGCCGCCATCGCCAAGCTCGTGGATGAGAAGGGCGTCGAGAAGAAGGAAGAGAAGCCGGTGGAGGCGAAAGCCTGATGGTCCTGCCCATCTACCTGTACGGCCAGAAGGTCCTCCGCAAGCGCGCGGAGGAGGTCTCCAAGGTCACGCCCGAGCTCACCCGGCTCGCCGAGGACATGCTGGAGACCATGTACGCCTCGAACGGCGTCGGCCTGGCCGCTCCCCAGGTGGGCAAATCCATCCGCCTCATCGTCGTGGACGTCACCGGCGAAGAGGAGGAAAAGAAACCCTACCATATCTTCAACCCCGAGGTCGTCGAACCGCGGGGCCTGTGCACGGCCGAAGAGGGATGCCTCTCGGTCCCGGGCGTCTGGGCCGACGTGGAGCGCCCCGAGGTCATCAGCGTCAAGGGCCTCGACAAGAACGGAAAGGCCGTGCTCCTCGAGAACCTCAGCGGGCTCCTGGCCCGCTGCATCCAGCACGAGATCGACCACTTGAACGGCGTCCTCTTCGTCGACAAGATCTCCGCCACCGACCGGACCCTGAACGAAAGCAAGCTGAAAAAGCTTTCCAAGGATTCGAAGTCGGTGCCTTCGCCGCTTTAACCTCCGCGGACAAGATTCTATAATGCCTGCTATGAAACGCGGGCTGGCCCTGACGCTTCCCTGGCTTCTCGCCGGTTGCGGCGCTTTCTTCCATCCCTCGCCCAAGGCGCCCCCGCGTAACCCCGCGGATACCTCGCACGCGCGCCTCGGCCCCGACGGACTACCCTACCCCGACGCCCACGACTCCGTGGACTTCGCCTTCCCCTACGGGAACCTCGACTCCGGGCGCATCCCCGACTCCGCGCGCGCCCCCGGATGGCTCGACTCCGCGCGCACCTGGCCGCGCAACCAGCCGCAGCCGCCGCGCCCGGGCATCAAACCCAAGGCGCGCCCCCGCGAGCTGCCCGGCTGGGCGCGCATCCTGCTCTACCGCGGCAACAAGCCCGTGAACCTCTACTCCATCGGAGACGTGGACCTCTGGGCCCAGCCTCCCCCGACTCCGCCGGCCCAAGAGGGCCGGGCGGCTCAGGGCCCCGACTCGACCAATCCCAACGCCATCACGCCTCCCGCGGTGAAAGGCGGCAAGCTGATGACCCTGCGCGGCCGCATCACCCTGCGCCGCGCCGGCGAAGGCATCGAGATCTCCCAGGGGACCAAGGTCCTGCAGACGGTGGCGACGCGGCGCGTACGCCTCGTCTCGACCAACCCCTACAACCTCCTCGAGGTCGGCGAGGTCGTGTATCGCGGCGGCTTGGAAGCCATCGTCGACGGAGACGGGCTGATGGCCGTGAACGTGATCGGAGTGGAGGACTACCTGCGCGACGTGCTTCCCTACGAGCTGGGCACGGTCGACCGCGAAGCGCTGGAGGCCCTGAAGGCCCTGGCCGTGGTGGCGCGCACCTACGCGTACAAGCGCATGCTGCAGAATCCGAACGGGGACTTCCACCTCTACGCCGACGTGCAGGACCAGGTCTACAAGGGCGTCAAGAGCGAGTACCTGCTCAGCGACCGCGCCGTGCGCGAGACGCGCGGGGTCGTGCTCGCCTTCAACGACTCGCTGATCATGCCCTATTACCACAGTACTTGCGGAGGGCGCACGGCGAGCCGCCACGAGGTCTGGGGCGGCGACAGCATCTCCTACCTGGTGTCGCGCCCGGACACGGACGCGATGGGCCAGGCCTATTGCGCGGCCTCCAAGTACTCGAGCTGGACCCAGGAGTGGACTCCGAACGAGCTGGCGGGAATCGTGAAGCGCAACCTGAAGTCCGCCGGGGTCTCGGACTTCCCCGCCTTCAAGTCCATCAAGGGGATGCAAATCACCGTGCGCTGCTCCTGCGGGCGCGTGCGCACACTGCGCATCGACACCGACAAGGGCCCCCTGTGGATCAAGGGCGACAAGGTGCGCTGGGCCCTGCGCGTCGCCGGGAACGAGGACAAGATCCTCCCCAGCGCCTGGTTCGACATCCACGGGGACGCCAACAAGGTCATCGCCCAGGGAAGGGCCTTCGGCCACGGAGTGGGCCTCTGCCAGATGGGCGCCATCGGCCGCGCCCGCGCGGACCAGGACTACCGCCAGATCATCGAAGCCTACTTCAAGGGCATCCAGCTTGTGGAATATCGCTAGGACTGGATGCCCCGGCATCCGGCTCATCGAGTATCGATGAGGCGCGCGCCCGCAGCGGCCGCGGCCCTGGTTCTCCTAGCCTGCCGGCCCTCCGCTCCCCCGGGGATGAAGCTGATTCCCGGAGGCTCCTTCAGCATGGGCGAAACCGGCGTGGCCGAGCCCCTACGTAACGTGCAGGTTTCCCCATTCTTCATGGACAGCGTTCCGGTGACCCAGGGAGCCTGGCGCGCCCTGATGGGCTCGAATCCCTCGCACTTCACGGGAAACGACTCCCTGCCGGTCGAGACCGTGAGCTGGTTCGAGGCGGCGCGCTTCTGCAACGCGCGCAGCCGCGCGGAGAAGCGCGATACCGTCTACGTCTTCACGGCTCCGGACACGGCGCGCATCCGCTACGACGTGGCCGGCTACCGGCTACCCAACGAGGCGGAGTACGAGTACGCCCAGCGCGCCGGGACCACGACTGACTTCTACTGGGGAGATTCGCTCGACGCGGACTACTGCTGGTACTTCGCCAACGCGGACAACAAGACCCACCCCGTGGGACGCCTGCGTCCCAACGCCTTCGGCTTATATGACATGTCGGGGAATCTCTGGGAGTGGTGCAACGACTGGTACGCGCCCTACGACCCCGCCCAAGTCAGGGATCCGGCGGGGCCGGACACCGGGAGTTACAGGATCGTGAGGGGCGGGTCCTGGTATACCTACTATCCCATCATCCTGGGATCGGCATTCCGGCACTACCTGGAACCGGCGCCGCGCTTCCATCCCCCGCGGGATTACTACGGCTTCCGCTGCGTGCTGCCTGCGCGCTGAATCAGGTACAGGGGGCTGCGCGCCTCGGGAACGGCGCGGCCGTCCAGGGAGAACCAGCGCGGCGCAGCCGCCCGCATGGATGGGCCTTCCGCGAAACGGACCGAAACCACGATGCCCATGGCGTCCAGCTTGGTCTTGGCCGAAGCGTAGTTGCCGGCGCGGAAATCGCTCCAGGCGGAGGCCGTCGACTTCTTCTGCTTGTCGGCCTCGATGAGCCCGCGCTCCACGTACATGATGGCGGCCACCTCGACGGAGTCGGAGGCCGAGACCTTGGCCGTCTTCATGGTACCACCCAGGTTACGCCCGGCCGCCAGCCCCATGTAGGCGATCACGTAGTCGGTCTTGAGCTTGGAGGGATTCGCGCCGATCTTGCCCCACTCCATCTTGTCGGCCGTGATGGTCGCGAAGAAGCGCTTCCAATAGTCCCAGCCCTGCTCCGCGAGCAGGAGCTTGAAGACGTTGTATACCGGGTAGGTCGGGTAGGATTCCGAGGTCAGCCAGTAGTTGGAGAACTCGTCGCTCACCGTGGTCTTGAGGATCTCCCCCGCCATGAAGCCGGGGAAATACCACACGTCGTCCACCCACCAGTCGCGGGGCCAGTTGTCGGTCACGGCGCCGGTCGACGCGTTGATGACTTCGCCGATCACCACGCCGCGGATCCAACGCAGGCCGTCGGAGTTCTTGGGCCGCCCGAAGAAGCAGCTGATCTGATAGCCCACGTCGCCGCCCCCGGCCCAGCCGCCGAGACCCTCGGTCGAGGAGTCGATCTCCACGCGGATGGGCTGCTTCTCGGGCTTGATGCCGAGGTAGGTGGTGATGAGGGGGATCGCCGCGTCGAGCTCCGTGGCGATGGAGTCGATGTTGGCCTTGTACTTGTCCGTCTGGACCTTATTGTAGTCCGGCGTCACCCAGGTGGCGTACTGGCTCTGGTGCAGGGTGACCCAGGTCTGGGCCTGGGCGGACAAGGCGGCGAAGACGGCAAGGAGAACGGGTTTACGCATGCCCTAAGTCTAACAGGAATCCGGGCGCTTGGGTCTCGAACCTGCCGAAAAAAGCGGGATGGGTTGTCCATGGGACAACCAGGCGCTCCCTGAAATCAGCCTCCGCCCAGGAATTTGACGATCTCGATCTCGTCGCCATCCTTCAGCGCAATACCCGCCCACTTGTCCTTGGAGGGCACGGCGCGGTTGAGCTCGACGACGATTTGGTCCTTCTTGAGCTTGTAGAAAGTCACCAGGTTCTCCAGGGTGAGGCCGTCTTCCAAGCGGGCCTCTTCGCCGTTCACTTTAAGGCGCATGACGGGATCAAAAGTAACAATAACCATTGTTCCCAAATTGGGAACATGGTATATTAATACGGGTCATGCGGGTAATAGCCTTCAAGACCCTGCGCGAGTTCTGGAAAAAGCACGCTGATATCGAACAACAATTGAGAGTCTGGTATGCGGAGGCTGAGAAAGCGGAATGGTTGGGGCCTAACGATATCAAGGTTAGATACCCCTCCGCGAGCTTTGTCGGAAACGATCGAGTCGTCTTCAACATCAAAGGCAACAAGTATCGCCTTATCGTGGCCATCAGGTATCACCGTAAGATCATTTTCATCCGGTTCATCGGAACGCATGCGGAGTACGACCGCATCAACGCGGAGACAGTCTGAATGAACATCAAGCCCATCAAAACCGAATCGGACTACCGCAAGGCCCTGAAACGGATCGAGGCAATCTGGGAGGCGGCGCCGGACACCAAGGAAGACGACGAATTGACTATCCTGGCTGTCCTGGTTGAAAGCTATGAGAAAGAGCATTACAAAATCCTTCCACCCGATCCGGTGGAGGCAATCAAGTTTCGCATGGATCAGATGGGGCTCAAGCAAGCAGACCTGGCCCGCTATCTGGGCGGACGGAACCGATCGACCGAAGTGCTGAACCGGAAACGAGGGCTCTCCATCCGGATGATAAGAGAACTCCACGACAAGCTCGACATCCCGGCGGAGTCCCTGATCGCGGAGCCCTCTCCAGAATACAAGGTGCGGAAACGTCCCACGAAGGGTTAGATTAGTCCTATCTCTTCGGGAGGACGCATGCGCCCGACAACCCTCATCGCCGCTTCCCTGCTCATTGCACTGGCCTCCAACGCCGGAGCCGACCCCAAGAACTACGCCGCCCGCACCTTCACCGGCCCAGGCGGCAAAACCCTGGGCTACCGGATCTTCATCCCCAAGGATTACTCCTCCTCGAAATCCTACCCGCTCATGCTCGCTCTGCACGGCTCCGGCGAGCGCGGATCCGACAACCTGGCTCAGATCAAGTACCCCTTCACCCACATGTGGTCGGACTCCGCGCTGCAGGCGCGCCATCCCTCCTTCGCGGTGGCGCCGCAGTGTCCCATCACGAGCTCCGGCTGGGACGTCGCCCTCCTGGGCGCCCTGCTGGACTCCCTGGGCCGGGAATTCAACCTCGACTCCAAACGGCTCTACGTCTCCGGGCTCTCCATGGGCGGCTATGGAACCTGGGGTCTTGTCACCAAGTATCCGGGTCGTTTTGCCGCGGCCGTCCCGGTCTGCGGAGGCGGAGACACCTCCCAAGCCGGCAAACTCGTAGACCAGCCGCTGTGGGTCTTCCACGGGGATGCCGACCCGGTCGTCAACGTGGCCAACAGCCGCAACATGGTGGCCGCCATCAAGGCCCGCGGCGGCCAGCTGGTCAAGTACACCGAGTACAAGGGTGTGGGACATGAGTCCTGGATCCCGGCCGCCAAGGAGCCGGGATTGGAAGATTGGATCTATGCCAAGGCCCAGGAGAGCTCCGTGTTCTTCGCGAGCCCGGAATATCCACGCGGCGCCGCGCCACGGCTCCGGCTGGGCTCGGGCGGGGCGCTCCTCATCCTGCTCGAAGGAGACCGCTTCGACCTGGCCGGAAGGCGCGCTAACGGACGCTGATCAGGCTGTCGAGCCGCGCCGTCAGCTTCTTCGCTCCCGGCTGCCCGAGATGATCGCCGTCATAGGCTTCCGCCGGAGCATAATCGTGGTTGCCGAAGTCGTTGGCGTCATAGAAAGTCACGTTGGCGTTGGCCTTCTCCAGGGCGCGGAGATCCGCAATCACCGTCCTGGCCGTTTCCCAGGACGGCCCGTAGCGCTGGTATAGCGGGGCGTCCTTGAAGGCCGGGCTCTGCGGAAAATTCACGAGCACGAGCTTCACCTGACGGGCCGCCAAGGTCTTGGCCAAATCTTCCAGCTCGGCGAGGTTCTTGACATAGTTGGCGTCATCGACTTTCCAGGTTTGCAGCGGAATCATGATCGGCGGCACCGGGCCCCAATCGCGGCCGGGAAGGAAGACCGTCCCCATGGAGTCGATATAACCCAGGTGGACGTTGGAGGCCAGATCGACCAGTGCGCCCATCTGCGGCGGCAAACCCTTCTCCCAGAAGCCATGGGACCGATCATACTGGAAGCCCTTGGTCTTGCTCATCCACTCCTCCCAATGCCAATCGGCTCCGGGGAGGTTCATCAGACCCAGGTGCGTCTCCATCACCACGACCTTGAGCTTTGGGCAATGGGGCAGGGCGTAATGCAGCGTCAGGTTGCTCATGCCTTTCCAGCCCGCCTGGATGTAGGACATGTTGAAGGCGGACAGGCTGAAGCCGTGAGGATCCACTCCCCATGCGGCGTGGGAGCTCCCGATGATGAGGAGCTCGATGCCGTCATGGACATGCCAAAAGCGGGACATCTTGTCGGAAAAGGATTCCTGGGACAGGCCTGCGATGGGCTCGTTGTAATGCCCGAGGCTATCCAGATCCAGGCCGTCCACGGGAGGCAGGCGCGCGGCGTCCACCCACAGCGCGGGCTGTTCCAACGCGGCGCTGGAAGCGATGGGCGTGAAGACGGAGTCCCTGAGGTTGAGCAGCCAGAGATCCTGCTGGGCCCCGGAAGGATCCTTCAAAGCGGAGACGGCGAAGTCAGGGTGATTGGACCATTCCAGATCTTCCCAGCCTCCGGGAACCGGCGTGCGATACCAGCGCTTCACCTTGCCCACCGTGTCCGACACGAAGCCGATCTCGTGGAGGCCATAGGCGGATCCGACCAAGGCGCTGGCCGTGGGAGACCCGAAGTCCAGGAACAGGGTGCGGCCCGTGGAATCCGGGGCCATGGACACGTTGCAGACCTGGGAGGTGTCGCCCGCCTGTTTTCCGTCGTCGGGAGCCGTGAACAGAATCCGCTCGGTTCCCGCGGAGAGGTCGCGCAGGCGCAGCCGCCGGTAGCCCGTGGCAAGGTAACGGCCGTCGGCGGAGAGGCCGTCGTGGTATCCGCCCGCGGCGATCCGCAGGGGAGCGCCTTCAGGAGAGCCGCCGCGCATCTTCCGCCTCCAAGTGGCGGTCGAAGGCCAGCGCGGATCGATGTCGTCGACCGCAGAGGAGGAATAGACGAGGAATGTGTCCTGCGTGGCCGGGTCAATCCACCAGCGCGGAATGAAACCGGGCCCGATCTCGACTGGAGCGGGCGCGGGATCGCCGTCCAAGGCGCGCACGCGGAGGATCGACCCCGTGTCAGCCCCTTCCAGGCGCGTGCACCAGGCGACCCACTTTCCGTCCGGGGATATCGCGGGATGGAAGACGTCGTCCGCATCCGTGAATTCCCGGACGCGCGGCGGGGCGGCGCGGTAGTCCACGGCGGTGAGACGGCGGCGATGGCGCGAGGCATTGACGAAGACCAGGCGTGCGCCGTGCCCTCCGACGTAGGTCTGCATGCGGGTTACCGTCAAGGTTACGGGGTCGGATCCGCTGACGCCGCCGCCTTCGGAGGCGTATTCCGCCGCTTTGACGGGACCGAAGGCGCAGCGGAAACCTAGATAGGCCGAAGCGGTGGACCGCAGGGCCGGATAGGCGTCGGCGCGGTTGGCCGGACGCATCTCCCGCAACCCGAAAACATAGGCTCCGCCCTTGACCGGCACCGCGGACTCGGAGCCGGGGTTGGCCGCCCCCGCGAAGTCGCGGGTCTCCACGGCCGGGTAAGGCGCCTTCCAGTCGTTCACCCATTCCATCACATTGCCCGCCATGTCATGAAGGCCGAAGGCGTTGGGCTTGAGCGAACCCGCCGGATGCGGGGCTCCGCCAGCGTTCCCGGCGAACCAGGCATAGGTCCCCGCCTTGCCGGAGTCGCCGAGAGCTCCCCAGGGGAAGACATCCTCGGAGCCGGCCTTCGCTGCGAACTCCCATTCCGACTCCGTGGGGAGCCGGTAGCCTTCGCGTTCGAGGCGAATCGCCACCCGTGTCATTCCATAGACGCTGCCGTCGGAGCCGGCTTGCAGGGCCGCGTATTCATAGACCGTATCCAATCCCTCGGCCTTGCTCCGGGCATTGCAATAGAGAACCGCGTCGTACCAGGTGACCTTGGTGACGGGATAGCCGTCGCCGAAACCGGATCCCGTGGCCGAAGGGTTGCGTCCCAACAGGGCTTTGAACGCCCCCTGGGTCACCTCGAGGGTATCCATCTGGAAGTCGTATGTGAAACCGGTGGTCATGGCGGGCTTTTCGTCCGGCGCGGCCAGGGGATCCTCCGAACCCTGCCGGAAGATCTTCCCTCGTGCCGCCAAGAGGCGCATGCCTTTCTTGGCGGGATGGACTTCGGGGCCGGAGGGACCGCCCTGGAAAAGACATCCCCATGCCGCCAGGGCGGCGCAGGCCGCCAGCAGGGCGCGCCACTTCGGTGCGGTCGATTCTTGACGGTCCCGCTTTGACCGGCAGCGAGCCGGGAGGACCCATTTTTCTGAATTCATGCGGGCGGAACGGTGAGAAAGCAAACCCTGCGCCAGCGCCCCGAGGCATCAGCCGTATCTCCCGATCATTTGGTTATATTGGTTGGAATCAACCGATTGAAAGCCCATGGATAGCCGTTATTCCCCACAGGACATTGAAGAGAAATGGTATCGCGCCTGGCAGGACGCCGGCGCGTTCAAGCCGCAAGGCAATGGAAAACCCTTCACCATCGTGATTCCGCCGCCCAACGTCACGGGCGCGTTGCACATGGGCCATGCGCTCAACAACACGCTGCAGGACGTGCTGACGCGCTTCAAGCGCATGCAGGGCCACCGCACGCTGTGGCAGCCGGGCACGGACCATGCGGGCATCGCCACGCAGTCCGTGGTCGAGAAGATGCTGGCCAAGCAGAACGTCCGCCGCCAGGATCTCGGCCGCGAGAAGTTCGTGGCCAAGGTGTGGGAGTGGAAGAACGAGTACGGCGACCGCATCGTGAAGCAGCTGATGCGCCTGGGCTCGAGCTGCGACTGGTCGCGGCTGCGCTTCACCATGGACGAGGGTCTTTCCCGCGCGGTGCGCGAGGTGTTCGTCCGCCTATACGACGACGGGCTCATCTATAAAGGCAACCGCCTCATCAACTGGTGCCCGGCGCTGCAGACGGCGCTCGCCGACGAAGAGGTGGAGAACAAGGAGACCAAGGGCCACTTCTGGTCCATCAAGTATCCGCTCGCCGACGATCCGTCGCAGACCATCACCGTGTCGACCACGCGCCCGGAGACCATGTTCGGGGACGTGGCCGTGGCCGTGAACGGCGAGGACGAGCGCTACAAGCACCTGATCGGCAAGCACGTGATCATCCCGACCACGAACCGGAAAATCCCGATCATCGCCGACGAGCATGCCGACCCGACCAAGGGCACGGGCGCGGTGAAGATCACCCCGGCGCACGACTTCAACGATTACGAGGTGGGCCAGCGCCACAAGCTCAAGCCCGTAATCGCCATGAACCTCGACGCCACCCTGAACGAGATGGCCGGCATCTACGCCGGCTTGAAGCGCTTCGACGCGCGCAAGCGCCTGGTGGCCGACCTCGAGGCGCAGGGCCTCTTGGCCGCGGTCGAGGATCGCGTGATCCCGATACCTACATGTTACCGCTCGGGCGACGTGGTGGAGCCCTATCTCCTCGACCAGTGGTTCGTGAACATGCGCCCGCTCGCCGAGCCCGCCCTCAAGGCGGTGGCGGAAGACAACACGCGTTTCATCCCCGAGCGCTACACCAAGACCTATAACGCCTGGCTCGAGCCCTTCAAGGACTGGTGCATCTCGCGCCAGCTGTGGTGGGGCCATCAGATTCCCGCCTGGTACGTGGTCTCCGAGACCGGCGGGGAGAAGAAGCAGAACACGCCCGTGGTCGTGGCCCTGGACGAAGCCGGGGCGCTGGCGAAAGCCAAGGCCCAATACGGCGCGAACGCCAAGCTGGTGCAGGACGAGGACGTGCTCGACACCTGGTTCTCCAGCGGCCTGTGGCCGTTCTCGACGCTGGGCTGGCCGGACAAGACCCCGGAGCTCGCCACGCATTATCCCACCGACGTGCTGGTGACCGACCGCGGCATCATCTACTTCTGGGTGGCGCGCATGATCTTCTCCGGGCTCAAGTACATGGGGAAGACGCCCTTCCATACCGTGTACATCCATGGCACCATTCTCGACGAGAAGGGCCAGCGCATGTCGAAGTCGAAGGGAAACGGCATCGACCCCATCGAGATGATCGAGAAGTACGGCGCGGACGCCGTGCGCTTCGCCCTGATGATCCTCACGACCGAAGGCCAGGACATCAAGCTCTCGCCGGTCAAGTTCGAGACCGGACGCAACTTCGCCAACAAGCTGTGGAACGCCGTGCGCTTCGTGCTGCCGCACGTGGAAGGAAACAGAATTCCCGTGGACAAGGCGGCGCTCACGCTGGCCGACCGCTGGATCCTGGGACGCCTGGGCGAGACCATCCGCACGGTGACCGCGGCGCTGGAGCCGCGCGGCGCGGACAACTCCTCCGGGCTGCGCTTCTCCGAGGCCGCGCAGGCGCTCTATCGTTTCACCTGGGACGATTTCTGCTCCAACTACCTGGAGATCCGCAAGAAGGCCATCACCGCGCCGGAAGCGACCCCGGAGAAGAAACTCGCGGTGTCCGTGTTCACGGACGTGCTCGAGAAGCTGATCGGCCTCCTGCATCCCTTCATGCCCTTCATCACCGAGGAGATCCACGCGGCCCTGGGACTGCCCGGCCAGCTCATCTCCGCCGCGTGGCCCAAGCCCGCGGGCGACGACTTCGCGGCCGAAGAGGCGACCATGGAAAGCCTGCTCGGCATCGTGGAGGCCATCCGTTCCATCCGCGGCGACTACACCATCCCGCTCGCGCAGCCGCTCGACCTGCTCATCCAGTTCGACGACCCGAGCCTGGCGCAGGACATCGGCGCGCACGGCGACGTCATCCTGAACCTCGATCGCGTGAAGGCCATGAAGGGCGGCACCGATATCCAGAAGCCGCCCTTCTCCGCCTCCGCGCTCTTCAAGGGCGGGCGCCTCTACGTGCCGCTGCAGGGCATCCTCGATCCCGCCAAGGAGAAGGAGCGCCTCACCAAGGAGCTCTCCAAGGCCGAAGGCTTCGCGGACATGCAGAAGAAGAAGCTCGGCAACGAGAGCTTCGTGAAGGGCGCGCCCGCGGAAGTGGTCGAAGCCGAGCGGCAGAAGCTGCAGACGCAGCTCGACAAGATCGACAAGCTGAAAGCCTCCCTCGCCGACCTGGGGTGACATGAGTCTCAAGGGCGCGCCTCTCGTCGGCCTCCTCCCCCGCATCCGCAAGGATCCGCTGGGCCTGATGCTGGAAGCCTCGCGCCACGGCGACGTCGTCAAGCTCGACCTCGGATTCCGCTTCGCCTGGCAGGTGAACGAGCCCGATCTCATCAAGCTGATCCTGCAGGACCGGCGCGCCAACTATCCCAAGAGCGTCCTCTACGAGAAGATGCGCCCCGCGCTCGGCAACGGGCTCATCATGTCCGAGGGGGAGACCTGGGCCACGCAGCGGCGCCTCATCCAGCCCGCCTTCAGCCACGCGCGCCTCGAGCCCATGGCGCGCCTCATGGTCGCGGAGACGCAGGCGCGCCTCGGGGGGCTTTCCGAATCCGCTCGCGCGGGACGCGCCGTGGACATGGCCGCGGAGATGTCCGCGCTCACGCTCTCCATCGTGGTCAAAGCCATGTTCGGCACGGAGCTCAAGGACGACATGGCCGTCATCGCCGAAGCGGTCGAAGTCCTCAACGAGCACAGCAACAACCGCTTCCATCGCTTCATCGACCCGCCCCTGTGGGTCCCCACGCCGCGCAACCTGCGCGCGCGCTGGGCGCTCAGGCACCTCGATTCGATCGTGTATCGCCTCATGAAGGAAAGAAGGGCGGCGGCGTCAACGGCGGGGCAGTCGGCAGCCGCTTCCCAGTTGGCTTTGGGGCCCAGCGCCCTGGGTGAGACAACAGAGGGGTTGCGAGCTGGGAAGCGACCCCAAGACCTCCTGGACATGCTCCTCAACGCCCGCAACGACGACGGCGCTCCCATGAGCGACGTCCAGATCCGCGACGAGGTGATGACCATCTTCCTGGCGGGCCATGAGACCACGGCCACTTCGCTGGCCTGGACCCTGAACCTGCTGGCCGGGAATCCCGCCGCGGAGGAGACGCTCCGCCGCGAGCTCGAATCCCTCGGCGATCGCGATCCCGGCTTCGCGGATCTGCAGCGCCTTCCCTATCTCAAGATGGTCCTCGAAGAGAGCATGCGCATCAAGCCCCCGGTGTGGTCTTTTTCCCGCACCGCCGCGGGTCCGGACACGCTGGGAAGCGCGGCCATTCCCAAGGGCGCGCTCGTCTTCGTCTGCCCCTGGTCCATGCACCGCGACCCGCGCTGGTGGGACGACCCGGAGGCCTTCCGCCCCGAGCGCTTCGCGCCGGATCAGGAGGCGAAACGTCCGCGTTACGCCTATTTCCCCTTCGGGGGCGGCCCGCGCATGTGCATCGGGAACGGCTTCAGCATGACCGAGGGCGCGCTGGTGCTCGCCTGCCTCCTGCGCCGCTTCCGCTTCCGCATGCGCTCGCAGGAACCCGTGGGCATGAAGCCCCTGGTGACCCTGAGGCCCAAGGGCGGGATGTGGATGACCGTGTCGGAGGAGTCTCACTCCCTGGCGGAGACCGCGCGCACCACGTAGACCCCGGTGCGGACGTCGCGATCGGGATCGAGCAGCAGGGCCTTGACCGCCGTGCGCGTGTGCACGGGAATGCTGCGCCCGTTGAAATCCGTGACCACCAGGCCCTGCGCCGCGTAGCCCTGCATCCAGGGCAGGATGAAAGGCCCCCGCCCGCCCTGATGATAGAGCTGCGTGACGACCTTGCGCGGCCGGATGGACGCGACGGGAGGCATGCCGATGGCGCGCCAGGCGTCCACGAGGCCGTGGCCGACCAGGGAGTCGGGCTCGTCGGCGCGGTCCGCGGTCTTCATCAGCGTGTCGCGCACCTGCATGGCGGTCAGCTCGGGATGGATCTGGCGGATCAGCGTGGCGATGCCCGCGATGAACGGGGCCGCATAGCTGGTGCCCGCGCCGGAGCCCGACGCGGAAACCTCGAAGGGGTCGGCCACGTTCACCTGGCAGCCGGGGACCGGCCCCATGGAGGAGACCTCGGGCTTGAGGCGCTTGTCGGCCGTGGGGCCGGTGCAGGAATAGGAGCAGTGGAAGCGACGGTCGTCCACGATGGCGACCGAGATGATGCTGTCCGCGTCCGCGGGCGATCCGAGGGTGGGCCCGTCGGGGATGTGGGAGACGTCGGGGAGGTTTCCCATGGCCACGGAGACGACCACGTTGCGGCGCGCGGCGCCCAGGGCCGCGATGGACGAAGGTTGCGTGCGGCCGTCGAACCTGGTGAAAGGCAGATCGGGACTGCCGTCGTCGTACTCGTAGCGGTAGCCGAGGCTGATGTTGATCACCTGGGCGCCGGAGTCTACGGCGCGCTCGATGGCCGCGGCCACGTAGTCCTCCTCCACGTAGCGCTCGTGCGCGTTCTCCTCGGCGCGGTAGAGGAGGAAGGTCGCCTGCGGAGCCGCGCCCACGAAGGTACCTGGAAGGTTACCCCCGATGAGGGACATGCAGCTCGCGCCGTGGCTGCTCTCGAAGAGCGTGTCCACGGAGACGGGGTCCTTGTCCACGAAATCATACTGGTCGGCTATGCGCGCGCGCATGGGCTTGAAGATGGCGTTGCCCAGGTGGAAGTCCGCGTCGATGACCGCCACCTTGACGCCCTTGCCGGGCTGCATTCCGCCGCGCATCATCCAGGCGTGCACGGAGTCGACGTGCAGGCTCTCCATCAGGGCCTTGCTGGCGCCGTAGTCGACCGGCGCGGCCGCGATCTTGGGCAGGCCGAAGGGGATCTTCCAGGGGCTCAGGGGGGCTTCCGGGACGCGCGCTTTGCGAGCGAAAAAGGAAACCTCGCGCACGAAGGGCAGCGCGCGCAGGCGCGGCAGGCTGTCCGCGGGGATGTAGCCGGAGACCCGGTTCTGCCACTTCAAGGCCACGCCGCCCTGGAGGCCGCGCGCCCGCAGGGCTTCCAGGTAGGGCTCATGCACGGGGAGGTTCTCCCAGGCGCGCAGCTTCGGGCCCCAGGGCTGCGCTTTGGGATTGGAAACCGCGGGGCCTTTGTCGGAAAGGCGCACCCAGACTTTCACCGGCTCCGACGCCGAAGCCCCGTACCACAGCGCCGCCATGATCGCAACGATTCGCATTCCCCGTCCCATTCGCAACAAGATAGGCTTTTCCTATATTAAAACATCGGATCCTTATGAAGACTTTGGCGGACATCCGGCCCCTGGCCGCGCAAGGGAACGTCATCCCCATCCACAAGGAATTCCTCCCCGATCTGGAGACCCCGATTACGGCCCTCTTGAAGCTCAAGGAGGGCGGCAAGCGCCCCTTCCTGCTGGAGAGCGTCGAGGTGGGCGAGAAGCTGGCCCGCTTCTCCTTCCTCGGCCGCGATCCCCTGTACACGTTCAAGGCCAAGGGGAGCCGCATCGAGATCCGCGGCAAGCAGGAGAAGGAGTTCGAGGGAAAGCCCCTCGAAGAGCTGCAGAAATTCCTGGCCCGTTTCCGCGGCGTGGACGATCCGGATCTTCCCGCCTTCTCCGGCGGTGCGGTCGGTTTCGTCACCTACGACGCGGTGCGCCTCATCGAGGACATCCCCGCGCGCGGCAAGGACGACTTCAACCTGCCCGATCTCTTCTTCGGGATCTACGACGCCTTCCTCGTCTTCGATCACATCAAGCACAAGCTGCGCATCGTCGCCAACGTGATGATCGACGAGCATCCCTCCATCGAGTCCGCCTACAAGGCCGCGGTGCACAACATCGAGTCCCTGGAGGCGCAGCTGGCGCGCCCCCTGCCGGCGCCCTCCAAGGCGCGCGGCGCGGAAACCCCGGCGTGGGAATCGAACCATACTCCGGAATCCTACCAGGCCGGAGTCCTCAAGTGCAAGGAATACATCAAGGCCGGCGACGCCTTCCAGATCGTGCTGTCCCAGCGCTTCACCACGCGCCCCTCGGCGAGCGGCCTCACCATCTACCGCTGCCTGCGCACCATCAACCCCTCGCCCTACATGTATTACTTCGACTACGGTGATTTCGAGATCGTGGGAGCCTCGCCGGAGACCCTTTCCAGCACAGTGGGATCCGAAGCTTGGAATTCACGTGACTTGAAGTCGCGGC